>JAABUK010011243.1_pt1 | contig 11703 bp, 19 predicted proteins | sample 5559141 | NCBI WGS metagenome assembly JAABUK01 (sample SAMN10711869, study PRJNA513367) | rock metagenome | isolation source: Antarctica rocks | place: Antarctica: Victoria Land, Pudding Butte nord | collected 2016-01-03 | reverse complement strand
TCCAGATGTCTGCCTAGCACACGTCTCCCTGCCCGTGACTGCATGCAAGCAATTCGAGGCGCTTAATCGACATCAAGTTACATCTGAAACTTCATTGACGCCATCTGCTCCGCCCACCGCACACAGTCCCCATCTTCCGCACGTCCTCCTGCACGTGCGGAATGAAGTTGCTTTCGCAATCTTTGGAAATGACATGGGTGTGGGCAGCCTCCTCCGCCCACCGCACATGATTATCAGCCTCAAGCACATCTCTCTGCATGCAAGTAATTGCATAAAATCGCTCTGTGCATAAAACAGCCGAGCAGCGAATGCGAGAACATGCGCCTGGCGATGATGCCCACTGTACTGCTAATCACCCAATGTGCGGATGATCATGCTGTCCGGATGATCATCTCCAGGCGCGTTGCCTCCCAGCAGTGCTGCACATGCACTGCATCGCAGGTGGCTCATTGCTGGCTGCGCCTGCGGTATGACGAGCGCAAAGCACGCTGCTGATCTCGAGGAACCATCTGAGGCTTCTTGTGCTCCTCCTGCATCTCACTGCCACAAAGCCCAAGGTGCATTGCATTCCCACTAGGTAGTTTCCAGAATGTTGAGACGTTGACCGCACTTGTATCCTCCTCTCACCGAGTCCCATTGCGCGACGTTTTGAAGTCTGGCACGGACAGCAACACGAAGCGAGGCCCACCTGGAAGCCATGCATGCGGACGCCCTGCTCCAGGGCCGCAACCCGCATTTTGCAGCACCAAACATCTCGAAGCCTGCTCGTTCCACAGCGCCGCCTGGGAGCCTCGCTCTGCCCTTGCATGCTCAAAATCTGTATAGGAGGTACCTGTTAGATAATCCGTGAGGCAAGTGAACCCGCCTGGATGCCATGCGCGCGGATGCCCTCCTGCTCCAGAGTCGCCACCGCGTCGCGCAGCACATTCTCACGGCGCCCCGTGATGGCCACCGCGGCGCCGTGTAGACCTGTGCGTGAAAGAAGCAGGTGCGTCGGCAGGCGGGCCGTGCAAACAGGCCCTTGATCACAGGCCTTGCGCACAGTCTCAGGGCGATCGCCGCAGCCCAAGACAATGCAGCATGCCTTGGTGCAGAAAGGTTGCCAGCCTGTCAGGTGATCCAGCAAGTTGGCATGCGTATTTATGGTCAACGAAAGCCAACATAGCAGCACCTAGCTGCCGAGTGATCTCGAAGCCGATGCCCGAACCGCCGCCGGTGATGAGCGCCACCTGCCAGGATTCAGAACTGCCTCGTTAGCAAATGGAGGAAGTCGAGATGATTTGTATCGAGGATGCTTCAGGAAGACATTTGAGCAATCATGCTGTGCACGTATGTACACCTTACACATGCCGTGTGCGCGTGCACAAGCATGGTGGCGTTGTCACCTTCCCTGCCAGGATGTCCTGGCGGTAGGGCGACTGCTCATGCGCCATCTTGAGAATGTTTTCTGTGGCAGCTTGTGGTCCTGGGCTTTTCACCGGCTGAAGCTGTCGTCTCGGAGTCACACGTCAGCAACCAATGCCAAGATGCCAACCGGCAATCGCCGTTGCGCGGCTACACAGCTGCGAAACAAACGTCAGAGTAACCTTTGTATGCCGGGTGATACTCGAGTAATGCACGCGAATCGGCGTTTCGGTGTCATGGGAACGCGACGAGCGTCCCTTGTTTCGGAGCTAAATAACCTGGCGCGCGCGTTTCACTCGTATTTGCTGTTTGCAGCTGAGCAACGTGTTGTCGGGCCCGCCTGTGGTGTGGTTTTTGACAAGTACGGCGCACACCGCTGTCCACTTGCGGTGTCGGTTCGTTCAGACCAGAATTGTCTCGACAACTACTTGCAGATCGAGTGCTGTAAGACGAGCGCACTGCTGATGTCCATTGGGACCAGGCACATACCTTGATCAGGCTGTATTTGACGATCTCCTTTGCAGCGGAGGAGCTCAGTGGTGCCTGCTGAAAGGCTATTGAGCAGTCTCCAAGACAACACTCCCGTGCACAAATGCTGGGACGTTGAGATGCTCAGAGTTCAGCTGGTCAGCTTGATACGCCTCGTTTGCAGTTGACAGCGCTGCTGGGCTCGTCAATGGAACCAAGGGCAGCTGCGCCTTGACCACGATCTGGGCAAGCCGCAGCGCTAACAGCGACAGCCTCGAGCGCAGCTGCCAATAAACGCGTCAGGAAGCTGCCAGACGCAGAGCAGCTGAAGCTTTGGAAGAGCCTGCAGCCTCAGCGAACGTACCATGTGGTGCGCATGTGATGCCTGCTCACTCTATTCCCCGCCAGGGCCAAGCGTACATTGTATGCTCGTTGGCCGTGGCACCAGGCCACAGCTTCTTGTGCGCCTTGTAAGCTGCACGCAGCAGTGCCTCGTCTCGGGCATGGACTGGCGGGAAGACTGCCCTTTGGCAGGGGCCATGCGTTATAGCGCCGCCGCCGTTCGACCGCTGTTCTCCACTGCATGCACAGGTTCTTCTACGCGGTGAGCCTGCCGCTGCTGCTGGGCGGCATCATGTACATGCTGCGCTTCATGCCGGCGCCCGACACACACTGGGCCGTCAAACTGGACGTGGGCCTTGCCTGGTGCGCCTGGCTTCAGTTTCACGATCTCATCAGTTCTTCATGCGGACGCGCTGCACGTCCTGTTATATGAGGCTTGACACCGCACGCACTAACACAGTCGTGCTTTGACCGTAATGGCCGCTTCTGCACCTCTGCTGCCTTCCCTGCAGGTTTGCAATACTCTCATCAGTGGACGCTGATGCCGGTGCCAACGGACGTAGCGACGATGGGCAACAGTTGCCATCAGAAAGCGGGGTAATGAAATCGGGGTATTGAAATCTGGTTTACTGCAGGTTTGCGGCGCTGTCGACGCTGGTGCTGGTGCCGACGGATGTGGCAACGACGCTGGAGGATGAGCCGGCGGTGCTGCTGTGGCTCTGGTGGCGCATCGTCTACTGGTGAGCTGCATCCGTCTGTTGTTGACCACTGTCGGCCGTTGCCTTCTCCACGGTCACATTGCAAGGGCCACAGGCCAGGTTGTCGAGTGACGGGATCACGAGCTGCTCCTCTGCTCTGATGCCAGGTCGCAGCATTGACAGTGTCACGATCATGATAGTCAGAGTGTGTCGTGTGTGGGTGGCAGGTACGGCTTCATCGGCCAGTTCGTGTGGCTGCCCATCCACCAGGAGTATGTGGACAGCGGCCACTTCACATGGGGCGACCGCCTCGCCGCCGCGCTGCGCAAGTGCGCCCCTTGGAACATGCAACTGACTGACTTTCAACGGTGTCCCCGTCCTTATTTACGTCATGGAATCAAGAGAAGGGTAGGGCACGAGACAGTCTGTTGCTTGCTTGCTTCCGGAAGGCAGCGCAGACTGAGCCACCCTCATGCACCACTTTCGTTTGCCACTCTGTGTCAAGCAGTCTGACCTCTGCCACCTTTGCATCCGCAGTATCATAGATGCAATCGCCGCCCAGCCGGTGTACTTCCTGTTTATGTTACTGAATAGTGTGGCAATGTTTTTGCAGTAACATAATACTGTACGCGCTGGTGGGCGGGCTGAGCGGGGGAATGCTGGCGCTGAGATTCAGTTAACCTCTGCAGTTTCGATCTTCCTGAAGAATGTTCCCGTCTTCGTTGCAGCAACATCATGCTGTACGCGGTGCTGGGCGGGCTGGGCGCGCTGGGGATCCTGGCGCTGCTGGTGTTTGGCCACATCAGCCTCACGTCGGTGGTCGGCATCGCCATTGCACTGTCCAACGCCTTCGGCCTCATTGCAGGCGCGCTCATTCTGCAAGCTGCATGCTGCCTGCCGCATGCTGTTCTCTTGACGAGCTCTGTGCCAACCTGAGATTTGCACAGCCTTGCTGGCAGACTGTGTCCTGCTGCTGCCGTGCTGCGTATTGTGCCTGCCTTCATTTTCCCATGCGCATTGCATATGTATCACGCGGAATGCAGCATGTGGCCTGCACTGTTCTTGCGATCATGGCAGCAACTGGCATGAGCCTGCAAAACAAAGTTCGCTACAAGGGCTTGATGACTCCACCTTGGACCCTTGTCCCTCGTCGTTCTTCGTTCTGCAGTCTCGGACATTCAACAACCACTTGGTACAGTGCATGACAATGGCTGCAAGCAATGGTTCTCACCTCAAAAAGGTCAAATGCGCCTCATGGTTCACTGACGGTGGCAGGCAGTCGTAATGAGGTAAAGCAGGCACAGGTGCACTGCTGTTGCAGCGGTGGCAGCAGGCGGTCAGCGATGCACTTGCCACAGACCCAGCAAGATCTCAAGATCATTATTCTGCAGCGCAGGCATCTCCCCGGTGGGTTCCGAGCTGGCAACGGTCCCGCTTTTGATGTTGCTGCTGGCGAACATGCCACAGGGCGTCCTTTCGCCACCCGTTCGCGCACGCCGACCATCTGAAGGAATATCTTGCAAGCCGCAGGCATATTCCTGATGGGCTATGGGCTGGTGGCGATTCCGCGCACGCTGTGGCGGCTGGCGGACGTGCGTGGGCGGCAGCGGCTGACGTGCCACAAGGCGGGCGTGCAGGCGCGCAAGGCGCTCGACGCCCACAAGTGCGTTCTAATTCCCTTCTCCTCTCAACGTTCTAGCTTGCTGCCACATTCCCACTTTCATAAGGTGTAGTAGCGACGGCTACGTGAGGAGGCGTGCAGGCAAGTGTGCTATCCATTCACAGGAAAGATCTATGAAACATTTTTACAACACATGTTCACTATACAAATCTTCAGTGCCACGAGGCAGGCGTGCAGGCACGCAAGGCGCGCGACGCCCAAAGGTGAGCTGCACAGGATCTCACTTTCACATGACGGGACACAAGGCGGGCGAGCAAGGTGGTTGATGCAATCCAGCCTCATTCCCGTCGAGTTTTCTCAGTACAGCGCTATGACACCTTTAATATTTCCTTGTGTGCCGGATGCTGTGCCAGGTGTGCGCCACAATCGTTGCCCATGTTGCACGTAGCGTTTCTATGCAGTGCAACACATTCCGAAACCGACTGCATTGCTGCAGCATTTCCATCTTGCTCCAGCACGAGCCTGTAATAGCTGCAATAGGCAGCTGGCGGTGGAGGCGGCAACGGCGCACAAGGTGGCCTGCGTTTTTGGCGGTAATATCGTCACTTCGCTGCAGAAATCCTACACCAACACATATTGTTTCGTCGACAGGCAGCTCACGGGTGGAGGTGGCGACGGCGCACAAGGTGGCAGGCATGATTGGACGGCACGACCATCAGTCTGCCGCCAAAAGATCCCCTGTCCTAATGCAAAGGTCTTCACTCCGACAGGCAGCTGACGGTAGAGGTGGCGACGGCGCACAAGGTGGCGGGCATGTTTGGGCGGCGCGACCCGATGCGCCGCTACATGGACAAGATCACAGCGCTGGCAGATAACCTGGGTGTGTCCTATCATCTACCGAATCTTCTCTGTCTTTATTGGAATTCTATACTCATATCATACAGATGCGCCATTACATGACAACATCACAGCGCTCGAGGACGATCTGGGTGCGTCTGCCTGACTATACATGGTGTCGTGCAAGCTTGACGTGATATCAGTTGCGGCCAGGCACAGTCGTCGCATTCTGGACGTGGTGCCCTGGAAACAGTAGTCTCGATGAGCCACATTCATGCTTTGCAATGTTGCATTGAGGCGCCGTCGCCGAATCCTGGAATGCATCGAGTTCTAGCCGCCGGCCAAAGTCATCGCAGCTAGCTCAATGGCTACGACAGCCGTGGCGCATCCATGTGCTAGAGCAAAAGATCCCCGCAACCCCTGACCAGCACGACATATACTGCTCGTGAACCGAGGCAACCTTTTATACCGCTCCACAGACTCCAACGTGGTACGCCAGGCGTGGTGGACCTGCCGGACGATGTGACCTGGACTACATTGCTTGGCAACTGCAAACCTTGGCAACTGCATACCTTTGTATACAATTCACAAACTCGACTGTTCCGCAGGCTCCGAGGTCACCTTGGCGCAGTGGAGCTGCCGGACGATGTGGACCTGGAGTACTTTGACCGGCATGTTCTGCTGCTCTTGTTCATTTTTTAGCCAAGCACGTCTCTCTGCAGGCTCCGACGTGGCGCCTGGAGCAGTGGAGCTGCCGGACGATGTGGATCTGGACTACTTTGACCGGCACGACCTGGGGCGGCTGCGGCGCAAGCTGCGCACCGCGGTGCAGCGCTTCCGCCGCGAGCGGGAGCTCTACCTGGAGCTCGTCCTTGCCTACATAGACGTGAGTCCCAACATCACGTGCTGAGGGAGGTATGAATGCATTTCCTCACCACTTGTTTGTACCGCAGGTGGAATACGTGTACCGCAGGTGGAGAACGTGTTGCGGAACACAGAGCGGGGGCCAGGCCCTTTCGTGTCCGGCATAGCTGTGTGGCTGCATTGTATTCGATCAATCGGCACACCACATTGCCCCACACAAAGCTCACTCGTAGTTTGCGTATATCAGGTGGAAGACGTGCTGCGGAACACAGAGCGGGGGCCGGGACCGTTTGTCTCGAGCACCGCGGCGCGGGCGGAGCTGCCGCCCTGGGCGTCAACGCTGCAGTGGTGGTGGCGCTGCCGCCTGTCCAAATGGGTATTCAGGTGCGCTGTGTTTGCTTGTACGTCAGAATATCTGAGCTTAAGTGCAGGAAATGTCGCCCGAGCAGGTACACTGCGCTGATGAGGCGCGGCCCCATGTGCGCATGGGTGTCCATGAGCACCGTTCTCGTCGAAAGCAGACCTCACGCAACGAGGACTGAGCAGCTGTTGAGCAATTGTATTTGTGTGCACATGTTGTCACATTATGGGCTGCTAGGCGGTCGTCACATGCTGGCAACACAGAGCATACATGCGGCAGCGTGTAAGGGTCAAACTAGTGCAAATTCCACCCGGAGCTGGCAGCGACATGGAGTCTCCCTGCTCCTAATGCACATCGGGCTCGATGGGCACGCTTCTTGTGAGGGGCTGCGAGGCACTCATGATCCTGCCAGCTCCTGCCAGCTCACGGGGCGTGGGGCACCACACTTTGATGCACATATCGAAGCATTGTGGTCCAGCAGAACCAATCTTGTTGCACGACCATCTCGCCAGCACTGCCCAATAGCCCATTTGCAAAAAAGTAGACGCATCACAAATTTTGTCTCTCTATTGCAGGCGGTGGCGCTGTTCGCAGGGACGGTGCACCCTGTTCTTAGGCAGGTCGTCCTGCGATGGTGGTGCTGGCTGAGGCGACGATCCCGCTGGCGCTGCACGACCTCAGCTTGTGGAAGTCTTCCAACATTTCAGTTCACAATTCATCATCAACTCCGCCCACAGGATCTGGGCGCTTATCTTTGCCTCTGCAACCGCAGGGCGCTGGCGGTTTTCTGCGCGGCGCTCTCTGTGGCAGTGGTTCTGGCGGAGGCGACTATCTCGCCGGCGCTGCCCAACCTCAGCCTGTTCAGCCGCGGGCTGCACGCTTTGCAGGTAAGCTTCGGGCGTCCTGTTGGCAGTCTGCTACGCTTTAACTTTGCAGCAAAATGTCCTGGATGGTAGTATTTGCCGCCCTCAGCTTGTTTGATCGACCTCAGCTTGTTTGACCGATGCGCTGCATGTAGTTGATGGCGCACTGATGGCCATACTGCATCAGCTGTTGTTCGGTATCCAGCAGCTCTGAAATTAGCAGTGCTTCCCAATTGAAACCTCGAACTTTTGACATAGGGTTTGTCACCCACCTAATGTACTTAATCATCAACGCAGCATGTCCCAAACATCAGCATCTTTGCGCTGCAGGGCAATCAGACATGGACAGAGATCTTCTGCTTTGCCAGCCTGATCTACCCCATCGCGGCCGCCTACTACGGCCTCTACAAGTAAGCGATGACACCGCGTTTACCCAATTTCTCTGCGAATGTCACCTCTCTCTGTATGGACGACAGGCCTGCTGCAGGTATCTGGGCGTTTCACGAACTGCATTGGAACATGGCAGCGCCTTTCTGTGCCGGTGCTCGTGCAGCATCATGTACCACATTGCACTGCATGCGAACAAAGTCACAGCTGTGCTCCACGCCATTTCAAGCGCCCGTGCAGCACCAACAAACCAAAACCCGATGCAGTGTACTCTGCAGGATGGCCTGGTCAGCTTCTGGCTGCTGGTGCCACGGCACACGCCCGATCACATTTCATATCCAGTAACCTGAGTTGATCGACTTTTCATGATTCAAATCGCCTTTCGCTTCGCAGGATGGGCCAGTTCAGCTTCTACCTGCTGGTGCCGCGCCACACGCCCGCCTACAGCCTGCTCGCCAACGCGGCGCTGTGCTGCCGATTTGGGCCGCCGCTCGCCTTCAACTTCATGGCGGCGCTGGCGATGCCGCCGTCGCATCATGAGTCCTGGCGGGTGCGGATTGGCACTATAGCGTTGTTGCGCGCAAATATTATGCATGCTCGGTCTGTGCCTGCTGACGGATGCGCGCAGAGAAGAGTCTTTGCGGTCTGTAGTAAGCAAAGCTCCGATGGTCTGGGCCAACATGCATGTGACTCGAGAGGCCCGGGCCAGGCGCGAACCCTGCCAACAACTTTCCACACCTCCGGCTGCCTGCCAGAGTGTTAATTCGTAGCCGTGCAGGGTTTTTTCCACCACCCGGTTTCGAAACCGTGCAGCTGATTAGATTGCGAATGCCTGTCTGTCAGATGAACGATTGCTCAGGTCTGAACTGTGATGCCCTCCAGTTGCGCCCTCCACAGGACGTGACGGACAATGTTTTCCACACCGAGTTTGGGCGCACCGTGTGGAGTGCGCCTATCGTCCCCTGTCCTGTCGTCAAAGTCTGACGAGGCTTTCCTTCTCACCAAATTTTCATCACCAAGCCTCACCTGATCGCATGTCTTATCACATGCAGGACGTGACAGACAGCGTGTTCTACACCGAGTTTGGGCACATCATGTGGAGCGCGCCGGTCGTCGGCCTGGAGTTCACGCGCTACCTGCCCATCGTCATTGTGCCATACGCCCTGCTGCAGGCGCGTTTTCATACATAGTCCGCAATTACAACAGGCACTTCCCAGCAAGGCGAAATCACATTTCGCCTTGAGTTACTCCCCGCGCTCCCCCAGCTGCTGTCCCATTGCAGAAATTCCCGTACAAAACCCAAACACTCACCCACGCGGCTGGGCCTGGAGTTCACGCGCTACCCGCACATGGTCATCGTGCCCTACGCCCTCCTGCAGGCACGCTTGTGTTTTCTCCAAAGCCAAAGTCCCAGACGTGCGTCCCGTCTCAGACTCCCAACAAAATATGTGAGCAAAATATGTGGGCGCCCGTCGTCGGCCTGGAGTTCACACGCTACCTGCCCTTCGTCATCGTGTCCTACGCCCTGCTGCAGGCGCGCTTATATTCATATTTTGCAATACAACAGGCACGTCCCAGCTGCTGTCCCATTGCAAAAACTCTCCATGCAAACCCTAAACTCACCTCCTTAGTTGGGCCTGGAGTTTGCGCGCTCCTTGACCATGTTCATTGTGCCCTACGCCCTGCTGCAGGCACGCCTTGTCTGTTCAGACAGGGCACTCCTCAGAAGCGTGTCCCGTCTTGAAAAATTCACGAAACATCTGAAATGGCGCCCTAGGTGGGCCGCCCGCCGTCAGGGTGCCATGCGCGTTGCTGCGGGCGCGCCACCCAGTCTTTCCGCTCGTTTTTTATGTGGCTTGAAGCATAGGATGGACAACGCCCAGCAGCATGGCCTCCAGCCAGGTGCAGCTGGCTGCATTCGTGAGGTCCCAGCTACTAACGGCTGTCAGCGGCGACATATTCAGCATGGCCCGAACTGGCCGAGATGAAGTCGCGAGGGACTCCGCATGGCTGATCATTTAACGATGCAAGGACAGCTTGCCAGGCAGCACCACGCAGGGAGCCGCTGTGCGCTGCGATCTGCTTGAAGGTGTTCAAATGGCCGCTACTCTCTCTGCGAGGACGGCGTTTTGATATCCTTGACGAGCTCTGCGCTCGATGCAGTCGGTCCGGTTGTGTAGTGTCGGCAGATGCCTGCTGGCGTTTTCCTGCTGGTATGAGCATGCTCATAAGACTGCTCGGTAGGCTGCCGCTGCCAGGCTCTCCAATGAGACTCTCATGAGTAACTTGAGAGCAAGTGCCTGTTTCCGCGCAGGCACACTCAAATGCAGCTGGGCTGGGTGGACTTGAACAGGTGGAATTGGGCTGGGTGGACTTGGAACAGGCGGAATTGGGCTGGGTGTACGTGAACAGGTGGAATTGAACAGTCACGACTGTGATTCATACTCGCCTTGCACGTGAAGATGCAAGTGCCTGCGCAGGTGTTTGGCATGTCCCAACACGCTGCGGGGCTTGGGGGGTACCACGCCGCCCCTCTCTGCTCCCCTTTTGGAGTCAGGTTTTACCTCGACACAATCAATCCTAAGCCCGAGAGCTTGCTTGCGCAGGTATCCGGCGTGTGCAACACGCTGCTGGGCTCGTTGGGTGCCACTTGGTTTCTGCTTGATTGCACTTTGACACAGAAATATGTCGTCTGCAGGTGTTTGGCGTGTTCAACACATTGCTGGGCTCCGTCGTCCCCAACTCACGCATCGAGTTTGATGACGACTGGGAGGAGAAGTCCGACATCGCTGCCACCGGCTCACGACTGCTCAGGTACACGACCGTGGTTATTGCCCTGCATGGCTGTGGCAACCGTGGTCCTAGCGCCCACATTGATAACCCACAGCAAATCCTCTTGGATTGAACTTGGAGGAGACGTCGGACTGTGGCGACAGGGCTGTGCGTCCTTAGGTGCGGACAAATGCAAAAGTCTTGTTGATTCGACAGCTCACATCTGTCTTCGAGCAGGTGGCGGCCTGTGCAAAAGTGGTCCTGGTTGTGCCAGGGTGGTCTTCGCCTGCATTCCTGCATGCACAGCAAGCTGTGCACAGGACTCGTAATCAAAACCTGTCCTCGTGTGCCTCGCCAGGCAGGAGGTGGCGAACCACGAGGCGGGCCAGCCGCTGGGCGCCACAATCCGTGTGGATGCGGGTCCAGAGGCGGCCGGCTTATTGGACGGTATCGGCGGCGGGCGCGGCACTGAGGGTAGCCGCTGGTGGCGGCCGCGCGGCCGGCAGGTGACACCAACTCCAGTATCCTCCTGCTTTTCCCCGGCTTGGTTCCCCGCGTCTGTCGTATCAACGTGTGGGCAGACAACATGCGGCCTCGGGCACAGCTGCGATGTGGGCCCGTGGGCATGCAGTGCGTGCAAATGCGGCATGCGTGACAAATGTGCCGGGCGCAGGAGGCTGGCGCGCCAATGCACGCTGTGACTTGACCCTGAGCATGCACTAGAATAAAGGCATCACCCCTCAGCCCTAATCCTTGCATGCACAGGCCCCCAGCAACGCCAAGGGTGATGCAGCGCTGGCAGCATCAGACGCGGCGAGGGCGGCACGGGATCCTGGCGTCCAGGCAGCCTACGACCGCCTGTCCGGGAGGTTCGCCCCACCTGCCGGGACGTCCACGCAGCATGCAGAAGAAGACAGAGCATGGCCTGGCGTCTGGACACTGCGCGTAGCATCTGATATGTACCAGCATGCTGCTGCTTGTGACAAGAGCCTGATTGATTCTTCGCTGCGTGCGCGGCTGGCGACGCAGCTGGCCGGCAGGCCTGCCTTGTTGCAGACCCAAAGGTATTAAGAGATAGAATTTATG
>JAABUK010011242.1_pt1 | contig 11703 bp, 9 predicted proteins | sample 5559141 | NCBI WGS metagenome assembly JAABUK01 (sample SAMN10711869, study PRJNA513367) | rock metagenome | isolation source: Antarctica rocks | place: Antarctica: Victoria Land, Pudding Butte nord | collected 2016-01-03 | reverse complement strand
ATGACGCCGGCCACGGCCAGCACCGTCACCATCGTAAGAAACGCCCACCCATCAAGTGCCATACGCCTCTCCGGTCTGTCCTGCCGACGGTGGGCCGACGGGCGTGAAGGACCGGTGAACCGGCGGTTGCACTTCACCGCGAGCACACTTCGCCGGCTTATCGTGACTTCGGTGGCTCTGACTCGCCGTACCGTGCTGTCCGCGTTCGGTGCGCTCGCGGTGACGTCGGCCTGCGGGCAGCAAAGCCGCGCGGCGGCACCTCGCCCGCTGGCCGGGTCCCCGCCACGGCCACGGCGGTCGACACAAAAGCCGACCCCGGGCGCGACCGCCGCCGGGACCGCGCGGGGGCCAGCGCAGGAGCTCGACTCGGGCAGCCGCACCGGCTCGCTGGTCGCCCTGACCTTCCACGGCCAGGGCGATCCGGCTTTGACGAATGCGCTCCTCGCGCAAGCCGAGCAGGCGAAGGCGTCGGTGACCGTTTTCGCCATCGGGTCGTGGCTGGCGGCCCATCCGACGACGGCCCGCCGGATAATCTCCGGCGGGCACGAGCTGGCCAACCACACGCAGCGGCACCTGCCCATGGCTGCAATGGGGGAGACGGCCGCGTATGCCGAGTTCGCTCAGTGCGCCGACGTGCTGCGCCGGCTGACCGGATCACCCGGTCGGTGGGTGCGCCCGTCGGGTACGCCCCACGCCACCGCTGCGGTCCGGGCTGCCGCGGGACGCGCCGGCTACCGAGTGTGCGTCGGCTACGACGTGGACTCCTTGGACTACACCGACCCCGGGCCCCAGACGGTGCGCCGGCGCTGCGCCGTGGCCCGGCCCGGCTCCATCGTCAGCCTGCACCTCGGCCACCCGGACACGGTTGCCGCCCTGCCCGGCGTACTGTCCGACCTCCGGCGGGCCGGGTTGCGCCCGGTGACCTTGAGCACTCTGCTTGGCCCCCGGTGAGGCCGAGCCGAGCGACACTGGCCGCCGCTTGGGTGGCGCTGGTGACCGCGGCGTGCAGCACCACGACTGCACCGGAAACCGCCGGGCATCACCGGTCGACCGGCAGCCGGTCCGCTGCGGTGGCCGCCGCCGGCCAAGCACCGGTGCGGCTTGCGGGGGTGCCGGCGCCGCTGTCGGCCACCGACGTCTATGCAGCCGACCGGCCGGGCCTGCTCAGCCCCGCCGTCCGGGGGGCTCGGGCCCTGGTCTACGTCCCCAACTCCAAGAACAACACGGTGACCGTTATCGACCAGGGCAGCATGCGCGTGCTGACCACCTTCCCCGTGGGGCGGGAGCCGCAGCACGTCGTGCCCGCCTACGACCTCAAGACCCTTTATGTCGTCGCCGACTACGTCCCCGCCGGCGGTGGCCCCGGCGCCGGCGGCCTGACGCCCATCAACCCGGTGACCGGGACCCCGGGCCGGCCTATCCGAGTCGACGACCCCTACAACCTGTACTTCACCCCGGACGGCCGGTACGCCATCGTCGTCGCCGAGGCCCGCAAGCGTCTGGATTTCTACGACCCGCACACGTGGCGGCGGGTCAACTCGCTGGCGGTGCCTACGTGCGCCGGCGTCGACCACATCGACTTCAGCGCCGACGGGCGCACCCTGCTCGCCAGCTGCGAGTTCGCCGACCGGGTGATTGCCGTCGACGTCGCCGGCCGCCGGCTGCTGCGGAGCATCCACCTGCCCCGGCGGTCCGACGGAATGCCCCAGGACGTCAAGCTGTCGCCGGACGGCAGGGTGTTCTACGTCGCCGACATGATGGCCGACGGGGTCTATCTGATCGACGGCGCGGCGACCAAGGTGCTGGGCTTCTTGCCGACCGGCCGGGGGGCGCACGGCCTCTACATCGACCGCACGTCAACCCGATTGTTCGTCACCAACCGGATGGCCGGGACCATCACCGTGGTCGACGTGCATACCAACCGACCGGTCCACACCTGGCAATTGCCCGGAACCAGCCCGGACATGGGCAACCTCTCGGCCGACGGCAAGGTGTTCTGGCTGTCCGGTCGCTACAACAGCAGCGTGTACGCCATCAGCACCGTCGATGGTCACCTGATCAAGACCATCCGGGTTGGCGCCGGCCCGCATGGTCTGTGCGTGTGGCCGGTGCCGGGCCGCTACTCCCTGGGGCACACGGGGATCTTGCGCTAGGTGGTGCGTCCCGACAGGTGGGCGACGCCGGGCTCACCGGGTCCTCACAACTGGGTGAGAGGCTGGTGGCGTGCGGGTACTCATCGTTGAGGACGAGCAGCCACTGGCAGACGCCATCGCTCGGGGACTCCGGCACGAAGGCATGGCCGTGGACGTCGCCTACGACGGGCCGGACGGTCACGAGAAGGCCTCGGTCACGCGTTACGACGTGGTGGTGCTCGACCGGGACCTGCCCGGGATGTCCGGGGACCGGATCTTGGCCGATCTCGCCGGTTCCACCACCCTCACCCGGGTGCTCATGCTCACCGCGAGCGGCAGCGTGGCGGCGCGGGTCGAGGGCCTGAGCCTGGGAGCCGACGACTACCTCGGTAAGCCGTTCGCCTTTGACGAGCTCGTCGCCCGAATCCGGGCGCTGGGGCGGCGGGCGACACCTCCGGTGCCGCCGATGCTGCGGGCCCACGACCTCGAGCTCGACCCCGCCCGGCGCACCGTGATCAGGGCCGGTCAGCCGGTGGACCTGGCTCGCAAGGAGTTCGGTGTGCTCGAGGTGCTGCTCTCCGCCGGCGGCACGGTCGTCTCGAGCGAGGAGCTGCTGGAGCGCGTGTGGGACGAGTTCGCCGACCCGTTCACCACAACCGTACGAGTGACGGTCATGACCTTGCGCAAGAAGCTGGGCGAGCCGGCGGTGATCGAGACCGTGGTCGGCTCGGGCTACTGCATCCGGCCGTGAGCCGACTGGCGCAGCGCCCGAAGCGTCGCCCCGTGCCACGACTGCGGCCGACACTGCGGCTGCGGCTGGCCCTGCTGTACGGCGGGCTGCTGGTCGCCATGGGCGTCGTGCTGCTGCTCACCGCATACCTGCTGCTGCGGCACGCGCTGCACAGCGGGCCGCGATTCCGGGCCGGCGTCCCCGTCACGATCGAGCTGTCCAGCGGGCAGGACGCCGTCGTCGATGCCCGCGCCTTCCAGCTGCAGCTGCAGCAGCAGACCGAGCGCACGCTGCTCCGCCGGGGCACCTATGCGCTGGCCGCGGTGGGGCTGCTGGGAACCGGTGGGGGCTACTTGCTGGCCGGGCGCGCGCTGCGCCCGCTGCAGGCGGTCACCTCGACAGCGCGGCGACTGTCGACGGAGACGCTGGATCAGCGGATCGCCCTGGACGGGCCCGACGATGAGCTGAAAGAGCTTGCCGACACCTTCGACGGGATGATCGGCCGGCTGCAGGCGGCCTTCGACGCCCAGCAGCGTTTCGTCGCGAACGCCAGCCACGAACTGCGGACGCCGCTGGCCGTCGTCCGCACCGAGGTGGACGTGACCCTGCGGGACCCCGACGCAACGGTCGACGACCTGCGGGCTATGGGCGCGGTGGTCCGGGATGCGACCGACCGTGCCGAACGGCTTGTCGACGCCCTTCTCGTGCTCGCCGGCGCGGAGGTCAGGGGGCGCGACGGCCTCACGGTCCGGGAGCCGGTCTGCCTGCCTACAGTCGTCGCGGCCGCACTCGATGCGGTGGCCAGTGAGACTTGGGCTGCCGGCATCGGCGTGGAACGCCGGCTAGAGCCCGCAACCGTTGATGGCGACGCCGGCCTACTGGAGCGGCTGGCGGGGAACCTGGTCGAGAACGCCATCCGGCACAACGTCCGCGGCGGCTGGGTCCGGGTCGTGACCGGCACCGCCCGGGGCAGGGCGCACCTCACAGTGTCTAGCAGCGGGCCGGTGCTGGACCCCGCGGAGACTCCCGGGCTGTTCGAGCCATTCCGCCGCGGAGGCACCGCCCGCACCGCGGGCCGGGGCGCCGGCTTGGGACTGTCCATCGTCCGAGCCGTAGTGCTTGCTCACGGCGGCACCGTCGAGGCCCACGCCCGCCCGGCCGGGGGGCTGGACGTCCACGCGGAGTTGCCGGCGGCCTCGCCCCCTGTCCCCAAGGACAGCATCGACAGCCCCAGCCTGGGACAGCGGTCACCCTCGGCCGCGTCGGACTGAGGTCAGCGTGGCCCGCGGACGACCATCACCGGGCAGGTCGCCCGGTGCAGGACGCCATGGCTGACCGAGCCCAGCGCCAGACTCATCGCTTCGTCGCGGCCGCGACTGCCGATGACCAGCAGCCGAGCGCCTGCTCAGATTTCTATGCACGATCGAGCCGGCGACGACTAGCGGCGGCGTCAGCGGGTAGCGCGCCAACAGGGACGCACTCCGGTGCCCCAACAACCGCTCGAGCAGAGGAGACAGCCGTGACCACGCAGGTGGAAAAGTCGATCGTCGTCAACGTGCCGATCAGCACCGCGTACAACCAGTGGACCCAGTTCGAGGACTTTCCGCAGTTCATGGGGGGCGTCACTTCGGTGACTCAGCTTGGCGACAACCGCCTGCACTGGGTGGCCGAGATCGCCGGCGTCAAGCGCGAGTGGGAGGCCCAGGTTCTCGAGCAGGTCCCTGACCAGAAGGTCGCGTGGGCCGCCACGTCGGGTGCCAGCAACGCCGGCGCCGTCTTCTTCGAGTCGGCCGGACCCGACTCGACCAACGTCCGGCTCTCGCTGGAGTATGAGCCCGAGGGCTTGGTCGAGAAGGTCGGCGACAAGCTGAACATCGTCGAGAAGCAGGCCCAGAGCGACCTGGACAAGTTCAAAATCTTTATCGAGGACGCCGGCTACGCCACCGGGGCTTGGCGCGGCTCGGTCAACGCCGACGCCGGCGTTGGCACTCCGGGCGTCGAGCATGCGCAGAGTTCTCAGGGCGACAGCGGCAAGGCCGGCCTGTCGGCGAAGGCGGTCGTGACCGGCGTGGCGGCAGCAGCCGCCGGGATTGCGGCTGCCGGCGCGCTCAAGTCTCGGTCCGACGGGGAGGACAGCAGCGACAGCGCCGACCGGGCGCCCGTGGAGACGACTTCGGTAGCGGCCACCCCGGTACAGGCAACGACTCTGCCAAGCACGCCGGTGGTGACCACCCCGACGGTGATTGTGGACGACACATTGCCAGCTGCGCAGGACATCGACCTGGCCGACACCGATCTGCGTGACGACGTCGAGAGCCGGACAGACGCGGGGCCCAACCCCGACTTCGGCACCGGCCACGTCATCCGCTGACGCCCTCGGTTTGACCTGATCGTCGTACGAGGAAGGCGCCCGTGGCTGCGAGTGATCGGACAACCAAGCTCTCGCTCGCGGGCGTCTTTCTCGGCAGCATGGCCGGGTTCGCCGGCCTGCTTCGGCGCACTGACAGACGAATTGACCTTAGGCCGTACGACCTGATGATGCTCGGCCTGGCGACCTACCGCACCGGGCGTTTGATCGCCTTCGAACGCGTGGCTGCTCCGCTTCGCGAGCCCGTCACCCGCACTATCCCCGACGGCAGCGGCGCCGGCGAAACCGTCGTAGCGAGCGGCGAGGGCTGGCGCTGGGCATTCGGCGAGCTGCTTTCGTGCCCCACCTGCATCGGCACCTGGATCGCTGCCGTGCTGGTCTACGGCCTGCACCTCGCGCCACAGCCGACCCGGGTGTTCGTCGCCGTGATAGCACCACCGGTGTCGCCCAATTGCTGGGTGAGGCAACCGAGGCTTTGACCTGGTCGGGCCGGTCGGCCCGCCGGGCCGCGGGACCGGTGCAGAAGGGATAGCCACAATAGGCGCATTACCAGGTTCTAGGCGTCCTCGCCGACGTCGTGCAGATGCACCCGGCTGTCGGCGTCGTCTGCGCCTAGTCCCTCCTGCCGTTCGGCGGTAATGACATGCATCACGGCGTTGATCAGCGCCAAGTGCGTGAAGGCCTGCGGGAAGTTGCCGAGGTGCCGCCCGCTGTCTGGGTCGATCTCCTCGGCATAGAGGTGCAGCGAGCTGGCATAGCCCAGCAGCCGCTCGCACAGGCGGCGCGCCCGCTCGAGCTCTCCGATCTCCGACAGTGCCGAAACCAGCCAGAACGAGCAGATGGTGAAGGTGCCTTCGGCGCCGGAGAACCCGTCATCGGTGTCCTCGGTACGGTAGCGCAGCACCAGGCCCTGTTCGGTGAGCTCGTCGGCGATCGCCAGCACCGTGGCGCGGATCCGGGGATCCTCCGGCGGGAGGAAGCGCACCAGCGGCATCAACAGCGCAGAAGCGTCGAGGGCCGTCGTGGCGTAGTGCTGGGTGAACACGCCTCGCTTGTCTACCCCGTTGGCGCAGACGTCGGCGTGTATCTCATCGGCGACGGCCTGCCACTTGTCGGCCAGTTCTGAATCCTCCCGGACTCGGGCCAGCCGGGCCCCGCGGTCCAGGGCCACCCAGCACATCACCTTGGAGGAGGTGAAGTGCTGCGGCTTCCCACGCACCTCCCAGATGCCCCGGTCGGGCTCCTGCCAATGGCTGATCGCCGACTCCACCTGGTGCCGCAGCATCGGCCACACGCCCTCGTCCAAGCGATCTCGAGATCGGGCATGCAAGAAGACGGAGTCAAGGACGGCGCCCCAAAGGTCATTCTGCCTCTGGGAGTAGGCACCGTTTCCGATGCGCACCGGCCGCGCACCCTCGTAGCCATCGAGGTGGGACAGCTCGCGCTCGGTCAGATCGCGCTCCCCGTCAATGCCGTACACGATCTGCAGGTCGCCGTCGCGCTCGGCCATGTCGGCGATGAAGTTAAAGAAGTCGTCGGCCTCCCAGTCGTAGCCCAACGTGTAGAGACCCCACAGCGCGAAGGTGGAGTCGCGCACCCAGGTGAAGCGGTAGTCGTAGTTGCGGCCGCCGCCGGGAGTCTCGGGCAGTGATGTCGTCGCCGCTGCTGCGATGGCTCCGGTTGGCGCGTAGCTCAAGCCCTTCAGCGTCAGCGCACTGCGCGCGAGGTAGCTGCGCCAGGGATGGTCGGGGATGCGGCCGCGAGCCAGCCAGTGCTGCCAGTGGTGAGCGGTCCACGTCATGCGCTCGTGCGCCTGCTCATAGGTGGTTGGCGGCTGGCCGCCACCCCAGGACAGCGCGCAGAACCGTGCGTCGCCCTCCTTGAGCATCGTGCGTCCCACTGCATGGGGGCCTTCGATCCCCAGCCGCAGGTCGGTGGTCAGGGTGATCTCGCAGGCGATGTGGGAGTCCTCGGAGCACGTGCCGTTCCCTGCGCGGGCGACGCACTGATGGTAGCCACGGTCGGTGTAGTCCCACCGGGCCAGATGACGGCCGTAGTCGAAGACCGGCTCGCAGTTCAGCTGCAGCTGCACCTCGCCGTTGACGCACCTCACAGTCCGGACCAGCACGTGCTCGGCGGCGTAGTCAGTGGGAGCCCGCCGGTAGCCCGACCGGGCCGGGTCCTCCGCGCTCCACGGGCCGACCAGCAGGGCGTCCCGAACGATGATCCAGCCCTCGCCGACGTTCCAGGTGGTCTCGAGCACCATGGTGCCGGGCAGGTAGCGCCGGGAGTCGGGCACCTGCCGCTCAGCCGGGCCGAACCGAAATGTGCCGGCGTCGCGGTCCAGGATGGCGCCGAACACACTGGCGGCGTCCATCCGGGGAATGCACATCCACTCCACCGCTCCGCTGGGCGCGATCAGCGCCGTCACCTCGCAGTCGGACAGGAATGCGTAGTCGGCGATGCGCGGGAAGGGCGACGTCTGGGCCGGAGGAGGCCGCGTCGCCGCCGCCGGGGCGGACTCCGCGGACGGCGTGTGTTGGGTCGCCGACGTGTGCGCCGCGCGTGGTCTGGTGGTCATAACAGGAGAATGACACGGCAGCCGGCGGCCGGTGGCCGCCGCCTATCGGCCGGTGGGGAAATAGCTGTCGACGAAGTCGTTGCCGAACACCCCGGCGGGGTCGTACCGCCGGCGGAGCTCGACGAAGTCCGCCGCCCGCTCGTAGCCGGCACGCACCAGGGGCGGCGGCAGGCTGAACACCTTGCCCCAGTGCGGCCGGGGGGCAAGCGGAGCCAGCTGCGCTTCCAGCTCGGCCACCGCAGGGGCTACCGATGCAGCGTCGTCCACCCAGGTGAAGTGCACAGCGAGGCTGTCCCGGCCGTAGCTCGGGCTCAGCCAGAGCCGGTCCGCGGCCACCGTACGGATCTCGCACACCTGCACGAGTCGTGCGATCTGCGTGCGTAGCCGAGCCACGGCCTCCAGCGCAGCCTGCCCGTGCGCCCGGGCGACGAGGTATTCCGTCTGCAGCTCGCTGCCGCTGCTGGGGGTGAAGCCCAGTCGGAAGTGCGGCAGCCGCTCGTGCCAGGGGCCGACCACGCCGAGCTGCTGGGTGCAGTTGGCGACCGGCTGGCCGGCGATGGGATGGCGCGGCGTGTCGGCCAGGGTCGCGCCCAGCCAGCGCGCCGGCGGAGAGTCGGCGCCTGGCTCGTCGGCCCGGTACTTCAGCCACACCATGTTGATGTCGCGGCCCTGCCAGTCGGTGAACAGGCTGACGCTGTACGCCGACGCCAGGATCTCATCAAGGCGGTCCAGCCGATCCCAGGGGAGGTCGTCGTAGACGTATTGGCGGACGGCGAATGCCGGCTCGATGTCCAGGGTCAGGCTGACCACCACACCGAGTGCGCCCAGGGCGACGACCGCTCCGTCGAAGTCGGGATCTGAGTCGCGGCGCAGCGTCATCAGGTCGCCGCCGGCTCCCACCATGGTCACGGCCGCGACGGAGGTGGCCACGTTGCCGTTTCCGACTCCTGACCCGTGGGTGGCCGTCGCGCAGGCGCCGGCGACGCTGATGTGCGGTAGCGACCCCAGATTGGCCAGCGCGTAGCCGGCACTGGACAGCCGTTCGGCCACCTCCCCGTAGCGCAGGCCGGCGGCGACGGTGGCGGTCGAGGCGGCGGGATCGATGGTCAGCGTGGGAGGGAGATCGGCCACGGACACGAGGTCGCCGGCGCAGTCGGGGAGCCGGTTGAACGAGTGACCGGTGCCGAGCGCCCGGATGCCGGCGCTGGCCGCGACCAGTGCCCGCAGGTCGCCCACCGACGTCGGTCGGTGCACACTCCGAGCGGAGTACACGACGTTGCCGGCCCAGTTGTGCGGTCGGCCGGTCACCGGCGCCAGGCTAGTGAGCGCCGGGCTCAATGGCGAGCGGGTAAAGACACTCCGCGAGCGCCGGTGCACACGTAGTGTTCATACTGCATGCCACGGCGGTCGCAAACGGGCCGAGCCAGTTCAGCCGAGGGGAAGCAGCCCAATGGCGACGTCGTTCATCCGCACCACAGCGGTCGTGCTCGCAGCCGCCACGGCCCTCACTGCGGGCATGACCGCGCCCGCTGCCGCCCGCCGGACGTTTGCCGCCAGCAGCCTGCGGGTCACCGACGAGGCGGTCGCCGCCGGCATTGCCCGGGTGACCAACGACTCGTTCGGCAACAGCCTGGTCTTCGACTACAACTCCGACGGCGTCGCGGACCTGCTGCTGAGCAACCACCAGCTGCAGCCGGCAGAGCTGTTCCGGGGCAACGCCAACGGCACGTTCACCAAGGTTCGCGAGCTACCGGTAGCCGACCGCCACTACTGCACGTCGGGTGACTTCGACGGCGACCGGCGGCCGGACTTCTTCTGCACCATCGGAGCGTCCGGTGGCCACAGCGACTCCAAGTCCAACCAGCTATGGCTGCAGCGCAGTCCAGGCACCTTCACCATGGTGGCCGGCGCCTGGGGTGCGGCGGACCCGGCCGGTCGCGGCAGGGACGTCGCGACGCTGGACGCCAACAATGACGGCCGCCCCGACCTGTTCATCGGCAACGGCTCCGGCCGCAACTTTCCCAGTTCGGACAAGCTGTTCCTCAACCGGCGCGGCTCATTCGCTGAACACACCGGCTGGACCGCCAACCCGCGCGGCGGGGGAATCTGCGTCGCTCCGGCGGACTACAACCGTGACGGTCGGACCGACATCTTTGTCTGCGGTCGGCCCAACCACCTCTACACCGCGCTCCGCGCCACCACCACTTACCGCGACGACGCGGGCCGGCTGGGGATCAACACCGAGCAGGGCAAGGACGCGCAGTGGGGTGACCTCAACGGGGACGGCAAGTTGGACTTGGTCGTGGTCGGCGACACCATGCTCAGGGTGTGGTTGCGGCAGCCCGGTGGCTTCACCAACTCCTACTCCCGGCCGCTGCAAGCCGGGCGCAACGCCGGTGTCGCCGACCTTGACCGGGACGGTCACCTCGACATCTACGTCGTACAGGGCCGCGCCGGCGGCACCGGGCCCAACGTCGCCGATGTGCTGCTCCTCGGCGGCGGCAACGGAACGTCCTTCACAAAGTTCTCCGGACTGCCGCAGGCATCCAGTGGCGGCGGCAACGAGGTGTCGGTGATCCCGCACTACACCGGCCGACCCGCACTCGTCGTCACCAACGGCGGGGATGGCGACCGCTTCTTGCGCGGTCCCCGTCAGCTGCTGGTTTTCCACTCCTAGCCGCCGGCCGACGATGGCGGCCGCGTTGTGCTGCGTTCGGGTGAGATTGAGCCGGTGCGCTCAAGCCGGTGATGGCGCCCGACGATCGACCCGCATGACATTCCTCCGCCGCCTCGGCGTCAGCGCCGCGGTTGCCGCCATCGCCACCACCGCCATCCTGCTGCCCGGGGCGTCGCCGGCGTCCGCCGCCGCGAATGCGAGCCCCCTGTCGCGCTTCGGCTCGTCGATCACCGACCCGGCCGACGTGACCCGGTTGTCCGCGCTGATGGGGCGCCCGCTGTCGTCCACCCGGGTGTTCTTCAACGGCACCCCGGTCAAGTGGAGCAACTCGGCGCTGCTCAACAGCATCCCGGACAACGGGACGGCAGTGGTGTCCTTCCAGCAGGGGAGCCCGGCCCAGATCCAGGCCTTCCTGGCCAGCCGCCCGCCGACGGTGCGCTGCTATGCGACGTACTGGCACGAGCCGGAGGACAACTTCACAACCGCTGCCCAGCAGGCCACCTACCGCGCCTCCTGGCAGACGTACGCGCCGGCCATTCGCGCCGCCGGCTGCACCCCCACGCTCATCTTGCTGAAGTGGGCGCTGAATCCGATGTCGGGTTGGGACTGGCACAACTGGTATCCAGCCGGCTCGGTCGACCTACTGGCCTTTGACGCCTACAACGGCAGCGTCAAGCATGCAGCGCCCGGCTACACCGATCCGGTGAAGTTCCTGGCCCCGATCGTCTCCGTGTCACAGTCGACTGGCCTGCCGTGGGCGCTGGCCGAAGTCGGCTCCTACATCGTGGGCACTGCGGCCGACCGGGCCGCGTGGGCCCACGGCGTTGCGACGGAGGTTGCGAAGTACAACGTGCCGTTCGCCAACTGGTGGGACCAGTTCGGCACCGACCCGACAAAGGACTTCACGCTCGACCAGGCTACGGCCAGCGCATGGAACGTCACTGCCACCACGGTTCCGGCGGCACCGGTCGCCGTCTCCGTCACCGCCGGCACCAGCCAGGCGGCGGTCAGCTGGACCGCCCCGTTCGACGGCGGCTCCCCGATCACCGGCTCCACGGTCACCGCGGTTGACCAGAGCGGCGGCCCCGCGGTCGCCGTCTCGATCGCCGGCACGGCGACCAGCGCCACGGTGACCGGGCTGACCAACGACCACCTGTACTCGGTCAGCGTCACCTCCACCAACGCCCAGGGAACCGGGCCTGCATCGACCGGGAT
>JAABUK010011241.1_pt1 | contig 11707 bp, 6 predicted proteins | sample 5559141 | NCBI WGS metagenome assembly JAABUK01 (sample SAMN10711869, study PRJNA513367) | rock metagenome | isolation source: Antarctica rocks | place: Antarctica: Victoria Land, Pudding Butte nord | collected 2016-01-03 | reverse complement strand
GTGATGAGCGCGGCTTTGCCCTTGAGCTTTCCGGCGGCTTTGTAGTGCGAGAAATCGGATTGGGGTGCGGGGTCGAGGTCTTCCTGCGAGGCGGGGTAAGGCAGCTTCTGGCCGTGGATTTCCTCGGAGGTGGGGCGCTTCTTGTCCTGGCTTGCATCGCTCATGCGTGACCTCCTGCGGTCGTGGGGTTGGCGCGGCTCTCAAGTACTATGGCGTCCACGCCGAGCAGCGGGCAGCCAGCGGCCTCCCAGCGGGCAGCCAGCGTGCCGCCCTTTTGCCGCCCTGCTTCATTTCTTCTCGTACAGGAGCGGGACGCCGTGTGCCCCGGAAAAAGTTAGCCGCCACAAGTCACGCGGCCTTCACGAGGATGTTGTTTTTCTATCACGAGACAGCCTCGGGTGCCTCACGCCCTTGCGCGGCCTGCAGGCCCGCTGCTGCGTGCTGAGCCGCGAGCGAAGCGCGCACGGACTTGCTACAAGTACTTGTGGGCTTTCGTGCGAGCGGGCGCGGCCCGAGGAGGACGCTATGCACAACCAAGACTCAGCCTCGAAGATCGAACTCGTGCGCCGCTTCATCGAGCGCGACCTGGGCCACAGCGTGCTCGACATCGCCCCGCTGAGCGGCGGTGCCATCGCGCACGCCGCGCGCATCCAGACCGACTCCGCCATCCTCTTCGCCAAGTGGACCGCAGGCGAGGGCGAGGGCGCGCGCCAGATGTTCCACGCCGAAGCGCGCGGCCTGTGGGCCATCGAAGAGACGGGGGCCATCCGCGTCCCCGGCGTGCGCTGGGTCGCCGAGGACTTTCTGCTGCTGCACTTCGTCACCTCGCACCCGCGCCCCAACGCGGCTCACCACGCGCGCCTGGGCCGCGAGCTGGCCCGCCTGCACCGCCACACCACGACCTCGTTCGGCGTGCCGGCCTTTGGCTTCGAGCGCGACACCTTCCTGGGGCGCTGGCGCCAGCCCAACGCCGCCCGCGCCCACTGGAGCGACTTCTTCCGCGACGCTCGACTGGCTCCCCAGATAAAATGGGCCGCTGCCCAGGAGCGGCTGCCGCCCGAGCGGTCAGCCAAGCTCAAGCGCGTGCTGCAAAATGTGCCCAGGTACTTGCAGGGCCTCGAATCGGTGCCTTCGCTCTTGCACGGCGACTTGTGGAGCGGCAACTTCTTGATCGACGAGCACGGCGCGCCCGTTGTCTTCGACCCCGCGATCTACTTTGGCGAGCGCGAAATCGAAATCGCGTACTGTGAATTGTTTGGCGGCTTCCAGGACTCGTTCTTCGCGGCGTACAATGAAGAGTGGCCCCTGCAAAACGGCTACGAGCAGCGGCGCCCGCTGCATCAGCTGTTCCACTTGCTCAACCACCTGAACCACTTCGGCGAAAAATACGGCCCCTGGCTCGACAGCACGCTCGACTTGCTGCTCGACGCGCCAGCCTGAGCAAGCTGAGCAGCCTGAGCAAGCTGAGCAAGCTGAGCAAGCTGAGCAAGCTGAGCAAGCTGAGCAAGCTGAGCAAGCTGAGCAAGCTGAGCAAGCTGAGCAAGCTGAGCAAGCTGAGCAAGCTGAGCAAGCTGAGCAAGCTGAGCCGAGCCCCAAGTACTTGCGGCGCGGCGGCTGAGGGGAAGCCGGGGAAAGTAGAGTAGAAAAACGGCTGAAGGAAAAATTAAAATGGCAATCATCCAACCCGAAAGCGACGCGCCCGACTTCGTCCTGCTCGACCTCAACGGCGAGCGCGTGCAGCTGTCCGAGCTGCGCGGCACGCCCGTCATGCTGAACTTCTTCCACACCGGCTGCACCTGGTGCCGCGCCATGATGCCTCAGCTCGACGCGGTGTACGACAAATACTCCGAGCTTGCGGTCACGATGCTCGCCATCGCGGTCGGCGAGGACACGCCCGAAACCGTGCGCGCCTTCGTGCACGAGCAGGACATCAGCATCTTCACCGGCGTGGACACCTCGCGCAGCATCCGCGCCGACTACGGGCTGCAGCGGGTGCCTTCGCTTGTGCTCATCGACCGCGAAGGGCGCGTCGCCCGCGTCTACGAAGGCTCGTCCGAGCAGCTTCCGGGCATCGTCGATCAGGCCGTGCTGGCCCTGGCCGACAATATGCAAACGCCCGACTTCACCCTCGTCGGCAACGGCTGCGCCCCTTGAGCTTGGCTTGGCGTGCCGGATGGCGGCTCAAAAATTACCGAACCCTGAGGCCCGTTCTCCGCGTTGGAGAACGGGCTTTTTGCCGCCGCTCCACTTTTCCTCCACCATGACACCCGCCGACAACGCCGCGCCCGCCAAGAAGAAGCGCGCCAGGAAAATCGAGTCCAACCCAGCCGCCAGCGGAGCTTCCAGCGGAGCTTCCAGCGGGACTTCCAACGGTCACGAGGCCGCCCTGATTGCCGAGGCCGCGCTCGACACGCTGGAGGTGCGCAACGTCGCGGCGAGCGACATCGAAGCCGTGCCGCCCGCGCCCAAGAAGAAGCGTGCCAGCGCCAAGCCTGGGCGCGCCGATGAGCCTGCGCTGCCCACGCAAGTACTTGCCGTGCCCCAGGCTGAGCCCATCACGCCCGACAAGTTCATCATCATCAAGGGCGCGCGCCAGCACAACCTGAAGAACATCGACCTCAACCTGCCGCGCCACAAGCTCATCGTGATCACCGGATTGTCAGGCTCAGGCAAGTCCAGCCTGGCCTTTGACACCATCTACGCCGAAGGGCAGCGCCGCTACGTTGAGTCGCTCTCGGCTTACGCGCGCCAGTTTTTGGGGCAGATGGACAAGCCGGACGTGGACTTCATCGAGGGCCTGTCGCCTGCGGTTTCCATCGACCAGAAGACGGCCTCGCGCAACCCGCGCTCAACCGTGGCGACGGTAACGGAGATTTACGATTACCTGCGCTTGCTGTTCGCGCGGGCCGGGACGCCGCACTGCCCGCAGTGCGGGCGCAAGATCGCGCGGCAGTCGGTGGATCAGATCACGGATCAAGTACTTGCGCTGGGCGAGGGCACGCGGCTGCACATCCTGGCTCCGATGGTGCGCGGGCGCAAGGGCGAATACCGCAAGACCTTCGACGACGCGCGCAAGAAGGGCTTCGCGCGCGTGCGCGTCAACGGCGAGATTTACAACCTGGACGAGCCCGACGACATCAAGCTCGAACGCTACGAGAAGCACGACATCGAGGTCGTCGTGGACCGCGCCGTGGTCAAGGCCGATGCCCGCTCGCGCATCGCCGAGAGCGTGGCGACCGCGCTGCAAATGGGCGAGGGCATCGTGCTGGTTGAGGTCGTCAAGAAGGGCGAGGCCAGTGCTTCTGCGGCCAAAGATGGCGAGGTGCTGACCTTTAGCGAGCACTTCGCCTGCCCTTACGACAACCTGTCGTTCGAGGAAATCGAGCCGCGCACCTTCTCCTTCAACTCGCCTTACGGAGCCTGCCCCGAGTGCTCGGGCCTGGGCTTCCACCAGGAATTCGACGCCAAATTGGTGGTGCCCGACGAGCGCGTTTCGCTCGACGACGGCGCCATCATGGCGTGGCGCAAGAGCGGCTCGAACTACAAGAAGGAGATGCTGCGCTCTTTAGCTAAGGCTTATGGGTTCACCATCGAGCAGCCGTTCTCGACTTTAACCGAGGAGCAGAAGAAGGTCATTCTGCACGGCACCGGCACCAAGAAAATCCACGTTTCGTATGTCAATATGCACGGGCGGCGGCGGGCTTACGACACGCCGTTCGAGGGCGTGCTCGAATCGCTCAACAACGAATACAAGGAATACGGCGACGCCTGGCGCGAGGAGCTGCAGAAATATCGCTCTGACAAGCCGTGCCCGAGCTGCCACGGCGCGCGCCTGAAGCCCTTCCCGCTCGCCGTCACGGTCGATGAGAAGAACATCGCGCAGACGACGGGGCTTGCCGTTGGCGAGGCGGCTGCGTTCTTCCACCGCCTGCGCGACGACGTGCAAGTACTTAGCGAGCGCGAAAAAGCCATCGCGCGGCCCATCCTGAAGGAAATCGCCGAGCGGCTGCAGTTTTTGGTCGACGTTGGGCTGAGCTATCTGACGCTGGACCGGGCCGCCAACACGCTCTCGGGCGGCGAGGCGCAGCGCATCCGGCTCGCCACGCAGATCGGCTCCGGGCTTGTCGGCGTGCTGTATGTGCTGGACGAGCCTTCGATTGGCCTGCACCAGCGCGACAACGAGAAGCTGCTGGGCACTTTGGTTCGGCTGCGCGACCTGGGCAACACCGTCATCGTCGTCGAGCACGACGAGGACACCATGCTGGCCGCAGACTGGATCGTGGACATCGGGCCGCGGGCGGGCGAGCACGGCGGGCAGGTCGTGGTGGCGGGCGATCTGGCGGCGATCAAGGCGTGCCAGCACTCGGCGACGGGCCGCTTCCTGACAGGCGCGGACAAGGTTCCGCTGCGCGCGGCGCGGCGCGAGGCGAGCGGCTGGATCGAGATCAAGAACGCGCGCGAGCACAACCTGCGCGGCGTCGATGCCAGGATTCCTCTGGGCTGCTTGGTTTGCGTGACCGGAGTGTCGGGCTCAGGCAAATCGACTTTAGTTCAGGACATTTTGCACCAGCGGCTCGCGCACGAGATCAACCACCAGCCCACGATCTGGGGCGCGCACGACGAGATCATCGGGCTGGGGCAGATCGACAAGCTGATCAACATCGACCAGTCGCCTATTGGCCGCACGCCCAAGTCGAACCCCGCGACCTACACCGGCGCCTTCACGCCGCTGCGCGACTTGTTCACCGTGACGCGCGAGGCCAAGGCGCGCGGCTACAAGCCGGGCCGCTTCAGCTTCAACGTCAAGGGCGGGCGCTGCGAGAACTGCCAGGGCGACGGCATCATCAAGATCGAGATGCACTTCCTGCCCGATGTGTATGTGCCCTGCGAAGTCTGCGGCGGCAAGAGATACAACCGCGAGACTCTGGAAGTACTTTACAAGGGCCACTCGATCGCGGACGTGCTCGGGATGACGGTGCAGGAGGCCGCCGAGACCTTCGAGAACATCCCGGCCATCGAGCGCAAGCTCAAGACGATCTGCGACGTTGGGCTCGGCTACATCCGGCTCGGCCAGCCCGCGACCACGCTCTCGGGCGGCGAGGCTCAGCGCGTCAAGCTGGCCACCGAGCTGGCCAAGCGCGCGACGGGCCACACGCTTTACATTCTCGATGAGCCCAGCGTCGGCCTGCACATGGCCGATGTCAAGGTGCTCATCGAAGTGCTGCAGCGCCTGACCGATCAGGGCAACACCATCGTCGTCATCGAGCACAACTTAGATGTGGTGATGAGCGCCGATTACGTGATCGACCTGGGCCCCGAAGGCGGCTCAGGCGGCGGCGAGATCATCGCGACCGGCACGCCCGAAGAGCTGGCCAAGCACCCCACGAGCCACACCGGGCACTTCCTGAACCGGCACATGGAGCGGCACGGGCGATGAATGGAAGCGGCAAGTACTTGCACCTCTACCGCCGCAGCTCGAACCCGACCGAAAGCGAATAATCCGGCCCGATGTTGCCCAGGAACGGCGCGTGGTAGTTCACGTAATCGCCGTTCTCGCTGAAGCAGGCCCACAGCCGCTTGTCGCGGCCCACGTCGTGCTTGAGGCCAACGCTGACAATCACGGGCGCGCGGTCGGCGAAAGCCACACCGGTTTGCACGGCGCGCGTTTCGCCCAAAGTCTGCGCGACAATCGAAGTGCGGCGGCCTCGATATTCGAGGGCTAAGCTGCCCGAAGCTCCGCTGCGCCGGGCGTCCGGGATGTCGCTGCGGCCCCAGGCGAAGGCTCCCACACCGGCGCTGAAGGCCAGGCGATTGGAAATCGGCAGGCGAGCGTCCAGGCTGAGGCCCGCGTCGAATGCGCCTGAGCCTAACACTCGGCTCGCGCTTGCGGTCGGGATTTTGAGCAGGACGCGGGCGGCAACCGGGACGCGCCCGCCGGCAAGCTGCCTCTTGAGCGTGACGACCGAGTCGCCCAGGCCAAAGGCCGAGCCTTCGTTAATGCCGTTGCCCTGAGCATCGCGGAAGAAGAAGACGCTGCGTCCGTTGGGGATCGCCGAGCGCCCGCGCGGATTGTCGAGGCCCACGCCGGGCAAGCCGAGCAAGCGGTGGTAGGATTCGAGCAGCCCGTCCAAGATGCCGCCGTTGCGCGCGAGCAGCCGTGTTTCGAACTCGACCTCAGCCTTTGATCCCAGGCCGCGCGCGTAGCCCAGCCGCAGCTTCTGCGTCTCGAAATCTTCCTCGACGCGCGCTCCGGCTGGGCTGGCGCGCGGGATGAGCAGGTCGTTGGCGACATCCAGCTGCAGCCCGAGCTTGCGCTGGCCGCGCCCGAGCACATCGGGCGCTTGAGGCCGCGCGAAGAGGAACGCGGCCTGCAGTGGCCGCTCGTTCTCCACTTCCAGCGGCCCGCGCCAAGCCGCGCCCGCGTCCTCAACCGGCTGAGCCGGCTGAACCGGAGCCGCAAGTACTTGCAGCGCGGGCAGAGCACCCGCGAACATGATGAGCAAGGGGCGGAGCAGAGGCCGCGAGCCGGGTCGAAAGTTCACGCGCACAGCATAACCGATGGCTCGCCCTGCGGCCCGCCCGCCTCAGTTCCGCAAGTACTTGCAGCCGCCTCAGCCCAGGCAGATGGCCACAGCCAAGAAGAGCGAGCCACCAGGCTTCGAGCCTGCGCGACGTGGATTTTCAAAAAAGATTGTAAAATTTCAGCGGAAAAAGATTCAATTCCTCCTCTATCTGGGAGCTTGTAATGGAGTTTTAATGGTCGTCGGCTAAGCTCTGTCCTGAGTTGCCCGGCGTCCGCGATCCGGCGGCTTGAGAATGTGCCGCATCTTTGTATCGCGCCTGTCCGCAGCGATGATGGAGAAGAACAAGTACTTGACGATGCTTGAGCCGTGCGTTTAACACAAGGTGCAGCCTCGCAGCACCGGCACCGGCTCCAGCACTGCAGCACTTGAAAGGAGAGCAGCATGAAAGTTTCCGAGGCCAACCACAGCCACGCCAGCAGCTCCAACGCCAGCAGGTCGGGCTCCGACGAAGGCTCCGGCAGCCAGGCCAAGAGCAACTTGCGACAGGCCAAGCCCGCTCGCGATGGCGCTGTGCTATCTTCGGCTGCCCTTGTCTCGGCCAGCATCCACGGCGAGGCGGCTTTGAGCGCCTCCTCGCCCGGCGGCGCGGGCAGAAGGCGCAAGGTGCGCGGGCTCGGCCTGGACGAGGTGTTCGCTCCGGCCCGCCGCAGGCCGGCTCCCATCACCAACGTGGTGGCGCAGAGCCCCCGCCTCAAGAAGCTGCTGCGCGAGACGATGCTCTTTCGCCAGGTGCCCGCCGAGGACTTTGAGCGGTTCTACGACCTGCTGCGCTGGCGGCGCGTCCCCGCCGGCGCGCAGCTCCTGGCCGGGGGCGAACGCTCGCCGTGGGTGTTCCTGCTCGTCGAGGGCACGGCCAAAGTGCACCAGGAGAGTGCTTCGGGCGCTCAGGTCATCTTCTCGATCTGCGGCGCGGGCGAGATCCTGGGCGAGATGAGCGCCGTCGATGGCGAGGCGCACTCGGCCACCGTCACCATGCTGGAGCCCGCGCTGCTGGGTGCCGTGGATCGCGAGGAATTCCTCGACTTTTTGCTCTGCGTGCCCCGGATGTCGCTCAACCTGGCCGCCATCACCAGCCGCCGCCTGCGCGCTGCGACCGCGCGCATCCAGTCCCTGTCGCGGCTCGATGTCACGGGCCGCCTGGCGGCTCAGCTGCTGCTCTTCGCGGCTCACTACGGCCACTCGCCGCTGCCGCCGGGCTCAGCGCCGGGCTCCATGATGGATCGCTTCAACCCCGAGCGCGCCGCCCTGGAGCGCGTGGGCGTTGAGCACCTGCCCGTGCAGCGCCCCGAGGCAGCCGGCGGCGCGCTGGCCATCGAGCTGCACCTGCGCCAGAGCGACCTGGCCGACCTCATCGGCGCCTCGCGCGTGCGCGTCAACCAGGCCCTGCACCAGCTGCGGCGCTCAGGGCACATCACCGTCCAGGGCAACCGCATCACCCTGCTCGACATGAACGCCCTGCGCGCCCGCTGCGAGTAACACAAGCCGAGAAAGCCGAACCGCCAGCGAAATAATCGCGGCGTTGTAAAACATTTTACCTGGTCCAAGTAAAGTGCTTAACATCGCGAGCGAATGCTGTCGGTGATAATAAAGAGTGGCCGGTCGCCCAACCGGTTGGCCCCCGCGACGACCCGAGATCGTCGAGGGGGCATATGTCTTATTTCGGTTCTTCTTTTTACGGCGCGCGCCTTTTTGGTGCGCGCTTCTTGCGTTTGAGGCGCAAGTACTTGCACGTCTGGGCGGGGCGCGGCGGGCCTTTGTTCGCGTTTTCAAAATATGTTTAAGAATGTGGCCTGAGCGCGGTTATAATGGGAGCGGTTCAGGCCGAGCCGAGCCGGACTGAGCCGAGCCGAACCTGGCAGGAGATGGGAGTCGGCTGGCTGGCACGAGCATGAAACTCAAGCGCGTCGGGTCCAAGCGGGAACTCAAGCCCGAGCTGAGGCGGAAGCCCGAGCTGAAGCCGGCGGGCGGGCGGCGCGGGCTGCCCGCTGCGTGGAGGCGCGGGCGCATGGCGGCGCTTGGGCTGGGCTCGCTGCTGATGGGCGCTCTGCTGTGGCCTCTGCGCCAGCCGTCGCGGGCAGACGATCTCGATGGATGGTGGCTGCGCGCGCGCTTCGCCTGGGCCTCGCGCCAGGACGCGAACGCGCAAGGTGCGAACGCGCAAGGTGCGAACGCGCAAGGTGCGAACGCGCAAGGTGCGAACGCGCAAGGTGCTCAGCCGGTCGCGCAGGCTGAGGCGCCCGGTTCGCGCGGGCCTCAAGTACCTCAAGTGCCGATTGTGCTGGTGCTGATGGACGACGAATGCACAGAAACCTGGCCGGAGCCGACGATTTTGTGGGGGCCGCACCTGGCCTCGGCTCTGGATCGCATCACGCGGGACGGCGCGCGCGTCGTCGGGCTGGACTGGACTCAGACGACCTCGCTGACCCAGATCGTGCCCGAAGCCGGGGCCCGCGCGGACGCCGCCCGCGACCTCTTCGCCTCCTACGACCTGCGCCTGGCCCAGGCGCTGGGGCGGGCGCGCCAGGTCGTGATGGCCAGCGAGTTTCGTGGCACCAACCGCGGCGGCGACTTCGTGCTGCCCACGCCCGAGCTGCTGTATTCGCTGCCCGGCGTCATGGGCGACCCCAACGGTCTGCTGCAGCGCGCCGAGCAGTCGCTGGGCTACGTTGAGCTCAACACTCGCTCCGCAGTCATCGCAGCGCAGGAGCCGCTGGTTCTCCAGGCAAGCTCAGCCGCCGCGCCTGATGGTGCTCCTCTGGCGATCGAGGCGACTTCTTTCGCGGCGCGCGTTGTTGAGAAGGCGCGCGGCGGCGTGTGGAGCGCGCCCTCGCGCCGCCGCCTGCTGCTGCTGCCTGCGAAGGCTCCTGCGAAGGCTCCTGCGAAGGCGCTGCAAGTACTTGAGGCGCGTCAAAACAGGAGCGAGGCGGCGCCTGTGGGCTCGGCGGCGCCTCTGGGCTCGGCGGCGCCTCTGGGCTCGGCGGCGCTGAGCCGGGTTGAGCTGCGCGAGAACGGGACGCTGCTCATCAACTACGCCCTGGCGCGCGGTGGGGGCGCGAGCACGTCTTACCTTTCGGGCGCGTTCGAGTCGATTTCGATGGCGAAGGTGGCGAGCGGGCGCTTCAGGCCCGGCACCTTCCGCGGCGCCATCGTGCTGCTGGGCGCGACGTGGACGGGCTCGAACGACTTCCACTCGGTTCCACTGCCCGAGGCGGGCTCGTGGACGCGGCCCCGCCTGCTGGCCGGGGTCGAAATCCAGGCTCACCTGGTGCGCACTCTGCTCGAAGGGCGGCCAATCGCTGAGCCGGACGCGCGCGGGCGCTGGGGCCTGGCGCTGGCGCTGGCGGTGGCCGCGCTTTGCCTGGGGGCCGTGCTGCCCTGGGCTGGGGCCTTGAGCGGGGCTGCGCTGCTGGCCGCGCTGTATGCGGCCCTGTCGCTGCAAGTGTTCGCGAGCCAGGGATGGGCCTTGCCGTTGAGTGTGCCGCTGAGCGGCATGGTCGCCTCGGTTCTGCTGATGGGCGCTTACCGCGTGGTGGGCGAGGAGCGGCAGCGGCAGGCCATCTTGCGCTTGTGGGGCCGCTACCAGCACCCGCGCATCGTCGAGTACTTGCTGCACAACCCGCTCGCGCGCGGCGGCCAGGGCCAGGAGATGCAGATCACCGTGCTCTTCGCCGACCTGAAGAACTTCACCAAGACCGTCGAGCACCTGCCGCCCGACGAGGCCATCCGCACCCTGAACCGCTACCTGATTCTGATGCAGGAGTGCGTCGAGGAATTCGACGGCTACGTGGACAAGTACCTGGGCGACGGCCTGCTGGCTCAGTGGGGCGCGCCCTACCCGTGGGAGTCGCTGATCCAGAGCCGCAACCCGGCCATCGCGCGCCACGAAGAGGCCGCCGTGCGCGCGTGCCAGGCCATGCTGGAGCGCGCCGATGAGCTCTCGCGCTCGCTCCTGGACAAGCCCAGCCCAGGCCGGGCAAGCCCAGCCGAGGCAAGCCCGCGCCCGCAGGCCGAGAAGACCTTCGGCCTGCGCCTGACGCTGCACTCGGGCCCGGCCATCGCGGGCTGGGTCGGCGCTCAGAAAGAAGCCGGGCGCCTCGAATACACCGTCATCGGCGACACCGTGAACGTCTGCTCGCGGCTTCAGGAGAGCGCCAAGAGCCTGAGCGCCGACTTCCTCATCTCGCAGAGCACGCTCGAAGGCGCGCGCGGCGTCGTCGAGATCGGGCGCACAGCCGAAGTCGAAATCCGGGGCCGCGACCAGCCGCTCCAGGTCTTCGAGGTGCTGGGCCTGCGCGAGCCGGGCCAGGAACCGGGCAGCAAGAAGTAGGCGCTCGCATTGGCAAGTACTTGCCAAGAGCCGCTGAGCCCGGGTTTGAAGCGAGCCGGGCTGCAAGTACGGGCCTGCAAGTACTTGGGGCGTGGACAAATGGCGTGGACGCCAAGGATAATGAAGATGAAGAAGTCGAAGCGGCAGAGCTTTGGTGGGGCGTGCGTGCTGGCGCTGGGGGCGCTGGCGAGCCGGTGCGTGGCGGCGCGGGCTCAGGGCGGCCTGGTTGGGATGGTGATCGCGCTCAAGGGCTCGCCTCAGCTCAAGAGCGCGCGCGGCCTGGGCAAGCTGCGCCTGGGCGCGCGGCTGGCGAGCGGCGAGGTCGTGCGCTGCGCCGGGGGCAGCGAGGCCACGGTCGTGCTGTTCGCCCGCGGCGACCGCTTTCTGGTTCGTGGCGATGTGACCGTGAGCCCGAGCATGAAGGGCGCTCTCAAGCTGCCCGCAACAGGCGCGGCCTCGCGCGGCGTGGCGCTGGCCTTGGCCGGATCGCGCACCGGAGCCGTCAATATGCGCGGCGTGGGCGACGAGGCGGCCACCGCGCGGTCGTTTGGCCAGTTCACGCCTCTGGATCAGGCCGGCTTAGCTGGCTTAGCTGAAGGCTCGCGCCCTGAGCTGGGCTTCTTGAGGCTGGGCGAGCGCGTCCTCTCGCTGCGCAGCGACCTCTCGACAAACGCCGCAGAGGGCGACGCGGCTCAGCCGGCTCAGCTGAGCTACGTGATGTGGACGCTCTTCGACAGCGCCAGCAACATCCTCTACAGCGCAAGGATCGCGCCTCAGACCGGCGGGCAGGTGCGCG
>JAABUK010011239.1_pt1 | contig 11710 bp, 14 predicted proteins | sample 5559141 | NCBI WGS metagenome assembly JAABUK01 (sample SAMN10711869, study PRJNA513367) | rock metagenome | isolation source: Antarctica rocks | place: Antarctica: Victoria Land, Pudding Butte nord | collected 2016-01-03 | reverse complement strand
ATCAATCGCATCAAGACCATCAAGCGATCCATGTATGGCCGCGCCGGCTTCGAACTCCTCCGCGCCCGCGTCCTACATGCCGCATGAACCCGAAACGACAGCACGGGAAGTGCGGGAGAACCTGAAACACTGTGTCGCAGTGCCAACTAATCGTGTGATCGGAGTAGAGGAACCTGGTAGGCCCAGGGTGGCTTGGGAGAGGGTCTCACATAAGGGGATCGCCTTGCGCCGTAGCCAAGCAGTGTTGGTTGTGCCGTGCCTCCTAGCTCTTTCCGGCTGTGCGTTGCTGACCGCAGCGCCACCGCAGGTCGAGGTCGTTCAGGTCGAGTTGCGCGGTGCGAGCTTGCTGGACCAGTCGCTGGCCGTCGCACTGTGCGTCACCAACCCCAACGACACGGCGCTGAACTTTCGCCGCGTCCGGGTGATCGCGGACGTGTCCGGCGCTCCCCTGGCCGACACCGAGAGTGAGGTGCCGGTGCGCCTGCCGCCGCGTTCCTCGACGCTGGTGCCATTCACCGTGACGACCACCGTCCGCAACCTGGGACCGCAACTGCTCGGCGTCATCCGGAGCGGCGCATTGGAGTACCGGATGCACGGCACCGTGCAGCTCGACGGGGCGGTCGCCCTCACCCTGCCGTTCAGCCGGAGCGGGCGCCTCGACGTCGCCAAGGCGGGCGGCTTGCTGGCCGACACCGGCGCGTCCACGGGCACCCGTTGCGGGACGGCTTCATAGGCCCGCATGGCATCCGGCGAACGCACGAACGGCCGCGACGACTACCACCACGGCAACCTCCGCGAGGCGCTGATCGAGGCGGCGATGTCCATGATCGCCGAGCGCGGCCTGGCCGGCTTTGCCTTGGCCGAATTGGCGCGGGCATTGGGCGTGAGTACATCAGCACCCTACAAGCACTTTCGCGACCGCACTGCCGTGATCGCGGAGGTTGCCCGGCGCGGCTTCGTTCAGCTCGCGGCCGACCTGGAAGCGGCACGCGAGGCGGGAGGCACCAACCCGATTAACGCCTTGGAACGATGCGCCCAGGCCCACCTCGCCTTCGCCAGCCACGATCCGCCGGTCTATGCGGCCATGTTCGAGGCGACGTTCCCGCGGGGCGAATACCAAGACGTCGTCCGCGCGCGCGAGGCGGCGTTCAACGTGATCCGTGCGGCAGCCCAGGTCGCCGTGAGCCGCAGCACCTCGCTGGACCGTCCGCCCGTCCACATGGTCGCCCTGCACGTCTGGACGATGACGCACGGCATCGCCGACATGTTCGTCAGCCACGACGGGGATGGCCGCCGGTTGCTGCCGATGGCGCCGGAAGCCCTGCTTGAGGCGGGGTTGCTGGTTTACCTCGGGTCGCTTGGGCTGGTTCGGTAAGCACAGGAAAACACCGAAACGTGTTCGCGTCGGTGCGGCACCAATGACGGTCCCAAGAGTAACAGCCTCTCACATAGGCTGGGCAACCGGCGGCATGCCGGGAAGCTTTAACGGACCGGATCGCACTTGGCCCCAGCAGGCCGGACTTTAGCCCAACGGGCAGGAGAAGACGGTGGCGAAGCCTCCGCCTCACGTCGCAGGGCGGCATTATTACTCAGATCAGGTTGGTGTCCATGAATGAGCCTTACGCCCGCCCTGATGCGGAAACGCGAGGGCACCAGCCGAAGCCTTCCCCCGATGCAGGCGCGCCGGGGCGGAGCGGCTGCCCATGACGGGCAAGCCAGGAGCAAGCCTTCCAACCCAACCAGCAGCCAAGGACGACCCACCATGACGACCCGAACAGTGACCGCCATGTTCAACACCAAGGCCGAGGCCGAGCGTGCCGGCGAGATGCTCGTCAGCGACCTGCGCTTGGACCGTGCCATGATCCGGACCAGCCCCGGCGCTGGTGTGACCGACACCGGCTATGACCAGGCCCGGCCCTACGAGGAGAAGGGCTTCTTCGGGTCCATCAAGGACCTGTTCGTGCCCGACGAGGACCGGCACTCTTACGCGGAAGGAATGCGCCGCGGCAGCGTGCTGCTGAGCGCCCAGGTGGACGAGGCGCACGTGAAGCGCGCCTCCGACATCCTGGAGAACGCTGGTGCTGTTGACCTCGACCAGCAGGAGGCGACCTGGCGCAAGGGCGGCTGGACCGGCTACGACGCGACGGCCCACAGCACGATGCGCGCGGCGGCACCTGCTGCGGCAATGCCGGCGGCTTCTGTCCGCGGCGCTCAGGACGACACCATCAAGGTGATGGAGGAGCGCCTGGTCGTCGGCAAGCGCATGGTCGAGCACGGCTCGCTCCGCGTCCGCGCCTATGTCGTCGAGCGTCCGGTCGAAGAGCAGGTCACGTTGCATGAGGAGCGGGTCCAGGTGGAGCGCCACCCGGTAAACCGCCCGGCAACCCCGGCCGACTTGGCGGCGATGGCGGATAAGACCATCGAGGCGCGGGCCATCTCCGAAGAGGCGGTGGTCTCCAAGGAGGCCCGCATCGTCGAGGAGATCGGCATCCACAAGGAGGCTGCCGACCGGACTGAGACCGTGCGCGACACGGTTCGCAAGACCGAGGTGAACGTCGAGGACACCGCAGCTACGGCCCGCACTAGCGGCGTTACGGGCGGGGGCGGCGCGGCGGACACGGTTGGGTCCAGCATATCAGGTGCTGCAGCAGGCGCTGCAGGGACAGCGAAGGGCGCGGCAGGCGCCGTGGACCGAACGCTGAACACCAACGTCAGCGGTGCCAACCCTGGCGCCGACGCCCCGGATGGGACGGCGGGCAACCCGAAAGGGACGATGGCGAGCCGGGCCGTGGACAAGACGCTTGGCACCAATATCAGTGGCACCAACCCAGACCGCAAGTAGGCCGGGTAAGGCTGCACCGACAGCCGGAAAGAGCCGGAAGGCTCCTTCCACCAGACCCCGACACATCATCCAAGACACGAGGAACACCGCCATGACACGTATCGCACTTACCTTCGCCGCTACGCTCCTAGCTGGCACCGCACTCGCCCAGGGGACGGCAACGCCCGGCAACAAGGCGCCGGGCGCCACGTCCAATGCTCCGATGCCGGGCGTCAGTCCCAGCACCGGCGTGACGCCGGGCACGGGCGTGGTGGATCGCAACACGGGCACTGCCGCCGCGAGCGGCGACCGCAACCAGGCCGTTGCGACGACGGGCGCCAACGCGCCGCAACCCGCGCGCGGTGCCAACAGCTTCACCGAGAGCGAGGCCCGGCGCCGGCTGGAGGCAGAGGGTTTCCAGAATGTCGCCGCCTTGAAGAAGGATGACGGCGGCGTCTGGCGCGGCACCGCCAGCAAGGGCGGCACGACCGGCCAAGTCTGGCTCGACTACAAGGGCAACGCCGGCCAGGACGGCGGCATGGCAGGCACCGTCGCGGCGCCCGGCACCGGCATGACAGCCACCACGCCGGGGGCGCGCAACCTGGACGGCACCACGGGCAACCCGCCCGGCACCGCTGCCGGCCGGGCGATGGACCGCACCTTGGGCACCAACACCACCGGCACCAACCCGGCGGCAAATGCCCCAGACGGCACTCCGGGCAACCCGCCCGGTACGGCTGCTGGCCGGGCAATTGACCGCACGCTGGGCACCAACTCGACGGGTGCCAACCCGAACGGCAGCAGCGCCGTCACGCCGCGCTAATCCACCTGGGCCGGGGCAGCTCCGTGCCCTGGCCCTTTCAGGCTCTGCCCAACTTATAGAAGGCCGGCATGGCTATTCAGACATTCACCCGCATGCTTGCTGCGCCACTATGGCGAAATCCGCTACGGCACCAAGTCCTGGGGCTGCCAGCGCCGGGTCTCGGCGGGGATTGAGGCCCTGGCCGCCGGGGCCGTTGCCCCTGAACCCGTCACGTCTCGCCAATCCCAATGCCCAGCACCTCCGGACCGAAGTCGCGATGAAACAAGCGTATCGCCGAACCGTGTCCGCCGCTCAGCCTGCGGAACGAACCTCAGCAAGCTGAATAGGATGGGTTAGAGAGGCACGCCAGAGGCTGTTGCGGACTTGCTGCTGGGTTAGGTGCACCGCAAGTTTGCCGCGGGCGAAGTCAGCTAAGCCGATGCCGGATGGATGCACCAGGACCTTGTGGGCCGGCAGCCAAATTGCCGGTGTCAACCACCGTCCATCGTAGCTTCCACGTCCGGTCGTCGAACAGGAAGTTGCTGAACGCGCCGATCCTGCCATCGTCCGCTTCGATCATTAAGCCTTCGAATGACCATCCGGCCACCAACATGGCGGGGCCTTGCCCGTGAAGCCGTGTAGTCCGGCCTCCGATTGGGGTGTGCCCACCAGTGCGTGACAGTAGATCGCGGCAAGCAGGCGCAGCAGCTTCGGAAACTACTCATCAGGGATTTTGCAAGATGTAGCGGTTCGGCTGGCGCGAGCGACGCAGTTGGGGCCGTTTGTGAGGCCCGCCGCAGAGCCGTTCATCGCTGAAGCCAAGGCACATGCGTAGTTTCCGACCCTCGCGCTGAACGGACTGACGCCGTAACTTGTGGCGAGTGATCCGGGTGAACCACCCCGCACCGTGCAAGGTCGCCGCGACACGTCAGAACCTTCAAGGACCGATTGCATGGGAAAAGATGATGCCGTCGTCGCCGTGTTCGCTGATTGCGCCGCGGCCGACGCAGCGATCAAGAAACTGGCAGTCACCGGCTTCGCGCTGAAGCACTTCAACCTGGTTGGAAAAGGCTATCACACCGCGGAGGAGGAACGGGCCAGGGCCATGCTGGGCGTCATAAACCCCAAGCAGATCGAAATGCACCTGATGGCGCCGGCCTTGTCCAAGGCGCGCCAGGCGGCGACGGTTTGACCTCCGGCCCCGCTCCTTCTGCCGGAACCGTCATGTCCGTCCGCGGCGCTGTGGTGGACGTGGCGTTTGCCAGCGGCGCACTGCCGCCGATTGATACCGCCCTGGTGGTGGATTGGGACCGGCCTGCGAAGCTGGTGCTGGAGGTCCACAGCCACGTGGACACTCACACCGTGCGCGGCATCGCGATGCAGGCGACCGCGGGCCTGGCCCGCGGCACCGGCGTGCGCGCCACGGGGCAACCAATCACTGTCCCTGTCGGCGAGGCCGTGCTGGGCCGCCTGCTCGACGTGATGGGCAACCTGGGGGACCGCGAGGCGCCCTTGCCGCCCGGCACGCCCACGCGCGGCATCCACGGCAACCCGCCCGCGCTCACCGAGGAGACGTCCGCTACGGCCGTGTTCGAGACGGGGATCAAGGTAATTGACCTACTGGCGCCACTGGCCCAGGGCGGCAAGGCGGCGATGTTCGGCGGCGCGGGCGTGGGCAAGACCGTGCTGGTCATGGAGCTGATCCACGCAACCGTCGAGAAATACACTGGGATCGCTGTGTTCGCCGGCGTCGGCGAACGCTCCCGCGAAGGGCACGAGCTGCTCACGGACATGCAGGATTCGGACGTGCTGAAGCGCACTGTGCTGGTCTATGGCCAGATGAACGAGCCGCCCGGGGCGCGCTGGCGGGTGCCGCTGACGGCACTGACAATCGCCGAGTATTTCCGCGACCAGAAGCACCAGAACGTGCTGCTGCTGATGGACAACGTGTTCCGCTTTGTCCAGGCCGGCAGCGAGCTGTCCAGCCTGCTGGGCCGCCTGCCCTCCCGCGTCGGCTACCAGCCGACGCTCGCCACCGAGGTGGCGGCGTTGGAGGAGCGCATCGCCTCCGTCGCCGGCTCCTCCGTGACCGCCGTGCAGGCCGTTTACGTGCCCGCCGACGACTTCACTGACCCGGCGGTCACCGCCATCTCGGCCCACATGGACGGGATCATCATGCTGTCACGCAAGCTGGCGGCCGACGGTTTCTATCCGGCAATTGACCCGCTCGCCTCGTCGTCCTCTCTGCTGGACCCGCTGGTGGTGGAAGAGGAGCACTACCGCCTGGCCGAGCGCGCCCGCGAGGCGCTGGCCCACTTCAAGGACCTCGAAGACATTATCGCGCTGCTCGGCGTGGAGGAGCTGGGCGCCGCGGACCGCGCCGTGGTCAAGCGCGCGCGCCGGCTTCAGCGCTTCCTCAGCCAACCCTTCGCGGTGACGGAGGCGTTCACCGGCATCCCCGGCCGCAGCGTCAGCCGCGCCGACACGCTGGCGGGCTGCCGGGCCATCCTGGATGGCGAGGCCGACGACTGGGCGGAAAGCTCGCTCTACATGGTCGGCACCTTGGACGAGGCGCGAACCAAAGAAGCAGCAGCTAAGCAGGGTGCGACGGCGAAGCAAGGAGCGGGGGCATGAGGCTGCGCATCACCACGCCGCTGAGCATCGTCATTGACGAGGACGAGGTGAAGATCGTGTCGGCAGAGGACTCCAGTGGTGGGTTCGGCATCCAGCCGCACCATGCGGACTTCCTGACCACCCTCTCCGTGGGCGTGGTGAGCTGGAAGAGCGCTGGTGGCGCGCGGCACTACTGCGCCGTCCACGGGGGCGTGCTGACCGTCACCGGCGGCAAGGAGGTGGCCGTCACAACCCGCGACGCCATCCCGGGCGATGACTTGGCCACTCTCGACCAGGCAATCCTCGACCGTTTCGGCTCCGATGCCGAGGCGGAGCGGTCCGACCGGGTGGACAGCACCAAGCTGCAGCTGCGGGCCATCCGCGAGATGGTGCGCCATCTCCGCCCCGGCGCCGGAGCACCTGTATGACCGGGCCGGACGAAGACCCGCTCGTGGAAGGCGCCAGGTTGCGCGCCGCGCGCCGCCGCCGCTGGCTGAGCGATGGCGATCCATCCCCTGCCCGGCGGCTTGGGCAGATCGGCGTGCTGGGCTGGATCGTGGTGACGCCCATGCTGGCCGGCATCTTTGCCGGGCGCTGGCTGGATGGACGGTTCCAGTCCGGCTTATTTTGGACCGCGCCTCTGCTCATGCTCGGCGCCGCCCTCGGTTGCTGGTCCGCGTGGAAGTGGATGGGCAGCGCATGAACGCGCCCGTCCTCATGCTCTACTGCCTGGGTGGCATCGCCGTCGGCACGCTGTATTTTATCACCTTGTGGTGGAATGCCGGGCTGTTCGGGCGGGCTGGCCGCGTCCGCACTCTGATCGCCTCCATGGCCGCCCGGTACATCCTGCTCGGCGGCGTCCTGACGGCCGCGAGCTTCGAGGGCGCCATGCCGTTGCTCGCCACGGCGGGGGGCGTCCTGCTCGCCAGGGCGGCCGTGCTGCGCTGGGTGCAGGTGGTGGCGCCATGATCTCGCCGCTCACCAGCATGCCGCTGTTCCACATCGGCCCTGCGCCGATCACCGAGGCCGTCGTCGTGACCTGGGCGATCATGGCGGTCCTGGCCGGCGGCAGCTTCCTGCTCACGCGCCGTCTGTCGCTGGAGCCGTCCAAGACCCAGGCCGTGTGCGAGCTGGTGGTGGATGCGGTGGACGGCCAAATCCGCGACACCATGCAGTTGGAGCCAAGCCCGTATCGCGCGTTCATCGGCACGCTGTTCGCCTTCATATTCGTCGCCAACTGGTCATCGCTGGTGCCCGGCGTGCAGCCGCCGACTGCGCACCTGGAAACCGACGCCGCGCTGGCGGCACTCGTGTTCGCCGCCATCATCTGGTTCGGCATCCGCGCCGACGGCGTGCGCGGCTATCTCGGGACCTTCGCCACGCCGAGCGTCGTCATGGTCCCGCTCAACATAATCGAAAGCGTCACCCGCACCTTCTCGCTGTTCGTCCGCCTGTTCGGCAACGTCATGAGCGGCGTGTTCGTGATCGGCATCGTGCTGTCGCTGGCGGGACTGCTGGTGCCGATCCCGCTGATGGCGCTGGACCTGCTGATCGGCGCGGTGCAGGCGTACATCTTCGCGATCCTGGCGATGGTCTTCATCTCCAGCGCAATCGTGGTCCCCAAACCCAAAAGGACGGCGGCATGAACTGGCTCGCTTTCATCAGCATCATCTCGGCAGCACTCGCTGTCTCCTTCGGCGCCATCGGCCCGGCCTTGGCGGAGGGCCGCGCCGTTGCCGCAGCGATGGATGCCATCGCCCGGCAACCGGAGTCCGCCAGCACCATCTCCCGCACGCTATTCGTCGGCCTGGCGATGATCGAGACCATGGCGATCTACTGCTTGGTGATCGCGCTGCTGCTGCTGTTCGCCAATCCGTTGCTGAAATGACGCCATGAAAATCGACTGGTGGACGCTCGGTTTCCAGGCCGTGAACGTCGTCATCCTAGTCTGGCTGCTGCAGCGTTTCTTCTGGCGTCCGGTCGCGGCCATGATCGAGCAGCGCCGCAGCACGACCGAGAAAGCCCTGGCGGACGCGAAGGCAGCGCAGGACAAGGCTGCCACCGCCCTGGCCGATGTCGCTACGACCCGGGCGGGGTTCGCCCGCGAGCATGACGCGATCCTGGCGGCCGCGCACGCGGAGGCGGACACGGCGCGCAAGGCGACGCTTGACGATGCTGCCAAGGAGGCCGCCGCGCACACGGCCGCCGCCCAGGCCATGCTAGCGACCGAGCACGACGCCACGGAGGCCGCATGGTCCGACCGCGCAAGCCAGCTTGCCGTGCAGATCGCCGGCCGTCTGGCTGGCCGGCTGGAAGGTACCGCCGTCAACACGGCGTTCCTCGACTGGCTGCTGTCCAGCATCCGCGCCCTGCCGGCGCCGGCACGGCAGGCCGCATCCGCCGAGGTGGGAGGGATCGAGGCGGTCAGCGCCGGGCCGCTCGAACCGGCCGAGCAAGACCGCTACCGGAGCCTGATCGCCGAGGCGTTCGGGGCCAAGCCGCAACTGACCTTCAAGGCCGACCCGGCGCTCATCGCCGGCATCGAGCTGCACGGTCCGCATTTCGCCCTGAACAATAGCTGGCGGGCAGATCTCGGCGACATACTCAGGGACATGAAAATTGCCCCTGGACGGTAGCGCGGCGGATGCCTGGCTTGCGGCCGCGACCCGGACCGTTGCTGCGACGAGCCTCGCGGCTCGCGCCGAACAGATCGGCCGGGTCGAGGTGGCCGGCGACGGGGTGGCCCTGGTGTCCGGCCTGCCTGACGTGCGCCTGGACGAACTGCTGCGCTTCGCCGGGGGCCAATTCGGCTTCGCGCAGGTGCTGGAACGCGACCGCATCGGCTGCGTGCTGCTGGACGATGTGGACAACGTCGCGGCTGGGGACGCCGTACACGGCACCGGGGACGTGGTGCGCGTGCCGGTTGGGCGAGGCCTGCTCGGCCGCGTCATTGACCCGCTGGGCCGTCCGCTGGATGGCAAAGGGGACGTCGCGGCCGAGTCCCTGCAGCCGATCGAACGTCCGGCCCCCGCCATCATTGACCGCGACCTGGTGGTGCAGCCGGTGCAGACCGGGCTGGTCGTGGTGGACACGCTGTTCGCCCTCGGCCGCGGCCAGCGCGAGTTGATCATCGGCGACCGCGCAATCGGCAAGACCACGATCGGCATCGACACCATCATCAACCAAAAAGACAGCGACATCGTCTGCATCTACGTCGCCGTCGGCCAGAAAAGCTCAGCCGTGCGACGCGCCATTGACGCAATCGAAGCCTATGGCGCACCGGAGCGTTGCATCGTGGTGGCGGCAGAGGCGGCGGGCTCGCCGGGGCTGCAATGGATCGCCCCCTTCGCAGCGATGACCATGGCCGAGTATTTCCGCGACCGCGGCCAGCACGCGCTGATAGTTATTGACGACCTGACCAAGCACGCCGCTACGCATCGAGAGATCGCTCTGCTCACGCGGCAGTCGCCCGGGCGGGAGGCATACCCGGGCGACGTGTTCTACGTGCACGCGCGATTGCTGGAGCGCGCGGCCAAGCTGTCCAAGGAAAAAGGCGGCGGTTCCTTGACGGCGCTGCCAATCGCCGAGACGGATGCCGGCAACCTCAGCGCCTACATCCCCACCAACCTGATCTCCATCACTGACGGTCAGATCGTGCTGGATGCCAAGTTGTTCTACCAGGGACGGAAGCCTGCCGTTGACGTGGGCACCAGCGTCAGCCGGGTCGGCGGCAAGACGCAGGCCGTGGCGCTGCGGGACGCGGCGAAGACCGTGCGCCTCGATTACGCGCAATTCCTTGAACTCGAATCGTTCACCCGCTTCGGTGGCATGCCGGACAAGCGGGTGCAGCAGCAACTCACCCGAGGAGCGCGCATCCGGGCCATCCTGGACCAGCCGCAACATGCGCCACTGCGGCTCGCCGACGAGGTGGCCCTCGTGATGGCGGTGCAGGCGGGCCTGCTGGACTCGCTGCCACTGCCCGCGATCGCTGCATTTCGGCTCGGCCTGCGGCAGGTGATTGACACGGGTGCGCCGGCAAGCGTCCAGCAGATGCAGACTGCCGGCACGCTGGACGCAGAAGGCAGCGCGGCGTTGTCCAAGGTATTGCAGACCTACGCCGAAGCCGTTGCCGCCGCAGCCAAGCCGGCCAAGCCCGTTTGACAGAGCGGCTGGCTGACGTCAGCGCGCGCATTGGCGGCATCCGCCAATTGGGAGCGGTCGTGAACGCCATGCGGGGCATCGCCGCCGCCCGCGCCCAACAGGCCCGCGCGCAGCTAGACGCCGTGGATCGTTATGCGGCAACGATCGGTGGCGCCATCGCGCAGGCGCTGGCACTGCTGCCACCGGCCCATCCTGCCCCAGCAGCCCGCGCAGCACGGCCCGGCCTTGTACTGTTCTGTGCCGAGCAGGGCTTCGCCGGTGCGTTCAGTCAGCGTGTGCTCGATGCTGCCGGCCCGGGCTTGACCGATGGCACGCTGTTTGTGGCGGGCACGAGAGGCGCCGTGGCCATCGCCGAGCGGCAGCTTACGGCTGCCTGGCAAGGTGCCATCCCGTCCCGCTCGCCGGGCATTCCCAAGTTCGCCGGCGAGATCGCAAAAGCCTTGTATGCCAGCTTCGCCGCAGGCGAAGTCGATCGGTTGGAGGCCATCTTCTGCCAGTGGCAGCCGGGCCAGGCCATCCGCGTCATCCGGCAATCCCTGCTCCCGCTCGACCCGGCGAACTTTCCAGCCCCGGCCCATGCGACAGCCCCACTGCTCAACCTGACGCCAGAGGCGCTGCTCGACGCGCTGACGGCGGATTACCTGCATGCACAGCTTTGCCGGGCAGCGCTTCATAGCTTCGCGGCTGAAAACGAGGCCCGCATGGAAGCTATGGCAGCGGCGCACAACCAGACGGAACGCCAACTCGCCTCGTTGCAGGCGACACAGCGCCGCGTCAGGCAGGAAGAGATCACGGCCGAAATCATCGAGCTCGCAGCAGGCGAAGCGGCAAGTCGAGAACGTGCGGCCTGACCGTCCATTGCACATGGATGTGCAGACCTGACCATCCCCCGTTGCGGTGGATTTCCCGCACTTTGCGTGGAGGCAGGAGGCCGCCTGGAACGGATAAATCTTTGAAATCATGAGCGGAATTTGCACCAGCTGGCTTCGGCCAGCGTGTCATATACGGCCAGGTAGGCAAGTGCTGATTCCATCTTCGGATCAGTCACTTGGTAACCGACGCTGGTGGGATGGCTCCACGCAAAGTGCGGGAGAGCCGTTGCGGTGGACACCTTGTGTAATACCAACCGCCGAAAGTTCTGACCCGTCCAGGATTCCCAAGTTCGTCTGGATGTGGGTCCATAGGACCACCCCTTTCAGGGTGTTTGTCGGCGCTCCAGCTTCAATGGATGAGCAAGGGTCCTGTTGCGGTTGGTTTGGTTTGGTCTTCGGTTCTGGAGCGGTTTGAACGGCATGCGCCGGCGGGCGTGATGG
>JAABUK010011238.1_pt1 | contig 11712 bp, 6 predicted proteins | sample 5559141 | NCBI WGS metagenome assembly JAABUK01 (sample SAMN10711869, study PRJNA513367) | rock metagenome | isolation source: Antarctica rocks | place: Antarctica: Victoria Land, Pudding Butte nord | collected 2016-01-03 | reverse complement strand
CATTACGAGTCTATGAGTGAAATTACAGCTCTAGATACAGCTCGAGTTTTTTATCATGCAATATGAAAACATCATGAATTACCTGATTCAATCATCTCGAATCGTGAAACTCAGTTTGTTAATCACTTTTGAGATGAACTTTGTACTCGATTGAAGATTCAAGCTCGATTGTCAACTGCGTTTCACTCAGAAACGAATGATCAAATCGAGAACATCAACGACGTTTTGAAACAATATCTTCGAGTCTTCGTGTTCTTTATGCAGAACGACTGAGCTGCATGACTGTCATCAGCTGAATTTGTCATCAACAATCACTTCTTCGAAAGCACTCAGTGCACGTCGTTTTTAACTAACTTCGAACAACATTCTCGAATGAGGTTGAAATCAAAGAAGATTCAGAAGAACGTTATTGAACACTCGAAATGAATACATGTCGATCTGTTTATTCAGAAAATGAATCGAATCAATGAAATTCTGCGAGAACAAATGATCTTAGCTCAAGCATATCAGAAACAATTCACTAATGTTCATTGACAACACGCTCTCAAGTATGCAATTAATGATATGATTTGATTAGATGCTCGCAATCTGATAATTCATTGACTCAGCAAGAAGTTATTTAATAAATTCGAGAAATCTTTCAGAATCATCAAAATTGTTAGTTCTCATTCTTATCAGCTAAAGTTGCTTGATGACTGATTCTGTTTCAACGTTTTTTATACTTATTTGCTTCATTTTGCAATCAATGATTTCTTATTTGAACAAATATCTTTCGCGTCGTTTTTGATAGTCTTCGTCGAAGAAGTGCTTAGCTGAAAGATGAACGAAATATTGAACTTTCAAATAAAGAACTCTCAGCTAAAGTATTTAATTAAGTGAACTGAAATAGAAGAAAACAGTTGAGTAAAGTTTGCGAATGTGATGAATGTCATCGAAGTCATGAACGTCTATCACGCTCGAAATTTCGATTGTTCGAGTAAGAATTCATGAATCACTTACGTGCAAGAAAGCAACGACTCTGAATATGAGTCAAAGAATTAAAAGTCTTGCAGAAGTTTCAACTTCAAAAAGAGAAATTTATTGTCACGATTTTAGCATGTGTTACTTGAAAGATGTTGAGAAAAGAAATGTTAGATCACTTAAATGATGTTGAACAATATTATAAATGATGATAGACGTAAGATTATCAGTGATGTTATGAGAGTCTCTCGATATGAATGATACTCAGCGTTCATGAGGTATAAGAATCTCTGAATGATCTCTCTCTTTTCTTTCTTCTTCATGCAACATCTTGTATCTAAAATCTAGTTATTAGAATTTCATTCTGATTTCATTCAGCTCTCAGTTCGTGACATATTCACATGTCAAAAAGAAATCTATATATATATAGAAAAATGTTTTCAACTCTTTTATCGTTGATTCTGATCTCAGTCACTGTCTTTAACTAAATTGCTTGAAAAATGCGTAAGTAATTTCATGAAAACAGTAGATTGTAAAATAAATTGCAAAATGAATTGTAAAACTATTTACATAAGCTTTTTATTGATGTCTTCTTGTCTTCTTTGCTTAAACAATGCATTCAATTTAGCTTTACTCTTAAATGATGATTTCTTCTTGAAATTAATCATCTCAAAGCTACGTTTACGTATTACAGCAGAACTTGACTTCAAAGAAGAAGTCATTTTACGCTGTTCTTTTTTCAATGCTAAAGATGATGATCTAGATTCTTCATTCAATTTAGAGACTGCAACGAATTTCATCAAATTTCTTTGATTCATTTTTTTTTATAATGATTGATCATTTTTCTTCAATCTGTTTCTCTCAGTCAAGTGTGATGTAACTCAATCAAAATGAGCAGACGCTGAAAATCAAGCATTTGAAAGTGAAGTTATCATAGATTTTGCTGTCGTAGATCTTGCTGTATTAAATAACGTAGATAATAAGAATTCTTCAAAGTTTGAGAATCTAGATTGCAAAGATAATATAAAAAGATTAACATTAATTGTATCATTATTCTTTAGCTCTGATATTGTTAATTAAATGTTTGATGATGAACAATATAACATTACTTATCACGCTCGTTATCATTAACATCATCATTTGATGATGCATTGCTGATATACTCTAAATCTTCATTAACGTTGATGATGAAGATTAAATCTTTGTTCTTTTCTTGTTTTTGTGCATTGAAAGCTCTTTTCTCTTCAATAAGCTTGTAAGACTCAAATTCTGCTTTCAACTTCACAGCATCTGCATGCTTAATCATCATGATATTCAATATAATGTTGACAACAAGAGAGCTGCGATGATAAGATAATACGTTTCATTTCAAATTGAAAACTCGTTCAACATTTGTTGAGATAGCTGAAATTGCTAAAATATCTTGAGTGATTCTGCTTAAATGAACAAAGTCTCTGAGATGATTTCTTCAGAACTTAATGAAATCGATGTCTTGAACAATGTTTAAAGCTTATCAGAATTTGATATTTCAAACTATGTGACTGCAAAATTGATTGCAAAATTGATTGCAAAGAAATTATAAAACAACATTAATTGTGCAATGAATGAAACAAAGAAAAGAAAAACTAATTCTGATTCAAATATCGTTTCGCTTCGTTAATTGAAACAAGTGATGATGAATTGTGACGTCTGAAATTTCGTCTAGTGACTATATTTGCAATGAAAGATGATTGTTACAAGATTCTTTCTTGAAGTTGATTTTGCAATGTAGTTGAGTTGAAAGCGTAGTGTTTAGCATAATAATCTATAAACTCTCATTTGTATCTTTGTTTATAATTGTTGTCTTGTCATGTAGATTGCTTGTATAGATTTAGTTTCTGATGAGAATCTATAATATTTTCAAGATTGTACATTGTTGAGATCATGCCTAGAATCTAATCACACTGCAGCGAGATAGTGCGTAGCTGAATAAAATGTTTGATCAATAGAGATAACTCTAACTAGGAAACTAAGAATACAGAAGAAAGAAGACGATTTCGAGCTGTATCTATAGTAAAGTGAACAAAGAGACGAAGTAGTTGATTTGTCAGAGCTCGAATAAATGAAATGTTTCAGCATATTTCAATTCAAAACATTGTTGTTTCTTGTTCACATATCGAAATTTCTAGAGTCTATTGACTAGACTCTATTTCATTTCGACACGCTTTGTAACATTACTCTCTTCTATTTAAAAGTCATGTTTCTATGACTTGTAGTGTAGTTCATAGCACTGACGTAGAGCTCGACGCTCGTCTTTCTATCAACCTTTCTATTGACCTTTCAAATCATTGAAATGTCTATTGTAGCAGACTCACTATGAGAGAGAAAGAGCGATCATTGTAGCAGACTCACTATTTGACGTAGAAACACGAGGTAGGTCGATTCACTGATAGATAAAGCGATGTGAGTAGATAGATCATTGCATTGACAACGTCTTTGTAGCAGACTCACTAGAAGAGAATCGACTAGCTCATTGAAGAGATCGACTATTGACTTGTCTTTGTAGCAGACTCACTAAATTGATCTGAATTCAAATCGAGTCGAATTGAATTTGATGACACAGATTATTTTGACTCGACTGATTCACAAGCTTTTTGAAAGAAGAGAGAAAGAGTTTGTGATTCTCTAGCAATCAACGATCATATGTTTTCATTGATTCTATTGATTGAGTGAATCAATGCTACTAAATGAGCGATAGATTCTCTAGCAATTCAACAGTCTTGTCATTGATTCTATTGATCTTCTGATGTTGTTCTGTCTTTCGAAGTTGTTGATCATCAGATAAACAAATTTCTTTAGACTTGTTTCGTTGTTCATCGAGTGTCTTGAATGAATATTGATACTCGTATCGTAGAGTTAATGAATTCTTAGTTTAATGTTGAGATCATGCCTAGAATCTAATCACACTGCAGCGAAATAGTGCGTAGTTTAATAGAATGTTTGATCAATAGAGATAGCTCTAACTAGAAAACTAAGAATACAGAAGAAAGAAGATGATTTCGAGCTGTATCTATAGTAGAGCGAACAAAGAGACGAAGTAGTTGATTTGTCAGAGCTCAAATAGATGAAATGTTTCAGCATATTTCAATTCAAAACATCGTTGTTTCTTGTTCACATATCGAAATTTCTAGAGCTTATTGACTAGGTTCTATTTCATTTCAACACGCTTCGTAACATACATTAGCTTTCGATCATGACTGACATCTGTGTAATATTCAAATAATTTGATTTGAGCTTGCGTTAAAACTTTCAAAAGTGAATGCTTTCAAGAACGCTGCTTTCTCTTCAGAGCTATCATGTGATCTTTGATATGAAAGAACAAAACATCATAAACGATGTAAATTGCATTGATGCTGAATTCGTAATTATGTTCAAGTAAATCAGTGAAAATCGCGAATGATTTGAGTAGTTTTACAAGATATTGAACATGTGTTCATTCTTCATTATTGAGAGATAGCTTTTAAAGAGTAGTATCTTCATTTTCGTGAGTAAAAATATAACTCTTGATGAAGACTTGAAGACGAAGTGCTTTCAAAAGCATGAGACAGATGAAATTTCAGCGAATTTTAATGTCTTGTATCATTTTGAGATGAAGTTCGAAATTACGTTGAGACTTGTGAAAGTTCTCTATTCTTTGAGAACTTTCGTTCATATAAACAGAAAGCTTTTGAATCTAATTAAAGATTACTATAATGTCATGAATAAGAGTGTACTTTGTATTTTCAATCGCGATTGCAAAATCAATTGCAAAATCAATTACGAAAATAATAGCAGAGCAAATTAACACTCAATATTTACTTTTAGATGTTTGAACGTCTCAAATTAAAAGTCTTTGAAGTCGCTTTACGCTGTCAGAACATCGCGAGCAAAAGACTTGTATTGATAAAACTATTAAGTCAAACTTGATTGAGAAACAAGAATCTGCTAGTCTCAGATACTCTCTGTTCTTGCAGAAATTACGCTCTCTCATGAATTGCACTTCATTTCTAACTTACAATCACAAAGATATTCTTTTCAATTTATTGTTGATCGAGTCTTGAGCAGTGAACATAAGTACAGAACATGACATCTCTCACTACGCTGTATCTATTCTTCTTCTTCGAATCTCTTCATTCTCTACTCTCAATCGCAACGTTGTGCAATCTCTTTTCGCTTTTCGTTCTTGTCTATACAACACATTTTGTTCGCTATCATTCTTTTCTATGATTGCAAAATTGTCATCAGAGTTCACAGCTACTTTATCATGCTTTGTCTGTTCTTCGCAATAGCAGTCATTCATTATGCAAACATGATGAAAAACTGTCAGATTGTTTCTCAGCTTTTACATTCAACAGCGCAGAAAACTTGCAAAGCAGAGACAAACTTCTTCAAGATCTGTCAACAACATGAAGAAGAGTCTGACATCTGTGATAGTAAAGATCAAAAGATAGAATATTCTTAATCTTCTACATGTCATGACTGTCGATACTAATGAAAACTCTAAACATTGTTACAAACTTGAAAAGCATTCAAACATTTTTTTGAAAGAAGCAGAATCATCGAATCTCAAAGTTTTCTTGCTATGAATCATGAATAATTACAAGAGAATAGAAACAGTCTTAAGTCTGAAAAATTACTGACGAGTTCTACGAATGCACATTCTTGATAAGACTGATTGAGTCTTCAGCGAGAGTGACAAGAGAAACATTCGCAATGTAAGAAATGTTTTGAGATTAGAAGAAACTTTGACTGATCGCTTGACTTCGCGCAGTATATTAAACATCTTGAGATTCAGTTTCGTCTTCGTACACTTCTCATGAAAAAACTCGTCGCAGATTGCAACGATCTGTATCTTTGACTTTATACTCATTGAATCATTAATGATTCAATATTTTTAAATGAGCGTCAGCGAGTTCAGCACTTTGCAAAAATACTTATGAGTGAATTCTTTGATTGTAGACTGTGTTCTCTCTTCAATATCAAAGTCAAGCTTGATCTTCTTAACATCAATGATTTCAGTTTGAGCGATACTACAATGATTGAAGATCACGATACAAACAGCAATCATGAAGAAAACACTTTGATGATTGTTGATTCTGACTGCGAAGTTGATAGCAAGCTCATCAGACTTCATGATCATGATGTTGAAGACTATAGCAATTCTAATATCACTTATGACAGCAATAGTGACAACGACTTTAATACAACTTATGACAACAATGATGATAGCAATAATGACTTAAGTTTACACAACAATGTTGATGAGAATTGCAACACAGATGATGAATGTATTGCAGAATTCAAAGAAATTCAATCGTTTTTATATCAACATTTTACTATCTATATAGTTTTCAGCTTTATTTTCGAAAAATTTAACATGATCTTCACGAAGATCACATTGCTTCATACTAAAGACGAAGACAATCATTCTTGCATGTGAATATACTTGAGTCATCTAAATATCATGTTTATAGCTGATGTGTGTATATATAGAAAAACGTTGATCATTAATGAAGAGAATAATCATTCATTGTTCTGTCTTTTCAATCATCTTCTATCTCTCACGCTAATTGACAAGACTTTCGAAGCTGAGTCAACTTACGATATCAAAAATATATTTTGAGTGAAAATGTCATTAGATAAACAAAGTTTCACGCTGAAATAAAAACATGAGATTTTAGATCTTTCTGTATTGCGTGAGCTCATACATGACTTCAAGAAATTCAAAACATCATTTATCAAACTTCTTTATATTAACACATTTGTTCATAATCTGAAGTGAATAAGACAAAAGACTGAGTTTCAAGACAATCTTGATCAGAAGTATTTCAGACGTGATCTTCTGAATGTTATGAACAGTACATCTTTTTTTTTATATCTGAACTTGAATTTTTTTTAATCAAGAAATGCTAACTTCAAGAACTTGAACAGAGAAGACTTTTGTCAGCATATGAAATCAGCTATTCAATCATAAATTAAACGCAGCTGAATACTATCTTGATCAAAACGTTTAAGTTGACATCAAAGTCTGCTTCTTAAGACGTTTCTTCAATGAGATGATGCAAAAGATGATTTGACTCGTCAGTTTAATTGCTGATCTTAATGCTTTGACAGAATTATCAAAGAAGCAAAAAGCAGAGTTTCATAATCATTCAAAGATCATTTGTTTCAGCAACAGAAATAAGACTCTCACTGCTCAGCTGAAATCACAAAGCTACAAATTTATCAGTATGACAAAAGAAACATCACTGTACAATCAAAAGATGAGAGCGCAAGCTCGATTGAATTTTTTCAAAGTTGAACTGCAACATTCTATAATTGAAAAGAATCAAAAGCAACATTTTCGAAAGATTAATACAATTGTCTTTGACTTACAGTTCTCTGTCTCTTTGAATCAAAAGAACTCAATGTTTAATGAATCTGCAACTCGTCGTAAATACAATATTTCTGAATGAGTCAAAGTTGTGCACTGAATATGTCAATCAACAATCAATCTCACAAATAAGAAAATATTAACTTGAAGAATTAAAGACATTGAAGCTCTGATGATCTTATGTTGTTGACAGAAAACTCAGCGTCGCGATTAATCAAAGCAAAGCGTCAAACAAGAAGAATCAAAAACGTCTGCAGATGATATAAAAGAAAATATCGTGAATTCATTTCTTACAAAGTGCAAGTCAAAGCAATGCATCTTTTGTCTGAGTGATAATCATAAGCTTTACAAAAAGCGAACTTTTGAGTATAGTAAAGTAAACAAGATGCTGAATGAGATTGAGAAGCACTTGAAGACTTTTACATCAAATGATAAAATCTCATATTTGCATTCATAATGCAAGACAGTCAAACTGATTCTGTCAAATGTCATGACTTTTAAGAATCATACTGCGAAAGTGCATAAAATAGTATTACGTGAATAAACTTTACTTGCTCTTCTTATATTTTGTTTATTGTATTCAATCTCATCAATTTTGCATGTATTATCTGTGTACTGATGATTCAATGATTGATGAATCATGCTTGATGAAGTGAAACAATGAGATAACAACATCAGAGAAAGAAAAAACTGCAATGAAATGTCTTTGATTTACTCGACTTATAAGCTTCTAGACACTCTCACACTGACAGCATATGAGACTGAAGTATAAATGAGCTTGAGAAATTATTGATCAGAATTATCATTGTGCTCTATGAATGATGAAAGACACATGCACAACAGCAAATTATAATAGTCTGCATTTCATGCTTTGCAAATCTAAGAGTGAACTCAGAGTTAATCTGTTTTCGCAATTCTTATGAGAATATCAGTCTTTCATTTGTAACAAAAAATAATAGAGTTTTTTTTGATATCGAGTACATTTTTATCTTGATGTTTTCTAGCAATCAAAAATAAAATGCAAGCAGCTTGATCAGCAGTGAAGCAATAGAAATAGAATGATTATTAACATACTAGAAGAAATATGTTAGTTCAAATTCAAGAAAAAGAAAGTCATAAATTGATCACTTCTCAAGATACAAATATAAAGTGTTTTGAGAACTGCTTTTGAATGCTGAATATTCAGAACATCAAGTTAGAAGTGAGAATAAATCAACAAACATTTTACTTCTTTGCAGAAGAGTTCTTGATTTATTGAGTAATATTTATGACATGATTAAAGCTGTTTCAATCAGTACAAATGTGATAAAATAAACAATTAATCTTCTTTCATTTAAACATAAATGATCAAATCAAATTTCAGTCATAATTGTTTCACTCGTTCTTATCTTTAGAACTGCATTGCTTTCAAATGATTAAGTTATTTTCGCTTTTGTCAAAGAAAAATTACGCGAATGCAATTCTATTCTTATCTTTATTCTTATTCATGTCTCAACACTTGTTTATCATCTCATTTGCTGCGTTCAGAAGTGAATCATCTTCTGATGTCTTAATGATGATCACAATGTCTTGAGAATTCTAGTTTGACGTGACTTGATGAGAAAAATGAGAAAAAAGATCTAAAGTTAAAGAAGTGTGCAAGATGAAAAGAGTAAAGTATTTGAAGCATCTATCATATTGTTGTATTTTAGCGCGACTATCTCTTTGTGATCATTCAATGTTGTTAAGAACAAAGAATCGAGACGAGACTTTTGTCTCTCATCAATAGTTGCAATGCTGAGCGAGAATTAACTTTTTCAATCATTGATTGTGACTTGAATCTGCGAGCGCGTAATCAACTTAATGATGAGATTTACAGAATTGCAGATTATATCACTGAGATGCTTAAAAAGTAGACTTTTGATGAACATTGCTGAGATCTAAATTGTGTCAATGTTAATCAGCGATGAGAAGAATGACTCATATCTGATGATTGATGAATAGAACAATGAGAATGACAAGAGTGAATGAGAAGATCATTTTGATCAGCAGAAAATGAATGTAATATATAGACTTGAATTTTATTCACAGAAACGTAGATGATTGCAGAAATGAAGTAAGTAGAAGTTGCAAGTTTGTAAGAATAACAAAGCTCGTTCTCACTGTGTTCTTATATAAATTTATCGACTAGAATATGATTCATGAAATTTAGTTCTGCTCATCATTTGATCATGACTTTAGTAGCTTCATTTATTGATCATGTAACTTCATTTGTGATTTAGAGATTTTGTCTATGACTGCTTTTAAGAATGAGATTGAAAAAAACAGAAGCATTCTGAAGTGAAGTGAAGAACTTCAAAAACAACAAACTAAGAAGAGCTCTTTTGATAGCATTCACTTTCTCATGTATAAATAATGAGTGATATACTCATCTTTCTTCATTTCTCAAATCTCTTTCTACATCTTATCTGCTTTCAGTAGTTGCTCATGCTGACTGTTTGCTCTTGAAAATCAGAGTTATCATTTATTCTGTAACTATAAAGAACGTTTTGCAACAGAGATATGTAAAGTGAGAAAAGTTGAGTTAAGATGATTAAAAATGACAGAAACGAAGCAAGAGAAAGCATGAATCTAAAAGTCAGCAACAGAAGCAGAACATAGTGATATTCTTGTTCTCAGATGTACTTCAGCTCTCAAACTCAGCACATACTTTTGCTTTGATCTCATTCAACTTTCATTTCTTTTCAAATGATACATCATATAATGATAAACTATCTCTGTCTTCTTTCAATCAATGTTAAAAGAATCTTAATTATTCATGTTATGATTCTAGCTACGCATCTTCGTTGATAGCTATGTTGATAGCTATGTTGATGACTATGTTGATGACTATTCTGAGAGCTATCGTCGATCGCTTGTCGCTAGAGCATAGACTTGTTTCGAAGTCAACTTTATTCAGAGTTAGCTTATGTTCTTCTGAGTCATATAGATAGTCAACTCTTTTCTTCTAGATACTTTTCTTTCTTAGCATTTATATACTTATTACATTACACTCATATGACTCGCTCTATGCTGATCTTTAACATTATATAAATGCTTCTTCGTTACAGACAAAGTGAAATAATTTGCATCGATTTCTTTGAGTGCTTCTGCTAGTAATTCTTCAACTCTCTATTGACTTTGATCTAGCAACTTACGTTTATGCAGCAGCACTCATCTTTCTTCTCTTATGAGCTGATTCAGCGAGAATAAACAAAAGATTTGAACTCGTACGTTGATCAGCGAGTATAAACAAACGATTGAAATTATTCAACTAGGTCAAAGATCAGCGAATTAACCGTTCATTCAAATTCACAAGAAATTCTTCGAATTTGTTGAACAATCAAACGAGATCAGTCATAAAACTGCGTGAAGTCTCTATCTCGAGAAGCAAACCTTACAGTGAGTCTGTGTTACGAGCGTATCAAGGCTGAATAGGGCTAGTCAGCGTCTCTAGCTCAGATCTGGCTCAGCCTCTATTTTCTTTCATCAACATCTCTTTGTTCAACATCATCTTTCTTTCTACATCACATTCTACTCGTGTCACAAACACATCTTCTTCAAGCTTAGCGCAGTCTCTGAATATTACTTAAATAGAAGCTCTTGTACTCATCTTCTTCTGTATTCTTAATATTCAGTTATAGCTACCTCTAAAGATCAAGCACTATTCAATTCTGACTTTCGCTGATTGACTCATCTAGACACGATTCTGACATTATATTAAGAATTCATTAATCACACGATACTGATCTCATTACTCATTCAACATACTCGTACAGACAGAACGAGTCTAAAGAAATTCGTTTACCTGATGGTCGACGCAATCGAAAGACTGAACAACACTAGAGAGTTTGATAGAATCAACGACGAGACTGTTTGAATCGCTAGACAACTTATCGCTCACTAAGTACGCAAAGTTCAACTCGATCAAGAGAATCAACTCATTCTTGTGAAACAGACGAGTGAAAATAAGCTGTTCAACTCGATTAAGAGAATCGACGATAAAGAACCTTCGTGAATTGCTTGAGAATCACTCAAAAAACTCACAAACCAAAAATATTTCTCTAATCAACAACATTCTTCCCTGAAGATTAAACACTTGATCATACGTCTTCATTAATACTGTCGAGCATCGTCATTCGCTCGACCTCGTTCTTTCTTCAAATTTCACCATGTCAAAACGTTCATCTATCAAAGAACGTTTCGAAGAATTTCGAAGTCGCTTCTCTCAAACCTCTGATGCTGATTCATCGAAACTCTCTAGTGCTGAATCATTCATCAGTGAAGACGACGAGTCATTCGCTGAAACAGTAATACTCTCTGTTTCTATCGAAAACTGAAAG
>JAABUK010011237.1_pt1 | contig 11713 bp, 15 predicted proteins | sample 5559141 | NCBI WGS metagenome assembly JAABUK01 (sample SAMN10711869, study PRJNA513367) | rock metagenome | isolation source: Antarctica rocks | place: Antarctica: Victoria Land, Pudding Butte nord | collected 2016-01-03 | reverse complement strand
GCAGGTCGTCTGACCAGATCACGCGCTTTGGCCGCGCCAGCTTGCCGATCTTCTTCGCCACGTGCTCGCGCAGCTCGTCGATGCGTTCTTGGTCCCCTTCGAGCTCGCCCTCGAGCGTCACGAACGCCGTGATCGACTGGCCGGTGTCCTCGTCGTGCTGGCCCACCACGGCGGCCTCGGCCACCTTGGGGTGCGCCACGATCGCCGACTCGACCTCAGCCGTGGACAGCCGGTGGCCCGAGACGTTCATCACGTCGTCGATGCGCCCGATCACCCAGTAGTAGCCGTCCTCGTCCTTGCGAGCGGCGTCGCCGACCAGGTAGGTCTGCGATCCAAACTTCTCGAAGTAGGTCTTCTCGAAGCGCTCGTCGTCCTTGTACAGCGTCCGCAGCATTCCCGGCCATGGCTTGCGCAGGATCAGGAGGCCCTGGCCGGTGCCGATCTCCTCACCGTCTGACTCCCCCACCACCGCGGCGTCCACGCCGGGCAGCGCCTGCGTGGCAGACCCCGGCTTGGCAGAGGTGATGCCCGGCAGCGGCGAGATCAGGATGTGCCCGGTCTCGGTCTGCCACCAGGTATCGACGACGGGGCAGCGGCCGCCGCCGATGACCTTCCAGTACCACAGCCACGCCTTCGGGTTGATCGGCTCGCCGACCGTGCCGAGCAGCCGCAGGGAAGTCAGGTCGTGGCTATTGGGGTGTTCTGCCCCCCACTTCATGAACGACCGGATGGCCGTTGGCGCGAAGTAGTAGATCGTCACGCCGATCTTCTCGATCAGGTCCCAGTGGGCGTCCTTGGCGGGGTAGTCCGGCGGACCCTCGTACATGACCGAGGTCATGCCGTTGAGCAGCGGTCCGTAGACGATGTAGGAGTGACCGGTCACCCAGCCGACGTCGGCCGCGCACCAGTAGATGTCCTCGTCTTCCTTGACGTCGAAAACGTGCTTCTGGGTCCACGCGACGCCTGTCAGGTAGCCGCCGGTCGTGTGCAGGATTCCCTTGGGTGCCGCAGTCGATCCGGACGAGTAGAGGATGAACAGCGGGTGCTCGGCGTCCAGCGGCTCGGCCTCGCAGGTGTCGTCGGCTGCCTCGAGCTCCTCGTGGTACCAGACATCGCGCCCCTCGGTCATGGGGGGCTCGTCGCCAGCGGACTTCACGACGATCACGGTCTCGACGGTGGGCATGTCGCCCAGGACGTCGTCCACCTCGGCCTTCACCGGCGCCGTCGTGCCCTTGCGCCGCGCGGAGTCGACGGTGATGAGCAGCTTTGCCTCCGACACCTCCATGCGCTCGGACACCGAGCCCGGTGAGAAGCCCCCGAATACGACATTGTGGACGGCTCCGATGCGCGCGCACGCCTGCATGGCGACGACAACCTCGGGGATCATCGGCAGGAATATTCCGACCACGTCGCCCTTGCCGACGCCGTGGGCCTTCAGCGAATTGGCCAGCCTCTGGGTGTCGGCCAGGAGGTCGGCGTAGGTCACGTCGCGCTCCTCGCCCTCTTCCCCGCGCCAGTGGAAGGCCACCTTGTCGCCCTTGCCGGCCTCGACGTGGCGGTCCAGGCAGTTGTACGAGGCGTTGAGCTTGCCGCCCTCGAACCACTTGTAGTAGGGCGGGTTCGAGTCGTTGAGAGCGGTGTCCCACTTCTCGAACCAGTCGAGTGCGTCGGCCTGCTTCTCCCACCAGCCGACGGAGTCGGCCGCGGCGTCCTCGTAGATCCTCGGGTCGGTCAGCAGCGCTTTCTCGACGAAGTCCGCCGGCGGGTCGAACGTCTCCTGATCGAGCAGGTCGCCGATCTCGCGCTCGAGCTCATCTGACGTCGTCTGATCCTTGGAAGCCATCTCTCGTCTCCTGTGGGGTACTCGGGGCGCACCTACGCGCCGGCCCAGGTGGGCCGGCGCGCCTGCGACGAATTGGGTTTGCGACCGGGCGTCAGCGGTTGAGTTCCTTGACCGGCAAGATCACCCGACCGAACGTGCTGTTGGTCACGCCGGCAAACGAGGCGTACCACGCGGCCGCTGCGGTGGCCAAGCCGAGGTAGCCACCCAGGTGGGTGATGCCTTCCTTGCCGGCAGCATCGCCGATGCCCAGTGCGAAAAACGTAACGGCCAGCAGGGCGAACACCGCGGCGACGGCCACGCTGACTCGCAGCGAGGCGACCAACATGTAGGTGGTGAAGATGCCCCACGCGATCAGGTAGAGGCCGACCCCATGACCGAGGTCTGCCGCCGGTATGCCCTTGGCGTAGAACTGCTCGAAGGCCCAGAACGACAGCCAGAACGCCCCGAATGAGGTGAACGCCGTCGCGCCGAACACGTTGTTGTTCCTGAACTCCCACATGCCCGCGAGCAGCTGGGCCAGGCCGCCGTAGGCCAGGGCGAGCCCGAACACCACCGGCTCGGAGGCGTCGCTCACGATCCCGCTGTTGAACATGCTCAACACGAAGGTCGTGAGTGCGAACGCCGCGAGCCCGAGCGGTGCCGGGTCTGCCACCGCGCTGGCAATTGCCGCTCCGGCGCCCCCTGCTATCGAGTCGTCCCCCGTGTCAGTGTCGGTACGTCTGATTCTGCCTGCTTCCATCGTCTCCTCCTCCGCCGAAAACCTGCCTCGTGAGGCGGGTACCCCGCAGGTGGAGGCTCTACTCGCAGGACGGTCGAAGACATCGAGGCGGGCGGCCCGCGCCCCCGCGCGACGTGCGCGGGGGCGCGCCCATACCGCATCTCTCCTCCGAGCAGCCGACGGCGGGGGCCCTCACCCCCTCCACTCCATGCGTCAGCCTATGTGCCGAACGCTACTACGCCGCGAGTCGCGTAGCGCGCTCACCCGAGTCGCGGACCTTCGCGCCCTTGTAGGGGCCGGGCTTTGGCCGCACCTTGCCGCCCGGGAACGCGAGCCGCAGGATCGTGCGCTGCACCATCCCCCACTGCTGGAAGAACGGCCCGGTGTTGTAGGGCAGCTCGTAGCGCTCGCAGATCTCGCGGACCTTCGGCGCGATCTCGCCGTAGCGGGTGCTCGGCATGTCCGGGTAGAGATGGTGCTCCACCTGGTAGCTGAGGTTGCCGCTGGCAATGTGGAACATCGGCGAGCCGTCGATGTTGGCGGCGCCGAGCAGCTGGCGCACGTACCGCGCGCCCCGGGTCTCGTCCTTTGTCTCCTCCTGGGTGAACGTGTAGGCCTGGTCGGGGAAGTGACCGCAGAAGATGATCGCGTTCGACCACACGTTGCGGATGATGTTGGCGGTGAAGTCCGCCCAGAACGTGCGGCGGTAGGTGTCGCGCGCCAACTCGAGCGCAGACGGCGGGGCCGGCTTGCGGCGCAGCTTGTCGGCCAGCTTCTGCGAACGCGGGCGGCGCGAGTCGACGAGCTTGCGCACCCCGACCTGGGCCGCGGTGGCCAGCCCGGCGCTCAGCGCCGGGAACGCGATGTAGTCCTTGACCACCTGGGCGCGGGCCTTGGTGCCCATGCCTTTGAGATCGTGCTTGATGTCGGGCCACTTCTTCTCACCGTCGCGGATGGCCTCGAGGTCCATGTCGTGCAGCGCGACGCCCCACTCGAAGAACGCCATGAGGAAGAGGTTGACGATCGGCTGGCCCAGGTAGCGCGGGTGCCACGGCTGGTGCGGGTCGATCCGCATGACCTCGTAGCCGAGGTCCTTGTCCAGGCCGCGGATGTTGGTGTGGGTGTGGTGGATGTAGTTGTGGGAGTGCTTCCACGCCTCCTTGGTGGAGGCGGTGTCCCAGTCCCACGACGTGGAGTTGATGACCGGATCATTCATCCAGTCCCACTGGCCGTGCATCACGTTGTGGCCGATCTCCATGTTCTCCAGGATCTTGGCCGCGCCGAGCGTGGCGGTGCCGAGCAGCCAGAGCGGCGTGAACTTGGAGCCGAGCAGCTCTAGGCGGGCGATCAGCACGAGCCGCCTGTGCATGTCGATCATGCCGTGGATGTAGGCGGCGTCGCGCTCGCCGAGATCGTCGAAGACCTCGTCGTGGAGATCGTCGAACTCCTTGCCGATCGCCTCGATCTGCTCTTCGGTCAGTTTGTGCAGTGGGTTTTCTACTTCGGTGCTCATGGTGCTCCTTTCAGGGTCAGAGGTCGATCTCGACCGGGCCCTCGGGGGCGTTGATGCAGATGCGGATGGTGTCGCCTTCCGATCCCGAGACCTTGCCGGTGCGCAGGTCGCGCACCTGACCTGACTTCAAGTTTCCGACGCAGGTGTGGCAGATGCCCTCGCGGCAGCCGAAGGCCAGGTTGAGCCCGGTCTCCTCGCCTGCCACGAGGATGGTCTGGAAGCCGTCGCTCTCGGCCGTCTCATCGCTCTTGCAGAAGGTGATGGTGCCGCCTTCGCCCTCTTCGACGTCGTCGCCGCCGGTCACGCCCTGGAAGCGCTCCATGTGGAGGTTCTCGCGGTCGCCGTTCTCCTTCCAGTGGTCCTCGAGCGCGCCGAGCAGATCCGGCGGGCCCGAGATGAAGGCCTCGCGCTCCGTCCAGTCGGGACAGAGCTCGTCGAGGTCGGCGGGGGTCATCCGGCCGGCGTCGGTCTTTGTGTGCTGCTCGTGAAGGTTGAAGGCGTCGTGGGCGTGCTCGAGGTCGCGCAGCTCCCGGCCGAAGATCACGTCGTTCGACTCGGGCGCCGAGTGGATGTGCACCACGTCGGGCAGGTCACCCATGCTGTGCAGGCTGCGGAGCATGCTCATGATCGGGGTGATGCCGCTGCCGGCGCTGATGAACAGCAGCTTCCCCGGCAGGGGATCGGGCAGCAGGAAGTCGCCCTCGACGCCTCCGAGCCCGACGATGTGGCCGATGGGCTTCTCGCCGACCAGGAACGGTGAGACCACGCCGTCGCCCACGTGCTTGACGGTGATGGAGATGCAGCCGTCGTCGCGCTTGGGGTCCGAGGTCAGCGAATAGGCGCGCCAGTGGCGGCGGCCGTTGATGTCCAGACCGATGCGCAGGTACTGGCCCGGCTCGTGGCCATCCCACTCATAGCCCGGCTTGATCACGATCGTTGCGGCGTCGGGCGTCTCGTTCTCGACCGACACGATCTTCCCGCGCGACTCCCGCGTGGACCACAATGGGTTGATCAACTCGAGATAGTCGTCGGGCAACAGCGGCGACGTAAATGCGCTCACGAAGCGCAGGATGCGCCGCTGAATCGCCGGGACTTTTGGGGGGGCTCCTCGTTCGGCCAAGTGGGCAGCATAGCCGACCTCGACATCAGTTGGTGTAAGCGTCGTCACGCCCAGAAAAGTGGTGCGACGGCGGATCGACACCGCCGGGCTCCAACCCCCGGCCCGGCCCCATCTCCACGGTGAACGCTCACCGCTCACGCGGATCTCGCGAGGTAAGGCGCCGACCGGAATCGAACTCGCCCTGGCGTGCGAGTCGCGCAGCCTGGCGCTTGCTAGAGCCTTTCAGGCCGCTGAAATGCTCTGAGGTTCTCTCAGATTGCTACCTGGATTGCTACCTCGGGCGAAAGCAGCGGCCACGAGCTGGGCATCTTGGCCCCCTGGCGCAAAGTCGGCATAGATCAGGGTCGTCTTGAGGTCGCGGTGACCCATCCACTCCATCAGCGTCCGGATCGGCACGCCCGCCGCGGCCATCCGCGTACCGAACGTGTGGCGCAGGTCGTGGAACGTGTGCGAGTCGTCCAGCCCTGCCGCCCGTAGCGCCGAGCGCATCCTGCGCGTAACGATGGACTTGTCGATCGGCTCCCCCGTGCGCGGGTCGGCGAACACGAGGTCATCGTCGCCCTGGTAACCCGACTCGCGGTACAGGTGCTCGAGCGCCTGCGCAGCCTCATCCGCCAGCGGGACCGATCGGGTGGCCCGCCGGCTCTTCGGGGTGCCGAACTCCCCGAGCACGTAGTTGCGCCGCACCCGGATACGTGACGCCGGCCAGTCCACGTCACGCCAGCGCAGCGCGGCCAGCTCTCCGAGCCGTAGACCCGTCATCGGGGCCACGCGGTACATGGTTCGGTCGATGGCGTGGAAGGCCCCTGGGAGGGCGTGAGAGGCCAGCAGGTCGATCGTGTCGAGGTCCAGGTAGCGAATCTCCGACCGCTCCGGTATGGCCGGGAGTTCGGCCCCCTCGCACGGGTTCGTGGTCGCCCACCGCCGTCGCGGCGCCTTCGCGTAGTTGAACAGCGCGGCGAGGGTGCCGTGGATGTTGCAGACCGTCTTCGGCGCCAGGCCCTTCTCCTCCAGGCCGGCGATGAAGTCGGCCACGTCCTCCGGGGTGATCGCCCCGAACGCGCGGCCACCGAAGAACGGTTCCAGGTGGATGCGGGTTTCACTCTCGACGGCCACAAGGGTGGCGCGCTTGCGGCCCTTGCGGTGGATGTGCTCGCGGTAGCGCTCTGACACGTCAGCGACGGTCAGCCTCTCCCCCATCTGCGGCGTTGCTTGGGTCGAGGCGATCAGCCGGCGTAGCTCTTTCTCGGCCTGGGTGCGGGTGAGGCCGTCCCGGTCCCCTTCGGATCGTTTGATGCCCACCTTGCGCTTGACCTGGCGGCCGTTGGACCGCCAGTGGCCGTACCACGCCTCACAGCCCGCGGCGTCTGCGCGGACGTAGAGGCTGCCGGTGCCGTAGCTGCGCCGGGCCATCAGGCACCTGGCCGATCGGTGTCGGCGGCCGCCTTGGCCGCACGAGGGAAATTCCGAACGTCGGCCGGCTTCGGCGGTCGGACCTTGGCGAACTCGTCGCACGCCGTGGCCACGCTCCCGAAGTCCTTAAGCGACTCCGCGGTCATCGTGTCCTCGCTGGTGATCTTGACCTCGATCTGCCCACCCTCGATCTCGTAGACCTGGCGCAGCGTCGTGCGGGTCTTTCGGGCCGCCATCAGGCCGCGTCCTCGGCCCGATCTGTAAGGCGTTCTAAGCCCCTGGAACCCCGATTCGGCCTAACGGTCGGTATGCCGATTTCTGCCGTCAGAATGGCTTGCCGTTTCGCTCTATGAGCGGGATTGCGGGGGTGCCGAGAGAACTTCCCGAATCGCGGACCACTTTTCGCGAAGTTGGCCATCAGGCAGCCTCGATCCCGGTGGCGTCCAGCGAGTCGATCAGGGGCATCACGGCCTCCATGACCGCTATCGCTTGCTGGTCGGCTTCGAGGTCGTCCCTCAGGCGACGGTCACTGGCACTCTGGCCCAGGTCGGACCGGGCCCAATCGAACGTGCCGACCGCCCAGTCGCGGAGATCGTCCTCATCCGCCTCGACGTCCACCGACTCGGACAAGACCTCATCCATGCCAATCGTCGTCAGCGCGGCCTCGAGCTTCACCACGGGCTCGCGAGCGGCGACCATCGCCTGATGCCCCTCGAGCGGCATCGCGTGGGCCAGCTTCTCAGCCGCGTTTGGGTACTCCGACGTCAGTAGGAAGTGCCGGATTGCGGCCGCTTGCTCAGGTGTGAGTGTTCGGGTGACCGTCGCCATCAGGCCACCTCCCCGATCGGCGTAAGCCACCTCATCCACTGACGGGTCTCGCGGCTCTCCTCGCGCAGAGTCGCGGATGAGATGTCGAGGCTCTCGTGCCGAGACTCGTGGTCTAGCGCCTCTGCGACGACACTGCCGACCTCCGGCTTGCTCATTCCGAGGTCCAGCGCCGTCTGGACGGACGCGGCGAGCATCTGGGCTGCGGCGTAACGCTCGCCCTCTCGTTCGCCATGGTCAGCGTGCGCGCAGACGTCGCAGGTCTCCTGCTCTTGCATGCGGTCGTAGAACGCGGCGGGGTGCCCGCAGCGGTCACAGACCTTCTTGTCGTTCCTGGTCATCGGGTCTCCTCTGGTAGGTGGGACACCAGAGGGACGGCCGGCGGGAGGCGCAGATAGCCTGCGGATCGTGCCACGACCGTACTCGTGGTGCACCGGGGCGGCGTCGTTAGTAGCGACGTCGCCCCACTTACTTGACGGGGCGAAGATACACCCGCGGGCCACTCGACCGCAACACTTGACCTCGATGCGAACATGCGTTCGTGTCGATCAAGGGCCGGCCCTACACCTGGTTCACGGCTTCTCTCGATAGCGGCGACCTCCCCGGGGCTCGAGCCGCAGCGGCCGAGCTCCCACGTATCACGCTTGACGACGCGCTCCGCCTGCTGGCGCTGATCGCGGAGAAGCAGCCCAACCTCTACGACAAGGCCGCGGTCAGGTGGCTGGGGCGGTTCTGCCTCGAAGCCCGCGGGCCGACCCTCGAGGACGTCCACCAGGTCGCCGAGGCGCTGGAGCGGCTGCCCGATAGTCCAGACCGGACCGCTGCCAAACTGGGAAAGCTGCTCTCGCGCCGGTAGAAGAGCAATGGCCGCCTTCCAGGCTTTGGTTGGTGGCCGCGCCAAGGTGACGTGGCGATCACGTCGAATAGCCTCGACGTACTTACTACCTAGGAGACGAACGTGACCAGGCGAATCTGTGGCGTGATCGTGATCGCGCTGATGGTGGTCGTGCCAGCGGGATGTGGCAGCAAGGACAGTTCGGCCAAGGCGCCGACCAAGGCCGAGTTCCTCAAGAAGGGCAACGCGATCTGCAAGGCCGGAAACGCCAAGAGCAGCGCTGCGGGCAAGAAGATCTTCAGCAAGGGCAAGCCAAACGCGGAGAAGTTGAACCAGTTCGCGACCGCAACGCTGATCCCCAACATCCAGAGCCAGATCACCGCCATCGGCAAGCTGACGCCTCCCAAGGGCGACGAGGCCAAGGTCAAGAAAATCGTGTCCAGTGCCCAGCAGGCGCTGAACAAGGGCAAAGCCAACCCGGCGCTCCTCACCCAGAACAACGCCGGCCCGTTCGCCAATTCCAACAAGATCACCATTGCCTACGGGCTCAAGGTCTGCGGCTCGGGCTGACCTCCGATTGAGAGCACGCGCGGTTGCGGCGACGGTCACGACCCGCCGACCCCGGTCGCGCCTTCGGACCCGGACCCCTCGCTCGACAACCGCCAGTCGCACCCGCAACCGAGAAATTGGCCGCCGCAGCTCGGGCACGTCTCCCGGTCGCACCCGATGTGGTGAAGCTCGAACTCCGCGACGCCACAGTCAGCACAAGCGTGGTCAACGTCTGGCGCGAACCCGTCCGCGTAGAAGTCGCGCCGGCCACCGCACACGATCCGCTCAAGCCACCGCGAGCTCCCGTCAGCGCGGACCACGATCGCCCGCTCCCCACACCCCGACCCGCCCTCGACGTACTCCTGCCCACACCAGTCACAGAACGGGGTGCCACAGTCATCACACACCCCCATCAGACCCTCACCAGCCCCACAACGGGCCTGAATAGGCCTCTATCGGGCTCGTGTAGGACCCCGATCGGGCCGCTCCTTACGGGCGCGCGTGGTATGAGGTGTCCCGCCCAAAACACAGCGAGATCCCGCTTTTTTTCGCGGGGAGTTGACGGAGTGTCCGCGCCCGCGCACGGCTGGTGATTTGGGGAGCCGGTCACGTCGCGCCCTTGCCTTTGTTGCACAAGTCGCACGCCGCGACGAGGTTGGTCGGGTGGTCGGTGCCACCGGCTGCCACCGGGACCTTGTGGTCGACGGTGTCGGCGTATCCGCCGCAGTAGTTGCAGCGGTAGAGGTCGCGTTGCAGCACCTGGGTGCGCGTGCTGCGCCATTTGCGGGTGGACCCGTTGCGCAGTCGGTGTGCGGGGCAGCGTGAGGTTGCGCTGAGTGCGCCGCAGACGATGCAGGGCTTTTGCATTCACGCCGCCGCCTTCGATGGGGACATCGGCTTCATCCGAGCACCTGGATCGGAGGCGTGCCGTTCGGTGGCCGCCTCTCGTCCTTGATGAACTTGGCTGGCCCGCCGGGTGTGAGCTGGTCCGGGTTGGCGATCATGCCGGTCGTGCCCATCACGCCTGATGACCGGCCAGGCAGCGGCGGCGCGGGTGTCGGCGTACGCCTCAGCTCGGCCAGTGTGGTCGTGAACGGATCGGGCGGGACCGACAGTGGAGAGCCGCCGCGTGCGCTCAGGACTCGCCCCGCCTGGGTGCTGATGCGCCCGTAGTCGGTCGATAGCTCGGTGACGGCCTCGACGAGGGTGGCCCAGCGGTCGGGGATTTGGGTCGCTTCGGGCTGAAGCTCAGCCAGTAGCTCGGTCCCGTGCTGTCGGAGGTAGTCCTCGACGGCGCCTCGCGCCTTGGTCACGAGCTGCTCGGCTGCCTGCTCCTCCTCGGCCAACAGCGATCCATTAAGGCTTTGCTCGGCTTCGGCTAGATGCTCGAGCGCCGCCTGGACGAGTGGTGCGTCTCTGTCGCCGTCGGCTTCCACGAGGGCAGCCACGACCGCTTGGCGGGTATCGGCGACACCATCGGCCAGGCTGGCGCGGCGGTTGGCGAGGCGATTAGTCCGTGACCGTGCTCGGTCACCCTGCCATCCAGCGCGGCGACCGTCGCCCAGGCGGTTGGCTTTGACTTCGCGCGCGGCATCACTCGCTCTCCTCGCTGCCCGTCCAACCCGAGGCCGATCTGGAGGCGACGAACTTCCGGAGCTGCTCACCGACGGCGTCGGCGTCAGCCTGCGGACTCGTGGGTGGCGGCTGCCGCACTTGGCCGCTTGGCGGTGGGTTTTCCTCGGCCGCCGGCGGCGTGGTCCCGCTGGCCAGCGCGTCGGCGAGGGTGGTGTGGCCGGCGTCTCGTAGCTGGCGGGCGAGCGCCTTGTCGCGCAGCGAGTCCGCCGCGTCGACGTGGCCCGCCGTTCGGAGCGCCTCAATCAGTGCTCGGTCATCGGTCATTTGCTGCTTCCTTTCGGTTGCGTCGGTTCGCCGCCTGGGCGGCGCGTTGGTCAAGTTCGTCGGCGTGAACGGCGCACAGGTGGCGTCCGTCCTTCGCCGCGTTGTGGCAGCCGCCGGCGTGCCCGCACGGCCGTACCGCCTCACCGCGGCGCACGAGCCGTTCGTGGGTGCCGCACAGCTCCTTGCCGGGCACGGCCGGGTGGGAGCAGCCGGGCGTCCACAGGCAGGTGCGTGACGGGGTGCGCCGAGTCATGGCCGTTCGCCTCCCCCGGCGCGCGGCCGCGACTTGAGCACCGCGACCTTGCGGGTGGTCGGCCTACGTCGCCGGCGCGGCGCAGCGTGCGGCGGTTCTAGCGCCGGGGCTCCGGGCGCGTCGTGTGCGGCCTTGGCCTTGGCAATGTCGAACCGCAGCCTCGGCTTGGAGCCCGAGCCCAGCCGGATGCCGCCCAGCTCCGAAGCGTGGGCGTACACGTATGCGCGGGACACGCCCAGCTCGTGGGCAAGGCCGGCGGCGTCGACCAGCCCGGTGGCCGGGTGCGGCTGGTGCTCAGCCAGCAGCTCGACCACGCGGCGAGCGACCGTTTCGGCGAGCTCGTCGGCGCTCACGGGGTACCGCCAGAATGGGACCGTATTCCGTTGTCACCGTTGTCATCCGCGTCACAGAGCGGGTTTGTGCCGTCACCAGCGTCACGTATGCCGTCACCGTTGTCATTGCCGTCACCGCCGCCGTCACCCGCAAAGCCAGTGGTAGAGCGGGCGGTGACGGCGGTGACGGCGGTGACGGCGGTGACGGCTGTATCCGCCCCGATTCTCACGGTGCGCCGGCCCTTGTCGCGGTCGAAGTCGACGGTCACGCCCCCGGCGCGCAGGTTCGGCGCGATCCGCCGCAACTCACCGCCAAGAGCTTGCGGGGTGGTGGGCCAGGACTTGCGCCGGGTGGCGGTGTCGCCAGCCAAAACGCCAAGCCGGTCCAGTAGTTCGGTGGCGGTGCCATCGAA
>JAABUK010011236.1_pt1 | contig 11713 bp, 10 predicted proteins | sample 5559141 | NCBI WGS metagenome assembly JAABUK01 (sample SAMN10711869, study PRJNA513367) | rock metagenome | isolation source: Antarctica rocks | place: Antarctica: Victoria Land, Pudding Butte nord | collected 2016-01-03 | reverse complement strand
TGAATGATGCGCTGCCAACATTCTGCAGCTGTGGATCAGGCAGTCATCAGGGATGGACAAGTAAGATCCAGCTGATCTGCTGACCAATGTGTGGTGTCTGATCTTCTGGGTTTTGTCTTTTTTGTGGATTGCGTGTGCCTATCGAGCACTGTCAGTTTCTCAGATGTATGTTATGTTGTTCCATGATGTGCAATTTGATCTTTCTGCACAGCTTGATGCAGTGTTGACATGCTCATGTCTACCTGAGCGCATTCTGTCATTTGTCTGCCTTGTAATTTCATCAATTCACAACATGCAGTCATCACAACTAGAATGTGCATTCTTGACAGCAGAGGCAGGGTGCACAACGGCTTGTTTCAAGCAACAGCATCACAGAAGAATAAAATAGAGGCTGGGCCCCAAGCGCATGTTGTTTGTGTTGCTGCCCATTGTCCTGTCTAATGTTGCTTTCCTGGCACCCTGAGCTCTGAGAGTCGATTCACATCTGAATTTAGCGTCTGTCGATTATGCTTGACCTCCTCATGCATGTAGACTCTGTTGATTCATTGGGGGAGGCTGGTTTGCGGCTTCTGTCCAAGAGGTGATGTAAAGATCACTGCATGAACCTGCTTGCAAAGCCTGCAGCGGCAATACTTCGAACTCGTTTTTGTTCAGCAGTAAGTGGGCATACTGCCACTTCAAGCCTCAGGCTCTCATGACAGCAGTAACAACAATGTCGTGATCAAGGAAGTCCGTGATTCATCAGTCGTCAAAACTCATACATTTCTGAAAGTGTTCTAGCTCTGTGCTCATTGACAAGACAATGAACTCAAGCACAGCGTGCCTTTGGTAGCTTAGTGCTTGGAAGGTATGCCATGTGTAATCGAGCATCAGGCAGCCAGATGGTCCTGCCTGTCTGGGCAGCTTTTACTCATAAGTTGCAAGGTATAGCACTGCACACACATGTCGTCTGTACAATTTTGTGAGGCAGGCATGAGACAAACCAGACATCCACAACACTGTGCAAATCATGCATCCCTGGTTCTGTAGCTTCAAGACCGACTATTGGATCCAAAACCAAACAGTTGGTCTTGAAGCATTTGCCAGCTGTCATTCGCACGCCGTGTAATGACACACGCCTGTCGCCTGATGGGTTTAAATGACTAGTGACCCCCACCACCAGGCGGTAGCCGGTCAGGCGTCAAAAGTTGTGAGTGCTTGGCATCTTCCTTCAACAAGCTGTTGTCACATAAGAAGCCAAGTCTTGTAAACCGCTGCGCAGCCCATTGACCAGTCTATAAAAGAGGTGTTGCCCGGCTCAAGATGGCCGAAGAAACACAGCCCTTGCAGCCTCAGCAAGCACCCCCGGCTCAAGCGCAGCAGGCACCACCTCAAAATGCAATCATGGCTGTTGGTGGCAATCTCAAGAACGCAGCGTTGAATGTGCTTAAAGAGGTACGACAGCCGCGAGCTGTACTATAGCTTGTTATCCGATCGATCTGACGGGTGTGAATGGCGGATTTCAGAGGAAACCATGGACTGAAATGGTAGATCGCAGCTCCTTTGCGAGACCTGCAAATTTGGCAGAAGTAAGCAGCTGTTAGCTGGTGTATACTATAGTCAGCGTACACATACCTTGAAACCAGTATTCCTGCAGGCAACTGGCAGACTGCGCAAAAATGCTAACTACTTCAAGGTCAACTACTTGGTGGTGATAGTGACCATCACAGCCGTCACAATGGCAGTGTATCCCACATCTTTGATAGTGCTAGGTCTGCTAGCACTAGCTTGGCTTTACTTGTTTGTTATCAAGTCTAGCCCTTTGGTAATTGGAGGAAGAACATTCAAGTGAGTACCTGGCAGCTCTCCAGCATTGCAGTAGAAACCCTGCTGCATGTTGCAACCCACACTGCTATTGGCAAAAACACCAGGTTGATTGTGCTGACATCAGCTGCTCTTGCGCAGTGACAATGAGAAGTTCATTGGTATGGCTGTGATATCTGGAGTGATCATCTTCTTCCTCACAAGGTAGAGCAGCAAACTACATTGCTGCATCTGTAACTGTAGGAACTGCAGGAACTGGTATTCCCAACTGGCTGCATGCGCAAGGAATGGTCCTCCAGCGCCCATTTCTGCAATTTCTATCACAGTTGTGTTTGCTCACTTGCTCCTTATGTGCTTGTGCATAATCATCTATCTTCTCTTTCTTGAATATGTGGATCCAGTTTTGGTTCCACAATGGCATGTCTTGGTGCTGAGCTCCAGCGTGATCTGAGCTGTCGCTTGCAGTGTGGGAACTGTCCTCTTCACCGCCCTGGGAATTAGCTGTGCAGCCATTGGCATTCATGGAGCCTTCCGGCAGCCTGATGACTTGTTTACAGACGAGGCAGAGGTGAGCTGTGCTGTGCTGCTCTTTGCACTTGTCATGATTGGCTTTGCATCATCAGCTTCTGGGATCACAAGTTGCTAATGAGCAATCATGCTGTCAGCTGTGCATGAGATGACACGACATGCTCAACTGTGTGCTTCTAGATATTTGCACTTCTTTAGCCTAGGATGTTTGACTGATTGAAATACAACAATATACCCCTCAGATGCACTCGACTGCGCAGCCACGTCAGATGCCTCGGCCAAAGAAAGCGTCACCCGAGATCGTTGAGATGTGTTTTGCGCTCTGTGATATTCCAAGTTGCTCAAGGCATGGAGTCATCCAACCATTGCCCAGACACATGTCTTGTTTGATATGTACAGTGCTGAATAGCTTCTGCATCAGGACCTGCTCTGGCAGCTGGCATACAAGTAGATCTGACTGTTAGAACCTTCAATGAGGTGCTTGTTGTTCAGTCTTGACCTCCAGAGGCCTCATGTTAACACACTGCTCTTACTTTGCAGAGTCAGCAAGGAGGCATCTTTGGATTGTTTGGTGGAGCAGGGCAGTCAAATGCTGGACACAACATTGTGTAATGAAAAGCAGTCATGTGCACCTGGTGGTTTCAAGATTGTAGCACTCATCCTTGTTACATGATGCGTCAAAGATTGTAGGTAATGTAGTACCTGGTCTGTCGATGAGTGACTTCAGTCAGATGGTTGATGCAGTGATTGCGTTGTCAAATTGATAGTTATGGTTGCTCTGCTTCCTCAAATTCATCATCATTGTCTTCATTTGCCAGACTGTCATCCTTGTTCCCTGTCTGTTCTTGGTAAGACGCTATGAGTGCCAGCATCTCATCTTGATAGGGTTTGCCCAATAGCTCGTCAACTGGCGTATTGGAGTGGCTGCAGAGCACATTAGACTGATTCATCTTTATGTGGTCAAGCACAGACAGGATGGACATGCAGACCCTGTCACTACTTCTACAAGTGAAAAATCACCGTACCTGTTCAAACATGCAGGATTGGCGCCTTTGTCTAACAATACTTTTGCCACTGCACTGCAGCCGTTCAAACATGCCCAATGTAAAGGCGTGTTGCCTTCAGCATTTCTGGTGTCAACATCCTGTAAACATGGATTGCAAGCTTATGCATGCAAAGCATCATGAGCATAAACATATCATGTGTGGCTGACTTACCGCTCCAGCTTCAACTAATGTTGCAGCAACGTTAGCATGGTTGTTGGCTGCTGCCATGTGAAGAGCTGCAAACTTGCAGCAATAAGTGTCTCACTGCCTCAGCTCTACAGATGCAGGTGTTTCGAGTTATTGCTTACCTGTTCTGCCTGAAGAGTCTGTGGCATTCACATCGACGCTGTGTTGCAAGGCAGACTGCACATCCTCCATATCGCCATAACGGGCTCCATCCACGAGCACTTCAACCATTTCTGCTGACGGTGTCACGTTCTTAGCAAAAGACCCGGCAGGCTCAGACTGCATCAGGACTGAACAGAGGAGATGCAGGTGGGCGCACGTCACGGTCAGAGGAAGGGCAAACGCAGAACGATATCCCAATACAAACGCGGCTTTGCGCAATTGGATCTGTTGCGCAATGTACGACCGGTTCCGTCAAGTCGAGCGTTATTGCTATTGCGGCACCTCGGGCTCAGATCGTCCCAACAGAAACCCGGCAGTGGGTTCTGTTGCAACTTCTGAACCTCGAGTTTAGCCATGTGAGTGCGTCTATTGACCGCAAAATTGAAATCATTCTGTCGCCTTGAGCAAGTGTTCCATTCCGTTCAACTTTCGATTGCTTTGCTTCTGTTTTTACAACACCAGCATGCAGAGTCTCCATGCACGCAGCCAGTTCGTGAGTGCTTCACAGGCAGCCCGACAGCATCCAGCAAACTGTGTACAGCAAAGCCGGGCGTGCCAGAGCAAGTTATCTCGTTCAGTAGTTGCTTTCACCTCAGCACCTCGCTCATCGGTCGTCGCCAGAGGTAGCAGGTGTACATGCATATCTGTCAAAGCTGCTGCAGCTAAGGTCGACTCGAAAGAGCACCTTCAGCTCGCTACAGCTCGGTTGCCAAAGTAAGCGTTTCCAGGCAAAATGGCCGTGTGTACTTGGGAGAAAGTTGAAAAGTGTCAACTGCTGACAACTTTTTGGTTTTGAGCAGGGGGCTGGACACATCAGGCTTCGTAAACAGTTTATACCAATGGGCTTCGACTTTGACAAGCAGTGGTCAGAATATGCCTTTTGCGCTTCCCATCAAAGCAGACAAGCTGGACAACGGGTTTCAGGTGAGCTCTGCTGATTGTCCTGGCCATGTTCGTTTCATCAACCTTCATGCCTGTCAATTGCTTCACATGCTCAAATAGCAGAAGATGTTATAGGCCATGCTCACCTGCAGATGTCCTTACTGCGGATCAAGGAGGGCCGTCCAATGAGCGTGGGAGATATTGTTGCAAATGTGGAGCAAGTAGATGAAAAGGTGGGTCCATTTTTCCTGAGCAACCTTGATTTGAATGCTTGACCTATGCACCAATTTGTTGTCAAGGCACAAAGCAGGGTGTGCACTCTTGTAGCAATGCCCTTGTTTATATCTCTGCCATAGCAAACAGGACAAGCATGTGCATGCAACAGATGAAATTACAGCTGTAGCTGTCATGCGTGCCGTCTTCAGTTGCCTATTCTTCTTCAGTTGCCTATTCTATAAAGTGTTGTCTCCATAAGCATTTGCGCAAGTCAAGCAATCCAATGGGCATGTGTGCTGCTGTTTAGGGTGACGTGCTGTTTGTAAGATTTTTTGAAGGGCCAGCATCTGGTATTGACAGGCAAGGACCTGCACCTAGCAACCCACGGGAGCGTTTGCAAAAGAATGCTGAAGCCTTGATTGATGTGCCAATCATCATGCAGACCATGAAAGTGGCAATACAGAAGGCTGTTGCTCAAAACAAATGAATGTGACATTTTGGATGACGGCATGATATGTTGATACAATTCGAACACTCTTGGTAGTGACAATTATTCACTGTTGTGCCTTTGGTCAAGCAAAGGTGACCCTTGAATGTTCAAATTGTCAGGTTGTGATGTAGCCTTTTAGAAGCAATGTTTTTTACCTGAGGTTCAGAAGCTAATCCTTCACTTCTGTACCGGTAGTGCAAATTTGAGCATCGTTTTATGCTTCACATCCTCGCCATGCAAACGATTGAGCAGCAGCTTCACAGCATTACATGCTCAGCAATACTGTTAGCTCGCAGACACAGCAGTGTTTATGCATGTCATGACCGGATCACATCCACAGAACGCAACGGATGTATGCATGTCTCACTTAGATGCAATTGCCCAGCATGCCTTCTGTGTTGCGGATAAATTGCAACACCTGTATTACTGTATATGGCAGCCTGGACAGGCAATACTAGTAGGACACACACGTCTACTAAGCTTGGTTCAGATCAAGTGAGGAGTGGTTGGACAGCACAAATTGCTATGCAAGCTGAAGTGAGTTGCCTGGTTGGATTAGCTTGAATTGACCTTGTAGAACGACCCAGCACAGACTAAAGCACACTTCATAGGTCAGCATCCTGCTTCTCCTGGGGGAGTGGTCTAGACTCTGCAGGAGCCTCGTCACCCTCGGGGATGAACTTGAGAGCAGCAGCATTCATGCAGTATCTTTTGCCAGTGGGCCTTGGCCCATCGTCAAAGACATGACCCAGATGAGAGCCCGCACGGGCATCTAGAACTTCTACCCGGGGCATGAAGGGAACGCTGGAGTCCTTGACCTGCACATTGCTCCAGCAGTGTCTTCACCCTAGGCATAATCAGAGTTCCAGCATGCACCGTACATCAGAGGCCACCTGACTCTGATGGACAGAAAGACAAAGCTGCCAGGTGATTAAGCTGTAAAGATGCAGCTCCCATTGAAAATGTAAGCGTTGAAGACGCCACAGTCCATCTTATGAGACGGTAAGTGAATTGCTTTAATCATTGCTTTAGTCATGATGTGTTGAGCATTAGAAGCTATCAAGCGGGACACGATTTACGATTGAGCAGAACTGTGATAAGCCAAACGGCAGAGTTAAAACAGGGTGTTTACCTCAATGATGTGAGTAGGATCCACTGGTGCATAAAAAGAAGGCCAGCCAGTGCCAGAGTCAAACTTTGTTTCTGATGAGAATAAGGGCAGTCCCCCAATGGCTGCTACATATAGTCCGGCCTTCTTGTTATCATGAGGATAGCCATTCACTGTCTCGCCTGTGAAGGCTCGCTCAGTTCCTGATCCAACTGCAACTCTCCTGATCACAGATCATGACAGATGGTTCATACATGTGCTAATTGTCATAGCATGTAGTGTGACGGCGCAGGCACTGCAGAAAGTAGTTTGTTAAGTTGATAGACAGTGACCTTACCTTTGATGGTCTGTCAACATTGCTGCCAGGTCTGACTTCTTTTGAGCTGTAAGAGGTGTGATGTCGTAGCCTGATTGAGATAATCTTTGAGCAGCTTCATCACCTGCACAGGTTGCCTTTGACACTTTCTGATACGTACACAGAATGGTACATTCACATCAAATGCGGAGCACATAGGCACCTTTGGACGGCTTCCATCCTGCTTTTACCCCAACCTGCCTGCTTGCTCCAAGCCCCATGATCTGCAGTCAAGAGCAGAAGCCTTCTCAGATCTGTCCACATATGGCAGAGGCAAGTTCTGCTTGTCAAGCTGAGCTGCTCAGGACTTGCCTGCAATGCGCGTGGCTGCAGAGCAGGTACGAAAACCGGTACCGTGAGAAGAGTAACTGCTGCAAGTCCAGCTCCAACACTCACGCCCAGAACGCCCATGCACAGAGCACTATGTCTACAAAGCAAGCAGCGTGGTCAATGCATACACCCAGCTGCGTCTGTCTATCCAGAAAGAGCAAGACGCCGAGCATATGTCTTGCCTGCGCCCCCACCGAACTGCAAGTACCGGCTGAGCTCTTTCAGTGATGCCTCTTCAGATCAGATCTTAAGCTATAACGGGACTTTACACACAGAACAATAGACAGTTGGTTTGACTAAGTGCTGACCCAGCGCACCATTGAAATGCTCAGCCTCTGTCTATCTTGTCCCTTGCTCTCTCTGCACCGGCGAGAGTGAGGGCATATGCAGACACGTGCGGATAGCCACCGCTGGTCCCTCTGCGGTCAAGGTCTTCTTGCCAGTGCCAACTTGGCATTGCCAATGAATCCAGGTCTGGGAACCTATCCAGCACAAGCTGATACAATGCATGCAAGCGTGCTTGATGCTGCTTTGTGCATCCCAAACGCTCCCTATCATCACAGCAATGCATCAAGTGGCCAAAGAAGTTTAAAATTGCCCTGTCATGACTGCCCTCATTTTCAAACAGGTGTGGTAGGGCAAGATCTCTCACACCCCGCCTTTGCATACAGCATACAACCTCTCTCATACTTTCTCAACAGTATTATCATACCAATCACTAACTTGTGCGACTGTGCATATAAATTGGCAGGCACCAAGAGGTGCTGTAAGGTGCTTTAGACTTGCAAGGCTCGGCAAGCGGATTCCACCATACAAGGCAAGGCCATCAGCGAGTATGCCACATCAAATGCATTGTACGTGGTTTATGACTTACCTATCATCACATGCACAGCCATTTGCACAACATGCACATGCTGAGTGATGGACGCACCTGTGCATGTTTGTGCAAATGGCTGTTACAACACGACGCATGGAAAATGCCTGATAAAGTGCAAAGTAATGATTGGCAAGCGATGACTTTCCCTGGCGTGATCAGGTAGTTGAGACTGCAGACGTTTATGTATGCAAGAAGGGATCAGATGCATTGACTTGCATCGGGGATGCCTGTGAGTGCTGTCACAGTACTGTGCACAACTCAACCACCACCTGCGCTCCGTGCAAAGCACTTCTGTTTTGCACAACGACGTTGCGGTGGACTCTGGCGGTCTTGTCAAGGTGTGCTAACCTCTTTTCGAAAGCTGCGCCTGGCTGCAAGCACACACCGCACGTCCCATCACTCGATTGTCTACAGGTCATGCAGTCGAAGCTTGCCATGCGTTTGCGGGCGCAGGCAACGGAGGCGGCGCCGGAGGTCCGAAGAAAGGAACTGGACATTTTGATGAGGATGACAGCAATAATAACTCCTCCTGGCTGATCAGCATTGCTGTCTTGGTATGCTGTTCTGCTACAGTTGCTGCTGAACACATGTGTACTGTTGCAAGCTGTCTGGTCAGCCAAGCTTTCACAAACTCAGATCACAGGTATTCAGTACTGCCTGCACTTGCTGCTGTTTGTGGCCAAATGCAGACCAATCACCTGAGTTTGACTTGGTCCATTCATTGTTGGACACAAAGGTTCTGCTTGCAGGGTCTGACTGTGTCTGGGTATGCATGCTGGAGACACATCGCAAAGCCATACTCATGGGCAGCATACCATGACTACCCTGGAAAAGTCTCACTCATCATTCCGGTCAGTTACACACACTGTTGTCACGCCTAAGTGATGATGCATGTCACAATGCCTCCTTGGCTACCATGCACAGACATGACATGACATGACACAGGATGATCTGCTGCTGTAGCTGATGGGCTTTGCAGGCTCTGAATGAGGAGAAGTGTATTGCTACAACCCTCAGCGCTGTTCAGTCCTTGAATCCTCTTCCGCATGAGATCCTTGTTGTTGATGGAGGCAGCCATGACAGGTGAGACCTGGCGATTCCTTGGAGGCCACTGTGTTGCACTCCACAAAGCTGTGAAATTCAGTTGAACACAAGCGTAGAGCTTGCACCATTTGCCTCCCCAACATATCTGCTAAATGCAGGACAAAATCCATTGCGGCCAGTATGGGCGTATCAGTCTTGTGCTGTGATGCTGGGCGGGCTAGACAGATGAACTTTGGGGCCAAAGTTGCCAAAGGTAAAGTCTTCTTCAGTTTGACGTATGTTCTTGTGAATCAGTCTGCAGTAGTTGTGTTCCCTGCACCTCAACATGTGGCTGCTGGAAAAAAATCATGTTATTACCATGCTCATAAGCTTCATTGTACGGCCCCCATCCATTTAATTGATGAATGGGGACAGCATGTGTTCAACAATCACGCATGCTTGCCCTACTTGTCCTGTACATTATTTTCATTCCAGCACGTTTCATCAAATTTTGATGTTCCTGCTGTGCTGCAGGGGATTTGCTATGCTTCCTGCATGCAGACACCCGGCCTCCTAACGAGCTAGTTGCTGTTGTGAGGGGCGTCATGGCCAACCCCAACAACGTGCTTGGCGGCTTTCGAACCATCATTCAGACACATGGCAAGAGGCTGCAGGGCATGACACTCCATCATCTAGTCAAGACGTACTACATTGCCATGTTTCTGCGGCCTGTGGCATTTGTCAGGTGAGGCTTACCACAGATGAAGGCTTGCATGCGTGATGCGCATACCCTTCTTTGCTGTGCACGCTGCCTCCAGCAATGCTCAATGGTGCAGCTGAAGAACACAGGTGGCAAAATTCTGCTCCACCACCAATGTGGGATGCTTGTGTTGACAAGCAAGGTCTATGTAGCCTGGTTTGTCACCTGGTTTATGTAGCTGTTCGCTCCTGCAACAGGGGCATCAGATGCTTGTTTGGAGACCAGACCCTATTTTGTCGAGCTGCAGACTTCAAAGCAGTTGGCGGCTTCCAGGATGATCTGCCAATCATGGAAGATGTAGACTTGTGCATCAGAATGCATGAAGCTGGTACAACTAGCAACGCACATCAGTCACATCATGGTCACAATAGAAGAGGAAGAGTTTCCATGGTAATGAATCCTGTGAATGAAACAAGTGGGCGGCGTCTCAGTGATTGGGGGGCTTTACATGCAACATATGTGCATTTTTACATAGCTCTGAGATGGTACTTTGGCGCCCCCACAGAACAGATGTACAAAATATACCACAATATGTACACAGACAATCACAGATGACTGCACAAGATGTACAGGACATGTCATGCACATTGGTGAAATCACAAGGTCTGACACATGCAATTGGCTTCTACATTATACCGCATTGCCTGTGTATGTGTCTGTGAGCTGATCTACATAACATCAACAGTGCTTTGGTGGTATGCTCAATGTCTAAGCTGTTGTATAGCATCAGGAGTTCATGTCTCAAGTGATCAATGGTCATCTGACGCTGCTCATTTCATAGCATGCTGCTATTTTCATAAAATCACAAGATGTTAGTTTATTACTGTTATAGATTATATACCAGGATTGACAGCTTGATCTCTTGCTGAACTACTCTGATACAATAGTATCAGTGGAGCCCACACTTGCCAAACAGCGGCAGCAGCAGCTTGCTGAGGATGACTCCCTTGCCTGTGCCCTCATCCCCTACAAAGAAGGGCATGTAGGCAATCTTCTGGTCAGGGTGCTGCGCCACCCAGGCCATCCAATCCATGAAGATGTCGTAGTCGCTCTGCTTGCCTGACACCATGCTGTTGAGGATGTGGTCAAGGATTGGCTTGAGAGCCAGCAGCTCTGCAGCTGTCAGCTGCCTGTCTGGCAGGTCAAGAAGAGGCATGGCACCATCGAGCAGGTTGAACTCGTCTGGTGCCACCCTCTCCCTGTGAGGGTTGCCTGCCAGACTCTGCCTGACCTCCTTGCCTGTGCTGTGCTGTCAGATGCTGATGCAGTAGGTGCTGGCTTGGAACGCAGCCTTGAACTTGTTGGCCTGGTAGACCTGAAACTTGTCTGAGATGGTGGAGCTGTATTGCAGCCTCTTCACAACATACAGGTCCTCACCCTTGATGTGAACAAGGAACCTGTTCAGGTAGCGAGTGATGGTCTGCTCCAGGCGTCTCCAGTGTGGGCTGTTGAGCCTGAAAAACTCCTGGCGTGCTGCGCCTGTCTTGCCTTCACCAACCTGCTCAACCAGGTTTTGCACATGCTTGAGCAGCGCCTCATTGACAGCAACGCCCTCTGACCAGACGCTAGAGTTGAGCAGCTCTGTCAGGCTCATGATCCAGTCACCAATCTCCAATGGCTTCTCTGAGCAGCAGGGGTAGCCTTGCCCAGAGCTGGAGCAGTGGACTAGGCAATCAATTGATTACAAGACTAAGAGAGTGCCTAGTGCAGCCTAGGCAAGTCCTGCTAAGCAGTGTCAGCTTGCTGAGGTATTGCTTAAGAGTCTAAGAGGTGCAAATCTAAGGAGTGCCCACCTGGGCAACTCCCGCTAGTTGTGCCCAATACAGATTGCTGGCTTAAGTGGAGTTGTCTTCAAGGGAGCTCCTGGAGCACTCTTATAGGCTTGATCAGCTTCTAGTCTTGTTTAGCAGGTCCTAGCAGCAAGGCACATATGACTGCATTTGACGT
>JAABUK010011235.1_pt1 | contig 11714 bp, 8 predicted proteins | sample 5559141 | NCBI WGS metagenome assembly JAABUK01 (sample SAMN10711869, study PRJNA513367) | rock metagenome | isolation source: Antarctica rocks | place: Antarctica: Victoria Land, Pudding Butte nord | collected 2016-01-03 | reverse complement strand
GGCATGACGTGCGCCTCCTGCGTCGGCCGGGTCGAGCGGGCGCTGAAGCGCGTCGCTGGGGTCACCGCGGCGGAGGTGAACCTGGCGACGGAGCGGGCGCGGGTCAGCACCGTCGGCAAGGTGCCGGAAGACCGGCTCGCGGAAGCGGTACGCAGCGCCGGATACGAGGCGCGGCTGGTGTCGGATGGAACGGCCGCCTCCGCCGAGGGGAATGCAGGGCAGGCACGGAGCCGGCGCGAGCTGGCGCACGTGCTGATCGCCGCCGCTCTATCGGCGCCGCTGCTGGCCGGCATGGTAGGCCATCTGTTCGGCGCAGGGTGGATGCTGCCGGGATGGGTGCAATTCGCGTTGGCCACACCGGTGCAGTTCTGGCTGGGCTGGCGGTTCTACGTTGCCGGCTGGAAGGCCGTGCGCGCGCTGGCCGGCAATATGGACCTACTCGTGGCACTCGGCACTTCGGCCGCTTGGGGACTCAGCACCTGGGCCTGGCTGACCGCGGCGCCGGGACAGACGCCGGATCTCTACTACGAAACCTCGGCGCTGCTGATCACCTTCATCCTGCTCGGCAAGTGGCTGGAGGCGCGTGCCAAGCGCCAGACCGCATCGGCCATCCGAGCGCTGATGGCCCTGCGTCCGGACACGGCGCGAGTGCGACGCGACGGGGCCGAGCGCGAAGTGCGGCTCGCCGACGTGCGGATCGGTGACGTCGTCGTGGTGCGGCCCGGCGAGCGCATCCCGGTGGACGGCCGCGTCCTCGAAGGTCGCAGCAGCGTGGACGAGAGCATGCTCACGGGCGAGAGCCTGCCGGTCGAGAAGGCGGAAGGCGCTACGGTGACCGGCGGCTCGATGAACGCCGACGGGCTGCTCGTGCTCGACACCACGGCGGTTGGTGCCGAGACGGCCCTGGCCCGCATTGTCCGCCTGGTCGAGGGGGCGCAGGCCTCCAAAGCGCCCGTGCAACGCCTCGTCGACCAGGTCAGCGCCGTGTTCGTGCCGGTCGTGCTGCTGATCGCCTTAGGGACATTCGTCGGCTGGTGGGCAGCCACGGGGGACGTGACCGCCGCGTTGCTGAACGCCGTGGCCGTGCTGGTGATCGCGTGCCCTTGCTCGCTGGGCTTGGCCACGCCGACCGCGATCATGGTCGGCACCGGGGTCGCCGCACGGCACGGTATTCTGATCAAGGACGCCGAATCCCTGGAGCGGGCGCACGCGGTCGGGGTGGTCGCGTTCGACAAGACGGGCACGCTGACCGAAGGGCGGCCGGAAGTGGCCGACCTTGTGCCCTCCCCCGGCAACGATGACAGAGAGCTGCTTCGCCTCATCGCCGGGCTGCAGGAAGGGAGCGAGCACCCGCTTGCTTACGCGGTCCGGCGCCGCGCGCAGGCGGAGGGCATTTCGGCAGCCCCGGTCATCGATTTCCGGGCTTTGGCCGGGCGCGGCGTTTCGGGTCTGGTGGGGGGGCGCATGCTGATCCTGGGTAGCCGCAGGCTCATGGAGGAGAACGGGCTCCAACCCGGCGCACTCGCGAGGCGGGCCGACGAGCTTGGGGCAGCCGGGCGCACGGTCTCGTGGCTTGGCGAGATGGAGCCGCAGAAGCGCCTGCTCGGCCTGGTCGCCTTTGCCGACGCGGTGAAGCCGTCTGCTCAGGTAGCGGTGGACCGGTTGCGCCGGCGGGGCATCACGACGGTGATGCTTACCGGCGACGGACAGGGCGCCGCCCACGCCGTGGCGGGCGAGCTGCGCGTGGACGAGGTGCGCGCCGAAATCCTGCCAGACGGCAAGGCCGAGGCGGTGGCCGGGCTACGGGCGGGCGGCAAGGTCGTGGCCATGGTTGGCGATGGCGTCAATGATGCGCCGGCGCTGGCCGCCGCCGACGTCGGCATCGCCATGGCGACGGGTACCGACGTGGCCATGAGTACGGCGGGGATCACCCTGATGCGCGGTGACCCGGCATTGGTCGCCGACGCGCTCGATGTTTCTCGCCGCACCTACCGAAAAATCCAGCAAGGCCTGTTCTGGGCCTTCGCCTATAACCTCGTCGGCATTCCGCTCGCGGCGGCGGGCCTGCTCAACCCGCTGGTGGCCGGGGGCGCCATGGCGCTGAGCAGCGTCAGCGTCGTGGGCAACGCCCTGCTACTGCGGCGTTGGAGGCCAGGGGCATGAACATCGGCCAGGCCTCTTCCGGCTCGGGCGTTCCCGCCAAGATGATCCGCTATTACGAGCGCATCGGGCTGATCACCCCGCCCGAGCGCAACGGCAGCGGCTATCGCACCTACGCGGAGACCGACGTGGCCAGCCTACGGTTCATCCGTCAAGCTCGCGACCTTGGCTTCCCGCTCGCGAACATCAGAGAGCTCCTCGCCTTGTGGCGGGACCGCTCGCGCTCCAGCAAGGACGTCAAGCGGATCGCGCTCGCTACTGTCGAGGAGCTTCGGCTCAAGCTGGCCGAACTGCAGCGCATGGTCGGCGCGCTCGAGCACCTGGCTGCGCATTGCAACGGCGACGAACGGCCGGATTGCCCAATCATCGACAAGCTCGCGGGCTCGCTTGTTGCGCTCGAGCACGGTCCGCTTGCAGCGGGCAAGCCGACGCAAAATGGAACGCTGCCGACACGCCTTGCCGCTTCCTCGCGAATGGCGGGACGAGCCGGGGGTAGCTGAACGATGATGGCCGGAATGGGCTTGGACTAGACAGGCCGAGCGGTGACTCTCTATGCGCGCCAGTCCTCCGTGCCTGCTGGACCGGCTGGATCCGCTCTGGACCCGCATCGCCGGCGGCTGTCATCTGAATTGCCCGATGGGCGTTCTACTGACGAGCGCTGGCTTTAAGCTCGACGAGGTAATCACGTCACGGCCAAAGCCTCATACGTTCCTGTTTGAGGGACGCGCGAACGGAGGATAATAGGATGAGAGCAGCCGAGATAACGCAACTGAAGCTAACCGGGACATCGAGCCTGATCGGGCGATCTGTAGCGGTCATGGCTATGGCGGCCGGTTTAGGCGCCTGTTCCAGTCAGTCGGCGATGCAGCCAGCGGGGCAACTCGGCTACGGCACGCCTGGCGTGTCGAACTATGTTGGAGCCACGGAGGCAACAAGGAGAGCATCAGGAAGTGTGGGGCATTCACGCCGCTGCGGCTTGAGCTGCCTCGTTTCCATTGTCGTTGGCCAGCCCCGGATACCAGCGCTCGAACATGGGCCGGAGCGTGCCATCGAGTGTCCGCGTTCTGGTTTGCAGCAGCAGGTGCGCACCGCGCTTGGTCCACTGCATCTGCTGCCGCTTGGCGAAGCGCTTGCTGATGACGGCGTTCACCGTGCTTTCCGCCAGGCATGAGGAGATGCGCTCGCCTGAGCGGAACCGTTCGCCGTAGTTGATCAGGCTGCCGGCGTTGCTGGCGATGTAGACGGCGAACTCGTGTGCGCTGCGCTTGAATTTGCCCAGGTTCGGGTAATCCATATCCAAATCGTCTACGTCGTCCTCAAGGAGTGCGATCTCCTCGCCGGCCCGGTATTGGTTGCCGTGCCAGAGCAGCCACTTGATGCTGTCGAGTGAGGCAAGCAGACGGGCGCCTTCGGCCTCGTCGTGCTGCGCGACGCCGCGGGCATACTGGCTGAGCACGGTCAGGCGCATGGTGATGTGGAACCAGTCCAGCACATGCTCGGCTTCCGGCGTGACCAACTCCGTCAACGCCCGCACCTCCTCGCCACCATCGGTCAGGAAAGTCACGTCCTGATTGGCTTGGAGCCCTTGGCTCTTCAGCACCTCGAACAGACGGCGCTTGGGCTTCTGATCGTAACCGTGCACCAGGCCGAGATAGCGCGGCGCGCGATCCTCCGGCACCGAGCGGCCGACGATGAGTTCGAAGTTGCTTTTGCGATCGTCCCAGTTGCGGACATAGCCACCATCGAGGGCCGCCACGATGCGGCCTTCCGGAATTGGCAACGCCTGCCACTCGGCCGGGCAGCCATCGATGAAGCAGGGCCGCTCGTCCCCAAGCTCGGCCTCCGCCCGTTCCGCCACACGCAAGGCGTGCTCCCGAACGGTGGTTCGGTTCGCGCCGGACGCGATCGGCAGCACATCGGCCAGCAGCCCGGCAGCCGCGGCATACGGGACGAGCGACGCCCAGCGTGCTTCCAGGTAGAGCCGCTCGGGGGCGACGTGGCTGGAGATCAGGTCCCGAAGCGGCGACACGGTCGCCGGACCGTCAAGATCCTGGCACGGGCAGCGGTGCAGGCGCGGACTGTCCAGTTCGACATCGCCATACAAGGAGCGAAACACAAGCGGGTAGCTTCCCTTGCTGCGTCGGCGTTTGCCGCAGGCTGAGCAACACCGCCGCCGCTGTGACCACGTTGTGGACTGAGCCAAAACTGTTCGGGCCTGAACGGCTGCCAGCATTGCTTTGCCTTCGGCGATCGAGAGGCCAAGGTCTTCCGGGCGCTCGGTCGGCTTTTCAAATGCGGTCACTTCCTCGGCTGGGCCGAGGGCGCCGTCATCGCCGGTGATCTGGAGCAGGATGCTGACACGCATGAGGGGCCTCCGATGCCGGGCGGGGTCGGCGAGCTTTCCACAATCAGCAGAGTGGAAAGCTGCGGCCGGTTCGGCGCCCCGGCTTGGGCTTATTATGGTCCATACAGGGCATCGAGCGCCATTGGCTTGCACTCCGGATACGATCAAGCAAACTGGAGCATGGCCTCCGTCAAACGCGCTGCTGCCGCCGTCGCCGCCATCCTGGTCCGCGAAGGCGTGGACTATGCGCAGAGCAAGGCGGTGTTCAAGGCCGCCCGGGAGAAAGCCGGCCTGCGTGCTTCGCCCGAACGCCGCGGCGGCGTGGACCGGCTCACGGTCGAGGAGGAGCTGCGTTTCCTCGACCAGGCCTACGCCCAGGACGGCCGCACCGGGCTGATGCTGCAAACCTTGTTGGAAACCGGCGCCCGGGCGTCCGAACTCGTGCAGCTCAGGATCGAGGACGTCAGCCTCGTCGAGCGCGTGATCACTATCCAACACGGTAAGGGCGACAAGCGGCGCGAGGTGCCGATCCGGCGTGACCTGGCCCAGTTGCTTCAGCTGCATATCGGCACGCGGCGGGCAGGGCCGTTGTTCGCCAGCCGCCAGCAGGGATCTGGCCCGATGCCGCATGTGCTGACCCGCCAGCGTGTCGGCCAGATGGTCCGCGACGTGGCCGGTGCTGCCGGGATCAGCAAACGCGTCTACCCCCACTTGCTCCGGCACACGGTAGCCACGCGCCTGCTCGCGCTAGGCATGGACATCACTGACCTGCAGCGCTTCCTCGGCCACGAGAGCATCACCACGACCCGGCTCTACGCTGAGACGACGGCGGCCACCCTGCAACGCAGCTTCGACCGGATCACCGACCCGGCTGCGCACGCGCTGATCGCCGGCATCCGCCAACGGCGCGGCGGCGACGCTGCCCTGATCGCCGCCGACCTGCTGGCCCGGCGCCGGGCCGAGCGCGTCAGCACTGCTGGTGCATGAGCTCGCGATGTTCGTTGCGGCGCAGGCGAGCATTAACCGCTCGACGCGAGAGCGCTTGTCCCTGTACCCGCTCGCGCGCCTGGCTGCGCTCGACCGCCCGCTCCAGCCGCCAGTGTGTGTCCTCGTCATCGAGCAGTTCCATCCGGCGCTCCAAGACGACCTCGCCGATGATCTCGGTCACGGTGTCGAGGTCCTCCAGCGCGTCCAGCGACAGCATGGCGTTGCGTCCGGCCATAAAGCCGGCCGGCCCATCGCAATCCTCCGGAGGACATGCGCCACCGCCGCCAGTGCAAACAGGCTTGGCCTCGCCCATATTCGGTGCCAGCCAGTTCTCGATGCGGATTTCGTCCGGCGCGGCGCCCACCTGCTGCTGCAAACCCGCACCCGCGCCCGCGACGGCACGCTCCGGCCCTTGTTCGAACGGTGGTATCCAGGGCTGGCGAACGACAATCCGGCCAGTGCCGGTCAGGCGCCAGTAGCGTGAATGCCACACACTTCCTCATGGTCCCCGAATAGGACGGGCCAGCTGGGCCAGACTGATGTCAAGCGCGTGGAGCAAGGGTCCGTTTTTTCTCAGCCAGATGCGACCGGGCTTGTCGTATCGGCCCAGGGCTCGTCCTCTGGCGATGTGCCAAAAGTCCGGAAACTGGCTGGATCATGCCCATAAGTGGCCCGGAAGGCGCGGGAAAAATAGCTTCGGCTGGAATAGCCGATGCTTTTCGCCACTAACTTCACGGGAAGATCCGTCGTAGCGAGGAGGTGTGCGGCAAGCCGCAGACGAACCTGGGTCAAAAAATCGATTGGCGAGCGCCCGAAGACCTCAGTGAAGCGTTCGGTAAAGGAGGAACGGCTCATGCCGGCGAGTTCGGCGAGCCCATCGACCGAATGATTGTCTGCCGGACGCTCAAGGATGGCCGCGATCGCGCGGGCGAGCCGTCGGTCCCGCAACGCCCCGAAAAAAGGCGAGTCGACGCTTCGATGGACCAGGTGGTCACGCAAGACCAGGATGAGGCACTGCTTCATCAGGGCTTCGGTCAGGGCGCGGGTGCCGACGCTGGGCTTCGCGAGCTCTCCGATCATCTCCTGGAAGGCATGGCGAAGCGGTTCGGCATTTCCGGCGTCCACAACGATCGGCTCACTCAGGTGTTCAAAGAGGCCGAGCATACCGCCGTAAGTGGCGAGGATCGTCCCGCACAAGACGCGGGTGCTCGGCGAGCCTTCTCCGGCAGTGAACCTCAAGAGCCCGTCAGCGATCATCGCGCAGTTCTCGTCGGCGTGTGCCTCACCACGGACGAGGCTCGCTTCTCCGAGAGTCTGCCTCGCGCGAGCCGGCACGACCATGATGCTGTGTGGCGTGAAGGGAACCGATGCGCCGCTTCCGATCTGCAGAACACCGTTTCCCGCAAGCACATAATGGATCGTCACGGCATCCATTGGGTCGAAGCCCAGACGGTATCCCTCTTGGATCTCGCAGACCGCGAACGCATGCAACCGCACGCTCAATGTGGTCAGAAGCTTGTCGAGAACATCGGCAGACATCGGAACAGACCCAATTCGGCAAGGGGATAAGTAGGCGATCAGCTTGCATGATCGCTGATTGCCTCGATCGGACCATACCATACGAAAACAAGTTTTGAAGGCTCCGAAGCCTATTTCCAGATTCGATGACGCCGATAGAAGACCGAGTTAGGCCCATAAGGCACTTCAATCTTCGTAGTCTTCGAGTGCTCGAAACGCCGCGCACGGCAGGGCATAACCAACGGCAAGAGAAGGCAACTGACGAATGTCGAACCTTCAGCCGTATTTCCATCCAGGGAGACTCAACGTGAAACGTCGCCAAGTTCTCGCAGTCGCGACCGCCGCCGCGCTCGTATCGGGCACTGCGCTCGCACAAACCTCGACCATGCCTCAGCCGACCAACGGCGCCCGGATGCCGGCCGACATGAATGCGCCCCGGCAGATTGACGACGGCATGCGTGAGGCAAAGGCCTTGCAAGAGCGGCAGGTCGAAGGAACCGGTCGCAAGAGCTACTCTCCGGGGAACGGCGTACAGTTCAAAGCAAGCGACAACGTCTACGTCAAGAGCGCACTTGCCATCGATTTCACCATGGGCAAGGCAACTGTGACGTTGCCGTTGTTCAGGGGTCTCTCTCCAAAGGGCGAGCCCGTCTACTACATCATCACAGATGCGTCCGACTTCGAAATCGCCAAGCAGATGGGCATCAATTTCGCGCCCAAGATGAAGCATGGCGCCGGCAGTCCGGGCGCGCAGAAGGTGACGATCGCGGATGGCGTCATTACGTTCAAGGGCAACGTCGACTTTGCACCGGAGTATAAAGTCGTCGCTGGTTCGCCGATGCCGTTCCCGCCCAAGATCGCGAAACCCGGCGCGATAGCTGATGCCGAATGGTCGTCCCTCGTCGTGATGCCGAGTGGCGTCGTTCTCAATATACAGATGGTCCATAATGCATCTGGCGATCATGATCGGGTCAAGGCCATTGATCTTAGCAAGCAGACCGTCACACTGTCGATCCTGGACGGGTATCAGGGTGGAAAGCAGTATTTTTATCATCTTGTGACTGACGTCTCGGCGGATCTTCCAGCGGTGCTTGAGAAGGGCGTCTACGCACCGAAACTTGCCTTAATCCCTGAGGTCGGGAAATCGGAGCCCGCCGACAACTCGGCGCTTCTCGGCTTCTCTCCCGTGCTGAACGGGATCACTGACACAAAGACCGGGCAGGACCAAGGGTTCGCAGCGTCGCTGGCCAATAAAGGGATCGACCCAATCAACGTCTTCCCAATTGGCCCCAATAACGACGATTCATCGGACGCAAACAACTACTCGCCAATGTGGGACGCCCACGTGAATATGTGGACTGATGCGGCGATCAAGGACAACAAGGTGAGGCGGATCACTTCCTTCGAGGATCTTAAGGGCTTGATCAATGCCGGTATGGTCACCAGCGCCATGATAAACCCGGCGGGACCCAGCAATCCGTTCTTGTTCGGGTTGCGTCCGACGAATGCCATTGTGAACTGCCCTGTCATTGCTCACCCCGTTCTGTCAAACTGACGTCCCGACCTTCGTAAACTCTTCAAAGCGACGGCTGGTCCTTGGATCAGCCGTCGTCTTCGTGGAGTGTTCGACCGGCACCGTCAACTTGATCGGCCATGGTCGAGCCGATGCCGACAGGTCGGGCGGGGTGTGAACAAGCGCCGAACCCTGGTTCGGCGCTTGTTCACATCGTGACCCCGGTGACGATGGCGGCGGAGTAGCCCGACCCCTCCCCTTCCCTCTTGCCCTTCTTCGTCCGGTACCCCTATCCGGGAACATGGCGCCCCCGGGAGCGGAGCGCCGGCCGGCCCTAGCCGGCTGGCGCAAGCAAGCTGCTTCGCCGTCTGGGGGTTCAGCCACATATCGGTGCGGCCCCGCCATCCCAAGCACTTGGCGGCATCTGACCCCTGCTTCATAACCGGGCAGGAAATCGTCGTGGACGGCTTCCAGTTCAACGCGTAACCGACTCGGTGCGTTTGCAACGGCCGGGCGGACGGCACCGGCGCCCCGCTCGGTCGAGGGCACCAGCAACCTCCAACAACCTTGCAACAGGGCACGACGAAGCCAGCTGCGAGCACGCGGTTTCGCTGCCCAGCAGACTGAGGCCTCCATCGGCGTGGCGGTTCTGAACCGGATGCTGGCGGCCGGACGCCCGGAATCCGTCCGCTGCAATGGCGGCATCGAATAGCGGATTGGGGCTGGGGTCATCTCGTGCGCCGTCCGCCAAGTGCATTAACGCCTCGCGGGATCGGACGCATCACGCCGTCCTGCATCGCGCAACTGACGTTCCCCGCCATCCCGGTCCACGAACCAGGCGACTTGATGAAGGAGCTCGGGCTGACACCTGGGCTGGACCGCATCCCTTGCACGCAGCCGGAGGTGTAGCGCGATAATTACGATGAGCGTTCGTATTGCCTCATCCAGGAATGCTCCCCACGCGCCAGCGCTTGCCTCATCCTGCGTGACACGAACCATAGAAGGCCGGAACTGGCGGCGGCTGACCCACTGCTCAGGCATGAGAGAACATCGTCTTGCCGGGTGTGGGAAGCCGTGCCCGCAGTATGGTCCCGGTCTCCGACTCCGTGATGAACAACTCCGTCCCATCGGGGCCTCCGAACGCCAGGTTCGTCGTGTGTAGGCCCTTGCAGGACTGCACGCGGTAGAGCGGTTGCCCAGCCTTGTCGAACACCCAGACGCAGCCGAGCCCAATATGGGCGACCAACAAGCCGCCCTTGTTGTCGAGAGCAATACCGTCCGGTCCGCCGCCGCCCGAAAGCTGTATGAAAAGCCCCACCTTTGCCGTGGCGCCGCTCGGCAGAACGGGTATCCGCCATATGCCGTTGCCGCGGGTCGCCGCAACGTAGAGCGCACTTTCATCCTGGTTCATGACCAGGCCGTTCGGGCTGGGCACGTTGTCCACCAGGCATGTTAACACGCCGTCGGGCCGCAGCCGGAACACCCGGCCAGTTGGATCGTGTAGGCCCGTGAGGCCCTGATCGGTGAAGTAGAGATCCCCGTTCGCGGCGAAGAACAGGTCGTTCACCGCCTTGAACCGCTCCATATTTGCCCGGACGAGGTAGGGAACGATCTGGCCGTTCACCGGATCGAGCAACATGATGCCGTTTTTGTAGTCGGCGATAAAGATGCGGCCATCACGATGGATCTTCAGTCCGTTCGGCCAGCCGTCGTACTCGCACACCAGGTGAAACCGTCGATCCTTGTCCAGTCGCAGCACCCGTCCGTTCGGAATATCGACGCACCAAAGATTGCCGTCCCGGTCGAACGACGGGCCTTCGAGCACCGATGTGAGCGCGCTGCCCGGTGGCTGGCCCTCGGCGAAGCCGGAGCCGATCCGCGACGATGCGCGCAACTCGTCCGGCAGCGCGGCATACTCTTCGGTCCCGATCAAAGCCGGCGGCGCAAACAGGGAGGCGGACATAACTGTTCTCCTACTGGGCTCCGCGGGGCATGATGGCTGCGCGGGCGCTCGGCACGATTGTCCTGCGGGTCAGCGTGAGCGATATGGCGCCCCCAGCCACCATCAAGAGGCCGGCAATGCCGAACGCCCAGTTGAAGCTCCCGGTCACCGACAGTACGAAGCCGGTGACGATTGGTGCTAGGATGCCGAATGTGTTGCCACCGACCACAACGATGCTCATAGACCGGCCGATGTAGGCCGGGTTCTCTAGAAGGTCGGTCAGCAGGGCAAAATTCATCGCGCCGGCGGTGGACAGTCCGGTCAGCGTCACGGTGATTAGGCCGAGGATCATCCAGATGTCGCTCACGAAGGGCGTCACCAGGATCACCGAGGACACAAGCAGCGAACCGACGACCATCACCCGCCGACCGCCACCTTCAAGCTTCCGGCCGGAGAGCAGGCGATCGCTGAACCAGCCGAGCAGGATGCTCAACAGCACCGCCAACCCGTAAGGTATCGCGGTATACAGCCCGGCCTTCATCACGGTGATTCCCTTGGTCATCTGCAGGTAGCTCGGGAGCCAGGTCAGGAAGAGGTATTGCGTGTAGACAATGCAGCCCTGGGTCAAGGCGACTCCCCATTGCGACCGGCAGCCGAGCAGGGCCAGGAAGCCGACCGGAGCGACGGTTTGCGGGGCAGCGGCGCCTGCATCGCGCTCGGCGAGGATAAGTCTGCGCTCGTCTGACGAAAGCCAGCCTACCCGCTCTGGCAAGTCGTAGAAGACCAGCCAAAGCGCCAGCCAAACGAAGCCAATCAGCCCCACGACCACAAACGACGTGCGCCAGCCAACTTCAGTGACGAGCCAGCCGACGAAAATCGCGCCGAAGGCCGGGCCCGCGAAGGCACCGTTGTTGAAGATGGCGTTGGTCACGCCGCGCTCCCGGGCGGGAATCCACTGCCGGATCACCCGGGCACCGGCTGGAAAAGTCGTTGCCTCGCCCATGCCCATGGCCAGGCGGGTGCCGACTAGAGACACGTAGCTCCAGGCGAGGCCCGTGGCGATGGTGGCGAGTGACCAAAGGGTGATGCCCGCAGCATTGACCCTGCGTGGGCCGGTGCGGTCCACGAGCGCACCGACCGGCAGCAGGCAAAGCAGGTAATACCAGGACTCGCTGATCAGAACCCATGTGCCCACTTGCGCAGCCCGAGCGACATGATGGTCCAAGGCTGGGCGGCGAGCTTGTTCCAGG
>JAABUK010011234.1_pt1 | contig 11714 bp, 11 predicted proteins | sample 5559141 | NCBI WGS metagenome assembly JAABUK01 (sample SAMN10711869, study PRJNA513367) | rock metagenome | isolation source: Antarctica rocks | place: Antarctica: Victoria Land, Pudding Butte nord | collected 2016-01-03 | reverse complement strand
TAACAAGATCAACGATGAACATACATGAATCTCTGCATAAGCTACCAGGGGCCACCCTCCAATCTGCGCAGTCTCCTCATCTTGCGCGTCAATTGCAATCTCTTGGTGTTGCTCCGGCAATCGAAGAGTGAGTTTTTGAGAAGATGGCGGGATCCCAGTTATAGGCTCTAGCTTCGTTTTCAAGTGGGCGATTGTCCAAGAGGGTGTGATGCGACGTTCTGAGGAAGAAGCGGTAGAGATGATGATGAGGGGAATGTCACGGCCGGTAGTGAGGGTTTGGGCCATGATGGCGTACTTGAGAGGATTGTGTGTTTTTGGGAGACAATGATAAAGCTATAACGGTGGTTTCCGGAAGCTTCTCCTGAGCTTCCCAAGTATGTATGATGCGCAGTGATGAGGTATAGTCGTCAAGTCCGAGACCAGGATCGATCCTTCCCAGGTAGCCCAAGGCGTGTTTCTTCCTCCTCCTGCACCGCTGTGTTGATGCGTTGTTGTGAAGGCAACTTTAGGGTTCGACCCATGATGACCGTCGGGGCCTTGGCAGATTAAGCGAGGCACTGACCGCTCATTGGTCCGACCGCACTTCTCCATGATGCTGCATATGATCCAAGGACGTTGAACCAGATTGGGGGATCCTGTGTGACAACTGTAGCCTGCGTTCGAAGGAATTTTTGGTTCAGATCTTTGTGATATGATATACTGCATGCTCACATTCAGTCTCAGCCTCTCAGGTCATTCTTGAGGCACGTAGGACTCCAGACGATGCTGCACAGCTCCCTGCTCATCCTGGCGCGGCTCGGGCGCCAGCGCATTGGGACAACCATCTTCCTATTTCGAGCTGCACCTTGGTGGACAATGCCAACAATGAGGGAGCAGAACAATAGTGTGTGCTACACCGCCTCACAGGTTGAGAGGAGCGTTTTCTACCTAAACACACCCTTGGCCAAACGGTTACCTGCCCGAATACAAACGGAACGGGTCATCTGGATCTGTCCTGGCAGGCAGGGATCTGTTGGTCCTCCTTCTCTCGAATCGACTTCCTAAGATCCCTTGTAAGAAGCAGCACCTGCGTAACCATCAGACATTACGCGTTGCAAGCCAGCCTCTGCAATGGCTCCACACTTTCTCCAAGGATTTATCTTGTTTCGCGTCACTAGATCGTGTGCTCACCGCTCAATGATCAAAGACCCGGATGATGCGATTGACACTTCATCGTAATGAGTTGGTGCGTGGTGCTATAACATTCTTCAGGCCGCAAGGCGTTGAGAGTCTTGTCCAGAAACACCAGGCTCTGGAGGTCGAAGCGATCGTTCAAGTTGGAGATCATGGTTCGTGTCACACGGTACCTGTTCCCGATGCATGCCCTATAAGATGACAGGTATCTGCTTTCTCACCGCGATTAAGCGCAAACTATAGCCTACCACCAATGGGGATCTTCCGAATTCGCCTTAACCACTAAAGCTCTCTAGCATCTCATATTCCATCACATTTGTTCGTCCTGTCTCGTCCGAACGCCTTGCTATTTTGGGCACACTCCCCGGATTCGCCTCGTTCTCGCTTGCAGCAGCATCTTCAGGGCAACGACACTAATATCATAAAACCGGGCTTGCCCAAGGTACCATAGCTTCTTCCTCAATGCTGCCCAGGTCTGCATCCCGCTGCGAACTCTTCTGACGCAACCTGACATATGTCGCCCCTTTCCTGATACTGTTGCACTAGCTGAACTGGGTCTATGCTTGCTATCTGCATACGACTAATCCTTGTCAAAGCAGCTCCATCGCCATATCATACAACTCACTTCTAGCAGTGCATTTCCGTAGGCACACACTGAGCATTTTCATATTTTGATTACTTCCAAATCATGGGTCAGGTTTCTGTGATGGTCTGACCAATGCCAGATGTCAGGAGCTTCTCGCGAATACCATTGGCTACAGCTCCGCCTCCCTTTTCGCCCAAGTTCGCAAGTGGCTCTGCTGCTCCTCGCCAAATCAAGGCATGGTTAGACCGACTCTTCTCCTTGCTCTTTATAGAGCATTGTACAACCCCTTCCTTAGGTCTTTCACCGTACTGTACTGTCTCTATACAACTGTTTCCGAAAGCGTGGTCTTTGACATCGTGGAACCTTCGCTTCCCAGTAGCGAGATTTCCAGACTACCTTCTCGAAATCTAGGCTTCAGCGTCCGGCAAATTCTCCGGGTTTAGCTACCTTGTTCCAGAACATCATCCTTCCCGATCCATTACCTAACACCCTCCCGCAACTATCGCCCACATGCTCCACGCACCCCTTGTCATCTCAACCGCCAAACTGGACATCGGGTCTCTCCTCACGTCCAACCCTTCTCCTCCCCGTCAAAATCCGACTCCAACAACCCGACCTCCGCCTTTCTCGCGCTCCACCTCTGTTCCATCTTCCACCGTACAGTTCCCTATAGTGGCCTCCCCTTCTACATCGTCCGCATCTCACTACTCCACATCCACTGCACCGCCTCAAGGCTACAGCCAAATTCAAACGGCGCCTTTGGGTGGCCGCCAACCAGCTTCAGGAGCGTCCAGCAAACGTGGACCCCCGATCAACCCTGACCCCTTGGTCTCTCCTAATCAAAAAAGGCAAAAGAAATGGACCGCCCGAGAAAACGCCCTCCTTGTTTCCCTCCGCGGCGCAAATGTGAAATGGGGCGACATTTCCAAACAAATCCCTGGCCGTAGTAATACCAGCTGCCGCCTGCGCTATCAAAACTACGTAGAGAAAGACACCGCCTGGACGGATGAGAAGAAGGATAAGCTGGCGCGATTGTATGAGCGGTATGTGTCTATCCTTCCCAGAAGCCGCCTTGCATTTATTGTTCTCCCTTCTGTTATTTTCAGTCACATCCTACTGCCCCATATCAATAGAATCATCCTATCAAAACCCAAACTCACCCTCCCTCCCACAGCCTTAAATCGGACCTCTGGGGCGGCATAGCCAAAGAGCTCGAAGTCCCGTGGCGCACCGTCGAAGCCATGCACTGGCAGATTGGCGAGGTAGAAATGGCCCGCCGAGCCGGCGTGCGCCCTTTCAACAAAAACCCCGCTGCCGGCCCGAGCAGCGCTGGCAGGCTAGCCGCCGACGTGGACACAGACCTGGAACGCGAGCTCGAGTATGGCGGCCTGGAAGCCGGAGGCGGGTTGGCGCCGATGGGGAGACATGGGAGGAGGCCCAGACGAAGACACGGAGACAGCTTGGGCGGGCAAGCGGGACTGCCGAGTCTGGCGGAAATGGTGGGGAGCGTGCCGGCCTTTGCGGGGTTTGGGGGTGGGAGGATGGGGTATGAGGATGAGGAGGAGGAGGAGGAGGAGGAGGAGGAAGAAGAAGAGGAGGAGGATGACGACGATGACGACGACGACGACGATGAGGAGGAAGATGTTGGGGGTTTCAGGCACGAGATCAAGCGCGAGATGAAGAGGGAGTGAAGGGGTCGCTTTTGCTAACTACACTAGGAAGGTGTAGGCGGAGGGGTCTTTGTACGGTTATTAGAGGTACTCTTGCGAAGGTCGTGGGTGGATGGCTTTGTATTTCTACGTGTTTAGAAAGGAGTGGTGTTGACGGTCTATATCGTTGTAGAAGGGGTGTAATATACTTAGACATTGTTTTGCAAGGTATCTTAAACTCACCTTTGTAAAGTATCTTTCCTTCCCGCTATGCACACCCCTTGTTGGAAATAGGGAACAGTACTGCTACCCCTGTGGTCAGTAATCTCCGCTCCGAGCCCTATAGGGCTGGCGCTACGAGGTCCAGAGTTTTCACCTCCTTCCCACCTTCGTAGCTTCCTACTATATTTCAATCATATACATAAACGTGCCAGGTAGGTCCTCCGTTACCCTGGAATAATCGAAGGTGATCCTTGGTTCATCCTCAGGCGTAAGACTCGCGACTTTGTCTACTATGACTGCTCTTGCGTTCCAACGAGACAAACGACCGTTGGCTGGTTCTGTAAGTTCATATATGCCACCGTCAATGCCGTCCTGAATTATCTTTCGTAACCACCATTCCGAATGAACTGGCCATCTTTTTTGAGCTAGGTTCGAAGCTGGTTTAGTCCCTTCAGCTATGCGCACCCTGTGGGTAATAAGGTCTGTACAGGGTAGGTCTTTCAAAAGATGTACGCTGTGGTGGGATGAGCATTGAGTGTTTATATTGCTTGTGATGCGGGAAGTACTAACGAGATGTGTACCTAGCAGGTTATTCTAGAGCACCAACTAAGTAAGCAGCCAGTGAGAGAAACGCAGACCCAGCGTCTTCTTCGCTCGCCTTCTTGCCACCCCCGATGGAACCACAGTGCTGAAACGCCGTTATAGATACACTATAAGGATTGCAACAACAATCCTTTTGTGCTCTTTTTCTTTGGATTGGGATGCTTGATCTGCTTTGTTGAAAACGTTGATATAATTTTCAAGTGCTCGAGGAAAATATTCATAAGGTGCTAGGGCCTGCCTCTCTACCTCTGGATCAAATGTAGAACCTGGCTTGGGGTCCTTGGGTACAATGGCGACAATGACATCTTTGAGACTTTTCGAAGGAATTTTGTTTGATGAGTGTGGAGAAACTTTTCTGAATACGCTGGAGACTAGACCGGTGAAGATCGTAGTTTTGGAGTGTTGCGGTAAGGAGAAGTGTAGCGTTTAAATCATACGTTGAGGATTCTGTTTGAAAAGTAGGTTTGAGATAGATGTTTTCCATGCATCAGCCAAATCCATGTCATATTCGGTAGTTCGTGAAAACCCCCTTGGATAGATGCAGGAAAATCAAATTGGTGGCAAATGTACCTAGTTTCCAAATTAGTTTCCCCACACTAGGACGTATCTGTACAATCCAGTCCAATTTTCTTCGACCAAAGCGACATCAGGTCTGCTGGTCAACTTCCGCTGGTAAAGAACTCCTCGTTACGCTAAAGTTGGTGCTGTAGCGTAGGTGGAGAACTGACACATTGAGAGGATACCCAGAACCGTTGAAGCGCTAAACTATCATCCGGAAATTCGGCCTCGTTCATCAAATAATCGTCCTTCTTCCACAGCTCGTTGTATAAAGGGTAGTTGTTTGAAGAACATTAGTATGTTTCTGTGAGCAATCAGAAGACTCTGGTTTTGCTGATCAAAGACAGCAGAGTCATCTTAATCTTTTCATGAACTAAGATAAACTTTTCTTGCAGCACCGAATCATCAGTGAAGTTTAAACTTATATTAGCGTGATTGCGTTCAGAAAATGAATTCGTATCTCTCAGACTCTCACTGAAGAGTTCAGACAATGCTTCGTCATTTTTCGAAAATGAAGCAATCTGCTCATCCTTTCGAGTTCTTAGAGACTGAAATGAAGTTTCTTGAATTCGTGATGATTGAAATGCAAAGTCTAGCGAAGTTGTTGACATTACTAATTTACTAGAAAAAGCTGTCAAACAATAAGATTTTGAAAACGTAGAATGAACTTACTCGACATCGATTCATTCAGTTAAGTCAGTGCAAAGTGTAGTGATCTTTTGTCGAATTGATGTCAAGTCTTGTCTCGTTGATGTGTATTTCTGTCTCATTTTCGCCAGCATTCCTTGAATCGTGATTTTCAGTTCTTCAACTTTCGTGATAAGAGTTCTGTTCTGATTCAAAGTTGAAAGATTACTAGAAAGCCGTAGTATTTCGTGCGAAGCTGAGGCAATAGACTTCGAAAGAATTCGGAGATTGAATTGCTTCATGTTTTCATGGACTGCAGTTAAAGATTATGAGTGATGCGCGAAAAGTTGCTTTGAGATGGCGAAGGTTAAGTCAGAGGATTGTGCTGGAAAGGCCTTCACGCGTTGTGTTTACAGTACTTGATCGGAAGGTACGAACACCGAAAAATTACAGAGCTTATACTTCAGCTTTAATATGCTCATCCGAAAGACGCTCATTGTAATCCTAAGAGTTTGAAGCTCTGTTTTCTTCCCAACCACTCCTTTCCTCTTGTGCGTCCTTCAAGTCGTTCTTCATCCCCTTTGCTTCCCAAAACAGTGTTCAGATTGTTCAGTGCAACTATTCCGCTACGTTCGTAATTTGTGCCTTTCTCTCACTAAGGCTATATTCAGCCTTCGAAGGAACGTTGTCGATGTCTTCGCCGAACAAGTCAGTCAACTTAAAGCGTTGTTGCCATACAAGAGCTCGTCGAAATGGTCCAGTCCAGAAGCGTCAGCTTTCTAGTCGGGTTGTGTCTTTCTAAGTTACAGAAAGGCGTCGCTTGAAGATCACAGTGTGAGAGAGTAAACAGTCATGTAATCGATATTCCCCGAACCTCTTCTCCATTCTGGGCTACAGAAAATATGGTGGAATTGCCGAGTCTTGTAGTCAAGAGTCAAGACATTCAGCTCTTCCTGCCAGTAGCGATTCTACAGCCCCCCTTTCACTTAATCACCTCACCCTCCATGGCGGCTAGCCATACTGCCCCAGGAGCGAAAGCATATATTTCCTAAGGGTTGGCTTCCCTGCTCCCTCGCAGTAGAGACCGTATGTTTCCGTCTGTTCCATTTGTCCGAGAAGATTGGCCTTTTTCTCTGCCTGATCCTGTTCTTGCTGCATCTATTCAGGTTTCATCTGTACCTTCTATAATGCAGGAAACATATTTGAATGAAGTTTATTCTTCGAAATTTTAAGAAATAGTGTGGTATAATAAAAGTCAACTATCACCAATTCGCGAAGCAGGTAAACTGCGGGAAGAAGCCCTTGGTGCTGCCCAAGGAAGCAAGGCTCACCGACCCACCTAAAGCTCCCAAAACGGTATTCTATCCCAGAAATTATGTTGGTTTATGAGGGTCAGGAGGAGTATGTGCATGTGTATATATTGATTGAACTACTTTAGAAAGTAGGAACTACGAAGGGAGGAAGGAGGTGTAAACTCTGACTCCCGCGCCCTATAGGGCTAAGCGAGATTGCCAACCACACAGGGGTAACAGTACATACTGTTCCATGTTTCCAACATTCTGGGTTCGCAGGCCGCTAGTATCGTGGAGGGTATAAAAAAAGGAAATGGAAGTACTCCTGCGAATCTTGCTGCCTGAGTCCTGTAAGGTCCTAGAGAACTCGGTCGGTGGCTTGTAGAAGGTCTCACTAGTAGGCTTTGAGGGCCTGACATAGCGTTTCCGGCCGAACCGCATTGATGCTCACTATCCACGCCTTGCCGTGTATGGGGTTTAATGCGCCGATATGGTATTCCACTCAGATTCACATTGCCGCTCTAATGTTTGTCCGTCAAATTGCCAGTCAATATGCATCGGTGACATTCTGAACAGTCCTTTGCTCCTTCCCTCTTAACTGACGTTGAACGCTTAGGTTCATTGAATAAACTTTGAATATTAGCCACAGAGGTAAGCCGAAGGACTTCTACTTTCACTTACTATCATTCTCATTCTATTTTTAGGTGATTTTTCTTTGATATAGGCTGTACGACGCATGTTCACACCGTGCTTGTCACGCGGTCGCAGAGGTGCTGTTTTGTCGTGGTATTCCACGTATCTTTCGAAGTTGGTAGATTCCATATGAGCTTCAAATGCCGCGTAGGCGCCCTTTATGTCTGGCTTCGCTATGTCACACCTGCGGTCGAGGAAGAGAGATGTGGTCTCGCCTGTTGGTCGTTGGACTGGCATCGACCGAATATACGCGGTCGAGGAACGGACTAGGCGGCCGCCTACGCTGTAGGCGAGACTGCCTGCAAAGGAGGCGTGATCGCGTTTTCGACTTCTTCCTTCGTCAATTCCTGGTAGTTAGTGTTGTATTCAATGTGCTCCTGCCTGCAAACGGTGTGCGTGGCCTTGAAGTTGTCGCCTAGCATCACGTTCCTCCTTGGACACTCGACGGCCTCGGCGGCAAGCGTGGTGAGGTGTCTGTCGGTTGCATTTCCTGCTCCGCTTCTGGTTCCGTTTCCCAGCCGTACACTCTGTCCGCGACCAATGCTTCTGCGATCACCTTGACTTGCTGCTGAGCGTCCGTAACCTTGAGCTTTCTCTACAGACAGTCTTTCTATTGCAGTGCTGCATGTGCCTTGTTCTCCAAAGCGGTGTATTGGTTTGTCGTAATGCTCAAGCTTCGCTTTACCACCTATTGCGTACGGTTTTTTGGTGTATCACTGTAGTCACTGTCGGCTGTATGCAGTCTTGAGCAGTCATCTGTAACAAAAGTACTGAGGATTGCAGATATCTTTCGTGGTTTGACGCTCCCTACTTTTCAGTTTTGGTTATACTCATTTGTAAGCGCACTTTATACATGGCTGATAATCTCCCGAACTGTATTGAGAGTTCAGCTTGAATTCGCACTTGAGAATGTCCTGGGACGAGCAGCGACAAGCACGTGGATCAGGACTACCACTTTATCTCTCCCTGATTTTATCGCAGAATATTGCTGAATAGTAGAAGTTCGTATGCCAGTGTTCTTAAACTTGCCGTGGAGTTTCTTATCTGTCAGGCTTATATGTTAGCAGATGATTATTTATGATGAAGACTGTGTCTGGATTTGGTGATCCTTTGCATGTTCGAAGTTGAGAGTCGTTGGTAAGTACAGTACAAGACGAAGGTCGTACGCCTGTATTGATTGGAAATCTGCCACATTCTCTTGCACAAAGACGCAACCACCTGCACATAGACGCAACCATCTGCGCAGACAAGTCACAGATGGTTCCCACCTGCACAGATGTGCATCATCTAAACGGCCCCGCAGTCATCCGTACAACTTTGTGCAGACCCTTACTCTTCTTCCTTAGATTCGAAGGCATATTCGAGGCTTGATTACAGGCTCTCCATGGTTCGGAAAGTGACTGCGTTGACCTGTGCCTGGCTTGCGAGAAGGCCGTACTGGTCCGACAGGACCTTGAAGAGGTGTGGGATACTTTCGGGGTCGTCATCTTCCATTACCGCGGCTTTGCGTTTTTTTGACGGGGCTGTACGAATTAGTAAAGCCTTTCAACTATTGGTATCGATTCTTACTGCTTAGTCCAGTTCCTGTGCTGTCCTTGGCTTTGACTTTCCCAGTTGGCATTGGAAAAGTGGCTTTGAAGCCTCATGTAAGCCTCTTCATTAATCTCCTCGAAATCGGCCCCCTCTTCCGCAGGGTCTGCCATCTCTCCATCTTATTCCTGCACAGGACTCATCTTCAAATCTAGCGTGGTGATCTTATAAGCGGGACTGGCTCCACATTTTCGATATTGTGATGCTGGTATTCCCATTGGCGCCCTCGGCAGGACTCCTGCCAGTTCCCGCACCGTCTTCGTTCCCGTTGGCGTCTCCATGCTTCTCATAATTACTCTAGTCGCTTTCTTCAGCACTGCCACCACCCTTGGAGAATGTGCGGTCTTTGCGAGGGTTTTTAATAGAATCGCGTGGACAAGACATTTGTCGAGACTGACAAAGGAAAAAGATTAGAGCAGTCCTATGGCGAAGGTGACATACCATTTAAAGCGTCGCAAAAGGCCAAGTCACTGCTGCTTTACGAATCGGCCAAAATGTGAACACACTTTGCAACAACTCTATTCAGGTATGTATAGCGTATTTCAACAGTCACCCTGTAGCAAGGCGGCCGCGAGTCTTTGGTCTTCCTTGTCTCAGGCAGGCCCTCCAGCGAGAATGAGGTTTTCTAAATCATTCATGGTAGACATGAAACAATCTTTGACCTTATAAGATGCCCAATAAGTCAAACCTTCCGCATTAGGGTTCAATACCAGGGCGGCTCCCAAAACCACGGTCAGCGATGGAGTTCGTGTTCAAAGTCTCTGTTGAAAGGCGTATCTTTCTGATTTTCTTGAACTACAAAAGTTATGGACGATACTAAACTTTATTCATAATAATATATGTTATGTATGCAGTCTCAGATGATAATGATTAAGCAGCAAGCGTAGAAGGGTAAGCAGCAATTGAAGATATTATATGTAATTGAATGGTAAGTAAGTATAAAGTGAATCGTGGTGATTATGTTCCACAACTGTTCTCATTTCTAGAGTGAACTTCAATTCATCAATATATGAATTAGCCTTATCAGAGAAGAAGGAGAAGAGATCTCTTCCGGCAATAGTTCAAGAGGTATGAGAATCATAACATTGTCCGAGAGAACTCGAAATGAGTCGTCTTTTCAAGTTCTCAGTCTATAACGCGTTGTGCAGCATTCGATCTTTGCTGTCTGCATCTTGATGCTTGGTCCTTTAGGGATTTTTGCTTCTTTCTGTGAAGAGTCTGAATTGAGCGTCGCGAGCCGTCAGAACGAGCTAGCGCAGTCCTTCGTCTTGCCTTACTTGCTGTGGATTGCACATGTCGTTGATGAACAAAATCGCGCAGGATCCCATATGGATAGTCAGTCATAGTGATTAGAAGTGGAAAGCATTTGGTAACGAAGCATTTACCGAAACCCTCTGCCTATAGCGGACTAAGAGTTTTTAGATCTTCGCAGGGCAAAAGATGGGTGGTATGATTAAATGTCAACAGCAAGGCATCCGATGGGGTATCTCCAGCGTGAGCAGTAATGCTTCCAGCTCGTAGCTAGAGGAATTTGCTGCGGTCCGCTTCTGTTTGACGTCCTGTTTGCCAAGTAGTGGTTGATCCCCAGTGTCGGCCTGTCTACCCAGAAGCTTTCCCTCTTCCCCTCTGGGGCCTGCTTCGAGATTCGCCTTGGCGACCATGCGAAGGAGCGTTCTCGATTGAGTCCGTCCACTGCGAGAGAAGTGAGATGTCTAAGACATCAGATAGGCCGTTCACGGAACTTGAGCCTGGGGGAACCTTGGTCTTGTATCAAGATATGTCTCAAAAGTCTGTACTAAAATTCTCTGTTGCAACTGTGTTGAACCGTGTCAGAACAAATTTTGACGACATTTGGTGAAAGCTCATCTTTTGAGTATGAAATGAGATATCGCTCATTCGATCGATCTTCCGTGAAGACAGCAACGAGGCCCGAGAACTCGCCCCATTCGACCCCAGCAATGTTTGAAAGTGCCATCTACTGATCCCAAGATCAATCGTCCCGATACTCGCTAAAGCTTTCCAAAATGTCTTACACGTAAGGTGTTGTCTGCCTCACAACCCAAACTAGAAAGACCGCCGGGATTTAGAGCCCGAAATATCCTTGTCAGGCCTACATTCTGTTATATTTCCGAAATAATGCCTATGAGCCTCCATGTCATATTTTGTATGGCCTTTATTGGCTCCCGAATTGCCTGCTTTGTTGTAATACCCCGTTACAACCATGATATCTGTGGTAGTTGGATACTGGGGATTAGTATGAACCCAAAACTTCGGCGAGACATGAAAGTAACCCGCTCTGTGCCAGGGCACACGTGGCACGGGATCATCGACGGCCGTTATACGGTGTGATAAATTTGACTGCTTGGTCAGGAAGTCAACCGTACGCATGTTGCCAATGCGAGGGGAGCCGTAGGTATAAAGTTCGGTTATGTCGGCAAATCTAGGAGATATCTTACGGACATCGCCCGCGGCGAGTGTGGCGAGAGCGCCACCAAGGGAGTGACCAGTGACAACGAAACGGTAGTTCGGGTATAAATCCATGACAGTTTTGACAGCACCTAAGACCGGTGGCCGTGCCTCGACCCAGGCTTGCCAGAAACCCTTGTGAACGTGACACTTATGGCAGATATCCGTATGAACTCTTGAAGCCTTGAGATTTTCTTGCCAATTTGCGCCGGAAACGGAGCCACGAAAGGTCAGAACGACGATTTTTCTTGTGTA
>JAABUK010011233.1_pt1 | contig 11714 bp, 13 predicted proteins | sample 5559141 | NCBI WGS metagenome assembly JAABUK01 (sample SAMN10711869, study PRJNA513367) | rock metagenome | isolation source: Antarctica rocks | place: Antarctica: Victoria Land, Pudding Butte nord | collected 2016-01-03 | reverse complement strand
GAAAGCGCGGGCGATTTCTTCGACGGAACGGAGATGGACGAGATGCTCACGCTGCGCGTGATGACGCTGACCGATGATGAGAAGCGCGAGATGCGCGGCGGGGACGAGCGCGCCCGCCTCATACTCGAGAGAACCGAGACGATGCCCGTCGAGCAGTTGATGAAGCTGCACGGCGCGGTGCGCGGCCTGCGTTCGCTTAAAGAGGATGAGCGATGAACGAGTGGGAATTCGATCTCCTTGAAGAAAAAAAGACGCTGGAGCAGATAAGCGTCGGCGGCGTCGAACTCAAGGAAGGCGCACGCGTCCGATTGTTGCCGCGCGCGGGCGGCGACATCTTCGATCTGGCGCTTGCGGGACAAATCGCCATTGTCGAAGCAATCGAGCAGGACTACGACGGCAGGGCGCATCTCGCGGTCGTGCTCGAAGATGATCCGGGAAGAGATTTAGGAATGCTGCGGCAACCCGGCCATCGCTTTTTTTTCTCGCCCGACGAAGTCGAGCCGCTCGAATCTATGGTCGAGGAAAGCTTTTGATGACGCGCCCGCACATTCTCATCGCAGGCATCGGCAATATCTTTTTGGGCGATGATGCGTTCGGCTCTGAAGTGGCGCGGCGTCTGCTGTCGCGCAAACTGCCGGATAAAGTGCGCGTCGTTGACTTCGGCATTCGCGGCCTCGATCTCGCTTACGCGCTGCTCGACGGCTACGACGTGACCATCCTCGTCGATGCAACTCCGCGCGGCGGCGAGCCGGGAACGCTCTACACCATCGAGCCTGACTTGAGCGAACTGGATAATTTGGACGCGCAGGGAATGATGATCGAGACGCACGGCATGAATCCGATGAAGGTGCTCGGCATGGTGAAGTCGATGGGCGGCGAGTTTAAGCGTCTCCTGCTTGTCGGGTGCGAGCCTGAACCGATTGATACGGAAGAAGAACGAATGGGACTGAGCGAGCCGGTTGCGGCAGCCGTAGACGAAGCAGTTGATTTAGTCGAGTCGCTCGTCACGAAGATTCTTAAAGAGGAACGTCACGGCGCAACAGTGTAAGTAATGATTGCGTGAAAGGAAGGTCAGTTGATATGCCAAGTAATAGGTCATTAGTCATGAGAAAAAAAGAATCGTCCGGCATGGGTGTCTGGTCAATCATCGGAAGCCTTGCGCTGGCAGCAGTCGCCGCCGTTGTCATCAGGAGTTACCCGGACATCAGGCGTTACATCAAGATTAAGAGGATGTGAAGCGCGAGGCGATAAATCTTAAGCGGCACGCAAGGCGGCAACAATATGCAAGTTGGTAAACGAAGAAGCAAGCGCGGTAAAGGCGATGTGTTGAAGGGCTTGGCGGCGGGCGTCGTCGGCGGGTTGGCGGCATCCGTCGTGATGAATCAATTCCAAAAGATGCTGGGCAATTTGATTGCCGGTGAAGAAAAATCGCACGGCGCGCAATCCTTGCAGAAAGGCTCGCCGCAGCATGGAGCGGGGCGCATATTGCGGGAACAAGGCGTGGACGAAGAGCAGGATGACGCGGCGGAAAGGCTTGCCAGCACGATTTCAATGGGCGTCTTCGATCACGAATTGACAAAGAGCGGAAAGGACACGGCAGGCACGGCTCTGCACTACGGTTACGGCATCGGGATGGGCGCAGTCTATGGCGCGGCGGCTGATCTCGCGCCCGCCGTTACTGTCGGCGCGGGGCTGCCTTACGGAGCGCTCATCTGGGTCGTCGCGGACGAGGGCGTAGTGCCTGCGCTCGGTTTGTCGAAGTCGTCTGCGGAGTATCCGTTTTCGATTCACGCTTACGCGCTCGCGTCTCATTTAGTTTACGGGTTGACTGTCGAAGTCGTGCGGCGCGCGGTGCGTAAGGCGATGTGAAACTCTGAAGCTTTGCAACGTCCGTACAGCAAGCCGGGAACAAGCGTCGGGAGATGTCAGACAACATAAACGGCATGATTCATTCAAGTGCCGCCCTTGGGATTTAGGAAAGGAAAAGAAAATGCGCAAACGGATTGGTACGGTAGCTTTGTGTGTGGCGTCGGGCATGTTCTTGCTGCTGGCGGCGGCTTGCGGAACGCAGCCCGATGGCGGCGGAACTGCGAATAGCGCGCCGGTAGTGAAAACCGAACCGGCGATGCCGCCGAGCGACAAAGGCGACAAGGTCGTGACGGGCGGAGACCTCGCGTTTATGAACGATGCCGCTCCGGGCAACATGGCGGAAGTCGAAATGGGGAAACTCGCCGTCAAACAAGGCGCGAGCAAAGACGTGAAACAGTTCGGGCAGAAGATGGTCGATGACCACACAAAGGCCGGACAAGAATTGATGCGTGTGGCAGAGCAAAAGAAAGTCATGCTGCCGCCGGACGTACTGCCGGTGCATAAAGAGGCAATGGCGAAATTGTCGAAAATGAGCGGAGCGGATTTTGACCGGGAATACGTCAAAGAGATGGTCGAGGATCACGAGAAGGATGTTGCGGCATTCGACAACGCAGCCAAAACCGGCGCTGATGCGGACGTGAAAGCGTTTGCCGCAAAAACTCTTCCGACGCTCCAGATGCACCTGCAAATGATCCGCGATATTCAAGGAAAGATGGGCGGCGGGAAGGCGAAACCTTGAAACGTTTTCGGACGGATGCCGATGAAGATTTATGGGCGGGAATGAAAGCGCCGCTGTTCGTTACCGGATAGACGCCGGCCAGAGCCGGTTCGTCGTGCAAGCCTTCGCCGACGGGTTGCTCTCTGTGTTCGGCCACAATCCGACGGTGGCGATTTGCGGCTTCGGCGGCGACGCGCGATTCGTTCCTGACACGCTTCAGCAAGCTTCGCTGCTAATGCTGGTGAGCGCCGACTCGCTCGCTGTGGTCGGCGATATGAGCGAAAGGGATCGGCGAGAGATGGAGCGCATGATGCGTGAGGATGTCCTTGAAATCGCGCGCTATCCCGAAATCGTTTTCATGTGTACGAAGGTTACGGCGCATCCGAAAACAAAAGGCCGGTATCGAACCGAAATCGTCGGCGATTTGTCGTTGCATGGTGTCACGCGAGAACATTTGATTGAAGCGGAAGTGACAGTAGACGGAGACGGCTTGCGCGCGCAGGGTGAATTCTCTTTGCGGCAGAGCGAGCACGACATCAAGCGTGTTTCAGTCGCCGGTGGCACGCTCAAAATCAAGGATGAATTGAAAATTTCCTTCGATATTGTCGCTCATGCGCAAGTGGTGTGAAATCGTCGGAGGAGAGGCCATGCACGAGCTTTCCATCGCATTGAGCATGGTGGAGATGGCAGCGGAAGAAGCGGCGCGGCGCGGTGTCGGCGTGCAAGTCTGCGCGATACATTTGAAGCTGGGGCAACTCTCCGGCGTGGTCAAGGAAGCTCTCTTGTTTTCCTACGATGTCGCTTGTGAAGGCACGCCGCTTCAGGGTTCGCGCCTGCTTATCGAAGAAGTTCCGGTCATAGTCTATTGTCCGACGTGCCGTGCGGAAACGGCAATCGCTTCTCTTCAACACTTCTGTTGTGCTGTGTGCGACACGCCGACGCCGCAGGTAGTGCAAGGCAGGGAACTCGAAATCGTGGCTTTAGAAATTGAAGGCGAGACTGAAAGCGGGATTGAAGGCGGGATTGAAGAATGAGCACGCAACCGCGTCTAGTCGAAGTCAGAGAAAAGGTGCTGAAGCAGAATGATCTGCTCGCGCGCTCTTTGCGTGGACGCTTCCGTGAAGCAGGAGTTTACGTCGTCAGCCTCGTTTCGAGTCCCGGTTCCGGCAAGACAGCCTTTCTGGAAAAGATGCTTTCGCGGATGAATGGGAAGTGCCGCGTCGCCGCGCTCGTCGGCGATCTCGCCACCGACAACGATGCCGCGCGGCTTGCGCGCAGCCGGGTTCCCGTCAAACAAATCACCACCGGCACGGTCTGCCACCTCGAAGCCGCGATGGTCGAACACGCTCTCGAAGGTTGGAACTTGAATGAACTCGATTTGCTGTTCATAGAGAACGTCGGCAACCTCGTTTGTCCTTCGAGCTACGATCTAGGCGAAGACCTTCGCATGGTTCTTCTTTCAGTAACCGAAGGTGAAGACAAGCCGCTCAAGTATCCGACGATTTTCAACACGGCGGACATAGCGGTAATCACTAAAATAGATTTAGCCGCCGCCGTCGAGTTCGATTCCGAGGCGGCGCACGACAACATTCAGCGCGTGCGTCCCGGTATGCGGGTTCTTCGGGTTTCAGCGAAGACCGGCGAAGGCTTGGATGAGTTGGAAAATTTCCTTGCGTCGAAGTTCAGCGAAACGGTGAATGTTTTGAGTGTATGAATGTCCGAGAAACCCGAGTGCGGTTACGGAGCCGAACATCGATACGAAGATAAGGCATCTCTCATGCGCGTGGTTGAAGATTATCCGACAGTTACCCGTGTCCGGCTACTCGTGCGCGGGCTGGTGCAGGGCGTCGGATTTCGTCCATACGTCTTTTCGCTCGCCGCGCGGCGCGCGCTGAGAGGCCGTGTCTCCAACAATGCGACGGGCGTGCTCATTGATGTCGAAGGCGAAGACGAGGCCATTGAGAAATTCATTGATGAGATTACGTCGAACCCGCCGCCTCTTTCGCTAATCGAATCAATCGAACGCAGCGACAGTTTAGACCCGGCGCATTACTCTGATTTCTGCATCGTCGAAAGCGAGTCGAGCGGAGAGAAACTCGTTCCCATCGCGGCTGACACCGCCGCCTGCCAAGACTGCCTTAAAGAATTATCCGATTCGCGCGACCGGCGCTATCGCTACCCGTTCATCAATTGCACCAACTGCGGGCCGCGCTTCACGATCATCGAAGGCGTTCCGTATGACCGCGCGCAAACAACCATGCGCGACTTCGGGATGTGCGCCGAGTGTCGGGCGGAATACGACAATCCGCTTGACCGCCGCTTTCACGCAGAGCCGACGGCGTGCCGATTCTGCGGGCCGACACTTTCTCTTATTAGTGCGGACGGAGGCGACGTTGTAGTTGATGCGGAAGGCATGGACGACGCCATCAAGCGCGTGCGGCGGCTGTTATCGAAAGGGAAGATCATTGCCGTCAAAGGCATCGGCGGATTTCATCTGGCTTGCGATGCACAGAGCGCCGGAGCCGTCGAGCGACTGAGGCAAAGGAAACACAGAGAAGACAAACCGTTTGCGCTGATGGCAAGCTGCGTTGATGTCATTAGAGAGTATTGCATCGTCTCGAAGACGGAAGAAGAATTGCTTTCGACTGCGCGTCGCCCCGTCGTCATACTCGAAAAGAAAAGCGGCGCGGTGCTCCCGCAAGCAATCGCTCCGCGCATGAACACGCTCGGCTTTATGCTGCCCTACTCGCCGCTGCACCATCTGCTTTTGGAGAACCTCGATTGCCCGCTGGTGCTGACGAGCGGCAACGTCTCCGATGAGCCGATATGTTATGAAGACGGTGAGGCGATTGAACGACTGCACGGCATCGCCGATTACTTTTTGCTTCACAACCGGCGCATTCATATTCGTTCGGATGATTCAATCGCGCGCGTCGTCGAAGGCAAGGAAACGGTTATGCGCCGCGCGCGCGGTTATGCGCCGCAAGCCGTCAAGACTGCGTTCGGGTTCGAGCGCCGGATACTCGCCTGCGGCGCTGAACAAAAGAACACTTTTTGTCTCGCGCGTGGGCGCGACGCCTTCATGAGCCACCACATCGGCGATCTGGAAAATTTAGAGACGCTTCGCTCCTTCACCGACGGCATAGCGCATTTCAAGCGACTCTTTCATCTCCGACCCGAAGTCGTTGCTTACGATTTGCATCCCGAATATCTTTCGACGAAGTATGCACTTGCGCTCGACGACGTTCCAATTAAAGTCGGCGTCCAGCATCATCACGCGCACGTCGCAAGCTGCATGGCGGACAATCGAATCGAAGGCGATGTCATCGGCGTCGTGATGGACGGACTCGGCTTCGGCGCGGACGGGAAATTATGGGGCGGCGAATTCTTCGCGGCGAATTTTATCGAAGCCGAACGCGTCGCGCACCTAGACTACATGCCGATGCCAGGCGGAGCATATGCGATACGCGAGCCTTGGCGCATGGCAGCCGTTTATCTGCATCGCGCGTTCGGCGACGACTTTTTGAATCTCGAGCTGCCCTTCGTCGAACATTTTGACAGGCGCGCATGGACGACGATGCGCCGGATGATCGCCACGAAGACGAACAGTCCTGAGACATCGAGCATGGGCAGGCTCTTCGACGCTGTGGCGAGCCTGCTCGGTCTGCGTATGAGCGTCAATTACGAAGGTCAGGCGGCGATTGAGTTGGAAGCGATTGCCGACCGGAACTGCTCGCAGAGTTATGAATTTGAGGTAGAGGAAAACAGCGGCGTCATCAAGGCGGAAGCCTTGATACGACAATTGGTAAAAGATATATTGAGTAAAGTTTCGCCGCAAATAATTTCTGCGAAATTTCATCTCGCGGTTGCTCATTTGATTGCCGCCGTCGCGCAGCGTTTAAGAAACGAACGAGGATTCAACCGCGTCGCTTTATCGGGAGGCGTCTTTCAAAACGCGCTTCTTCTTCAACAATCTCATCGAATTTTACAGGCGGACGGCTTCGATGTTTTCACGCACGGGCGCGTGCCGACAAACGACGGCGGCATCGCGCTCGGCCAAGCCGCTATTGCAAACGCGCGCATCGCGTCAGGAAGGATTTAACTCAATGTGTTTAGCGATACCCGGCAAAATCGTCGAATTCGTCGATATGGAAAACCGCATCGCAAAGGTCGATGTCGGCGGCGTGCGGCGCAACGTCAACGTCGGAATGCTCGATGAAGCGGAAACGCATATCGGCGATTACGTGTTGATTCACGTCGGTTTTGCGATGAGCAAGATTGACGAGCGCGAGGCGGAAGAAACGCTGCGGCTGCTGAAGGAAATCGACTTGTTCGAGGATGAAGTCGTTCAGTTCAGCGCTTCTTTAGAATAAGGCGATTGCGGATTGAGGCCAAATGCGGATTCGCGCGCCCGCCTTCCTTATTTATTTGCGATTCGTCGGGAGGTAATGAAAATGTCGAAGAGTGCCGAAGATTTTTCCCGCACCTTTTATTCGTTCCTGCATGAAGACGAGCGGCGGCCTGCGGAGTTGACCGAAGAGTTGCGCTTTTCGTTGCTGGAGAAAGTACGCGAGAGCGACGACGTGCGCGCGAAATTCTTTGAAGAGAATACGGATGCGATTATCGCGGCATCGTTAATCATGGCGAAGGCTTTTCATCGTGGCGGCAAATTACTTGTCTGCGGCAACGGCGGCTCTTCGACTGACGCGCAACACATCGCCGTCGAGTTCATGCACCCGATCACCGTCGGGCGCAAGGCGCTGCCCGCGATGTGCCTGTCCAATGATATGGCGATGGTCACGGCGGTGGCTAACGATGTGAGCTTCAATGATGTCTTCTCGCGCCAAGTCATCGCTTTGGGACGCGAGGGCGACATCCTGTTAGGTCTCTCGACGAGCGGCAACTCTGAAAATATCGTGCGCGCCTTCGAGACCGCGCGCCGGATGAAAATCGCTACTGTGGGTTACGCAGGAGGCACGGGCGGCAAGATGGCGGAGATGCACGCTTCGGGCGCGCTCGACTTTTGCCTGACCGTGCCGACTCCGAGCATTCACCGCATACAGGAATCGCATGTCGCGCTGTACCACACGACGTGGGACTTGGTGCATACGTTCATGGAACACAAGTCTTTGGTCGAAGGCTAAAAAGGAAGGCGCGTTATGAAGTACATAGACGAATACCGGCAGAGCGACATCGCGTATAAGCTGGCGGAGCAAATCGCGCGGATGACCCGTGAGCCGCTAAAGATTATGGAAGTCTGCGGCGGGCACACGCACACGATTTTCAAGTTCGGCATAGAGGATTTGCTGCCCGACAACATCACGATGATTCACGGGCCGGGTTGTCCGGTCTGCGTCATACCATTAGGGCGCGTTGACGATTCGATTTCGATTGCCTTGCAGCCTGAAGTTATCTTCACCACCTTCGGCGACATGATGCGCGTGCCCGGCTCGAAGACTAACTTGATTGACGCGAAGGCGAGGGGCGCGGACGTGCGTATGGTCTATTCGCCGCTCGACGCGCTCAAGATCGCGAAGAAGAATCCAGAGCGACAAGTCGTCTTTCTCGCGCTCGGCTTCGAGACCACCGCGCCCTCGACGGCGATGACCGTTCTGCAAGCCGCGAAGGACGAGGTGGAAAACTTCAGCGTCTTTTGCAACCACATCATGATCGTGCCCGCGCTGAAGGCATTGCTTGATTCGCCAGACCTGAAGCTGGAAGGTTTCGTCGGCCCCGGCCACGTCAGCACTGTGATCGGCACGCGCCCTTATGAATTCGTCGCGCGCGACTACGGCAAGCCCGTCGCCGTGTCCGGGTTCGAGCCGCTCGACATGCTGCAATCGATTCAGATGGTCGTCAAACAAATCGTCGAAGGGCGCGCCGAAGTGGAAAATCAATACGGGCGCTGCGTGAGCCGCAACGGTAATCAGAAGGCTTTGGAAGTTCTTACGGAGGTCTTCGAGCCGCGCGATTATTTCGAGTGGCGCGGGCTTGGCTCGATTGCGCACAGCGGCATGAGGCTGAAGGGTAAGTACGCCGCCTTTGATGCGGAGTTGAAATTCAATGTGCCGGGACTCAAGATCGCCGATCCGAAGGCGTGCCAGTGCGGGGAGATTTTGAAGGGCGTCAAGAAGCCTTGGGAGTGCAAAGTCTTCGGCACCGCCTGCACGCCGGAAACGCCGATTGGCTCGTGCATGGTGTCATCGGAAGGCGCGTGCGCCGCTTACTATAATTACGGGCGGCTATCGAAAATCGCCGAGCGTCCGGCGCGAAGCGCATGATGAGATTTGTCGTATGGACGAGTTGCCGCTTAAATAAATTATGACTGACGTATTCACTCCTTCGCCGCTTTTCGAGCGCGTCGAACGCGCGCGGCGAAGAAAGGCGAAAATTAAAGACACACATATCACGCTCGCGCACGGCAGCGGCGGCAAGGCGATGCACGAATTAGTCGAAGGACTTTTTCTTGAGTATCTGCGAAATCCTCTCCTTGAGTTGCTCGAAGACCAAGCCGTTTTCCAAGTTCCGCGCTCCTCTGATGAAACGACTTCAAGCCCGATTAGACTTGCCTTTACGACGGACTCGTATGTGGTTGACCCGATCTTTTTTCCCGGCGGCAACATCGGCGGTCTCGCCGTCAACGGCACGGTCAATGATATTGCGATGAGCGGCGCGCGTCCGCTTTATCTATCTGCCGGATTCATTTTGGAAGAAGGCTTTCCCGTCGAAGACTTGAAGCGCGTGCTCGAATCAATGCGCGCGGCGGCAGCGGAAGCGGGTGTTCAAGTCGTCACGGGCGACACGAAGGTGGTTCAAAGGGGAAGCGCCGATAAGATTTTCATTAACACTTCGGGTATCGGAGTGATCGAATTGCCGGTCAACATTTCCGCCTCGCGCGCGCAGGTGGGAGACAAGGTGATAGTAAGCGGGCTGATCGGAGATCATGGCACGACCATCATGATCGCGCGCGGCGAGCTTGAGCTTGAGACGGAGATTGAAAGTGACACCGCGCCGTTAGGCTTTCTGGTGGAAGATATGCTGGACGAAGCCGCGCGCGCCCGTTCGTTGGACGCGATTCATACTTTGCGTGATCCGACGCGCGGCGGCGTGGCGACGACGCTCAACGAAATCGCGCTCGCGTCCGAAGTGTGCATAGAGATTCACGAAGAACGCATTCCCGTGCGCGAAGAAGTGAAAGGCGCGTGCGAGATTTTGGGTCTCGATCCGCTCTACGTCGCCAACGAGGGAAAGCTGGTAGCGATTGTGTCACCGGACATCGCTGATGCGCTCATCACGCGCATGAAGCAAAACATTTACGGGCGCGACGCGTGTATCATCGGCGAAGTGAAAGCGGAACCGAAGGGCATCGTCGCGATGCGAACCGGCTTCGGCGGCACGCGCATCGTCGATATGCTCGTCGGCGAGCAGTTGCCCAGAATATGTTGAGAGCCGTTGCGCTTATCGCACGCATAAAGCCGCTTCTATTTCATACGCGGATTCATCTTCAACTTTAGCGGCTGTGTAAAGCTCTTGCCGCCGACCGTGAGCTTTACATTGTAGGTTCCGGGAAGCACGGCGGCGGCTTCGCTCCTGCGTCCACCACTCGCCGCGCCGCCGCTGCCGCGATCAGCAGGAGGTGTCGGCCTTAAATCCCACGCCCAGCGATGCATTCCCGCAGCAGTTGAAAGAGGCGCGGGCGCAGGTTTCCAGAAGGCAGGAATATCGAGCGTGTCGGGATTGATCGGCGGCGATTGATCCTCGCTCGAATAGCGGCGAATTACTTCTCCCGCCGGATCGAGAATTTCGAGCGTGACCGCCCCCGAAGCAGTAGACTTCAAATAGTAATCAATGATTGCTCCGTAAGGTGGATTCTCCGCAATGGGTTCATCGCGCGGCTGCGGCGTGCCGTTCTCGCTTGGCTGCGGCATGTCGATGGCATCTGCCGGACGAAACAGATAGGCTTTGGACTGTGCGACATCGTCATTGATCTGACGCAAAGCCGTAATGTCGTCGAGCATCCAGAAGCCGCGCCCGTGCGTTGCGACAATCAGATCGTCGCCGTGAATGACTAAGTCGCGCATTGATACGGGCGGCAGATTGAGTTGCAACGATTGCCACTGATCGCCGTCATTAAACGAGACGTAAACGCCGAGTTCTGTCCCGGCGAAAAGTAATCCGCGTTGCTGCGAATCTTCCTTTACGGTTTGCAGGTAAACGCCCGCCGGGAGTCCGTTCGTAATCTTCTGCCAAGTCTTGCCGCTGTCGCGCGTGCGATAAATGTAAGGCTCGTTGTCTTCTAGGCGATGCCTGTCAACGGCGGCATAGGCTTCGTTTACGTCGAAGTGCGATCCTTCCATCATCACCACTTTGCTCCAAGACGCGAGCGCTGGCGGCGTGACGTTCTGCCAAGTTTTTCCATCGTCGTTCGTTAATTGGATATATCCGTCGTCTGTGCCGATCCAAATTTTCGGCGCGCGCAGAGGCGACGGCGCGATGGTATAAATGACGCCGCGCCGCTTGCCTTCTGGAGCGTCGGCTGTTGTCGCGTCATTGAGATTCGGCGGCACGCCGGGGTCTTCGCGCGTCAAGTCAGGGCTAATCTGCGACCAACTCTCGCCGCCGTTTGTCGTCTTGAAGAGGAATTGATCGCTGAAGTAAAGCGCGCGCGGGTCTGCTTGCGAGAACACGAGGGGGAGCGTCCACGTATGGCGCGCAGGCACGGAAAGATTGCGCTCCGGTGAAACATCCTTCGTTTCGCCTGTGATGAGATTGCAGCGCGTGACTCTGTCGCCGAACAATATTTCAGGATGCAGTGGGTCGGGCGCGGTGTAGCCGCTTTCGCCGCCCGCGCACACAGGACGCCAATCGTGCGCAGAGAGTTCGGCGAGGCTGCTGCGCGTCGGCGTGCCGATGGCTCCGCTGTCCTGCTGCGCGCCCGTCACCCAGTAAGGAAAGCGATTGTCTGCCGCGACGTGATAAAGCTCTGCCGTCGGCTGGTTGTACCAACTGCTCCACGTTGCGGCTCCGTCCTCGCTGACGATTGCGCCTTGATCGCTGGCGAGAATCATGCGCTTCGGATCGTCCGGGTTAATCCAGAGTTGGTGATAGTCGTCGCCGCCCGGCGCGC
>JAABUK010011232.1_pt1 | contig 11715 bp, 11 predicted proteins | sample 5559141 | NCBI WGS metagenome assembly JAABUK01 (sample SAMN10711869, study PRJNA513367) | rock metagenome | isolation source: Antarctica rocks | place: Antarctica: Victoria Land, Pudding Butte nord | collected 2016-01-03 | reverse complement strand
CAGTTCCCGGCCCGGCTTACGGAAGAGAAACGCTCCCCGGTGGGACGTCCGGACTTCAAATCCGGGAAGGGCTGCGAGCCGGTTCTTGGTGGGTTCGACCCCCACTCTCTTCCGCCATCCATGCCGGACGGCGCCACCCGCACCGCCATGATCCCGGCTTCCTTCCCGAAGGCGGCCCGCGCGAACGGCCTGCGGCTGTCAGCCGATCTCGGCCCGATGCACGCCGCCGATGAGGTTGTGGCTCAGGAGGTGCTCGGTCGAGAGCACCACAGTCCCGCCTGCGACCGGCCCGATCCGCGCCAGTATGGCTTGGAGGCCTCGCCGATCCTCTGCCGCGGCCTGCTCCGCGTCCTCGGCCGTCACCGCGGCGAAGCGGAGCGTGGTGCCGGGCCGGGCCTGGGCGAGTTTGCGCAGGTCCGCCTCGATCACGGTGGCGATCTTGGGATAGCCGCCGGTGGTCTGGCGGTCCGCCAGAAGAACGACCGGCCGGCCGTGGCCCGGCACCTGGATGCTGCCGTTCATGATGCCGTCCGAGACGATGTTGAACCCGGCCGCATGGGTGATGGCGGGGCCGCTCAACTGGCACCCCATGCGGTCGGTCCTGTCCGATACCGTGTAGTCCGAGGACAGGAAGGTCGCGATGCCGTCGGCCGTGAAGGCGTCGTCCTGAGGGCCGAGCACGACCCGGACCGGTGCCTCGAAGCCGGGTCGATGAGCCTCGGGGAGGTCGAGGCAAGGACCCCCCGGCTCGGGGCGGGCGAGGTTCAGCCGGTCGCCTGCCGCGAGCGGCCGTCCGTCCAACCCGCCGAGGCGCGAGCGGGTGTGGGTGGAGCGGCTGCCCAGGACGGGGGCGAGGTCCCACCCGCCCGCGACCGCGAGATAGCCGCGAAGGCCCCGCGGCCCCGGCGCGATCGATACGCGATCGCCGAGCTCGGCGTCGAAGGCCCGATAGCGCGGGATCGGGGCACCGTTGCGCGTGATCCGGGCCTCCATGCCGGCGAAGGCCAGCCGGCAGGCCCTGGCCTCGACCGCGAAGGTCGGACCGCTCAGGGTGGTCTCGATGACCGCAGTGCCGGTCGCGTTGCCGACCAGCGCATTGGCGATGTGCATCGCCAGTGCGTCCATGGCGCCCGAGGCCGAGATGCCGAACCGCGCATAGCCGAAGCGGCCGGCGTCCTGCACGGTCGAGAACAGGCCGCCGTCCTCGATCAGCAGCGCGTCAGCCACGGCTTCGGTCCCGAACCGCCACCACCTCGCCGTGCTCCGCGGCAGCGCAGAGCGCGGCGTAGTCGGACGCACCGATCGGCTCGAAGCGGATCATGTCGCCGGGCGCGAACAGGAACGGGCGGTCGGCCCGACGCGGATCGTAGGTCCTGACCGGCGTCTGGCCCAGGAGGTGCCAGCCGCTGGGGATTTCCAGGGGCGGCGATACGGCCGCCTGCTGTCCGCCGATCGAGACCGACCGCGGCGGCGTCTTCGGGCGCGGATCGCGACGCCGGTCGGTGTGCAGCGCCTCCGGCAAGCCGCCGAGATAGCTGAAGCCGGGCGCGAAGCCGATCATGTAGACACGATAGTCGGCGCCGCAATGGAGCGCCACCACGGCCTCCTCGGACAGGCCGTGGTGTTGCGCGACCGCGCCGAGGTCGGCCCCGTGGGTCCCGCCATAGCGCACCGGGACGCGCCACCTCGGGGCATCCGCGATTGCGGCCGCCCCGACGCCGCCCTCGGCCTGCCGCAGCGCCACGATGGCGGCGATCAGTTCGGCCCGCGGCAGCGCCACGGGATCGAACATCACAAGGAGCGACCGGTAGGTCGGGACGACCTCGCGCAGTCCGGGCAGACGCTTGGCGTCGAGCGCATCCGCCAGGGCCACGACGGCCCGGCTGGTCGCCTCGTCGATGGACTGCCCGAATTCCACCGTCAGACCACCGTCACCCGACGGGAGGAAGCGAGGCTCGGGAGTGACATCCACCATGGCGGTCCTGAATACGCGCGGGGCGTCCGGCCCCGCGGCTGCCGCGGCGCGACGGGCGTCTTGCACCGCGCCCGCCACCGCGTGCATAGCTTGAGGTCTGCGGGACGGAGGTGCAAGGCGATGCCGACGATCGACATCAACTGCGACATGGGGGAGGGCTTCGGCGCCTACACGATCGGCGACGACGCCGGGATGCTGAGCATCGTCACGTCGGCCAACATCGCCTGCGGGTTCCACGGCGGGGACCCGAACGTCATGGATGCCACGCTGCGTCTCGCCGCCGCGAACGGCGTCGCGGCGGGAGCCCACCCGGGCTTCATGGACCTCTACGGGTTCGGCCGTCGCCAGATCCGCGGCGAGAGCGCGGCCGAGGTCGAGCGGCAGATCATCTACCAGATCGGCGCGCTGCAGGCATTGGCGGGCGCGGCGGGCACGCGGCTCAGCCACGTCAAGGCGCATGGCGCGCTGGGCAACATGGCGGCCGTGGAACCCGATCTCGCCGATGCCCTGGCGCGCGCCACGCGGGCCGTCGATCGCGACCTGATCCTGGTCGTCATGCCGGGCCTCGAGACCGAGGCGGCGGCTGAGCGATTCGGCCTCGCCATGGCGCGCGAGGTCTACTGCGACCGCGCCTATGCGGACGACGGCAACCTCCTATCACGACGGTCGCCCGGCGCCGTGATCCACGATGCGGAGGTCGCGGCAGAACGGGTCATGCGGATGGTCGAGGATGGGGCTGTCACGACCGTCTCGGGCCGGCGCCTGGCCGTTCGCATCGACACGGTCTGCGTGCATGGCGACACACCCGGGGCACTCGGCATGGCACAGCGGCTCCGCCAGCGCTTCCGCGACGCCGGGATAAAGGTGGCGCCGATCAAGGAGGTTCTCGAGACGAGCTAACGGTCCGAAGCATTCTGGCTCACGAGAACACAGGCCGCGCCCATTGCCCGCCGCCCTGGACGGACCGCTCTCGGAAAGGCCCGCGTGGCTTCAGGCCGGCGATTGGCCTCGGCTCACCCCAGCGCGATGCGAGCCAGGTGCCCCATCGATGCACCGATCTGCGCGGCCGGTGGTAACTGGAGATCGACTCCGAGAGTTTTCCGCGCGACGTCCTCGTCGGCGAAACCCCTGGAAGTGGAGGTCGCGAGACCTCCTCTGATCGCCGCGATCGGACGCCGGAAGCCAGTGAACACGCTCGGGAAGGTCGCTGGGGCCAAATAGGTCATGGCGATGGCTCCGACACGAGCGTTAACGGATGGTTGACGTTTGATGAACGTCGATTGTCCCGTTTCGTTGCGACGGCGGCCGGGTTTTTCGACGGTCCGGTCCATCAAGCGGCCGTCCAGCCGCCGTCCATGCACAGATTGGCGCCGGTGATCTGCCCGGCGGAATCGGACGTGAGATAGACGGCCAGCGAGGCCACCTGCTCCACCGTGACGAACTGCTTGGTGGGCTGGGCCGCCAGCATCACGTCCATGATCACCTGCTCCTGCGTCATGTTGCGGGACTGCATCGTGTCGGGAATCTGCTTCTCGACCAGCGGCGTCCACACGTAGCCGGGCGATATGCAGTTGACTGTCACGCCGAACGTGGCGAGTTCGAGCGCCGCCGTCTTGGTCAGGCCGACGATGCCGTGTTTGGCCGCCACATAGGCCGACTTGAACGGCGAGGCGACGAGCGAATGGGCCGAGGCCGTGTTGATGATCCGGCCCCAGCGGCGTGCCTTCATGCCGGGGATCGCGGCCCGCATCGTATGGAAGGCCGAGGACAGGTTGATCGCGATGATGGCGTCCCAGGCGTCGGGAGGAAAGTCCTCGATCGGCGACACGCGCTGGATGCCGGCGTTGTTGACCAGGATGTCGACGCTGCCGAGCTTCTCCTCGGCCTCGCGGATCATCGCGGCGATCTCGGCGGGCTCCCTCATGTCGGCCCGGGAGTGGAGGACTTCCACGCCGAACTCAGCCGCGATGGCGCTGCGTTCGGCCTCGACCGCATCGGGCTCGCCGAATCCGTTCAGCATCACCGCGGCGCCTTCCCGGGCCAGCGCCCGCGCGATCCCGAGCCCGATGCCGCTGGTCGATCCCGTGACGACGGCGCTGCGCGAACGAACGGACATGGGAGCCTCCGGGAGGGTAGGTCGACGGCCGCTCGGCGGCTCCGTCCTACAACGCCCGGCGGCCGACCGCGATCCATACGGTCAGGGACCGCGACCGGATCCAGGTCGCCCCGGACAGCGGGGCGGCGGATCCGCCCCACCCCGAGTGCCGCCTCTACTCGGCGGCCTTCGGCAGCGCCAGCAGGTTCTCGAGCCTGATCGGCGCCTCGCGGACCCGGATCCCGGTGGCGTGCCAGACCGCGTTGGCGATCGCGCCCGCCGTGCCGGTGATGCCGATCTCGCCGACGCCCTTGATGCCGAGCGCGTTGACGTGAGGGTCGTCCTCCTCGACCAGGATGGCCTCCAGCGACGGCACGTCGGCGTTCACCGGCACGTGGTACTCGCCGAGGTTGGCGTTCATGGGCCGCCCGGAGCGCAGGTCCATGACGGCCTCCTCGTGCAGCGCGAAGGAGACGCCCCAGATCATGCCGCCGTAATATTGGCTGCGCACGAGCCTCGGATTGATGACCCGCCCGGCCGCGAAGGCGCCGACGAGGCGCGTGCAACGGATCTGCCCGAGGTCCGGGTCGACCTTCACCTCGGCAAAGACGGCGCCGTGGGCGTGCATGGCATATTGCTTCTGCGCGTTCTGATCCGCCGCCGCGCTGCCCTCGCCCTCGATCGACGCGAGGCCGGCGCGGGCCAGGATGTCGGCATAGCTCTCACCGCGGCTCTCGTCGTCGCGGCGGACGAGGCGTCCGTCACGCGCCACCACGCCGGCATTGCCGGCGCCGAACAGCGGCGAACGCTGATCCTCGGTGGCGAGCCGCGCGAGCTTGGCCACCGCATCGGAGCCGGCCGCGTGGGCGGCATTGCCCGTCGTCGCCATGTGCCCCGAACCGCCCGCGATGCCGCCATCCGGCAGGTCCGACGTGCCCATGTGGAACGCGACGGCGTCGATGTCGAGCCCGAGGCTGTCGGCCGCGACCTGGTGGATCGCGGTCCAGGCACCCTGGCCCATGTCCATGGCGCCGATCTCGACGAGGCCGGTGCCGTCGGCCCGGATCTCCGCTCGGGCATTGGCCGCGAAGATCAGGGCCGGAAAGGTCGCGGTGCCCAGGCCCCAGCCGACCAGGAGGCCATCGGGGTCGCGCATCCGCCGCGGCTCGCGGGGGCGGGCCTCCCACCCGAAGCGCTCGGCCCCGCGGGTGTAGCACTGGCGCAGGGCCTTGGACGAGAAGGGCTTGCCCGAGATGGGCTCGACCTCGGCGTAGTTACGCAGCCGGAACTCCAGCGGGTCGAGGCCGCAGGCTTCCGCCATCTCGTCGACGGCACTCTCGAGTGCGATCGAGCCCGAGGCCTCGCCCGGCGCCCGCATGAACGTCGGCGTGCCGGTGTCGATCCGCACGGCTTCGTGCGACGTGTGGAGCGCGGGCGTCGCGTAGAGGGTGTGGGACGTGCTCGCGCTGGGTTCGAAGAAATCGTCGTAGGTGCTCGATGCCGTCAACACGTGGTGGTCGATCGCGGTCAGCCGGCCCTCGGCGTCGGTGCCGAGCCGCAGGGTCTGGCGGGTCGGCGCGCGATGGCCGACGGGACCGAACATATGCTCGCGGCGCACCACGAGCTTCACGGGACGGCCCGTGCGACGGGCCGCCATGATGCCCAGCACCTGGGGGCCCGAGGTACCGGCCTTGGAGCCGAAGCCGCCGCCGAGGAAGGGCGAGCGGATCAGGATATTGTCCGGCGGGATGCCGAACAACGTCGCCAAGCGAGCCTTGGCCATGGTCATGGCCTGGCTCGGCATGTCGAGCGTGAGTCTGTCGCCGTCCCATTGCGCCACGACGGCGTGGGGCTCCAAGGCATTATGGTATTGCGCCGGCGTCTCGTAGGTCGCCTCGACGCGGTGCCGGGCCGCCGCGAGCGCCTCGGCCACGTCGCCGCCGCGACCCGCATCGGGCTCCCTGCCGACACCGACGGACGGCGGCACGAAGGGCTCGGCCCCGTCGAGCCCGACCCGCGCCGGTTCCGCTTCGTAGCGGGGAGCGAGCAGCGCCGCGCCTTCGGTCGCGGCTTCCAGCGTCTCCGCGATCACCACCGCGATCGGCTGGTTGGCGTAGCGCACGCGGTCGTTCTGGAGCACGTCGATGCGGAACGAGAAGGGGCCGTCCTTCAGCTCCGGGTCGCCGGGGAGTTCCGGATGGTCTCCGGGCACCATGACGTCGACGACCCCGGGATGGGCCTTGGCGGCCGCGACGTCGAGCGACGCGACGCGCCCGCGCGAAATGCTGCTCCCCGCCAGCACGGCATAGAGCATGCCGTCGGGATGGTTGTCGGCCGCGTAGCGGGCGCGGCCCGTCACCTTGAGGTGGCCGTCGCGGCGGGTGAGCGGCTGGCCGATGCTGGAGCCGTGGCGGGTGTGGACGGGGGCTTGATCAGGCATGGGCCGCGATTCCGAGGAGTGAAGCGAAGGGGGAGGCCGGCAAGGCCGACACGCGCTCGGGCGTGCCGGCCAGCGCCAGCGTGAAGGCCCGCACCGCGATGCGCCGCGCGAGCTCGATCTTGAAGGCGTTGTGGCCCGAGGGCTTCGCGTCGGCCATGGCGGCCTCGGCGGCCTGCCGGAAGGCCTCCCGGTCGGGCGCGCGGCCTGCGAGCAGAGCTTCGGCCTCGCGGGCTCGCCAAGGCTTCAGCGCGAGGCCGCCGAAGGCGAGCCGCGCCTCGGCGATGCGGCCGCCGTCGATGCGCAGCCCCGCCGTAGCCGACACCACCGCGAAGGCATAGGAGGTGCGGTCGCGGACCTTGAGGTAGCGGCTGTGGGCCGCGAAGCTGGCCGCTTCCGGCGGCAGCGTCACGGCGGTGATCAGGTCGCCCGGCTCCAGCACCGTCTCGCGCCATGGTTCCTGGCCCGGCAGGCGATGGAACGCCTCGAGCGGCACGCTGCGCCGACCCGTGGGACCCTCGATCTCGACCGCGGCATCGAGGGCCGCGAGCGGCACGCAGAAATCGGAAGGGTGGGTGGCGATGCAGCTGTCGCTCCACCCGAGCACCGCATGGAGCCGGTTCTCGCCGCCGCGGGCGTCGCAGCCGCTGCCCGGCTCGCGCTTGTTGCACCGGCTGGCCGTGTCCGTGAAATAGGGACAGCGCGTTCGCTGCATCAGGTTGCCGCCCGTGGTGGCGGCGTTGCGCAACTGCGCCGAGGCACCGCTGAGCAGCGCCTCGGCCACGGCCGGATAGCGCTTGGCGAAGGTGGCATCATGGGCGAGATCGCCGTTGCGGACCAGCGCGCCGATGCGGACCGATCCGTCGGGCCGATGCTCGATCCGGTCGAGGCCGGGCACCCGCGTGAGGTCGACCAGGCGGTCGGGCCGCATGACGCTGCCCTTCATGAGATCGACGAGGTTGGTGCCGCCGGCGAGGTAGGAGGCGCCGGGCTGGGCCGCCGCGGAAACGGCCTCGGGGACGCTCGCGGCGCGGAGGTAATCAAAGCGCTTCACGCGGCCCTCTCCCGGCTCTGTTCGTTCATTTGCGCCTGCGCTTCGAGCACCGCCTCGGTGATGCCCGCATAGGCGCCGCAGCGGCACAGGTTGCCGCTCATGGCCTCGCGCACCCGCTCGGGGTCCTGGCCGGCCTGCGCCTCGCGGATCAGGCCGACCGCGCTCATGATCTGGCCCGGCGTGCAGAACCCGCATTGGAACGCGTCGTGGGCGATGAACGCGGCCTGGACCGGGTGGAGGAGTTCCCCACGCGAGAGGCCCTCGATGGTCAGCACATCGGCCCCGTCGTGGCTCACCGCCAGAGCGAGGCAGCTGTTGACGCGCCGGCCGTCCACCAGGATCGTGCAGGCCCCGCATTGGCCGCGGTCGCAGCCCTTCTTGGTGCCGGTGAGGTCGAGCCGCTCGTGCAGCAGGTCGAGCAGGGTCACGCGCGGGTCGTCGAGGACGATGTCGCGCCGCGTGCCGTTCACGGTGAGGGATATGGGAACGGTCATGAGGCTCGCTTCCGGATCGCTGGCGTGGTCGGGCATATAAGGCTCGGGCGTGGGATCGGCCATGGCGGGCTGCGGTGGGCCATGCGTGGTCCGGGCTTCGCTCTGCTGGCGCCCGTGGCGGGCGCGACCTTGCGGTCAGCCATGATCCCTGCCTCCTGAAATGACCTGCAGCTTTCGCTCGGGCGTGTTGGCCGCGTGTTCGGCCTGCAGTTCGGCCGCATGGGCGAGCTTGAAGTCGAGGATGCCCAGAGTCTCCTGCAGCGAGGCGATCTGTGCGATCACCTTGTCTCTTTGGAGAGCCACGATGCGGGTCCGTTCGGGCAGCGTCCCGTCGCCCTGCCTGGCCAGCCCCAGGTATCGGCCGATCTCGGGGAGCGGCATGCGCACGGCCCTCAGGCGAGCGATGAAGACGAGTTCGTGGATCTCCGTGGGGCCGTAGGCTCGTCGTCCACCCGCGGTTCGGGGCGGTGGCGCCAGCACACCCTCGCGCTCGTAGAAGCGGATCGCGTCCGTGCTCAGGCCCACCGCTTCGGAGGCCTCGCCGATCGTCAAGTTCGTGCTCATGGAGCGACGCTACAAGTTGGAGTCGGGTCCAGGTCAAGCGACGATTTCGCGGCAAGGCGGCGGCCGGGCGTGCCGCTTCGCCTCAGGCACAATCGGCGTTGATCGCGCCGGCAGGGTGACCGGGCGAAGGATTCTCAGGGCACTCCACGCGGCGTCGCCTCCTCCACCACGCTGGCCGAGCAAGCTCGGCTTCGCGTGGTCCCCCTCCTCCGCTCCGCAGAGGAGGACAGGCTCCCCATGCGCCGGCAGATCCTCCTCTGCGGAGCGGAGGAGGGGGACCGCACAAGAGTGCGGTGGAGGAGGCGACACCGCCGCGACGTTCAGCCGATTGCCCTGACCGCGCCGGCCGCGGGACTTGCGGAGCCGGGGCGAGATGCGGACAATGGGAGCGACTCCGACACCGAGGCCTGCGATGACCGCTCCCGTCCCGACCAGCCGACGATCACGGGCCGCCGCGGTCCTGACGCTCGCTTTCGCCCTGACCGGCATCGGCGTCGGGCTGGCGCAGGGCCAGGCCGTCGACAGGGGACGGCTGCAAGCCTCCGTCGACGCCCCAGGGCGCGAGCCGACCAACCGGGCTCGCGACCCCTTCCGGCACCCGGTCGAGGACCTGGCCTTCTTCGGGGTCACGCCCTCCAGCACGGTCGTGGAGATCCTGCCCGGCGGTTCCGGCTACTGGACCGAGATCCTGGCGCCCTACCTGCGGGACGGCGGCCGCTACATCGCGGCCAACCCACCCAAGACCGATACCTCCGACGAGGCCGTCAAAGGCAACGCCGCCTTCGCGGCCAAGATCGCGGCCGATGCGGCCGACTATGCCAAGGTCGAGACGGCCGGTTTCGTCCATGACGGCGACATCGTGCCGCCCGGGACGGCCGACGCGGTGCTGACGTTCCGCAACGTCCACAACTGGATGGCCGACGGCTCGGCGCCCGCGGTGTTGGCGACGTTCTTCCGGGCGCTGAAGCCCGGCGGCGTGCTCGGGATCGAGGAGCACCGCGGCCGTGCCGACCAGCCGCAGGACCCGCTCGCCAAGAGCGGCTACGTGCGCCAGGATACGGTCATCGCCCTGGCCGAGCGGGCCGGCTTCACGCTCGCCGCCACCTCGGAAGCCAACGCCAACCCCAAGGACACGAAGGACTACCCGGCCGGCGTCTGGACCCTGCCGCCGACCTACCGCCTCAAGGACGTCGACCGGGCCACCTACGCGGCCATCGGCGAAAGCGACCGCATGCTGCTCCGCTTCAAGAAGCCGAAACCTTGAGGCCGGTCCGGCCAACGGGGGCAGGGCGGGGGGCAGGTGGGTCGGCGGTAGAAGCGGACATCGATTGTATGCCGCAGAGCGGACCTCCGCCGCTCGTCGTCCTTCAGGCGGCGCGGCGCCGAAGGCGCCCCTCTCGCTTGCGTCGCTGCAGCCGGGGTCGCCTAAACGAGACTGTTGAGCGAAAGCGGCCGTCAATCTGATCGAGAGTTGATCGCGCCTGGTAGGCGTCAATATCCAGCAGCATCTCAAAAAGGTGCGTTCCATCTTCGCGCGTCGCGGGCCCGAGTCGATGCAATGTTATGGCGAGGTCGACAAGCTCTGAGGCGTGCGCGGCGGTGCCGGTCCGCATATCTGCTAGATCCTTGTGCCATTTTCCGACTAGGATCGTGGCTAGGCGCGCCACCAAAGGCGCCTCGTGCGGAAGAAGCGATTGAAGGCACTCAACGATAAATGTTGCGCCGACGGTCGGAGCGGCTGCGGCATTGTCTGCGATCGCCTCGAGAAGCACCGCGGTGCTTTCATCGGGGAGTAACTCGTCGACTATGCGGAACAGGTCGAAAATGACCTTCCACTCAGATTCGCTTGCGCTGGGGATCAAGCGGACGAGCAAGGCGGTCGCGGCCGCGCGCCGTGGTTGGTCCGGCCAAAGATTGACCGCTGTCGCTGCTGCCCCCGCCTTTGCATCGGCGTCCTCGCTCCGCTCGATGTCGCTGAGGGCCGACTTAGCCCATTCACGCTCGGGATGCAGAATGGCCAACAGAGCGACGAGCTCTCCATAGCCTTGGCGAACAACCCGACGGTCCGAATCACCCCAAAGCGGCAGTTCGCGCTCGACCAGTTCTGGCGCCCACCAGTGGACGTGCCCGAACAGAAGGGCGAGCTCTCGAGTGCCCACGAGCGCCGGGTAGCGGTGGATGATCGCAGCGAGAAGATCCGTCACGGACTGCGTGTCGCCGTCCTGCGGAGGACGAAGATAGCGGAGTATGGGGAGCAAATGCGCCCATACCTTCGTCTCGAAACCTCGGGGCAGGCACGAAGCGAGGAGCGTGCGCAAGGCTTCATGATCTCCGGCAGCAAGGTAATGACGAACCAGCGCGTGCAACACCGGGAAGGGTCCGCCTGGAACAACCGAGAATCCACCATATCCCCAGAGCACGCTGCGGCCTTCGGGATTGTCATCCGGAAACACCTCTGCTTCCGCCGTGATTTCGGTTGCATCAGCTTCGGAGCCACGATCATCGCCGTCGACGTTGTCAGCGGGCGTACCCAATAGCCAAACCTGCAACGTCTCGATCAGCGCGGGATCAAGATCCCTTTTGGCACTCAAAAAAACAGAGATTCGACGGCCGTCGCAACGGAGCTCTGAAACTCCGCGCCGTTGAACCCGCGATCAGACAGCGCGACGATCAGCTCCTGAAGCGATTGGGGATCGGCGACGCCGCCCATCTCCGCGATCGCGCTACCAGCTGCCCGTTTTCCAAAGTCCGGCTCAAACCGAGAGATTAGACGCATCGCCCGCTGCGGGTTTTCTTTTGCAAAATTAGCAAATTCGCGGGAGAGCTGAATATTGCCGCCCTTGCGTTGGTACTTTGGATGATCCCAATAGGTCGAATCCGGCAAAGACCGGAAGGCATTGACAATATCGTCGTCCTTGGCGCGGCCCATTTCGGCCGCGCTCATAATGGATGATGGCGAATAGACGCCACTGAATGTGACGCCGAGCCGACCGTCACCGATCGCGCGCTCCTCGGTGCGCACGAGCTCAGCAGTCCCATGCGTCCGCTGGTTCGAGGGGAGCGCACGAAGCAGTCGCAAGCGCTGATTGCGCTGAA
>JAABUK010011231.1_pt1 | contig 11717 bp, 1 predicted proteins | sample 5559141 | NCBI WGS metagenome assembly JAABUK01 (sample SAMN10711869, study PRJNA513367) | rock metagenome | isolation source: Antarctica rocks | place: Antarctica: Victoria Land, Pudding Butte nord | collected 2016-01-03 | reverse complement strand
TTATAATTAAAAATTACTCGTTATTATAGTATTAATAAAATAATAATAATACTACCTAGAAAATAACCCGTATTATATTAAAATCTAGATTAATTATAATAATTTAAAGAGTTTTATAAAATAGAAGAAATTAAACTTTAAGTAGGCCCGTTAAGTATTTAAATTAATTATTTATAACTTTAAAATCTTTTATCGGGCTAGAAAATTAAATTTTATTAATATATCGTCGCGGCGTTTTAATTATAAAAGAGTATCGCCGTTAAATATTAAATTATTATTAATACTTTAGAATAAATTTATTCTTTAGGCTAGGGATTAACTAGCGGAAAAAGATAATAAAATAAAATTAACTATAACCTCTACTTTTTAAATTATAAAGTTAAGAGTAGTAATACTAAAGCGGGAGGTTATAATAATATTTAAAATTATATATAATAATCCTAAAAGACTTATTAAAACGTTAATTCGAGAATTATAAATTTATAATAATTAAATAAACTCTTTTCGAATTAAAGCGAATATATTAAAGAACCGCCGTTATATAAAGAATAAAGTATAGATTATAAATTCTAAGAAATTATTGAAATATAATAATCGCCTTTATATATTAAAGAATAAAACTCTAAAGAAAGAGTTTATAAAGAGGTATTATAATAATTCTTTAATAAACTATTTTAGTATTATAAAGTTATATAAATTATTTACCCGAAAATTCTTTTAAGAGGGTAGTTTAAAATAAATTATAAATTATATTAAAATTTATAATATATATTAGCGGACGAAGGCGCCGCGGTATCGTTTATATAATAAATTAAATTTACTTTTTATTATTATTTAACCTTAGAAGGAGATTTCTATAAAATTTTTATAATTAATTTACTATTTAATAAATATAAAAGTACTAGCTATAATACTATTTTTATTATTATAAATCGATTTATTAAAATAGTTAAATATATATTTATAATTATTAAAATCGATATCGTTTAACTAGCGGAAGTATTTTATTTTAAAACTATTTACTATTATAATATATTTAATAATATCGTTAATAATAAAGACTCTATTTTTACGAGCGCTTTTTAATTAATTATATATTTTTATTCGAAAATTAAATAATACCTAAATATTATTTTTTACTATTAAATAAATAAATAAATAAAATATTAAAATAAAGTATTAAAATAAAGTATTAAAATAAAGTATTAAAATAGAGTATTAAAATAAAGTATTAAAATACTATTTACGTATATTTATTAATAATAAGTAAATTAATTAGGCTAGATTACTACTTAGAATAGAATTCTTAATTAATAATAATTAGAGTACCGTTATCGGAACGACGTTTTTTTTTTATATATATAGTTATTATCTTAAAATCCGCTAGGAGGTCGAGGACGATTCTAGAGAAAAAAAAGTACTAGTTATAAATAATAAAATATAATAATTATAAATTTTAAAGAATAAAACGATAAAGTATTTATAAAGTATTATCGAATTTTAAATTAAATAATATAATAAAATATATAAACTATAAAGTTATAAAATTAGTAATTTAATTATATTAATAATAAAGAACTTAAAATAAAAGCGTAAATAAGATGTTATTTTATAAATTTATAGGGCCCTTTAGGATTATTAATAAAATATAAATATAAATTTACTATTTACTACTACTTTTTATATATAGAATTTATAATACCTTTTAAATATTGTTATTTAAATTATATTATCTTCGCGATTATATTAATATAGCGGAATCTTTTTTATAAGCCCCCGAATTTATTAATAATAATAAATTATAGAAGGTAGAAGAGGTAATTAATAAAATTAAAAATAAAGATAATATCTATTATAAATTCAAATAAATTAATTAAGGCGAAGAATATAATTAATAACTACTAGACGAAGAGTTTATTAGTATTAATAAACTAATTAAAGTCTTTAAATAGGCGGGTAATAAATATAAATATATAAATATAATTAAAGAGGTTACCTAGTCGTAAAAAATAATAAAACGAAATAAACGGAGCCAATATTAGAAGTAAATATTACTACTTTTATATTAATATTTATATAACGGATATTCTCCTCTATATTTATAATCTTATTATATAGTTTTAAAGTATAATTAAATTCAATTTATTATTAAAACTATTTATATATAATAACGATAAAATATCGTATTTATAAGAATATTTTATTTTAAATATAGGTTATATAAACGCCTAGAATATATTATTAAATAGTATATTTAGGTAAATTCAACTAGCGCCGATTTAAGAAAAAAAAAACTCGATATTACTATTATATTATAAGAAAGATTTAGTTATTATCGAAATCTTTAGAAGAAAATATAGTATCCCTAATATAATCCTTAAGTTCTCGTTTATATTAATAGAAACTCTCGGTTTTTTCTTTAAGAACTTTATTTATCGCCTTTAATTTCTTAATATACTAATTCGCCGCCGTTAATTAATTCTATAGGTTAGCGATTATAGTAGAGGTTTATTTATTAATTATTATTATTTTATTATATTCTTTACGCTATTAAGTAATTTATTAATTAATTAATTTATATTTATAATCTTCTTTAAGAGTCCTATTATTAATATAGATATATTAATATATAAATCTTTTTACCTTTCTTTGGAAAGATTTAGAGATTTATTATTATTAATATATATTATTTTAAAGTTTACGGTTATAGTTTACTTTTATATAACGGTCGATTCTATAGCGATTAATATAATAAAGCGTATAAAGAGGGGATATACCTCGAATATAATTATTATTAAATTAATAGAAATAAACTCGGTAAAGGAGTTACGAAGCGTAGTAAACTACTATTATAATTAATATTATATAATCGCGCTAATAACGGACGAGTTATATTTACTAGTATATATATAACTAGAATAAATTAATATAAATAAATTAATATTATCGGTAAATAGGAGCTATTTATAGAGTTCGAAGAAAACTAGATATAACGAGACTATTATCTATATATTGATTATAATACTAGAACGTTATTATAGAGCTAGAGTAATAATATATAAAAAAGACTAGAGGAGTTACGAAGAGAGAAAATAAATAAACGAGCGAGTTTATTTTAATAATAAACCGTCGCGCTAAATACCTTATTATTATTATATATCGATACACGCCTCCGCTCCGCTACCTCGCTTTTATTAATGAATTCAATTATTATTATAGTAGTTATATTATTACTAATCTCCGGGTATAATATTAGAGTTATATTATTTATATATAGTATTTTACTACTAATATTTATTATATTATAATAAGAGTATATAGTAAAGATAGTTACTATTATTCCGTTACTAGTACTATAGATACTATAGGAATAATATAATATACTATATTTATTATAAATACTATAAGCGCTATAGGAACGATAATATATACTATTTCGCTCCGTTACTATTATATATAATAGTATTATAGAGACGAAAGAAATATTATTTAATTAACTACTATTATTATATATTAATACTATAAGGATAACTTTGTAAATATACTATTTATTTACTACTAGTACTATTATATAGTAGAGATAGTTTAGTAGTATTACTTTTCTATTACTAATATTATTTTATAGTATTATAGGAATAATTTCGTATCGTTCCGCGACTAGTACTATATATTAGCGTTATAGGACCGATATTATAAACTAGAAAACTTTTTCCCCTTATTTCCTTAAGGGGTTTAAAGATTTTTTAATAAATTTTAATTAATTAACTAAATACTATTCCGTGATTAATATTATAGATATTAAAGGATTAAGTATATAACTTTATATTTAGGTTACCGCGTAATAATCTTATTATATTAAATAACTCTTTTCTCTTATTTCTCTTAGGGGGTTGAAAGGTTTTTTAATAAATATCTTTTTATTAAAGTATTTAGGTACCTAGAAACTAAGATTTAAAAATAAAAATAATAATAAAATAATAATATATTATATACGCCTACGCCCCGTTAAGGGCGCTAGTATATTATATATATCTATACTCCGTTACTTCTATAATATTATTATTTATTAATACGGGGTTCTAGTCTTAGTATCGCGGGGTTTTAACTTTTAATAATTCTATATCGAGTTAGTATTCCCCTATATTATTAGAATCCTTAAAGATTAATTCTATTATTAAATTTAGAATTTAAAAACTACTTAGTAATAAACCCTATAATTATTTTATATCTTTTATTTTATTACTAAGCCGCTAGCTCTACGCTAGCGATTTTAAATATTATATTTATTCTCTTTATTAATAACTTTAACCCGTCGGTTAATTAAATTTTAAATTTTTTTTTTTTTTTTAAATTAATAAATTAGTTACCTAAATTATTATTCGAGATATAAAATTACTAGTTATTCCCGAATCTATTATTATAACGACCTTATATTCGTTAACTCTTATTAGTATTTATATATATATACCCTATTAAATTAAATATAAATATTATTCTAGAGTTAATATATTAATCTTTTTATATTTCTTTTTAATATAAAGAATTAAACTTTTCCCGACGAAAATAGAAATCTATAATACTCTTTAAACTTAAAGTATCTCTTATATTCTTCGATTAAAAAATAATACTATTTACTTTAATTATAATTTTTTAATTCTTCGTTATAATTTATTTGGTTTTTTAATTATAATTACTAATCTTTATTATAGCCCGGGAAAATTTAGTTCTCTTTTTTCTTAACTAAATACTACGAGTAATTATCTTTAATATAATTATTTTATTAATTATAATTATATTCTAGTTTTACGATATACTTTCGCTCTTTTAAACCGTTATAATAATATTTATAATATTCGTTTAAATATATTAACTAATATATCTCCCTATATTATAGGTAATATTTATTATATATATAATATATTCTAGAGGGTTATCTCTTCTTATTTTTTTATTCTTCGGGTTTCTCTTTTAATATAATAAATTAAATTTTAAAACTATCGAGATAATCTACTACCTAAAATTATTCTTTAGAATTTATTATATTTTATTTTTATTCTTATCCTTCCTCTAAATCTTTTTCTAAAATATTATTATTATTATTATTTAATTCTTTAAGTTCTCGAATTCCTTAGGCGATTTTTTCTTCGATATTCTCCTATTTTTTTAATAAATTATTAAATCGAGTATCGTTTTATACTAAATTTTTAAAGGATTTAATTATATTATCTAGTATCTCCTTCATAAATATATTTAACTATTATAGATTTATTATATTTTTCGAATAATAGTTCCTAGCGATATAGCCCGGTTTATTATAATTATAATAATTTATTACTTTTTTACTTTTATATTATTATTTATTTATATTCTAAAGAAAATTTATAAGGTACTTTTTAGATAATCGAGTTCTATTAATATATAATTATATAGGTTAGGTTTTTTATAGCGGTAATAACTAGCCGAATTATATTTATTATTATAAACTTTTAAATATCCTTATCCGTTAATTCCTTTATTATAATATTTCTCTATTATACGTTTATATAGTTTATCGTCGATCGCGATTATTTATTTTATAAATATATTAAGATTTTAGATATCGGCTTTTATTTATATAAATTTATTTTTAATATTATCTTTTAGTCCTCGTCGATATATTATTATAAAAGTAGTATCGTTTTAATCCGTTAATATTATATAACGCTAGAATTATACCGAGTAATCGGATATAAATCTCCGCTATATTAAATATTAAATAATATAAATTATTATATTACTCTCTTTAGAAAGTCTAAATATATAATAAATTTTAATTTTAAACCGAGAGAAGTTCTTTATCCAAAGTTTTATATCCGAATTATCGACTTTATTAATTCTTTTATATAGTATTTCAAAAATAGTTTAATTTATTTCTACGCGTTACTTTTTATATAAGTAATAATAAAAGTCGTTTATTTATTAATTAATATAATACTCTCGTTAAATATAAAGAATAATTAAAATTAAATAAATAAATTATTAAGTTTCTTATACTCTCTATAATATTAGTTTAAGCGGGAGATTTTAATATAATTCCCGTCTTCTATAATATTACGTCTTTTAATATCGTTTTAAATATTTAAAGTTAAGATTTTTTATAATCCTAAAATATTTATTTTAAAAGTATTTAAAGTATTAAGGCTCTCCGTTTAATATTTTAATATAATATTAATAAAACCTAGATTAATACTTTTAAAGAGAAGGATTAAGAATTAGTAAATAATAAACTTCGTATAAATAATTAAATATAACTAGATAAATTTAATAAATATTTATATTTATAATTTATAATTAAAAGTTTTAAGGGAAATTAAATACGAAGCTCCTATTTATTAAAAAATATATATTTTATATAGAAGAAAGAAATTACGTTATTTATTTATTTATTTATTTATTTTTATATTAAATAGTTAAGCGGTTAAGCGCTTATCTATTTATTAATCTATATAGTCGAGTAATAAATAATCTCTTAGTTTATTAAATATATTAAATCTACTAAGGTTCTAAAAGAACCTTGATTATAATATTATAGTTTTAATTTATCGAAAGAGGGAGGGAAAAAAAGACGAGGAAAAAAGTACTTTTATTATTATTATTATAATTATATTAAATATTAAAATATTATTATAAACTCGTTTAGAAATAATATAACCTAAAATCTTTTAAGTCTCTAGAATATTAAAAATAATAATTAAAAATTCGTAATTAAAATATATACTTAAATCTCGTTATTAACTAGAAAAAAATATTTAGTATATAAATTCTAAAATATATTTATAAATAATATAAAACTCTATATTATTTTATTATTAAATATATTAATTTAACCCGAAGAGGTTTAGCGATATTATATTTAAAGAACTAAAATAATAATAATAATAATTTAATAATAATAACTAGAATTTTATATTATATTATATTTTTATATTAAGAGTAGTAGTAGTAAAGATCTCCGCGAATATAATATATATTATTAAAAATTATCTATTTATAAACTCTCTTATCTTCAAGTTTCTATAATAATATAAATAATTTAAAAGTATAAATTATAATAATTAATATCGGAGTTATTATTATTAAAAAATAAAAACTAATATTATCGGAGTTAAATCTTCGTTTAATATTTTCCCCTAACTATATTAATAAAATTGAAAAATAAATATTAATATATTCTAAATTTTATTAATTTTATTTAAAAAGTCGTTTACGAATTCATATTAAAATATTATATTAAATATCGACCCGAGGTTTAGTAGAGTTAGTAAATTAGGGTTCTAAATAAAATTCTTTTAATAAATTTAATAACTCGGTAAATTATAAATAATTTGAATAACGATCGAAAACCTTTATTATATATTTAATAATATATATTATAATATAAACTATAATATATATAATTATATACGTAACTATATACGTGGTTATATATTTAACTATATACGTAACTATATATAGAATAATATATAATATAGTAATTACTATAGTATATATATAGCCCTAGGATAGTTCTATATAATATCTACTCGAAAATTTTAATTAAAACTTAATTTCCGGGCCCGATAAATCGCTAGCGTTAATAGTTATTAATAGAAATTATTATCGTTAATAGTAATAATTATAAAACTTTATTTATTTTAATTTTATAATAAGGCTAGATTATTATTAATATATTAATAATATATATAATTTATTAAAATTATTAATTCTATTAAAATTAATCTAGAGTTATTAAATCTATTAGTAGAATATTATCTAGAGTTATATTATATTAGATTTATTTATAGAATACTAGTAGTTTATATTATTTTAAAATAAAATTTAATAAAGACTTTAGAGTTACTTCGAAACCGAGTTAAAAGATCTTTTCACGAGTATTTAAAACTACTCTCGAGGAATATCTAGAGAATTACTCTAAAAATTCGTTTATAGAGTCTCTTAGTAAATTTTATTTTTAAATCTTTAATATAATACTCTTAACTCTATCCGCGCGGGCGGTAATTTAGGTTTTATTAAAAATTTTTAAAATTTATCGATATGAAATTAATATTACCTTCGCTAGTATTTACGAATTTAGTATATATAGAGAGTTATAAAAAAAAAAAAAAAAAAAAAATTTTTCTCTCTATACCTAGGCTATAATTACTAATAAATAGATAGAGATATTAATAATTACTAAATAGTAAATATTAAAGGTCTAAATTAAGTAAGTTTAAAATTATATATATTAATACTATATTAATATTAATATTATAGTTATTGGAAATTATAATTAACCTACTCCTCTTTACTCTACGCGCTCGTATCCGTTATTTTTTACTTCTAGGTTAATACTCTAATATTATTACTTTAAAGACTTAATATAATAATTTTATTATTTATCGGATAAAATAGAATCTCTTTATATATAACTCTTTATTTCGATTTTAATTTCGCCCTAAAGATACTTTTTATAAAATTATTAATATAGTCGAAAATTTTATAACGGAGTACTTTATTAAAAGACTATATTTACTATAAAAGAAACTAATATAATTTCTATAAAAAGAGTAGAGTTCTTAAATCTATTAATTAATAATTTTAAATAATTAAAAAATATATAGATAAATAATAAACTAGTATAGTATATAGAGTATAAATAAAATATAAATATTCAAAAATTATATAAATAAATAATAAGTTAGTATATTATATAGAGGATAATTAAAATATAAAGTTTAAAATAAATTAGGAGTTATAAATACTTTATCTTATTATTAAATAATTAGTATTCGTTAATAAATCGTTATTTAACGAGTTTATAAATTAGTAGTATCGAGTATATATACTAGTTAACCACTTGGCTCGTTATTATATTAATCGAAAACGGGGTTATATATAGAAAGTACTTTCTATTTATATAATTAATAATTATCTATTTATATTACTATTAAGGAAAACTAGTTTAATATAAATAAATTTTTCGAATAAATTATTAACGAATTATTATTTTATTATGATTTATTTTCAGGCCCTAGGAGTATAATTATTATATATAATACTAGCTTTTATTACTACCCTCGAATAATAAAAGTTATTCGAGAATATAATTACGATATTCGTTTTCTTTCTCTTTATTTACTCGATTTAAACCTGATTAAATTAAATTCTAGTATTTTAAAAGTATAATTTAGACGATATTTTAAATATATATAATAATATTCTAATAGGACCTTTAGCGACTTTCTATAGTATATAGTAAATAGAAGTTAATATAATCGCTTCGAAAAAAAGCACTTTAGATATAATACTAGAGAATATATATTTAAAGTTAATATAAAGTAATTAAAAGAGAAAAGATTAATTAACGATATATAAATCGATTTTTAAATAATGAATAAGATTTAGATTTATATTATAGATATTTATTATTTTATCTTCTTTACGTCTCGTCTTTACTCTCGCTCTTTAATTTAATTTTATTTATTTCGTACTTTTCTTCTCATTTTTTATACCCTAGAGTTAGAAAATTCTAAATTCTTTATATCTAGCGCTAGTAGAGTTTGAATATCTTTAAATTAACTTTAAATCTCTATATTATTCTATCGGGAATCTCCTTCGTTATATTTATATAATATATAAATAAAGTTATATCCGATATCCCTTTTAAATCGTTAACTTACTATATTTATTCAACTATTATATATTATATTTCATATATTCGGTTTTATTTATACTTGTTACGTACTCTATTTATTTTCTAGTAAAAGAATTCTTCTATAATTTTATTCTCCCTCTTAATAGTATTTAAAGAACTAGAGTAAATAACTAGTTATTATAGAGAAATATATAAAAACTAGAGGAGTTAAGACTTTAATTAAAATAATAATAAGTAAACTAAATATTACTATTATTATTCCTACTATTATTACTACGGTAATAATTACTATTAATAAAACGGAGGAGGATAATAAGAAAATTAAAATATTAAAATTAATTAAATTACTTTTATAGGCTAGAAAATATCCTTTCTATATTATTAATAATAATTTCTACTATTCGTAAATATATTTATTATTTATTTATAATTATAATATTATTTATTTAGTTTTTACTTTTATTCCTCTTTACTTTATTTATATCTCGCTCTTTATATACTAGTTCTTTACGAGATTTAAATATAACGGGGCTATTTAAACTTTTTTCTAATTTATATAAATATTTTAAAAAATACTCGAGTAATATTTTCGGGTTATTATTAATTATTATTTTACTATATTATTTTTATTTAAAATAAATAACGTTATAATATTTCTAGAAAAATAAATAAAATAAGATATATTTTTATTAAAGTAGCTAGTATTATAATATTATTAAATATTTATAAAATCGTCGTCGACGTTTCTAGTTACTCTAAAGTTTTCTTATCGAGTATATATTTAATTTAATAATTTATTCGTTTATATTATTCTAGTTTTCGGTACTAGTTATTTAATAAAAATCGAACGATAGTATTTCATTAAAAATACTTTAATTTAATCTTTATAAACTTAGTTTTTATAATTATTATCGCCGAAATCTTAATTTTTACTCTCAATTTAAATATTTATTTAATAATCTTTTCTAGAATAATCTTTAATACCTTTTTTTATTCTAATTACAAAAGATTATTAATTAACTACTACTTCCGTAGCGCTCGCGGTATTATTATTTTTATATTAATAAATTAATTTTAAATTTCCTAGTCTAGCTTAAAGTTATTTTTTTTATTAATTATATTAACTAGTTACTATTTAAAATTATACGGATTAAATTAATCGATAGTTATTTATTTAATTAATAATGTTTATTATAGACTCTTATTAACGCGAAGAGTAAATAAAATAATTAGAACGGGGTTAATTTATTAATTATCTATTCCTATTTCGTCTAACTCTAACGTCGATAATTATAATATATAAAGTATATATTAATAGATTTAAAAAACGGCGCGGGGTATTCGGGCTAATTTTAAAATACCCTTATTATAGTATTTAAACTAGAATATACTATAGTATTATAAAAATTTTATTAAATTACTTTTTAGTTATTCCCTCTTCTTTTATTAACGGCGACGTATTTTTATTTTATAATATTTAGCGACCTCTTTATTTTAATCCTATTAGTCTTTTTACTCTTAGTCTCGTTTATATTAAATAATAATAATTTATTAAGGGTCTTCTTTTAAATACTACAAGTTTATTAAATAATAATATTATTCCTAGATATATTTCAATTATTTAATTCGATTACGTCGAAAATATAACTACCTCGCGAAAAGAGTAATAGCGACGAAGGTATAGTACGCCCGTTTTTAATATAATATTATTACTTCTTTTACTCCCGGTTTTTATTCTATTTTTAATATAATTTTATTTAAATTTTTCCGAGTTAAACTCTTCCGGCGCCGACGTTATTAATTTAATATTATAATATTTTATTTACTTTTTATAATTTTCTTTATTAATACGGTTTATTTATTTTAATTATTTTACGTCGGTAAATCGAAAACCGGCTTTAGCGGCTCGGGGCCATTAGGTAAGTTGCCTCGGGCGCCTAAAGTAAGCTCGGGGTGCCCGAGCGGCCCCGAGCGCCCGTCGAGCGCCCGCCGAGTACCCTTCGAGCGTTAAATCGCTCGACGGGCGCTCGACGGGCGCCCGAGG
>JAABUK010011229.1_pt1 | contig 11721 bp, 23 predicted proteins | sample 5559141 | NCBI WGS metagenome assembly JAABUK01 (sample SAMN10711869, study PRJNA513367) | rock metagenome | isolation source: Antarctica rocks | place: Antarctica: Victoria Land, Pudding Butte nord | collected 2016-01-03 | reverse complement strand
GCCGCATGCAGCAGCGCCACCGCCGGGCTGCCGTTTTGGGCGCCGCCGTCGCCAGAAGCTCCTGCTGCCGCCGCAGCCTCCGACCGCGCCAGCAGGAAGCAGAAGCACTCCTGCAGGGCGCATTGCTTGATCAGCCAAGAAGGAAGGTACGTGTCTCCAGGCGCATGCTACCAAACAGACCCTAGTCAGGAACCCAAGTCAGCAGCTGCACATTTGAGCCAGGCGAGGAGGACTTGAACCATGCTACACACAGAATGCACTGCTGCGTTGCTCTCACGTGTAACATGCAGCCAGAAGGAAGAGAGTGCGGCCCAGATCCATGATACTGACATGACTAAAGAAGTGACATTGCAGCATACACACTCGATAGCAGGTGGCGCCGGTGGTGCGGGCCGACGGAGTCGTCAGCATCTCGCAGCCCTTCCACAGCGCGGCCACGATGGCCGCCGGCTGGCGCGGCGCCGCCGCCGCCAGGCGCGCGGGCATGCAGCTCAGGAAGGGCAGCAGCGCCGGGTGCGACATCTCAAACGAGCCGTAGCACGCATGGCTGCAGCGGCAAAGTGCATGGTTAGACGTTGGCCAGCAGACATGGCACCTGCTGGCTGGCCAGCGCTGTCAACAGAGTGCAGAAACAGGAGCACAAATGACTCGCTTCGTGAAGCCACTTGAAGCACCACACACACCCCCAAGCGCCGTTTTGAATCAGAGATATGCGGCAGCGCATCGGAATGCTTGCCGTCGGACGAAATGGTGTGCGCACATGCCACAGGGAATGAGTCGACCTCTGAGGAAGTTCGTCAGGCGCAGCACCACCAAGGCAAAGATCTGAGCAGAGAGCAGGGGACACATAATAAGGCTTGAATAAGGTGGGCACCTGAGGAAGGAGGTGAGGCGCGGCACCACCATCTTCTGCGTGTCCACAGCGTCCCAGGCGCCCGGAAAGCGGCGGCAGTAGGTCAGCACCATCTCCCACATCGCGCCGTGGTTGGGGCCGTGCTTGTCGGCAAAGGCGCCCAGCACCAGCGGCGCGCTTGCCCCCAGACTCGCCTCCAGCATCTCTGGGCACCTGCGGCAGGTGCGAATTGCCTCTGAGGCGATCTGAATCAGTGCGTGCTCCTCGTGTTGTGCCAGCGAGCGGCGCAGGGGCCATGGCACAGCCATTTCCACCCTGTAACACAGGACCTGGTCACATGCACGAGGTGGCAAGGGTGTCAGGAGCTCGGGCCACAACTTGGAGGGGGCAGGCGCTCACTCGGCACACGTCTGCGCGGTGAATCTGTAGGCCGCCAGACGCACGGGCGCGCTCTTCGCGCCCAGCTGCCGCTTCCAGAAGCCGGAAGCAGCAACCACCGCCGCGACCCGCTGCAGCAGCTCCGCCTCTGCCGGCGGCTGCTGCGCCGCGCCGCTTGTTGCTGTGCCATCAGCAGCCGCCGCCGCCGCGGGCGATGCCGGCTGCATGCTGTCCGCAGGCGCCGCCGCGGGCGCGGCGGCCGCCGCCGGTGCAGCGGCGGCAAATTTCTGCGACGCCGCGGCATCGGCGAGGGCGGCCAGCGCCAGAAGGCTGGAGGCGGTCACACGCTCGTGGCGCTCCGACAGCTCTTCGCTGGTTTCCCGTGCCGCGTCGCCCAGCTGCTCCGGGGTGGCCGCCAGGTTGTCCTCCAGCAGCTCCACCACCTTCAGAAGTTTCCAACCTGCCACTTATTGGCAATTGATGCATGATTGCAGGACCCAACCTTCTGCTGTTGCAGGGGTCGCATGGCTGCAGAATGATCAGAGTGTGTATCCGGCCTGCATTGAGATGGCCAACAAAAATCCAGCTTTCCAATGCCGGCACCTCGCTGCGGCAGAAGAGCAGCGCCTCCCGTTGCTTCGGCCCGGGGAAGGCGTCCCGCAGGGCGCGCTGGGCGGCGGCGGCGGCGTCCGCGTGGGAGTCGAAGCGAGCCAGCCACCAGGACGGCAGCAGCACCCGCAGGAAGGGCGCCAGCTTGCGGCCCGCCAGCTGCATTTGAAGTACAGCATAGTGTTGAGGCTATGCCTGGAGACGGATCGAGCTTTTCAACATGTGGCAGCATGGCTGCAGCAGCTCAGGTGCGGCAGCAGAGCCACGGTCACATGCATGCGAAAGTTGTTCAGCATCAGGTCAGCATCATCTAGGCCCAGCCAGCACAGCCATCGAACAACCCAAGGACAGGCGGCAGCGTTCGGGTTCCAGATCCGGAATGTTCTCACCTGCGCCAGCAGCGCCATGATCTCTGCCACCTCATAGCGCACGGCGCGGTCATTGTCCAGCACCAGGCGCGGCCACACGTGCGCCCACGACGGCAGCACTGCCTGCACCTGCGCCTCGCCCCGCTCCCGCAGCAGGCCCCGCAGTCCCTGCGCATGCCCACCTTGTTCAAGCGAGTGGCGCATTGCCCGCACGGGTCCGCATGACCAGGGAATCGTGCACCCATCAACCGTTGATGCATGCGACCATGCATGCGACAAGTGCACGATGCTTGTGGACGGGAGATTCATGCCGCCAGAAGCAAAACGCGTGCCTGCAGTGCCTTGATGCGCGTCACCGCCTCACGCTTTGTGAGACGCTTCAGGTGCTGCGCAATATCAGCGTCCACATCGCCTGCATGGGCATAGGGTGCTCCATGACAAGGAGCACGCGGCGAAAGCAACGTGCAGATGGTTGCATAATGCCATAGCATTGAGTATGCTTTGTGCCACCCACCTGATGCCGGGGATCCTCCAGGGGCGCCGGCAGCGGCGTCGCTCGATGCTGCCGGCGCCAGGGACTGAGCCCCCAAGAACCTGCAGCGTCATAATGGGCAGCGATCGATACAGATTGACATCGCGCAAAGTCACCGTCCTGAACGAGTGTGGGCATCAACATGCAGGAGAAATGGACATCACCCCCCGAAACCCACGCCGACATCCGCCTGCGCTCTCGCCGCGGCCTTGGCGCTGGACGCCTTGACGCCCTTCTTCATGGCGAATCTATTGAAATTTGTAAATGTTCCTGCAAGGCGTTGGCGTGCATACTCAGTAGAAGCACTAATGCATGGCGAACGTGACGAATGCCACGTTGGCAGCTTAGAAATCTGGTGAGCGTTAGACCTGATTGCTGTTGCATTGCAGGGAAGATTCAACCTACAAGGTTTGTTGTTGAGCAGGCGCCATGGTCCCACCTGCCGCTCATGTTTGCTCGTCCTCACTTCCCTCGAAGCTCGGTGCCCCAAAGAAAGGCGACAAAGGAGGCTGACCCTTGAGAAGACACCCTTGAGAAGACAGCCTGAGCAAGTTGTATTGCTGCTTTTGGCGCAGCACAATACAGCAGGCGAGACAGCTGCGGGCTTAGAAATCTGATGCAGCAGCGCTCGGCTCAACTTGTGCAGAAGTGGCATCGAACAGTGCAGACGCAAGCTTGACTGACGAATCTGATCGTCAGGAACGTGCAGCCTAGCGGGCGTAGCCACGCAAACTGACCCACAGGCGCTCCGGTCGAGGTCCCAACGGAACCTTCAGGTGCACTAGCTCCTCCGTCATGTTCAGGCTGACCGCGGCACCCAGCGTATATTGTAGCATGTTTATGCATCAGATCCGTGCGGCCATAAATGACACTGCATCGCGCTAATTATGCGTTGGAAAAGTCGGTGTGCCGCCGGGAAGGGGCGATGGCTCACGGCCACGGTGCTTGTGCGATGCTGCAGGCCGTCTGTCACTGTTCGGACTGGGTCAAGCGATCGTGTCATGAGCACGGCGCTGGTTCTAGCGCTGCTGCTGGCCGCAGCAGCTCCTGCACTGTGTCAAACGCGACTCACGCTTCCTGCTGGGTATCGGCTGCCCAAACCCACAGGACGTGAGTTTGCGCAGCTCATTGCAGCGCACTGTTTGCCAAACACGCAATGTTACTCTCCGAATGCATCCAAGATGTCTCATCTGGCAACGTCGGCGCACCGCCTGCTGCGTATGCGAGCGAGGCCTCATCAGCAGTGCAAAGGTTAATCTGATTCGTGTCCATGATGTTGCTGCGCAGCGTGCAACTGTTCAGACACGCCTAGCACGGATGCGCCCGTTTGCGCAAATGATTTGGTCACGTACGGCAACGAGTGTGTGGCCAAGTGCGCCAATGTGCTGATCGTGAGCGAGGGCCAGTGTCCAGTCTGCGACATTCAGCCTGGAGACTGCCAGTGCGGCGATGGCGCCTACGAGCCGGTGTGCGCGTTCGGCCTCACCTGGTCGGACAAGTGCGACGCGGACTGCGGCGGCTACAGCTGCCCTCAGGTGAGCGCTTTTTCAGTGAAATGGCAACAGAGAGAGCTGTACGGCATGCAAATCACTGAATGCAATCTCTTCAGGCTCACTGAGCTGTTGCGCTGCTGCTTTTGCAGACACCTGGCGTCTGTTTCTACAATTCCAATGGCACTTTCTACACGACTCCGCCAGCCACATCGGCAGCCGGAGGTGAGCGAACGTGCACAGCTCTGCGTATTGACATGCTTTGCACTATAGTGACTCTCTCAGAGGAAACACAGGAGACGCGACCCTGCTTGACCAACACAGGCGTGACGACGGCAGCTGCTAAGACTTCATTGCCGGCGGTCGGATCTGCAAAATACTCCTACACAGAGGGCCTGCACAAGACCCTGATCTTCTTTGAGTCCATGCGCTCTGGCGTGCTCGACCGCCAGCGCCTTGCCTGGTACGGCATTTGCGCGGCCCGTTGCTGCTGTTGTTGGCATCCCTGCATGTTCACGCTGCAAGCAGCACCTTCTTGCCGTGCTGCGCGCATCCCGGCAGTCGTGTGTCAGAGGAAACTGCGCTCGCAGCATGTCCTTCATCTGGTGTTGTACGCATATTGCTCGTCAACCAAGCTGCGCATGCTAATCGCAGGCGCAGCGACTCCTGCTCCGACTGCATGGGACCCGATGGGGAGGACGTTAGCGGAGGCTACTACGAGGCGGGCGGCAGCTTCCTGAAGCTGGGCCTCGTCGAGGCCTTCCTAGTGAGCAGTGCTCGCATCCCTTCACACTTGCATGTGCATAGATCGGCGTGCGCATCTGCCATCACATCTGGAACGTGCAGAGTCATCACGATCTGCGGTGGCTCAGCATCAGCTTTCGTGGAAGCGCTCTCAGCAGGATGGTTGCTGTCTGTGCAGGTGACGATGCTGGGGTGGTCCATTGACAGTTTCCCCGAGGGCTTCACCAAGTCCGGCGACCTGGCAAATGCTCTGAACGCCACCAAGTGGGGCGCCGATTACCTCGTCGCGGCGCACTCTGCGCCCAACCAATTCGTGGCAGGTGCGTGGTTTCTTCTTGCCTCAAGCTGTCTTCATAGCTGTCAACCGCTCCGCTCTGTTTCTGTGAGTTGTCAGACCATTCAGCCGTAGTCTTGTCCAACGACATCCCGCTTTTGGCCAGCGATTGTGCGCCGTCATGTCCACCGCATTGCTGTAACATATTCCATACTCGTGCGCAGTGGTGGGCAACTCGACCCTAGACTTCAACTACTACGGCCCGGTGGAGGAGTACGCGACCTACGTGAAGAGCCGCCCCTCCTGCTACATCAATGCCGACCAGCCTGGTGCGCAATTGGCCAGGGTTTGCATGACCATTTTAGGAACCATGCCGTTCAACCTCGTCGTTTTGCTGCAGGTGCATGGCAGGGCTGTACTGTCTTGCATGTGCGGAGTTGCATTGCATGTGTGGAGGAGAAGTCGTCCAAATATGACAGAGGGAACATTGTGCGGCAACTATCTGAGCACTGCAGGGCTGCAGCTGCTCTGTGCGTTATCGTCGGGTAAGCTGGCCGCGCAACACGCACTCGCCGATGTCGGACTGCAGGTTCCGAGATCGCTGGCGAGGCGGCGGCAGGCCTCGCGGCTGCGTACATCGTGCTCACCAACCACAGCAGCGGCAGCAGCGCGCAGAATGCGAAGTACCTGATGCATGCAAAGCAGCTGTACACCTTTGCAACGACCAACCCGGGCAGCTACCAGAACGCCACCGACCCTTGCCTGGCGCAGCATGGGGTGCGTTGACGAACATGACAAGCAACAGAGTCGCTCTACAGCTGCAGCTGCAAACTTGTCTCTAGCTCGTCATTCAGGCCACTGGAGACGGCCGGCTTGCATGTCCACAAGTCTGAATGTCTGCATGGGGCTCATGTGCGTGCTGCGCCGCACCCTTAACGATCTCTACATGGGGCTGACTGATCGGCTGCGCGAATGTGCAGATGCTGTACAAGTCGACGGGCTACATTGACGAGCTGGCGTGGGCGGCGGCGTGGCTGTACAAGGCGACCGGCACCACGTCCTACCTGGACGACGCCCGCAAGTACTATTCGATGGTGCGCGTTGCTTCTGACTCACCTTCTGACTCGGGCAGAATCACAAGCAGACTCCAGCCGGCTGGCGGGTCGGTTGCGTGAGGCTGGCGGGTCAGCTCTGCCCTGTGCGGCGCGTATGGAAACAAGGCAGGTGCTATGAGACCCTACCCTGCCAGCTGGAGGAGAATACAGGGCCGTTTCTTAAGCAGAAGCTAACGGGCATGCGTTTGTGGAGAATTTTATCATTAATTAGCAATCCTCCTGCGGCATTTGCAAGCAGTTACTGAGGCGCATTTGTTGGCATGCAGGTGGCACAGCCTGGGTACAGCTTTGAGACCGGAGAGAAGGGGCCCGGTCTCAACGTGCTGATGGGCGACATCGACCCCGCCAATGCCGCCGACTACCGTGCCAACGCCAAGCAGTTCTTCGACCTGTACCTGCAGCAGACCATCCCGTGCGCCGCTCCTCTCGATGCATCAGCAAGTCCTGCCGCGTCAATCAGTTTGCATGTGACATGAGTCACATGGGTCATGAGTTGCTGCGTCATGGAAATTGATATCGTGCACTGGACAGTTGAGCGGCTTTTTTTAGGATTTTGGGCACCGCCGCCTGCCAGCAGTGGCTGTTTCACTTCTGGCATACGTATATCGCCTGAAACTGACATAATATGCTCTATCTGTCTCCAGGCACACCCCCCGCGGCCTCGCTTACCCCTATCACTGGGGCGCCCTGCGTCCGACCACCCAGGTGAGCTCTGCAACGGCAAGTTGGCGTGCAATTTGCAGGCGCATAACCAAATCTGGACTTCAACTCTTGTAGTGATGATACTATTGTTTGTTTGGTAGGGCTCTGACGACAGCAGCTGTGGCGTGAGTGCAGGCAGCCATGCTGGCGCTCATCGAGTCGAAGCAGCTGCGCGGCGGCGGCGGCGACGCCTCCTACGCCGGACAGCTGTTCAACTACGCAAAGTTCCAGATCGACTATGTTTTGGGTGACTCTGGCCGGAGGTAGGGGCCACGTCTCACGCTGCTTCTTCCAGAGCATACTGTTCTGCAGGCTCAGAGCATCTTGACATGGCGGTGTGGGCGAATTGCGGCGACGTGCATAAAGGCTGGATATGCTGCACCATGCTCTGCCTGCGCGAGTTTGTGAACAACATGTTCACACATGCTATCGTACAGCTGGCTCATCGGCTTTGGCGACAACTATCCGGAATACATCTGGCACAAGCCGAGCTACAACGCCGCAATCGACTGGCCGCTGCGGGGCGTGACCATCTTCGCCAACTGGACGGCGCAGCAGACGAGCGGCTCCTTCAAGCAGCTGCTTACCGCGCAGGCGTCCAAGTTCGACATGGAGGGTGGGCGTTTTGAAACTTTACTGTCTCCCGAACGGGCAAATACAGGACTTTCCAGTGTGCTGAATCCATGCAAAGGATGACGATGACACGGATCCTGTGTACAGTTTCTTGTGTTCTACAATGTTGCGCCTGTCGCAGGGTCCGCTACGCCGCAACGGTTTATTGCATATGGCGCTCTCTTTGGCGCACCGCTGAAGGACGACAACCTGGTGGTGTCCAGGAAGGATTTCACGTGAGTGCTGCCCACTGCGCATCTGCTGTTTTGCGGCGACACGCGCCCAAGCACATACTGGTAGACATCCGCACGGCTGTCATGTGAAACGTCCATGTCCATGTTGGCTGACGGCCGCACTGTTATGCTCTGCAGGTATGCAGAGTCCACCACAGGTGAGCTGCTGTGCAATGTCCATCCTGACTGATTGCTGCTGAGGTTAACGGCATGTCACAGATGTACGTCCCCCTTGAAGATCCTATTTTTATTGCATTGCTGTCTGAATGTAATGCACCTGATGTGGCGTGCAGACGGCGTGACCGGCATCACGGGCGCACTTGCGGCTCTGTCCGAGTACTTCACCACCAACCAGGCCAAGCAGGACGACTGCGGGTTGGACCTGGGCTGGACGCACCCAAACGCCACCGTCACTGCCAAATCCATCAACAACACGGCGGAGTGTCTCGGTGCGTCGAGCGGCACTGTGTTGTGTGTCATTCTGGCTGCGGCTTTTGCCTGGGCGGGGCCGGTTTGCAGATTATGAGGTGCCAGGTGTTTATGCACTGTGCTTGGAGGAAGCCGCGCTCGGTAGCTCATCAAACTGCCCATTATGGGCTCACCACCGACAAACAGGCAGCGGCGGCGTCTTGCGATCTTCTGCACAAATGTGGGACGCTTAGTGACTGTGCTTTCTCTGCCGTGTCGTGCAGGCCTGTCTCCCACCATCACCCGCACACCGGCGCGCCAACCCACCAAGGCGCCCACCAAGCGCAACACCGCCACCGCCGGCGCGGCGAACGCTACTGCAGCCGCCGCCGGCGCAACAGCCGCATCTCCAGATGCCGCCGCCGCCAGCCCGGACTCCGCCTCCGCACCGTCCATCGCCGGCGAGGTGCTGGCGCCGGCGTCCGCGCCGGGCGGCGCTGCCGCCGGCGCCCCCAGCACTGGCAGCTCCTCTGCGGCGGCCGTCGGCGCCGCCGCGGGAGCAACAAACACCAGCAGCGCCGACACGCCGGCGCCGGCGCCGCAGGGCGCTGCCTGCGGTGTCGGCGGGCCGCTCGCGATGCTCGCCGCCTCGGTGGCTGCAGCGGCGTGCCTGGCCCTGGCGCTGTAGGCATTCTTCACTGACTGTAGTCGATGAGAGGCTTGCCAGATGTAGGGCAGTAGTACTAGGAGAACAATAACGCTGCACTGGAACATGGATAATGCAGGGGGCGGGAGCGCCGGTCAGCCTGCAGCGAACCGAACCGCCAGATGTGATGCGCACGTCAGACAACCAGTTTCAAAACTACCTCGAGCGTGAACAGCAGCCGAGCTTACGAGGTGCATTTTGTTTCGTGACATACGCAGCACAATTTTGAAATGATGGGAGGGACCATGTGCAGAGATCCACTATGAGTGAATCAGATGGTGGATAGAACTGTAGGTAGGTAGTGAACGGCGCAACGTGATGGACTTGAAAAGCAGAACACTGAGCATAAACACTATTCATTGGCTGAATCGACGGATTAGGTAGTGAACACACACGAGGTTCACAATTGCCGCTAGGAATTGGGCGGAAGTGTCGCTCATGCAGCGTGGCGCCCCCTGGCGGATGTGCAATCTCGACATGCCTGACCCTTGCAAATTAGTACGAGCGCTGCTCTGGACACCGCTTTTTGGACTGCGTACTCGCCACGACTAGATTTCTTCAGCGTCTTCATCCGCCAACGCTCGAGCATACTCCTCACGCGAGAAGCCCGCCGCGACGCCGCCAGTCGAGCTGCCTGCAGCACCGACGCGGGCATGGTCATACGAAAATTACAACAGGGCTCGAATTACTAACAGGGGCCCTCATCAGATGTCTCTCACGAAACGTGTCGTCAATGATGGGGACTTCTGTGTGCGGCTTCAATTCAATTCATTGCCAAAGCTTCACGTATGGTCATTGGCTCAGAAAGCTGCTCACCGGGCGCGGCGGTGGCGGAGGCGTCCCAGTCACCGCCGACGCCGAGGCGCTGCTCAGCAATCTGAGGCGAATTCTGTTTGCCCGACTCGTGAAGCAAGGTCGAGAAGTTTGAGATACCCACCGGGTGCCGTGGCGGCGGAGGCGTCCCAGTCGCCGCCAACGCCGAGGCGCGCCCAGGCGCTGGGCAGCAGCTTGCGCAACCGCCGTTTGGCCTTAGCCTCCTCGTCCGGCCCGCGAGCCCCCGGCTTTGGCGCGCCCCGCACCCGCACCTGTGCATGCAGGTTTTGGGGTTCACCTGTGCACCTGGATTTTTGACCTGGCATGGGACCAGCTCCGTCAGCCGCCAAGGTCACAGGAAGGAAGTCCTAAGATGTCTTTCTGGATCACGTCTCACGTCTGCGCAAATGCCTGCACCGGCATCCGCTCAGGCGCATCAGCATGCAGTCAGGAGCATGACTCGGCGCCTTGGGGCGGCGGCGGCTACAAAACAAACCGGCTCGGAGAGGGGGAGATAACGTCGCGGGGTTGGGGGCCGTGGTCGTACCGGGAAGGTGCCCGGGATTTGTGGCACGTGCGGGTTGAAGGGCCGCCACTCGGGGGGCACAAAGGGCAGTGCCTGCGCGTCCGTCGCGCCGGAATTTGCGTGCGCCGCGTGCAGGTCGTACACCACCGACGCCTGCGCCCCTGCGCACGGCAGCGGCTGCGCCCGCACCTGCGCACGACACAGACCGCCTCGCCCTCCGAAGTTGCGCTGCGGGCGACTCTCATTGTGCTTGGTGTTCGTGGTGGAATTGCAAGGATGCCTGACGGCTCAGACCAGGTCGCTCCAGGCTCAAGTCGTCCGATGTCCCCTCAGCAAGCGCTCTGTTGGTGCGATGTGCGAACCTGGGCTGCAGCTGCAAACCTAGCAAAGGGAGCGTGCAGGCTCACCTCGGGGAGGTCCAGCTCGGGCGGCAGGGCGCGGAAGCAGGTGACGCTGTCGGCGTTAGGCGCATGCGCCAGCAGGTACCTGCGCCCCACAGGTGTGCTGTGAAGCTGCCCCTTGACCCAGGAGTCGCCAAAGGAGTTGCATGACTACTGCAATGACGAAGTCGGCCGGGAATGCACTGCAAACCCAAGGCTCGAGATGCAGTGCAACCTCATAGGTTGAGGGCACTATGAAAACAAGTGCCTTTACATCTTGGTCAGACGTGAGGCATGCTCAAGAATCCGCACCGGCCGGGTGGCGCCTCAGACAGCGGCTCCAGCAGCGCAGTCGCCAGGCGGTAGGCGTGCACCGGCTTGAAGCCCGTCTCCTCCCCCTGCGCCAGCACCTCCGCCAGCCTGCAACAGTCATAATATCGAGTCTAGACTAATACTAGCAGATGCATGCTTTCTCAGACGCAGAAATGGAATGGCCCTGCGCCAGCACGTCCGCCAGCCTGCAGCAGCAACACAGTCTCGTCAAGATTTCTGTGAAGCTGACTGCACAGGGAATGGGCAGCACCTGCCTTCTCGCCCCTGAGCCAGCACGTCCGCCAGCCAGCGGCAGCAGCAGCAGTGCCCTTGTCAGTAGATATGGCGAAACTTCCATGGTGCAGATTGTCTGCAGAGCAGGAATGGACCAGGCTGCACATGCCCTGTGCACTGCGCCAGCACATCCACTTGCCGCTTTGCCGCTCAAATGTGTCGTGAACCCTCGGCGATGCCGCGAGCTCCATGAAAAGCGCTGATGTTCCGGCGCACACAGCATACGAATCAGGTTCATCTAGCACAGTCTGTGGCTCCATGAGCACCTGAGCAGCTCGACGCGCAGCAGCTCGCTGGTCTCCACCGCCACGCGGCCGACCATGAGTGCCGCCTCCGGCCGCAGCTGCAGCGCCGCCCACCGCCTGGCTGCCT
>JAABUK010011228.1_pt1 | contig 11724 bp, 20 predicted proteins | sample 5559141 | NCBI WGS metagenome assembly JAABUK01 (sample SAMN10711869, study PRJNA513367) | rock metagenome | isolation source: Antarctica rocks | place: Antarctica: Victoria Land, Pudding Butte nord | collected 2016-01-03 | reverse complement strand
GTTGAAAACCGCCTGCAGATGCGCGGCGATCCCACTCACTCGTTACAAACACCCAGGACCACACCGTGGTCAGCATGCTCACAGTCAGCATGCGATGGCAAAGTGCTCACCTCTGACACCGGGTGTGACGCCACGCTGGGCAGCGGGCTGAGTCCCAGCGAGGTGAGTCCAATGTTCACGTAGAAGAAGTTGATGCTCTCGTTGAACACGGATTGCAGCGCCTCCGCCGACTGCTGCCATGCCGCGGCGCCCGGCGCCGCTGGGCTCAACAGAATGTGCCAGAGGTACACTGCACGGCAGCAGAGGGACGGACTCGGATATGCACACAATGAACGTGGATCCAGGAACTTCCTCGATGTGCCTGATTGTGCGATGCGACGATGTTGGTCGACAGGCAGAAAAATCCAGGCAGGAAAACCCACCGGCATAAAACGCCCACATGGCCATGCCGAGCAGCGGGGGCAGCTGGCCGGGGTTGGCTCGCGGCCCCAGCTGGCGCACAACCGGCGCCAAGCCCTTGAGCGCAAAGAGTGCTGCGCCGCCTGGCTTTGTCGCTGCAGCCAGACACACAGAACATCAGTCGGCTTTCAGCGTGGAGATAACCCAGGCTGCTCTCCTGCATGGTGCATCGGCTGTTACCATTGAAAACCGCATGGCTCTGAAGCTTGCAGGCAGCACAAGGACTTGAGATGCTCGAGAGTAGTGAATGGCAGCGCACGTGACTCGACCAGATCCCTGGCCGATGTGATTAGGCCCTCGTCATTGACCTGCAGATAGATGGACCTTCCAAGTCTTCTCCACGGACTTGGCTAAGGATGATCCAGCGGTGCAGACCGATGCATGAGTGCCTGACGTGGCATAGACGTGCACACAATGCCCAAGCGCACCTCATAAAAGCTGCAACCGCGTGAGAACGGAAACTCGTTGCCCTCGATCTCCACATGCCTGCAGTGATGGATAAATGTGGTGCTTTCACATTGATAAGTCCGGCTTGCTGGAAGACAAGGCGACTGCTTACCACACTGCAGCTCGGCACCTCGCTCTGTCGACCATGCAATGCAAACAATGCAAATCTACGCACAGGAATGATTGCACATCTCACCACCGCACGCCAACGGCATTGGCATCGCCTGTTGTGATGGCCTCGGGCGTGAATTTCAGGTCGCCAGGCACCGTGGCGGTGACCTTTTCAAAGTACTTTCGCACCGCGGCTTTGCCCCTGAACGGCTCTTGATACAGCGCTAGGTCATGGTACGCAACGCCCTCCGCCATCAGCGCCATGACGGCATCGACGTCTCCGCTGTTGTACCTGTACGCATGAATCACAGAACGTATGTCAGTCACCACGATCAAGCAGCTCCCACATGGAAACTGGGAGGAGAATCATCGGTGCTGCGACGTTGCCATTTGGGTGTCTTCGCCCAGGCGGTGCATATTCAAGGAATTCACCATCGAGAATCACTCTTCAATCTGGAATGTTTGTCAAGGTTGCCACAGGATGCTCACGCTGTGTAGAATTCCTGGATGATTTCCTTGGCTTCCCGCCGCTGCATCGCCGGCTCTGCGGCCCGTTCCGCGGCGGCGCGGCATGCTCCTCGCATAGAGCTGCTGGCTGGCGGGCACGGGGCTGCAGCCTGCCGTCTTGTCCTGATGTTGCTAGTGAAATTGCTGCAGAGTTCTGGTTTTGTCGGGAATCGCGCCGAACACGGCCGCATGATGCCCTGGATGCAATGCCTGAGTGGCATGCAAGTGCACGACGAGCTGTGACCTGACAGAAGCGAACGCTCTGTTGCCATCGAGCGACTTCAGGGTTCAATTCAACGAAGCAACACGGATTCGTCCAATTCAATCATGCATGTGCAGCTATGACTGTCGTCGATCCCGGTCAGTGAATGACCAGCCACGAAACCTGATGGCAAGCGGTAATTCAACATGCGAAATGTTGATCGGCAATGACAAGAACAGTGTCCGCGAGCCAGCCAGCACCTAGGCATGAATTTAACGGATGGATTCCCGCTATATCGAGGGGGACTCTCAGCGCCCGGCCTGCTCTCAAAGCAGCCAGTCGCGCGAAAACACGGTCTCCTCCGTCGCAAGCCAGCACCTCTGTTACTCCGGGATTGTGCAGAGCGTGTGCCAGCAGAGGAGCTCTTCGCAAAGGGGGGCACCCGAGAGAGGTCTGGACAGCTTGCGGGGGCGTCCCTCCAGCGACCCAGACCTCCAAATATGTGTTAGTGGTTTTCGGCCTCCCGCACAAGGCGGGGGGCGTACCGAGCGCTGCGCGGCCGGCGGCACGTTGCATTGCGTTACGGGCATGTCGGCCGCTCTGGCAAGCCTCCTGACTGAGAAGTCATCACCCAAGACTCCGGCGCCAATGGCGTCGACGCTGCGCTCCACGTCCACGGAGGACAGCTTTACCACAGAAAAGGCACGCCTGCGGGTGTCCTACGGCGGCAAGATCGTCCAGGTGGGAGACTTTGCTGCAGCTTCCCTCGTTGCTGTCCAAGGTGTCGACACACAGCAGGCCCTGGAATCGCCTGCTTCGCTTCGTTTGCATCATCATGTGTTCAGACTTCTACTTGCAAGTTTCTGCAGCGGGTCGGGCCCCTCATACATGCCAAAATAGCCCCTGGCGGCGTTACGGCGCGCCGCCATAGCCGTGTGGCCGCACTTGCCTGTGTTCCTGCCCTTTGTCGACCTCCGCCGCCCATCTTCCACTGCAGGACAATGCGGGCAGATGGAAGTACCAGGGCGGCGACACATATCTGGAGAGCGTGCCGGTGACCTGGAAGTACTCGGACTTCGTTTTCCGGCTGGTGGAGAAGACGGGCGAGGCGGTCGCCGTCAAGTACATGCTGCCGGGCGAGGACATGGACCCGGATTCGCTCATCACCGTCACGGACGATGACGACCTGCAGGTCAGCTGCGCGCCGCTACATCCCCTGCCGCCAGCAGAGTGCATTCAGCTGCAGCAGCTGCTGCGGCATGCCTGTGGAAGCACGCCCGCCTAAGGGAAACACAGCTGCTGCGGCGCCTTTACAGGCTTAGCGCGATCTGATGTGTGTCATTTCACGCTTCTAACTTCTGTGTTGCTCTGCGAGAGGCCCAGTCTCTCACAGATTGTGACAATGTGCATTCATGTGTGTGCCGCAGGAGATGCTGGATGAGTACCAGCGGGGGCTGCGCATCCCGGGCACCCCTATCAAGACATTCCGGCTGCGGGTGCTGCTGTTTCCTGCGGCTGAGGAGCCCTTCACGCCGGAGGAGATTGCGGACGGCGAAATCTTCTTCTCGCTCTTAAGGTGAGGAGAATTCACCCCCTTTGATCGGCACCTCTCGCACAAAAGACGGCAGATGCTGCAGGCCGTGGCATGTGCAGCGTGCATGGAGCATCAAGGTCCTTTCCTCTCTGTTCCTGGCCTGGAGGAGTGCAGCATCTGACACGATTCACAGTGTGATAACGAGCAAAGTTCAGCATCTATGCATCTACTCTGTCCTCCGTGACAGAGTTGGCCGCTTGTGTGTGCAGCGCGGACCGGCTGGGCAGGGACAAGGGCGGCGCCGGCGGCGGCAGCGCCAGCCGCGCTTCCACAAATCGCACCGGCGCGGATGCCTACAGCAGCGCTGTGTCCAGCGGCGGCGGCTCCCAGGCCGACAGCGCCACGGGCATGGGCATGGGCGCCGACGACGGCGCCAATGGCGGCCACGATGGCGGCGACGGCCTCTTTGGCGGCAGCGGCGGCGGCGGCATCTTTGGCGGCAGCGGCGGCGGCATGACCGGCGGCAGCGATGCCGCCGCTGCCGCGGGCGAGGACGGCGAGCAATCGGAGGTGGATGCCTGGCAGGCGGGCTTTGAGGCGGGGCAGGAGGCGGCCGCATGGGCGCGCCTGCCTTCCGGCTCATTTAACGGCGATGCGCAAGATTTTGTAGTCAGGTTGCCCGTCAAGGTAAGAGCAGCGTGGTACGTGATTGCATGGTACGACGGCATTGCTGTGTGCTGTGCCTTGCAGCCAGGTGTCGCAGCCGCATCGGGTCGTCCGCAGGCTCGCGGCTTGCGGCACTGGACATGCTGCAGAGCCATGTGGTGTTGGGAGGTCACGCCTGCCACGGCCAGCGGCACAAAACTCCTCATCTGACCCGTGATCTGCTTTCTCTCTGCAGGGCAGGACCTCCACGGACACACCGCGCGGCCAGCAGCGTGGCAAGGGCCCGGCGCTGCCGCACGTGGTGGCGCTCACAGCTGAGTCAGTTTTGGCCGACACCGACGGCGCCTACCCCTCCATCTGGGCGAGCTCAGGTACGCAAGGTCGCATCGATCGCACTAGTGGTATGAGACACACTGGGGCAGGACCCGCTGCCGCTTGGCATTTGCCTTCCTTGTCATTTTGGATTTGTGTTTTGTTGGCCAGTGGCTGAGCAGGTCGATCCGCCTCGGAATGAACCTAGCTGTTGTGGGCTGGACCGCTCACGTGCACGTCTGCATGTCCCCGCAGGCGGCAAGTCGCCGTCCGCCTACGGCGGCAGCAGCCAGCCGGGATCAGCGCGCGCTGGCGCGCAGTTCCTGCCCAGCCGCATCTCGGTGTTCGAGAGCAGCCGCAGCTGCGCCTCTGCAGGCCCGCTGTTGCCCGCCGTGCCGCCGGTCATCGACCAGGTGGGTTACATCATGTGAACCTATATGGGAACTCACCAAAAGCATGCAACTCTCTGCTCATTCAGAAATCAAGGACATGACGCGGACATGGCACAGAATGGTCCACGCCAGTGGTGGCGGCCAACACATGCCGGGCACTCCTTATGGGCCTGCAACCAGCACGACTCCAGATCCTGAGCTCTTCAATGTTTTGTCACTGCAGCTCAGTGCGGGCGTGCGGCTGCCGAGCCACATCTCCGCCTTTGGCGAGAGCTCCATGGACGGCCGCACGGACGAGGAGCGATTTGTGCCGCACGACCTGCTCGTGTCCGAGTCGGATCCGCCAGGTGGGCAACTGTCATCATCAAAGGTGTAGGAGGAAGATTTTTGCAAAGGGACAGCCGACGCATGAGCCGCCAGCACGCAGGCCAGCATCGACTGCAATGGTGCCGAGGCAGCGAGAGGATTCCTGGTGGCAGCCGCTGGGATGCAGCCGCCTCTGTGCATGCTCATGTAACCAACAACCTTTCGCCATTCTTCTTTGCATGGCACAGGTCCGGGGGCGCTGCCGCCGGTGCGCTGCGCGCCGCTGGCGGTGCTGCAGGAGGACCGGGAGGCCGCCGGCCTCGGCCGCCGCCCGGCCGTCATGGTCACCTCCCCCAGCGCGCTGCGCTTCCCCAAGGTCCACTGCGTGCCGCAGGTGCGAGCCCAACACAATATTTTTCCCCTGTTGCGATTTTGGTTTTGGTTCACTGCTGTCAGCACCCCAGGATCGATGCTCATGCTGCCTCCTGGCCTCGCCTGCAACATGTGTCCAGATCGACATCTCGTTCGGTGCCAATGACGCGCCTTGCCTTGACGCACTCACGGTTTGGCGTGCAGGATGAGATCACGGTGCTGGGCCGCATCGGCGAGGGCGCCTTCGGCGAGGTCTCCCTGGCGACAAGCCCCATCTTCGGGCAGGTCGCCATCAAGTGGCTCAAGCCTGGCAAGGTGAGCGTCGGTGTCGGTGCTGAATTATCAGTATGTCGGTCCTGAGACACCCGTGACCTCGCAGGCTGTCTGCTGTGGCCAGCCTGCCGGACTCCTGCCGCCATTGTGTGCAGCTTGGGTTGGTGTAATCCTGCTCACAGGAAGCCTGGTCTAGGCTTGAATGCGCCAACTGCATCGCCCACGTTTTCGGCACCGCTAGCTTCAGCACGTGCAGGCACTGCTGCGGTCATGTCAAACCGCCACTCGTGCGTTTCTTCGTCCCCCTGCAGCACGTGCAGCGCAGCTCGGAGTCGTTCTGGGCGGAGGCGGAGGTGCTGGCGAGTGTGAACCACCCCAATGTGCTGCGCTTCTACGGCGTCGTCACCAATTCTGCGGCGGACCCCACCTGCGTCGGCATCATGACCGAGTACATGCGCGGCGGCTCCCTCGCGGACCTCATCCGGTGAGCTGCCAACCACCCGCCCCGCAGATCATCCTGTGCCGTGCTTCTAAGATGTAGTCTTCCAAGATCTTGCTGATTCTCCCTTGCCCCTCAGACTGCTCTGCGTATGACTTACTGCATATGAGGGGCGCTGGAGTGCCTGCATGTTAGCCGCTGTGGTCGTCCTCTCGAGGCACCAGCCTCTCAAGTGGCTGCGCTTGGTGCTCCGCCCAGTCTGCAGGGCGACGACCTGCTAAACCTGCTGCTGATGCTAATGTCGTGAACTATCTGCGAACAGGTACCGCGACGTGTTCCTGCCGCTGCGGCAGCGCGCGGAGATGGCGCTGGGAGCGGTGAAGGGCCTGGCCTACCTGCACGAGATGCGCATCGTGCACTTCGACCTCAAGCCGGAGAACCTGCTGCTGGACAACCCCGGCGGCGGCATCGCCGTCAAGGTCGCCGACTTTGGGCTGCACAAACACAAGAAGGAGCACCAGTCCTACGTCTCCGGCGTGCATGACCTCAGGTGCCCTAAACCCTTCCCCGATGTGCTGTCTTGACCCTGACCATGGTCCTGCGCCTGCAGCCGCTTCCTGTGTGGGCGTTGGTCCTGGCAAAAAGCACTGCATCTTGCATCACCTGCACAGCGTCCCCCACATTGCACATGTGCCCCACCCCACCACTGCGGAAAAACCTGTTTGCAGCAGGAAGTCATCATCACATCCTCTTGCACGAGCATTCAACGTCTCTGCTGTGGGGCAATCAAGCCACACCGCTCTGACGCATTGCGGTGCGCCCTGGCCCTGCAGGGGAACGCTGCCGTACATGGCGCCGGAGCTGGTGAGCGACCCGACGCGCGTGAGCGAGAAGGCGGACGTGTGGTCGCTGGGCATGGTGCTATGGGAGATGCTCACGCTGCAGGTGCCCTTCAGCCACCTGTCGCCGCAGCAGATCGTCGCCGGCCTCATGGTCGGCAACCTGCAGCCCGAGGTGCGCCTCCCCTCTGATTTCCTGATTTCCACACTCCCGCACCGCTTTCAACATGACGACTCCCGGAACATGCTGCCCTTGGCCTTCCTTGCTGCCGCTGACCTTGCCTATAGCTTGAGCAATCTTCAGCTAGCGCATGGCTGTCCTGGACTCGATGTGTAGCTGTCCTGGGTTGACATTAGCCTCTGGCCTGCGCAGGTGCCAAGCTGGTGCGAGAACGAGTGGCGGTTCCTGCTGGAGGCGTGCTGGGAGGTGAACCCTGCGGCGCGCCCCAACCTCCGCGATGTCTCGGTGCAGCTGGAGGCGATCCTGCAGATGAACTGAGGCGGTTTCCCAGCGCTCGCTTGATTCTTCCGCCGGGAGAGAGGCTGGTCCCCAATCAACGGGCCATGCCGATCCGATGGCCACTACTGTTTTCCTGCCATTATTCACATGTGCTCCGCTGTCTTCTTGTGCTACCTTGCGCGTCGCCGCCGAGCGCTCCCTTTAGTCTCTGCCTTTGTTCAACGCAGCCGCCTCGCCCGCTGCAAAGCGGGCACTCTACCAACTTCGAGACACACCCGCAGTTCGCACAGAGGCTGGCGCCTTTCGATCACATTTCCTCTGCTCTCAGTGGTTCCGCAGTGTAATCGGAAACAGCTCCATCCCTGCTCCGTTCTTGCTCCGTTCCTGCGCTAGACGGCACGTGGTTATGCAAGCTTGTGGGGCATTGCTTGAATGCAGTGCACCGGGTCCTCCATTCCTTTGTCAGCTTCCAAGCGGGCGGGTGTGGGACAAAGGCTGCGCGGGCGGCACATTGGAAAACGATAAAGGATCGCCGTGGCTGCATGGCACGCCACAGCAGCCCCTTCATCGCCTTCCATGCATGTGTTGGCCATTCCTTTGTTGCCCTTCAATCCAGTGCGGGCAGGGCATGTTAAGCTATGCCACACAACCTTGCCAAGTCCTCGTTAGGCTTATTAACTAGACCCCTATCCTTGTGCCCGTTGTATAAACTTACTACGCGAATGTCCCTCTTGTGCAACGCTCAAGTCAGACTCTCTAGTCATCTGCACGTGCTCAGCAGGGAACAGGCTGACGAGGACATGTGCAGGCAGTGCGCAGTCAATGAACTTCTCGCTTATCACCTCTTTTAATCGCTACATCATCTGCAATACTCTGCGCTTCGCCTTCCTATCTCAATGAGCGACAGCGGCGCTGCTCGCCGACTGGAAGTTTTGGCAGGTCAACTGCTCGGCGTGACTATGCAGGAAACGAGTTCTTCTGGCTCCTCCGTCTGGGCCAATGTCCCACAGGTACTGCTTAGGTGGTTGTTGCAGCGATGTTCTGATGAGCTGGCCATGCTTTCCGTGTCGTTTTTAATGCATCAATGGCAGTGTCATCTGGTGCACGCACAACAAGTTACCTTCTGAACGATGTCTGAGATGCCGGCGACCATGCCAGATTTCATACCCCTGACATTTTGCTGGCTCGGGGCCATCGCGCTGTGTTTGCTGATGCATCGGAGCACTTCGATGCCCGCAGGCGCCACCCGACGCCATCCTGGGCATCAGCGAAGCCTTCAAGAAGGACCAGGACAGTCGGAAGCTGAATCTTGGGGTGGGCGCCTACCGCACGGCGCAGGGCAAGCCCCTGGTGCTGGACGTGGTGCGCACCGCCGAGCAGCGCATCGCCGCCGACCGCAGCCGCGACAAGGTGTGTGCTTCCCTGTCGGCCTCGCCTGCATCACTCTTCATGTTGTGCTCGTTCATGTATGACTCAAATCTTTAGCCTGGTATCTTTCATAATTTGTGTGCATTTGTCAGACACATGTTGCCGGCCTCTGGCGACACGTTCAGCCTAAAAAATCCGAGAGTGACAGGCGGCCGCATGCATGCCTGCAGGAGTACGCAGCCATTGGCGGCAACACTAACTTCTGCGCCCTGTCCGCCCGGCTGGCCTTCGGCGCCGAGAGCGCCATGCTGCATGAGAAGCGCAACTGCACCGTCCAAACACTCTCAGGCACCGGATATAGACGACCGCCGTCCATCAGTGGCGCTTTGAACGCATGGTTTATGAGAATGGAGTAGGAGGCCCTCTGTTGTTTTTCCTGAAAACGTCTAGGCGTCACCCGTCTTTTGGCGTCACTGACGGACGGCCGCCTTTGTTCTCTCACATATGTGAAAGAAGGAAACTGTCGAGCAAGCTTTTTTCTCTCTCTCTCAGGCACCGGCTCACTGCGGGTGCGGCACACCTGCCTGCATGCTTACTTTGCTATCCTGCTGCACATTCATGTCTGCAAGTAGAGTGGCCTTGCTATCAGAATAACCTGACTAAGCTCTGGCTTGCATGCAGGTGGGTGCCGAGTTCCTGGCAAAGCACTACGGTAGGCCCCTCGTTTTTCAAATGTATTTGCCAGACTTTTGAGTTCACCTGTTTTTCTTCACTCGTTTTTGAGTTCAAGATCGGGATGCTGATTCCTCCCTTGAATAGAATGTAGATCGTGGGCACCGTGCATGCAGGCGTGCGGGTGATCTACCTGCCCGACCCCACGTGGGCGAACCACAACAAGATCTTCCCGGCAGGCGGCATCGAGGTCCGCAAGTACCGCTACTACCTGCCAAAGACGAGGGGCCTGGATTACGAGGTGAGGCACTGGAAATCACGCTATGCGTGTGCTGTGAACTTAAAGGTGTGTGAACTGTGGAAAGGAAGCAAGTCTCCATATGCGCTCATTCATAATCTCCACACATTCTCGTCACAGGGCCTCATTCAGGACCTCGGCTCGGCACAGGAGGGTAGCATTGTGGTGAGACTCTCTGACCATGCCATGATGTGCAGGGACCTTTCTCTTAGCGCAACTCCTGGGCACGTCTGCACCGCCACAATGCCCATTGTCCAAGCCAGCATGTACCTGTCATGGAGCAGTCGCATGCTGGACATCGCTGACGACTTGGAAGCATGTGTGCAGCTGCTGCACGCGTGCGCGCACAACCCCACCGGCGTGGACCCCACCCTCGACCAGTGGAAGGTGAGATACCTTTCGTGTGTTGCGCCATCGTGGCTCCGAGCAAGTGAATCGCATGCATAGTCTGCAGTTTCGCCAAGGGTGTCGGCAAGGCACCGTCCGATGGCTTTCTCTGCTGCCTGTCCTGAGCTGTGCTCGCCTGCTCGCCGCAGGGCATCCTGCGGGTTGTGCAGCAGCGGCGCCTGCTGCCGTTCTTTGACAGGTGAGCAACATGCTTTTCATTGCGACAGAGGTAGGTGACATGTTGCAAGGTCTGCGGACATTGCACATCGCAGCAAATCACATGGCCCGCCGAGCAGTGAAACCGTGTCCCTTCTACTGTGATGCGCATTGCGATGCTTTTCTCGCTTCTCTGCAGCGCGTACCAAGGCTTCGCCAGCGGCAGCCTGGAGCGCGATGCTGCGGCAGTACGCTTGTTCGCAGATGCGGGCCTGGAGCTGCTGCTGGCCCAGGTGCTCTGCTGACACACACTACAGCCTGTGCAAAACAGTGCACACACTTGGAATGCAGATTCTCTACTTTTTGGCTTTCACTGTGGAAACAAATGTGCGGTGGAAGGGTGGTTGCGCGGCAGCACAACTACACACAACTGGATGTAGATCGAGCGCATTGCCCTGCTATCTACCAATGTCCCTGACGCGGATAAAATACGTAACAGCAGAAAAACAAATAGGACTGATCTGTTGATGCGCAGAGCTACGCCAAGAACATGGGGCTGTATGGCGAGCGGGTGGGCGCACTGACGGTGGTGTCTAAGGACCCGGGCTCTGTGAAGCGCGTCGAGAGCCAGCTCAAGCAGGTGCGCCCCGCCGCCTGCAGTCCTTCGTCCAATTTCGTGATGCCATGAGAACGAGCACACTAATCGCATCAGTCCGCAGCTTGTCCTCTGCCAGGCCTGGTTTTCGCCGCAACATCGTGGAGCCTCACCGCGTCGTGCTAGCTCAGCATATGCGGGAGCGCGTGCAATGATGCAGTCTCTACTTTAATAAGTGTTGACAGACGTGCCACTCGGGATGCCTGGCAGGTGATCAGGGCGATGTATTCGAGCCCGCCGCGCCACGGCGCCGAGATCGCCGAGCTGGTGCTCAGCGACCCGCAGCTGTACGACGCCTGGAAGGTGCGCCTGGGCCGCCCTGCTGCAGGCCATGCTTTTATGCCCGGCACGTGTGCCCAGCGTGACCAGCATGCAAGTCTGAGAGCCGTGCAGCCAGCAGTCATGGGAGTTGCGTCTCATGCGCGCAGCAATCAGTGTCCGCGTACGTGTTTCACTAGCGTATGCGTATTCACCCTCTACGTTCCTGGCATGCAGGTGGAGCTGAAGGGCATGGCAGACCGGATCATCACCATGCGCACGAAGCTGCACGAGAGCCTCAAGGCGGTCGGCGCGCCCGGCGGCTGGGACCACATCGTCAACCAGATCGGTGCGTTAGTTCGGATGATCCTGTTTTGGCTCGGATCCTCCTGTTCTGGCTCACCAGACCGGCAACGTCCTGTGGCATCTTTCCATGTTGTCTCGGCTCCTCGCGACATTGGTGTCGCCTTCCTAGCCGCAGACATGTGTTTGCCTGGCATGCGAACAACGTGCAATGGCTGCGCGAAAGCTTTGTCGCACGCCCTGCTGAGGGACTTGCGATGTGTGGATGCGCAGGAATGTTCAGCTTCACCGGCCTGACGGCGCCCCAG
>JAABUK010011225.1_pt1 | contig 11724 bp, 13 predicted proteins | sample 5559141 | NCBI WGS metagenome assembly JAABUK01 (sample SAMN10711869, study PRJNA513367) | rock metagenome | isolation source: Antarctica rocks | place: Antarctica: Victoria Land, Pudding Butte nord | collected 2016-01-03 | reverse complement strand
GAATGGCGCGAGCGCCTCGAAGCGGGCTTTGATGGCGGCAGTGTCGATCACCCCGCCAGGCTAGTACGACCGGATAACCGATTCCTACCCACAATCGAGACTCGATTGTTCCGGCTCAGGCCCTTAGGGGCAAGAGGCGCTTTGACAATGACAGCTTTCAACGAGGGAGGTGTTCCCCTCATGTACCCATCCCACCCCGCAACGGCTACCCAGCAGCACGGAATGTGCCGCAGAACCCGAAATTCATTGTCACAGCCAGGCTGCCCCAGCACGAAGGACCCGGTGCGCGCCTGCTGCGGCTGAAGGGGATCGGCCCGGAGACGGCGTCGGTGCTGGCCGGCGAGGCATTCTTCCGCGACTTCCGCAACCGCCGCGAGGTCGCGTCCTATGCGGGCCTTGCACCAAGCCCGTGGCAGAGCGGCGGCGTCGATCATGAGCAGGGCATCTCGAAGGCGGGCAACGCGCGGGTGCGCAAGACCATGGGCGAAGCCTGCAAAGGTTCCGCGTGCGTAGCACGTGCAAGGCAGGCGGAGGGCAGCTAGCCTGGCTGTGGCTGCGCAACCAGCCCGACAGTGCGCTGAGTGCCTGGTATCGCGACCGGGTGCGCGATGGGCGCGGCCGCATCAAGCGCATCGCCATCACGGCACTGGCGCGCAAGCTGCTCGTAGCACTTTGGCGGTTTGTCACCCACGGCTTGGTGCCGACCGGCGCCGTGCTGAAGCCAGCCCAGGCGGACTGACGGGAGACGCCGAAGATGCGCAACCCAATCCGCGGCTCAACTTTGAACTGAGCCGCTGGATCCGGGATGAATGGTGACCGACTGGAACCGGGGCTGAAAGATGCCGTGCTCCCAAGAAGGGTCCCATTCCTCCGAGCCCTGGCCCTCAAGCATGAGGGATTGTGGTCCGGACCGCCCGAGGTCCGACCGGATACGAGGTGATGCGGCGGGAGCTGCCGCATAAGAGATGACGGGCTCGAACCACGGATCCAATCACGCCAGGAGATCAGAAATGACCGCTTGACATCAAAACCCCATACGAGCTTCCGCGCGCGACAGCGCGTAGAATAGCGGCGGAGGGTGGCGTGAGGCGGACGTCGAGGTCGTCGATGCCGACCTTGGCCTGAGCGCCGCGTCGGCAGCGCACCGCCAGGGCTTCAAGGACCTGGTCGCGCGCATCGCGCTCGGCGAGGTCGGCCTGATCGTCTCGATCGAGGTCACCCGCCTCGCGCGCAACTGCTCGGACTGGTATCCGCTGCTCGACATCTGCGGCCACCGCGGCTGCCTGATCGCCGGCCGCGATGCGGTCTACGACCCGGGCCTGCCCGACGGGTGGCTCCTGCTCGGGCTCAAGGGCACGATCTCCGAACTGGAGCTGCACACGATCCGCGGCCGCCTCACCGCGGGCCTGCTCAGCAAGGCCCGCCGGGGCGAGTTGGCTCTGCACCTGCCGGCCGGGCTGGTGCGCGACCCCTCGGGCGTGGTCACCAAGGACCCGAACCAGGAGGTGCAGGATCGGGTCGCACTGGTGTTCGACAGGTTCTTGCGCCTGCGCACGACCATGCAGGTCACCCGCGCGCTGCATGCGCGCGGCCTGATGCTGCCCCGCAACGACAAGCACGGCGAGACACACTGGGCGCGGGCCAAACCGCGCCGCAGTGACGGAGATGCTGAAGAACCCCGCCTATGCAGGCGCCTTCGCCTACGGCCGGACGCAGATGCGCGACGCCGCCGTGCCCGGGCGGCGGCGCGTCCAGGTGCGCCGCCCTGGCAGGGAGTGCAAGATCCTGGTGCGCGACCGCTACCCCGCCTACGTGCCGTGGGCGACGCACGAGAAGATCAAGGCCATGCTGCGCGACAACCGGGCCGAATACGAGAAGCTGAAGACCCGCGGGGTGCCGCGCGACGGGGCGGCGCTGCTGCACGGCATCGCCTGGTGCGGCGAGTGCGGGCACAAGATGGTGGTGCGCTACGTACGCGGCAGCGAGTACGTTTGCACCTACCTGCAGAAGCAGCAGGGAGCGCCGGTGTGCCAAAGGCTACAGGCGGCCCGCATCGACGACCGCGTGGCGGCAGCGTTCCTGGACGCGGTGGCGCCGGCGGAGATGGACGCCTGGTCCGAAGCGCGCAGCGCCGATCGCCAGGCCGAAACGGCGCTGCGGCACGCCGAAGCGCAGCAGGTCGAGCGGCTGCGCTACCAGGCCAGCCTCGCTGAGCGGCAGTTCAACCGCGTGGACCCCGACAACCGGCTGGTCGCAGCCGAGCTGGAACGACGCTGGGAAGCGGCCCTGGCCGAGTTGCGCCAGGCCGAGGCTGCCTTGGCACGGCGAGAAGGAGAAGCATGCAACAGCGGCCCTGCCGCCCTTGATCCGGTGCTGCGCGCCCAGGCCCTGGCGCTGGGCGAACGGCTGCCCGCGCTCTGGGCCGACCCGGGCGTCAGCCGCGAGCACCGCAAGGCGCTGCTGCGCTGCCTAATCGACAAAGTAGCCCTGCGCCGCACGGCCCGCGACGCGGCCAGCGTGCGCGTCGTCTGGCGCGGGGGCGAAGTGAGCGAGTTCACGGTGGCGCTGACGGTGAACGCGCTTGCCGCCCTGCCGCGCGCGGCCGAGATGGAGGCGCGCGTGCTTGAACTGGCACGCGATGGCTTGCACGACGACGAGATCGTCCGCGTGCTGACCGCCGAAGGCCACCGCTCGCCCTGGCGCACGGAGGAGGTCCTGCCCGGGACGGTGCAGCGCATCCGCTTGCAGCACCGGGTCAAGGTCGTTCGCCGGAGCCGCTGGCATGACGCGCCAGTCTGGATGGCGGTCACGGAAGCCGCGGCTCGGCTGCAGGTGCCGCGCCAGTGGGTCAGGGGCCGGATCCGGTCCGGGGTGATCCAAACATTCCGCGAGCCGAGTGGGCGCTACCTGATCCCGGACACGCCGGCAGCGCTCGACGCAATCCGGGACCTGCAAGCAGGTCGGATTGGGCGCATCGACCTGACGCCCCGTCTCAATGAGAACAAGGAGCACTGATATGTATTGTCGCAACGGAAACGGCGGGCCTGAACCTGCAACGCCACCGGGCGGCCCTGCCAAGGCAGGTCGCTCAGGGTCCGTTCGTAATGGCTGTGGAGCTAGCCCGACATCGTGCCGCAATCGGGATAGGCCGGGACCCGCAAGCAGGTCGGGTTGGGCGCATCGACCTTACGCCCCGTCTCAATGGGAACAAGGAGCACTGCTGTGTATTGTCGCAGTAGAACCGACGCACGCGTAAGCTGACCCGGACCGTCCGCCCGAGTGATGGGAGGTCGGCAGGGTGCCCATGATAGCGGCTGTGCACGGCTTGGCCTCTCGTGCCGTAGTCCGGGCAGCGCCCGCCACGATTTAAGCCATGCGCAGCAATCTGGAGATGGGCCGGAGTATCAGGTGTCACCTGTTCGATCCGGCAGCCGGGGATCGGACGTTGAATGTTCATGCGCCACTTTATGGGAAGCCACATCGTCTTTGAAAGACACCAGTGCTCTCCCGTCATCGTCCATGGATGGTGCGGAAGGCCCTAAAAACCTGAACCAAATCGGAGTTGCCGGAGCCGTGCACCGACGAAACGTACAAGTCGCGCAGATCAAAAGGAGCGCCGCCCGATCTCGTCGCATTCCTCCCCATGGATGTCGAGAATCTCGCGTTCGTACGCGTTGAGGAGGGATGACGAAGTTCATCGATACGGTTTCCATTTTATTGAGCGAGGAACACACGTCGTCGACATGACCGCGTGGCGGGTCTCCGTGTTCGATCGGCTCCGCTCGGAGTTGGAGTCGTCCAACTCGCGCCTTGGGGGCGTCGCACTTTAATGCCGCGCGGCTTCGCCGCCAAGGTCCTGGAACCGAACTTTGAGTCCTCCAACTTCGCCTCTCACAAGCACCATTTCGTCCTACCAAGTTACACTTTGCGCAGGTGCCCCGGCCGAAGTTGGACGACTCCAACTCCGGTGCGCGCCGGGTGCCTCCCGCAAGTTGGAGTCGTCCAACTCCCTCAATTCTAGGCCGCCCGTTGCGTGGAGGTGCTCCCCCACGTACTTTGGGAGCCGGAGTTGGAGGACACCAACTTCGGGTTTGGTGGCTGCGTCCGGAGCGGCAGCCGTGCGGCACCCTGAAACTCATTCCGTAGTCCGGATGTTGCGCCCTATTTGTCACACCGCTTCATCCGTGTGCCACAGGTGCTCCGTCCGTGCTTCATGCCGGGTGCTTTCAACGCCTATCTTGGGCTCCTTGCCCGAACGGTGCGAAGGAATTTCATGTTGACGCAAGTGGAATCGGTTGCGACCTACCGGCAGATCGCCGACGTGATCCGCTCGATGCAGCGGGTGTCCATCGAGGTGGAGAACGCTCCGGACAAGCGAAAGCACCTGAGATCGTTCACGCTCCACGAGGTTGCCGGTCTTCTCGGTGTTGATGCCCGCGAGGTCCGGGCGGCGTTGAGGATTTTGTCACCGGGAGTAAGGGGTAGGGTCGACTTCGTCGCGTTGACCCGGCTCCGGGAGGCGCTCGACGCCGACGGGGTCCGGCTGGTGCCTCAGCGGCGTCCCGAGTTGGGCGAGGGGCTTGCAACTGTTGTCTTCTCCAACTTCAAGGGTGGTTCCGCCAAGACCACCACCAGCGTCCATTTCGCGCAATTCATGGCTTTGGCCGGCTACCGGGTTCTCATGGTCGACCTCGACAGCCAGGGGAGCGCGACCGCGCAGTTCGGTATCGACCCTTCCATGGAAGTCGGCCTGGGAAGCAGCTTCCTGGCGTGGGTCGCGGCGCGTGACGCCAGGGCCGGCCTCGACCCGCGCTCGCTTTGCCGGCGGACGTACTGGCCGTCCCTCGACCTGGTCCCCGCCGGCCCGGTGCTCGCCGAGGCCGAGGATATCCTTTTCCGCCGTTCGCAGGGTGACGGCCGGGAGGAGGTCTCCTTCTTCGACGAGCTGAACGCGTTCCTGCTCGAGGTCGGTCCCGCCTACGACGTCGTGGTCGTCGACACCCGCCCGAACGTCGACATGCTGATGACGGTGGCCCTGCACGCGGCGACAGTCCTGATCGTGCCGACCAGAGCGACGATGACCGATCTCGCCTCGACCGGGGCCTACTTCCAGCACGTAGCGAACTACGTGACCCAGTTCGAGAGGGACTTCGGCCAGCCCATCGCAACCGCCTCCACGCGTGTCCTGATCACCGCGTACGATCCATCCGACCGCAGCCAGGAGGCGTTCGTCGGTCTCATACGCAAGCGCTTTGGCCACGCCGTGCTCGACGGCGAGTTCCTTCAGTCCAAAGTCGTCGGCACGGCCAACTTCTCCAAGGAGACCGTCTACGAGTACGAGCCCAGCACGGACCGCAACGCCTTTAACCGCGTGGTCGGCAGCGTGAACGCGGTGAACCGCGCGATCGAGCGTGAACTGCAGGTGTTCTGGCGCCGCGTCCCGCCGGCCCAAGCGGCCGGGCAGGGGGCAACGCCGTGAGCGCGGCCCGGCGCGGCTTCGCCGCCCTGACCGAGGCGATGTCGAACGGGGAGGCGACCTCGCGCGGTCCTGACCTCCAGGAGCTTCCCGAAGCCCTCGATGGTGCCGGCCTCCACAAGCCGATTGCGGCCCTGGGGACATTCGGCGAGACCTTGCGCGAACGTGTCCGCAAGGTTGAGGCCGAACTCGTGGGGGCGGGCGCCGAAAAGGCGGGGCTCGAGGCCGAGGTTGCCCGTCTGCGATCCCTGAACGGATCGGCTGCCGAAGGCGCCGAACAACTCGTATTCCTCGATCCGGGGCAAGTGGTCGACCTCCTGCCCAGTGACAGGCTGCCCAGGGGCAGCTTTGAAGCGCCCGATTTCGAGGACCTGCTGTCCGACATCCGCGACAACGGCCAGAACGACGCAATCACGGTCCGGGCGGCGGAAGGTGGCAAGTTCGAGGTGGCAGCCGGGCGCCGTCGGCTCGAAGCCTGCCGCCGGCTCGGCCAGATGGTCCTTGCCAGGGTCCGGCACATCGACGACAACGGCATGCTCCGGGTCCAGTATTCTGAAAACGAGCGCAGGAAGGACATCTCGGCGTTAGAGCGGGCGAGGTGGTTCGCCGCGGTGCGCGAACGCACCAAGCTACCGGCCAAGCAGATCGCCGCGGAGTTCGGGATCGACAAGTCCACCCTGAGCATGTACTTCCGCGTCGCCCGCTTTCCCGATGAGATCATCGGAAAGCTTGTGAGCCCCGGTCGCCTCGGCGTGATCCCCGCGCGGCGCGTCATGGAGGCCATCGAGGCCGACGCTGCCACAGTCCCCCGAATCCTGGCCGCGCTCGCCGCCCATCGTCTCGCCGGCCGCGACCACGTTGACGAGGGGGCGGCCCAGGTCGAAGTCCTCATGCGCGCCGCCGAGAACAGGATGCGTGGACGGGCTGGCCAGCGTCCGGCTGTGCCGGAGCGCCGCCACATCGTGCACGATGGCCGACGGGTCGGGACCTTGAGCCGGAGCGGCGGCCAATGGCTCTTCCGCTTTGCAACCTCCATTTCCGACGGCGACGTCCAGGTGCTGGCCGAGAGGCTCGCCGCGCCCGTCGAGGAGTCCTAGCCGCTCGGCGACGCCCGCCTCAGTCCTCGTCGCCCGGGAGGGGAGGGGGCTCCTCCGGGTGGACAAGGGGATGCTGTCCCGGGGTGCCTCGGCCTCGTCTGCCTCCTCCGGGTCCGGCGGTCTGGATCGCCGTCACCAGCGGCGGGAGCGCGCGCCCGTGCCCCAGCCCCGCGCCGCATGAGCCGCATGCGGCTTTTCCTTAACGGGGTCACCTTACGGTTTGCTCAAAACTACACGCTAACGGGCTTTCGGGTGATGCTTGCCGGCCAGAACTTGTATGGGGTTTTGTGCGTGGTTCAAATACGGATTACAGCTGGAGCCGGGTTGACGCCTCCAGGACGGCGTTGGTGCACTCGACAGATCCAGGGCGAGATGGCCCCAAATCCCAAGCTGCTACGCGATGACCGGCTGGCGACGGACGGAATCCGGGCGCCCGGTGGCCAACATCCGGTTCAGCACCGCCACGCCGACGGCAGCCTCAGTCTGCTGGGCCGTGAAGCCGCGGGCTCGCAGACGCGGTCCGATCAGCGCCTTGTAACGACCCATCGTCGTTTCCACTAAGGATCGTTGGCCGTAACCTGTCTTGGCCTGCCAGGCCAGGCGGCCTTGTTCCGCGATTATCGCCAGATGGCGATCACGCTGTGTCGGCGGACCCGGCTCGCCGCTCAAGACGGCCGTCGAGCGGGGCGGGATTACTACCTCGATCTCATCGCCGTGCGCGGCGATCGTCTGGTAGGTGGGCGCGCCATCATACGCGCCATCGGCCGTCACCTGGACAATGGGATCGTCGATCTGATCGAGCAGCGGGCCGACCTGGGACGGATCATCCGCATCCTGATCCGTCAGCGTCTGCGCCACGATCATGCCGTTCGCCGCATCCACCGCCAGATGCAGCTTGCGCCATGCCCGGCGCGACTTCGCACCATGCTTCGCCTCCAGCCATTGACCCGCCCCGTAGACTTGCAAGCCAGTGCTGTCGATCAACACATGCAACGGACCAGGCGGCACGTGTGCTGGCTGGATCACCGGCAATACCACCGCCCGACGGCTGACCGTGCTGTGATCCGGCGCTGAGAGCGTCAAGCCCATCAACGTCAGCACCGACATCATGAGGCCCTCGGTCTGGCGCAACGCCAGCTTGAACGCCATGCGCAGCATCAGGCTGGTCTGAATGGCCGCGTCCGTATAGCGAGCCTGCCCGCCCGGCCCCGTGCTCTGCCAGTCTCCCAACGCTGCATCCTCAATCCACAAGGTGAGACTGCCCCTCCGGCGCAGGCCCGCCTCATAGGCCGGCCAGTTCCGCACCTTGAACGACATCTTCGGGATGTGGCGACGGCGATCGGCGTTGTGCTTGTGCGGCATCGGGGTGCTCGAACCAGAGAAGGAAGAGCATCCTACTATCCCTGGACCGGCCGAGTGCACCAACGCCCGCCTGATACGGCCGCGCAGCAGGAGGCAGCCCGGCGTATGCAAATCCAGGCACTCGAGGACGTGCCCTACATCCCGCTGGGCCAGTTCTATCAGCCGACCGCCTACGACAAGTCGCTGACCGGCATTCTGAAGGGCGGCTTCGCGCTGTTCTACAACGTCCGGCGCAGCTGACCGGGGCAGGCTTTTGCGAGCGGGCGTGACCGCGGCCGCACTGACTAGACGCCGTATTCGTGTGAATTGAGTGCCATGCGCGCCCCATGTTTCATTGCGGTGGCACTACCGGCGCCCGTCCTGCCGGGACGGGCGGAGCCGGCCCACGTCTCCGCGGCGGGCAGCCTGCTCATTCCGCTGCGCCCAATGGATCAGTGGCTTGTCTCTCTCGCAATATGAACGGGTGATCGATTTCGGGGAGCGCTGCTGGCCCATGAATGTCGCCTGAGGCGCGAGGTCGCCGTGACGGGATCTGGCCGAAAGCGGTCTGGCGGGTTTGGAGCACACAGGCGGGAATAGCGGACACTCGCGTTGCGTAGACGGAAGCGTCCAGGACGCGCTTCGCGGTGAGCTCCGCGCACTGCTTTCTGAGGTTCTGAGGGGCGAGCCTAAGCCGCCCGCTGCAGGAACGAAGCAACTGCGTCGGCGAACGGAATGGGGTCGACGCTGGGGTGGAAGTGCGCTCCCTCCAGCCGCACCAGTTCAGCGCCTGTAAGTCGAGCCGCGAGGCGTTCGGCGTGATGGAACGGGATCAGCACGTCGCCGGCGGCGCCGATAACGAGCGTCTCGTGCCGCACACGAGCGAGTTCCGCCGAACGATCGAAATCGAGCAGGATCCGCACTCGGGCGGCCGTGACAGAGAGCGGCGCAAGGGTTTCGCCGGCCACATCGACGGCGCGGTTGAGTTCGGCTTCATGTGACTCCATCCACGCCGGGTCGAAACCGAATACGTGCGTCAGCAGCTGATAGGGTCCGGAAAGCCCTGCGTCGAGCAACGCGGCGCGCTTCGAACAGCGCGCGGAACCGAGCGTCTGGCCGGTCCCAGCTGCCGCTGATCACCAGGCGGCGGGCCCGAGCCGGCGCGTCGAGCGCCAGGGTCTGCACGATCGCGCCGCCGGTCGAGTGGCCGACCAGATGTGTCGCCTCGACCCGCTCGGCGTTCAGCACCGAGAGCAGGTCCTCTGCGATGATGCCGATGTTGTACGGCTTGTTTGGGCGGTCGCTCCGTCCGGCGCCGCGGTGGTCCATGACGATGAGATCGAAGCGATCGGCGAGGCGGGACACAACGCCGGACCAGAACCTCCCGTCGCCGCCAAGCCCGGGAATCAGCGCCACGGTCGGGCCGCTGCCGCTCCGCTCGTAATGGATCCGGCAGCCATCGGCGGCGGATGTGGTCGGCATGGGGGGAAGCCCCTACGGGGATATCGGGTCGCGCAGACGGCGCTCGTGGACGTTGATTTGGGTGAGGTCAGCCGGGCATACGCCGGATGTCCAACGAAGCAGTGGGGGCTGCTTCTGAGGGTCGTAGAGCGTCGGGGCGGTGCTCACGCTGGGCGTATGTCGTAGAATTGCGGGAAGCCGATCCGCACGTCGCGAAGCTTCCGCAACGCCGTCGCCTCGTAGTAGGCGCCGAGCGGCAGGTAGCTTGGGTCCTCGAAGAAGACCCGCTGCATCTCCGCGCAAATGCGTTTCTGGTCGTCGAGGGCTGCGGCGTCGAACCAATCTTGTCGCAGCGCCTCCAGCCGCGGCATGGCGGGCCAGCCGAACCACGCCTGATTGCCGTTGCCGCGCAGGCCGAGCTGGCTGGCCGGGTTGAGGTTGTTGGTGCCGTTCAGGTTGGTGAGGAAGATGTTCCACCCGCCCTCGTCCGGCGGCTTGCGGCTGCTGCGGCGCTGTACGACCGTGCCCCAATCGCTTGCTGCCACGTCGACGTTCATGCCGCAGCGCTGCAGCGCATCCGCCATCACCAGCGCCATGGCGTGGATCGACGGGTAGTCGGTCGGGTCGAGCAACACCACGCGCTCGCCCTTATAGCCCGCGTCGCGCAGCGCCTGCTTGACCTTTTCCGGCTCGATCGGCCCGACAAGTTGGTCGGTCCCGACGGTGGTCGCCAGCGGCGTGCCAGGGCTGAACAAGCCGACATGAACCTTCCATAGCGCACGGTCATCGCCGCCCTCGGCGGTCATGATCTCCGTTTGGTCGACCGCGCCGAGTAGGGCGCGACGGATCGCCGGATTGTCAAACGGCGGGAACAGGCAGTTGAACCTCAGGCAGCCAAGCGCGCCGCCCGGGTCCAGAATGCGCAGCTGGATAGCGCCATCGCGCTTGAGCAGGGGTTGAAGGTCCGGCGTTGGGCTCTGCCACCAATCGATCTCGCCCGCGGTGAGCGCGTTGGCCGCAGTCGAGGCATCCGGGATCACGCGCCATTCGACCCGGTCGTAATGCACCACCTTCGGTCCGGCGGTGAAGGTCGGCGTGCCGCCGTTCCGGGGAATGTAGTCGCGGTTGCGCTCGTAGACCAAGAGCGCGCCGGGGACACGCTCGGCGGCCCTGAAGCGGAACGGGCCGCTGCCGACCATCTCGCTAACCTGCTTGTTCGGATCGGTCTCGGCCTGGCGCTGAGGCATGATGCAGGGCATGCTGGTGCCGGTCTTGCCCAGCGCGTTCGGCAGCAGCGGGAACGGCTTCTTCAGCCGGAACTGGACCACCTGGTCGCTTGCGGCGGACAGCTCGTCGGTTGCCTCCATAAGCGCCCGGCCGAAAGCGTCGCGTGCGGCGAAGCGGCGGATGCTTGGCACGACGTCCTGCGCCCGGACCGGCTCGCCGTCATGGAAGCGCAGCCCTTCGCGCAGCGTCAGGCGCCAGAGCTTGCCGTCGTTCTCGACCGTGTGCCCGGCGACCATCTGCGGCTCGATCGCGTAATCGGCCGTCTGGCCATACAGCGTGTCGAACACGAGGTAGCCGTGGTTGCGAGTGACAGTGGCGGTCGTCCAGATCGGATCCAGCACGGCAACGTCGCCTTCCGGCGCGAACCGCATGATGGCGGCTTTTTGCGCGACGGCCGGCGCGGCCATGGCTGAGGCGGTAGCGGCGAGCAGTGTTCTGCGCTTGATCATAGGAGCATCCGCAATGCCGGTGGACATCGTAAGCGCCAGGCAGCTCGCGCGCCAGGGCCGTCATCACGTCCTACCTCAGAGACGTAGCGTTATGGCGAGCAACGGGGCGTTGGTGCACTCGGCCGGTCCAGGGATAGTAGGATGCTCTTCCTTCTCTGGTTCGAGCACCCCGATGCCACACAAGCACAACGCCGATCGCCGTCACCACATCCCGAAGATGTCGTTCAAGGTGCGGAACTGGCCGGCCTATGAGGCGGGCCTGCGCCGGAGGGGCAGCCTCACCTTGTGGATTGAGGACGCTGCGTTGGGGGACTGGCAGAGCACGGGGCCGGGCGGGCAGGCTCGCTATACGGACGCGGCCATTCAGACCAGCCTGATGCTGCGCATGGCGTTCAAGCTGGCGTTGCGCCAGACCGAGGGCCTCATGATGTCGGTGCTGACGGTGATGGGCTTGACGCTCTCGGCATCTGATCACAGCACGGTCAGCCGCCGCCCTCTGTGCCAATGACGATGAGACACTGGCCCCATGCGAGTTTAGACTTGGGCGCAGGAGAACAGCATCGTGGTTACGCCCAACAATCATTCGCAGCTGAACGCCGCAGCTGACGCCGAC
>JAABUK010011224.1_pt1 | contig 11726 bp, 13 predicted proteins | sample 5559141 | NCBI WGS metagenome assembly JAABUK01 (sample SAMN10711869, study PRJNA513367) | rock metagenome | isolation source: Antarctica rocks | place: Antarctica: Victoria Land, Pudding Butte nord | collected 2016-01-03 | reverse complement strand
CCAGCCTACGTCACGATGTACACGATATTCCGGGCCGCGACGGCAATGCAAAGAATAAGAGCCGGGATTGCGTAGTGTCGCGGCACCCGCGCTATGGATGGTCGCAGATTACCCATGGCGATCCAGCACCCGCAGACGGTCGCAACGATGAGCCAGAGCAGGCTGAATGTCCGCGTGAATGTCGTGTGCGGGCGGCTGACCACGGCGAGCGTGTTGAGCGTCGCGAAGACTGGCAGCGCGATCGTCGAGACAAGCCGCTCCAATTCCCCCTGCTTCCCGTGTCGCTGCATGTAGAACAACACGCTCAGGTAGGAGATGACGACCGGTAGGAACGCGAATGATGCGATATTCCCGATGATCCTGCTCATACCGGGCCACCTCCCGCTTCACTAACCGTGGACCCGCTGCGCGTCCATCTATCGCCGCGACGCCGGTGGCTCGTCGTCGATCCCCAGCTCGGGGCGCTCCGGCTCCGAAATCCCGACCGCCTCCAACTCCTGGCGCGGGATCGCGTCGCCGCTTGTGATCGTCGGCTCGTCGGACGGTGGTTCCCGCCGGGCCTGCGCCTGCGCGTCCACGAGCGGCAGCGCCAGCTCGATCCGATCCGCATCGGCGTGGGCAACGAGATGGATCGGCAGATATGACTCCTTCTGCCCGAACAGACCGGCGGCGATCGTCAGGTAATGCGCACCGACGGCCTCGACGCGCCCCCAGTGCTTCCCGTCGCTGCCGTAGACCTCCGCCCCTCGCCGATCGCGATTTTCCCCTCGCCCGCACCCGGTGTATCGTGGCGCTCCATGTCATCTCCTCTCCTAATGCGCGTCGCCCGATTGGCAGTCCGGCTCTTGCCCACCCTTGACGCTTCGCACGAGTAGTGCCAATATATGAGCAGTTCTTCACTCGTTTGTCAATGGAGGTGCCCCGTGCCCACTCCTCGCCGCGTGTCTCCTGCGGATTCCTGCGAAATCAATCACATCCACGCCGATAGCGTGCGCCGCGCGCGCACCGCGCTTCCCGATCCCGCGATGGCCGACGACTTGTCCGCGCTCTTCGGCGCGCTTGGCGATCCGACGCGCGTGCGCCTTCTGGCGGTATTGACCACCGGTCCTTTATGCGTCTGCGACCTTGCCGCCACCCTTGGCGTCTCGCAGTCTGCGGTCTCGCATCAACTGCGGCTCCTGCGCTCACTGCATCTTGTGCGTGCGCGTCGGGACGGCAAGATGGTCTGGTATGCCCTCGACGATGACCATGTGCGCGATCTCCTGGTGATCGGCTTCGCCCACATCGGCCATCAGGCGCCCGCCGAGATCGCCGTGGAGGAGACCGCATGAGCGCGACCGAAGTTGCACCCGTCTCCTGTGAGCTGCGCGTCACCGGCATGGATTGCGGCGACTGCGCGAAGACCGTCGCACAGTCCCTGCGCACGCTGCCCGGTGTGGCGGACGCGGACGTGAACTTCATGAAGGGAACTGCGGCCGTCACTTATGATCCCGAGCAAGTCACGCCCGACACCTTCATGCGACGGATCACGAGTCTCGGCTATGGTGTCGAGACACCGCCGCCGATTGCTCCACTGGGTGATGCCTCCTGGACCTTCGATGTGACGGGCATGGATTGTGGGGATTGCGCCAAAACCGTGCAAGTAGGGGTATCCCGCCTCCCCGGTGTCCGCGAGGCGGCAGTGAACTTCGGGGTTGGCACGCTGACCGTTGCTGCGGATCGTAACGAAGTGACGCCCGATGCCGTGATTCGGGCGGTCACGCAGGCCGGCTACGGCGCAACGCTTCGGGATGGCGCACCCGCTGGAACAGCGACGGTCGCTCCGCCGTGGTGGCGACAACGTCGCGTCATCGAGGTTGCCGCCGCCGCGCTCCTCTGGGTGATCGGCTTCATTCTCGAACATCTCGGACTCCCGCGCATCGTCAGCGCGATTCCCTTCATCGTCGGGATGGCGCTGAGTGGCTACCCGATCGCCCGCGCCGGCTGGTTCGCCCTCAAGGCGCGCCGGGCGGATATGAACCTCCTCATGACGATCGCGGCGGTCGGCGCGGTAGCGATCGGGCAGTGGGACGAGGGCGCGTCCGTCCTCATCCTCTTCTCGGTTGGCACGATGCTCCAGGCGATGACAATCGAGCGCACGCGCCGCGCACTCGCGGGCCTCCTCGCGCTCACGCCCGCCGAAGCGACGGTCATCCACGACGATCACGAGCATCGCGTGGCCGTGGCGCAGGTCGCGGTCGGCGATCTGGTCCGGGTTCGCCCCGGAGAGCGACTGCCCGTCGATGGCATCGTCAGTGCCGGGATCTCCGCCGTCGATCAGGCGCCGATCACGGGCGAGTCCGTCCCGGTTGAGGTTGAGGCCGAGTCGCACGTCTTCGCCGGTAGCATCAACGGCGATGGGACGCTTGAAGTCCGGACGACCAAACCCGCCAATGACACCACCCTTGCCCATATCATCACCCTTGTCGAGGAGGCCCAAGCATCAAAAGCTCCCGCGCAGGCGTTCGTCGATCGCTTCGCCGCCATCTACACACCGCTCGTCATCGTCGGCGCGCTCCTCGTCGCGGTCGTCACGCCGCTCGTTGTCGGCGACTGGGGGGGATGGGTCTATAAGGCGCTCGTCCTGCTCGTCGTCGCGTGCCCCTGCGCGCTCGTCATCTCCACACCCGTCGCGCTCGTCGCGGCGATCGGCGCCGGATCGCGGCGGGGCATCCTCTTCAAGGGGGGCGCGGCCCTCGAAGCACTCGCGGCGGTCAAGGTCGTCGCCTTCGATAAGACCGGCACGCTCACGGTCGGTCGCCCTGCGGTCGTGGCGATTCATGGCTGCGACGGCGCGACCGAGGACGACGTTCTCTCGGTGGCCGCAGCCTTGGAAGGGCAGAGCGAACACCCGCTCGCCCGCGCGGTCGTCGCGGCGGCACGTGAGAAGCAACTCGTCTTCCCTGCGGTCAGTGGCTTCAAGGCCGTACCCGGTCGCGGCGGGGATGGGACCGTCGCCGGGGTGCCCGCCAGTGTCGGCAGCGTCCGCTGGTTCACCGAACGGGGACTGTGGCACGACACCGGACACGAGACGTTCCTGACCGCCGGTGACGCGATGGTGTGTGTCGAGCACGGTGGCCGGATGATCGGCATCCTGACGCTCCGCGATGCGGTTCGGCCCGAGAGCCAGAAGATCGTCTCCCGACTTCGCTCACTCGTGCAGACGGTCGCGATGCTGACGGGGGACAACACGCGGACCGCCGGCCTCGTCGCCGAGGCGACGGGCGTGACCGATGTGCGGGCGAATCTCTTGCCGGAAGACAAGGTGGACGCGGTGCGCGGCCTTGCCGCACACGGTCCGGTCGCGATGGTGGGGGACGGGATCAACGATGCACCCGCCCTCGCCACCGCCTCAGTCGGGATCGCGATGGGCGCGGCGGGCACCGATGTCGCGATCGAGGCGGCGGATGTCGCACTGATGGGGGATAGCCTCGCGCGATTACCCTACGCGATCCGGCTCTCCCGTTCGACCCTTTCGATTATTCGCCAGAACATTGTCGTTTCCCTGATCATCAAGGTGGTGTTCCTCGTCCTGACGCTTGCCGGTATCACGAACCTCTGGCTCGCGGTCTTCGCCGATATGGGAACATCCCTCCTCGTCACCTTCAATGCGCTGCGGGTCTTGCGGACGCCCGAGGATGAGTGAATGTGCGCACGTCAGGCCGCGTCGCGCTCGTATTGTTTCTCCTGATCGCCGCCATGCCGGTCGAGGCGGGCTGCGAGGGCGGCGCGGTCTATCTGGATGAGCAGGGGCGATTTCTGTTCACGATCCCGGAGGGGTGGATCGTCGCCGATCTCATCGACCCCGGCCCGACTGCGGTGGAGTTCGATGCGACCGATCCGTGGGGCATCTTTACCGTTGCGACCGATGACCAGGTGTCAGGGACATCGCTCGACCAGTACGCGATGGATGCTGCTGAGCAACTGCGTCGAAATCTCAGCAATGCCCGGCTGCTCCCCGATGGGCTTCAATCCTCCACGCTCGGTGGCGAACCGGCGCGGGCCTTTGTTGTTCAGGGCAGGCAGCAGGGGACGAGTGTGGATATCTTCGGCATCGTCGCGGCCCACGCCGGCACGGTCTACACACTTCTTTTCACGACCCGGCCGGAGAGCTACGACGCATACCTTACTCAAGAACAGGCGATCCTCGCTTCGTTCACCTTTCTGACCTGATGGCGCACACGCAGGAGGACAGGGTGGCACACGATCACGGCGGCGAGCACGGCCACGGGCACAGTCACGCACCGGCGAGCTTCGGGAAAGCTTTCGCCATCGGCGTCGCGCTCAACATGACGTACGTCGTCCTCGAAGTCGTCTTCGGGCTCTTCGCCCATTCGATTGCGCTCGTTGCGGACGCGGGGCATAACTTAGGCGATGTGCTCGCGCTCGTCCTCGCGTGGGTGGCAAGTATCCTCGTCAAACGTGCGCCTTCCGGGAAGCGGACGTACGGCTGGCGCCGCTCCTCGATCCTTGCCGCATTGATCAACGCCGTGGTGCTGCTCGTGACGATGGGCGGCATCGCATGGGAGGCGGTGCGCCGCTTCGGCGATCCCCACAAAGTGGAGGGGAAGACCGTCATCTGGGTCGCCGCCATCGGCATCCTGATCAACGGCGCGACGGCGCTCCTCTTCGCCTCCGGACGCAAGGGCGACATCAACATCCGTGCGGCCTTCGTCCATATGGCGTCGGACGCGGGCCTCGCCGCCGGTGTCGTCGTCGCCGGGTTCCTGATCCTCCTGACCGGGAAGGGGTGGATCGATCCGGTGGTCAGCCTGATCATCGTCGCAATTGTCCTCTATGAGACGTGGGATCTGCTGCGCGATTCGGTCAATCTGGCGCTCGACGCCGTGCCGGAGGGGTTCGATATCGAGGCGGTCGAAGACTATCTGGCGAGCCTGCCGGGGGTCACGGCGGTGCATGACCTGCACGTCTGGGGCATGAGCACGACCGAGACGGCCCTCACCGCGCATCTTGTCGTCCCCGCGCTCGACGGCAGCGTGGATGGTCTGATTAGTCAGGCGGTGGACGGCCTGCACGAGCGGTTCGAGATCGTGCATCCGACGCTCCAAGTCGAGACGGGAGACCCTGCCTATCCTTGCCATCTCGCGGTGGCGGGAACCGTGTAGAGAACGTGGGGCGCGAGCGCGTCCGCAGGGACCATATGGAGGTACCGATGACCACAACGGCGTGGCCCACCCGTATCCGCGTTGATCGCACCATTGTCGCGCTCCTGATTACGATGGTCGCGCTCATCCTCACTCCGGCGAGCATAGCCGCCCATGCGGCCCTCGCCGCCGCAACACCGGTGCCGGATACTATCATCGGCCAACCGCCGAAGCTCGTCCGCGTCCAACTCGATCAGTCGGCGGACCCGGCCCTGAGTCAGATCACGCTCATCGACACGAGCGGGCGCACGGTTGCGGGCGGATCAGCGCAACTCGCGTCGTCCGATCCGACGATCATGGAAGTATCGCTGCGCCCGTTATCCCCCGGTCTCTACACCGTCGCATGGCAGACGATCGCTGCGGACGGACATCTCTCCAAAGGCAACTACTCCTTCACCCTCTCGGCCGGTCTCGGCCCTGCCGCGCCCATTGCTCCGCAGCCAATCGGCGCACTCGCCAATCCGACAACGACCGGTACGATGTCTACCGTCTCGGCGGGTGGAAACCCGTCGCTCCTCACCGTCCTCGTCAGATGGTGGCGGTATCTCGCACTCGGGCTCCTCCTCGGCAGCCTCGGTCTCGCGGTACTCGTGATCTATCCCGCAAGCACGAATCTCGAAGAGGGGGATATCCTCTGGCGACGGGGCACGGCACTGCTGCGACCGTGGCTCCTCATCGGTATCGTCGCGTTTCTCCTCGCACATCTCGTCACCCTCGTGGTGCAGGCCGCGGCCGTCGCCGATGTCCCGGTCGGGCGAGTCGGTGGGGGGACGCTTCGCCGCCTGCTCTTCGATACCCTCTATGGCGATATCTGGCGCGTGATCGCGATGATGAGCCTGATCCTGTTCCTCGGTGTGCTCGTGACGCTCTTGCCATTCTGGGGCGTCAGTCGGCGGCATTCGGCGCTCGGGATTGTCGCGACACCGCGCCCGACACTGCGGAAGGAGGTATTACCGCCGCCGCCGTTGCCCATGGTCTGGCCGTGGCGACTGGGGCTTGGTATCGCGCTGGTGCTCGTCTGCGCGATGACGCTGAGTAGCCTACGCAATCGAGAGCCAGCACCAGCCGGTCCTCGCGATCCTCGCGGACGTTGCACACCTCGGCGCGATGGGGCTCTGGTTCGGCGGGCTCGTGCTCCTTTTGGCGCTCCGCTCCCCGCTCCTGCAGCCGTTTGTAACGGACGGACGGCCAACAGTCCTCGGTCGTCTCATCGATCGCTTCTCGCTCCTCGGCTTGGGGGCGATGGGCACACTCGTCGCGACGGGGTTGTATCAGATGACGCTGCACGCCACGCGGGCGACGATCCTCAATACGTCCTACGGGCAGACGCTTCTTATCAAGCACGCATTGGTCGTGCCGCTCATCGCGGTGGCGGCCATCAATCTGCGCGTCATCAGACCGGGGCTGCGGGAAGAGCGGCAGGCGCGCCGCTTGCTGCCGCGTCTCCTGATGATTGAGGCCATCCTGGGCACACTGATCCTCCTCGTGACGGCGCTCCTGACCCAACTGCCGCCGGCGCATCTCTTGCGGGGCACCAATGCCATCGCCGCCGATCCGACGCTCGCGACCGCTGCCGCGTTCGCGCTGCCGGTCATTGGCACAACACCCGGTGCGGCTCCCGATCTCGACAGCGGGCCGCAGAGTGTGGAGATGCTGGATGCGCCCGGCGTCATGGTCGTGCTGCGCACCACCTCGGGGAAAGACGGCGGTTCCCTCCACGCCAATCTCGTAAGGCCCGAGGGCATCCCGGTCGAGGGGGACACGCCGCTCACCGCCGAACAACTCGCGAACCTAAAGATTTACCCCCTGACCGATGTGCAACGGGTGACGGCGGTGATCTCCTTCCTGGGCGCGGATATCGGGCAGCGGACCGTCACACTTGAGAAAGAGTCGGACGACTGGTATCACGCCAATGGCCAACTCTTCCCGATCAAAGGGGAGTGGCGCATTCAGCTCGTCGTGCGTCGCGATACTATCCCAAACGATGCGCGCCTCAACTTCTCGTTCACCTCCGACCCGGCGCGGTTCCAGGCGACGCAGAAGCCGACGACGCAAGCCGCGCTCCCGGCGACCGGGCTCCTGTGGCCGCGATTGCTGCCCGCAGCATCGCGCGGCTTCACGCTCGCCGGGATCGGCCTGGTCCTACTCCTCCTGAGCTTGGGTGCTGGTTTCCGCAGGCCGCTGTCCGAACGGATGTGCCGCGTGTTTCGAGTATGGAGTGTCGGGGTGTTGCTCGGCGGGATCGTCCTTATCGGGTATTACTCGACCGATCGCACACCGGCGAGTACCGTGCAGAATCCCACCGCAAATGATGCGGCGACCCTCGCGCGCGGACAACAGCTCTTCGCCCAAAATTGCGCGGTGTGCCACGGCCCGCTGGGGAAGGGGAATGGGGCACTCGCGCCGCAACTGAACTCGCGCCCTGCGGACCTCTCCGGTGCGCACGCCGCGACGCACACCGATGGCGATCTATCGTGGTGGATCGGTCGAGGGATCCCCGGCACCGGCATGCCGGCCTTCGGGTCGTCGCTCTCCGACGAGGACATCTGGGCGCTCATTCGCTACCTTCGGACGCTTCCGCAGATCGCGAGCTAGCAACCGGACCGGGCAGGAGCGTATACTAAAGAGAGTCATATGCAACTGATCACGACCGTCTTCCTTTATACGCTCCTTCCCGTCATCGCAACGGCGGCGGGCGGTCTGGCCGCATCATTCTTCTCGCTGTCTGGCAGTGTACGCAGCGGCCTGCAACACTTCGCGGCTGGCGTCGTCTTCGCCGTAGCGAGTGTCGAGCTGCTGCCGGATATCGTGCGAGAGCACACCGCTTTCGAGGTCGCCGTCAGTTTCGCGCTCGGCGTCGGCGTCATGCTCGGGCTGCGCTGGATCACGGAGAAGGTGGAGCGCGACGAGGTGAAGACGGGTGGCACGCCGTGGGGGCTCCTCGCGGCGGTGGGGATTGACGTGCTGATTGACGGGCTGTTACTGGGGATCGGCTTTGCGGTGGGGCAGTCGGAGGGTCGGCTCTTGGCACTCGCGATGACGCTGGAGGGAGTGTCGCTCGGGCTTGCGACTGCGGCCGTACTGCGAAACGCTTTGGGACGATCTCGTACTGTCGCGACGACTGCGGGGCTTGGCCTGCTTTTCATGGTCGGCGGCGTACTCGGCGTGACGGTGCTCCAAGGGCTCTCGCGTCATGTTGTCGCGCTTGTGCTGTCGTTCGGGCTTGCCGCACTGCTCTTTCTGGTCACCGAAGAACTGCTGGTTGAGGCGCACGAGGTCCCGGAAACACCGTTGATCACGGCGCTCTTTTTTGCTGGCTTTCTCCTCTTTCTCGTCCTCGGGATGCTCAGCTGATACCCGTTGTCGGCCATGGTTGCTGAACGGCATGAGGAAGACTACACTAGCTCGTATGGAACACGACGCTACGGGGACATACGAAAACCAACATTCCCCACTGGCACGACGATGGCAACCGATTGCCATCGCGCTCCTGCTCGTGCTCATCACGCATCAACTCCTCATGGTCACGCCGCTCACTATGGCGATGTCAACCACGGACTCAACAAGCCAAGACGTACAGAGCGAAACGCCATGTGGTGGGGAATGCCCGACAGGCATTGTCAGTCTCTGCATCCCCGGCCGCATCTGCGCCGGGGTTGAGGCAGCAGTGACCCGGCTGTCGTTCGCACCATTGCTGCTCTTGGCGCTCCTGATCGTCGCATTGATGGCGATCCGGACACCGATCCTCGCCTTCCGGCGTGAGCACTGGCTCTGGCCACCGGATCGTAGGCGTGCCTTCCTCCAAGTCTTCCTAATCTGATATCCCGTTTCTCACGCAGCCCGCCTGACCGCATCATGCGGCGGGCAGATGATGTGTTGCCGTGCGCACCGGTGCGTACAACGGGAGGTCGGTTCATGACCAGGACGGCGACAAAGCCAAATAATCAACCCAACCAGCGCGAACGGATGCAGCGGGAAGCGAAGGGCAAAAAGCAACAGCGCCGGTTGCTCCTCAGCGGCCTGCTCGCCATGACCGTCATCGGTATCGCGATCGGTGTCTGGGCGATCACGTCCCGCGTTGGATCGGAATCGAGTGCGAACGCGCTCTCCCAGTTCCACACGCAGGACATCCATTCGCTCGCGTTTGACCCGGGAGATAGCAGCACGATCTTTTTCGGTCATCACACCGGCCTGAAGATCAGCCATGACGCCGGTCTCAGTTGGCAGGACGTGTCGGTGGGCAATGTGGACGCCATGCAACTCGCCATGCCCGCCTCGGGCGGAGATCGTCGCTACCTCGCCGGTCACAGCGTCTTCATGGTGAGCACGGATGGCGGCAAGACGTGGCGCAGTCAGCCGACGAACCTCCCCGGACTCGACCTCCACACGTTCACCGCCAGTCCTTCCGATCCGTTGCGCCTCTACACCGCACCAGTTGGCTTCAATGGCCTGTTTACGAGCACCGATGGCGGCAATCAGTGGCAGCAACTCCCCTTGCCACCGGGCGGATCGAGCGGGATGGGCCTCGCCGTCGCGCCGGACAGTCCGCTGCATCTCTATTCGGGTATCGGGACGCATATCGCGGAAAGTCGCGATGGCGGCAAGACGTGGACGACACAACCCGGCCCAACGGCAGAAACGATTCAACTGACGGTCGATCCCTCGGGCATCCTCTACGCCGGGACCGTGCAGGGGCTCGCGAAGCGCGCACCGGACGGGACGTGGCATACCTTGGCTTTGCCAGCCAGTACGGCGGTGTTCGCGATTTCCGTCAGCCCCACGCAGCCAAATCGGGTGGCGGTGGTCGATCAGCAGGGACACTTCTATCGCAGCGACGACGCCGGACAAACCTGGGTAGGGAAGTAACGCCTGCCCCTGCCGGTTCGGCAGCAAAGGAATGCAGAAACGATGGCACAAACGACGAAGCGAGAACATCTCGTCGAGAAACGCCGGGAACGGGAGGCGTTGGCGCGGGCGGCGACGCGGAAGAAACAGCGCATCCGCTCGTTCGTGGCGATTGGCGGGGGCGTCCTCGGTCTTGGCATCCTGATCCTCATCGGGGCGCTCATCCTCTCCCATCGCGGAACCAACGCGGCCCCGATCGGCATCGCAGTCCCAAGCGAAGGGTCCGCCGCGCATGTGCCCGACGGCTCGCCACTTACGTACATGCACTACCCACCGTCCAGTGGTCACCATTATCCCTCTCCCGCGCCTGCGGGCTTCTCCGCCACGCCAATCCCTGAGGGGAACTGGGTGCACAGCCTCGAACACGGCTATGTGGTGATTCTCTACAAACCGTCGGCGTCCGGCGCCCCCTCGGAAGCGCAACTGCGCGACATCTTGGCAACGTTCCCCAAAGAGAAACACGGCGAGGTGAAGCTCGTCATCACGCCCTATGACCACATGGACAGCCCGATCACGGCGGTAGCCTGGGAACGACAACTCTCGCTCGACACGTTCGATGCCGGTCAGTTGCGGCAGTTCTATCAAGCCTCTGTCGATCACGGGCCGGAGGACGTGCCATAACGGCGGGAAGGCTGACGCTTGCGACCTTGCAACACGATGTCTTCGGAAGGAAATCACTCTATGGGACCCAACACTCGTCTAATCCGCGTCGGTATCGCGGCCCTTGTCCTTTTCGGTCTGGTGACTGCGGGGACCTTCGCGATTGTCCAGGCCCGGGACGCAACGATCACCTCCCTCAACCCCGCACCGACGAATACCCCGGGACCGCCCACGACGCGCGGGATGAAGAGAAGCACTAACCTCAGCGACCCGTATGACCTCCGCTTCCTCGACGAGATGATCGTGCACCACGAGATGGCGATCGGCATGGTCCAGATGATGATTAGCCAGTCCACCCGTCCCGAACTGCGCGACCTCGGCCAGCGGATCATCGCCGGTCAGCAGCAGCAAATCGACCAGATGACTGCGTGGCGGCAACAATGGTATCCCAACGCGCCACCGCTCTCCGGCGGCATGATGGGCAACGGCACGACCGGCATGATGGGGCGGGGCATGATGCAAGGCGACTTCGCTGACCGGATGTTCCTCACGATGATGATCCCGCACCATCAGCGCGCCATCGATATGGGAAATGACGCTCTTGGTAATGCCCAGCATCCCGATCTGAAAGGACTCGCCAAGGACATTATCGCCGTGCAAGCGGCAGAGATCACCGAGATGCGCGGGTATCTCGCCGCGTGGTACGGCATCACGACCTGACCAAACCGGCAATGATAGCGCTGTACGACAGCGATGAAAGGATCAACGAACATGCAGAATCTCTTGTATCTCCCCCCGCTTCTGGCGTGCCCCCTTGGGATGGTCGTCATTGGCGGTGTGATCTGGTTGTTCGTGCGCGCAAACAGCAAGCAGGCGACGCCGCCGAACGAGCCACTGAGCAGGGAGCAGCGACTCGCGCTCCTTCGCTCGCAACAAGACACGGTTGGGGCGGAGGTGCAGCGGCTCACTGCCGATCAGCGGCGCGACACACCCGCCACGACCAATCGGTAATCGGGG
>JAABUK010011223.1_pt1 | contig 11726 bp, 8 predicted proteins | sample 5559141 | NCBI WGS metagenome assembly JAABUK01 (sample SAMN10711869, study PRJNA513367) | rock metagenome | isolation source: Antarctica rocks | place: Antarctica: Victoria Land, Pudding Butte nord | collected 2016-01-03 | reverse complement strand
CGCGACGAGCACCTGGCCGCCCGGCAGGGGCACCGCCACCGGCTCGTACCGCCGCCGGGCCATCGGTGCCGCCGACCGCCAGGCGTTCGCGCGCGGGTCGTAGCGCTCCGCCGTAGCCAGCATCCCCGGATCCTCCCGGGTGCCGCCGTCCCGATACCCGCCGACCGCGAGCACCTCGCCACCCGACAGGAGGACCACCGCCGGGCGCGCCCGGGCGACCGCGAGCGCGCCGGCCGGTGCCCAGCGGTCGGCCGCCGGGTCGTAGAGCTCGGCGCTCGCCAGGGCGGCGTCCAGGCTCAGCCGCGCGTACCCGCCGACGACGAGCACGCGCCCGTCGCGGAGGGCCGTCGCGGTGGCGAACTCGCGCGTGGTGCCCATCGGCGCGGCCGCCGCCCAGCGATCGGACGCCGGGTCGTAGCGCTCCGCCGACGCCAGCGACCGGGGCGGGCCGCTGGCCGCCCGCCCCCCGGCGACGAGCACACGGCCGTCGGGCAGGGGTGCCGCAACGTGGACGATGCGCGGTGTCAGCATGCGGCCGGTCGGCAGCCACCCGTCGCGGAGCCCCGCCGCCGGGGCGAGCGGGCCGCCGGACAGGACCACGGCGACGGCGATAACCCGGATCCACCCTGCCCGCCCCATCGCTCCTCCCCTCGCTCGTGCGCCGCTCGTCGGCACCGCGGCGGTACGCCCCACGCGCAGCGTAGCATAGCGGCAGCCCCGACGGAAGGGGCGGGCGGGCCGGGTGCGTCGCTCCGGCAGCGTCACCGTTCCCCGGTACTCGTTGCGGGCGGCCCGAGCGGCACCGCCCCCCCGCGCGGTCGCCCGGCTGCGCCAGGGGGCGCAGGGCACGCGGTCGTCCTCCCCGCCATATACAGCAACCACTGAGGTTAGCCCGTTTCTACGGCTCTGACGCACTCTCGATACCACTGGCGAATTCATCGCCCCTTAAACGACCATCGTTTCGGCCATGAGCCTAGCGAACGATGAGCGACGCGAGCGGGGACGTGGTTGATCCGTCAACCATTCACCGAGGCGGAGGAAGTTGAGCGCTGTGGCGGTGAAAACGTGGCCGAGGTGTGTCCGCGCCCGGCCGATGTAGCGCGTGCGGCGCAAGGCGCAGGTGCGGACCCCGCGCGAGATCGTGCCCTCGATCCCTGCGCGCACTGCGTAAGCCTCGGCGAAGGTCGCCGTTTCCTGGTGCGCGCGGGCGGCGAGCAGCGCCGCGTGCCGCGGGTATTGCGTTGCCGATCGGCAGCACTGGGCGAGGTGGGGGCAGTGGCGGCAGTCGGTGCTCGAGAATTTGATCGTGATCACCGCGTTCGTGCGGTCGTCGACCGCCGGTGTCCAGCTGTTGCTCGTGTGCCCGGCGGGGGGTACTGTCAGGTAAAGTCGAGTCGGTGGGCTGGTCGGCGGAAAAGGGCGCGCTGAAGGAGGGGAGCGCCGCGCGTCAGGCCATGGTCGGCGTGCCGGTGACCGCCCGCCAGGTGGCGAAGCGCTCGTCTCGGAGCTAGCGGTAGTCGTGGGCGGCGAGGCGGTGACGGCGTGGGCGGCAGTGGCTGGCAATGGGGCCGTCGGCGGCGAGGAAGCGTTGCGCGTGGCCCGGGTCCTTGCAGCGCCGCATCCGCCGCTCGCGCTCCCGGGTCGGCTGGTGGGCGTTCTCGGCCCGCTTGTTCAGTCCCTTGTGCCGCCGGTGCTCGACGCGCGGGAGCATCTCGCGCATGGCCGCGCCGTCGCTGGCGCGCTTGTCCGTGATCACCACGCGGGGCACATCCGTGAGCCCCTTGAGTAACTTGCGCAGGAACTTGGTGGCCGCCCGCTTGTCGCGCCGGGGCGGCACGAGGATGTCGAGGACATTCCCCTCCTGGTCGACGGCCCGCCAGCGATAGTGCTGCACCCCGTTGATCGTGATGAAGACCGCATCAAGATGCCACGTGTCGCCAGGCCGCGACCGACGGCGACGCAGTTCGTTCGCGTAGGCCTGGCCGCACTTGCGGCAGCACTGGCCCACGGTTTCGTCGGTCACGATCACCCCGCGCTCGGCCAGCAGCTCCGCGACATCGCGGTCGCTGAGCGCGAAGCGGAAATAGCGCCAGACGGCGTGCGCGATGATCGCGGGCGGGAAGCGCTGGCGTTTGTAGCGGGCGGCATCCTGCTCATTCATGCGCGCAGTATCGCAGATCGCCGCCCCTGCACTTTACCTGACAGTACCCCTCCTTCAGCGCGCCCTTTTCCGCCGACCAGCCCACCGACTCGACTTTACCTGACAGTACCCTCGGCGCGGTAGCGCTTCAGCCAGCGCAGCACCGTCGTCTCGTGCTCGCGCACGATCGCGGCGATGGCGGGCGCGGCGAGCCGTTGCTCCAGCGCGAGGAGCACGATCTGGGCGCGCGTCCGCACGCGCACCACGCTCGTGGTCCGGTATAACATGTCCAGCGCGGCGAGTTCCGCGGCGGTCGGCTCCGGCAGCGCGAATCGCGGTCGCATGGCAGGTCCCGCCCCACCATACTCTTAGGACTTACGCAGTTGCCTCCACGGTGACACCGAGGGTGTAGCGCGGCTGGGTCAGGTACAGCCGGATCGCCTCGCGGATGATGGCCGTTTTCGCCTCCCACCAGCTGATGCCGGTGATGAGGCGGTGCTGTTCGAGGCGCAGGAAGGCGCGGATGGCGCAGTTGCTGTGGTTGCGCTGGGCTCGCGCCGCGCGCACCTCAGCGCGTTCGACCCCGCAGTGCTGCTTGAGCCCGCGATGGTCGACCGCAATGCCCCACGCGCACTCGGCATACTTCCGGCGCGTCAATTCGCCCATCGCCAGGTCGTCGGTGGCCCAGCATTCCCTGCCCCCGTCTGGGAGCGCGATCAGGAAGACCAGCACGAAGCCATAGCCGTGCAGATGGACGCGGGTACCCGTCTCGCTGATGGCGCAGTCGCCGCGTGGGCGGTTGCCCGCGCCGTCGGGGTTGACCAGGCGGTTGGCCTTCAATTGGGTCACCCAGCGCCAGCTGTGGCCCCGGATGGCCTTCAGGTTCGCCAAACTGGCGTACCAGCTATCGAAGACGACACACTCCGGCACGAATTCGCGGGCGGCGGCGATATCCAGCAGGGCGCGGAAATGGTCGTTCTTGCTCAGCGCATCGGCGGGCTTCTCGTAGAGGCGGTAGTCGCAGGGGCTGAGGGACGCGCCGTCGGTCCACAGCAGGGTCAGCAGGTTGATCCCCTGCACGACGCGGCGGTGCTTACCCGACCAGTGGCGGGTGAGCAGCCCGATCGTGCGGGCGTACGGCTTGTCCAGCGTGCGGTCATCCAGCACCAGGATGCCCCCGCCGCGCCGCACCAGCGGGGCCGCCTCCGCCCACAGCGTGTCCGGGTCGGGCGCTAGCCGAGGCAACAAGCGGGTGAAGGCGTCGTGCGCGGGCGAATCTTCCTGGGCGGGCTGCGCGCGGGCGGCCTCCATGCCGCTCACCGCGCGGGGGCTGGCGACCAGGAAGTTGATAGAGTCCTCAGGCTGGCATTTCGGGGCATTCATACCCCAAGTTTAGCCGATCGCTCCCCAACTGCGTAAGTCCTAACTCTATCGCAAATCTGCAAAAGTTGTGTGATTGTACTTAGCAGTGGGCATGGCGAAACACCCGAACATTCCATCTGCAGAGAGCCCTCGGCCATAAAGGCTGTCTCACGCGAAATGGCGCGGATATCCTGCGTTGCGCACCGGCGAATCAGGTCCGCGAGACGTTCACTGGCATACAATATGCTTCGGGAGCGGCGACACATTAGGATGCCCCTCGCTACGCAGCGGTTTTCCTGGTGCCTTATTGTTGGCAGGGCATAGGCCCCGCAAGGCGCTCGATGTCGCCGTCTCATTGGAGGACTCGTGGCCACGCAGCACTGCCCGATCTGCGCGAGCCTACTCCCGCAGGATGCACGAGTCTGTCCCACCTGCGGCACCCCCCTCATCCCGCCGACCGACGCGAGCGATGCACGCCTGAACCATATCTATGCCCTCACGCCCGGCACCCAACTCGAAAACGGCAATTTCTCCGTCGGCAAAGTACTTGGTCACGGCGGATTCGGGATCACGTACCTCGGGGCCGATATTCGACACGGGCGCCCGGTCGCGCTGAAAGAGTTTTTCCCGGCCGGGGCGGGGCGCCAGGGCCAGGCGGTGCTCCCACCTCCGACGCTACGGGGGACAGATTACCAGGCCGCCCTGGAACGTTTCCTGGAGGAAGGCCGTATCCTGGCCCGCTTTCATCATCCGGGTATCGTCGATGTCTACGGTGTCTTTCAGCAGAATGCGACCGCATACATGGCGATGGAGTACCTGCGCGGCCCGACGTTGGCCCGGCGATTGGAGGAGCATGGCGGCCCGCTACCGGAGCCCGAGTTGCTCGCCATGGCCGAGGCGCTGACGGACGCGTTGGAGGCGATCCATCGCGAGGGTTTCTTGCACCGCGACATCAAGCCGGACAACGTCATCCTCGTCGAGGGAAGCACGCCCGCCCGCCCGGTACTGATCGATTTCGGCGCGACGCGCGAGTTCGCCGGCAACAAGACGCTGCGGCAGTCGGTGGTACTCACGCCCGGCTACGCTCCGTTGGAGCAGTACGCGCAGCAGGCGCGGCGCGGCGCGTTCACCGACATCTATGCCCTGGCGGCGACGCTGTATCATGGCGCGACTGGCGAGCAACCCCCGGCGGCGACCGATCGCGCCATGGGCGTCGACCTGAAAGATCCGCGCGCGCTGAACGCGGCACTAAGCGTTCCTTTTGCGCGCGCGCTCGTGCATGGTTTGGCGATGGCCATCGACCAACGCCCGCAGGATGCGCGCGCATTCTACCGCGAGCTTGCCGGATTGCCACCGCAGCGCGACGGGACCGGAGTCCCCGCGCCGCCGCCCCCGCCCCCGCCGCCGCCGCCGCCCGTCTCGCCGCCAATGCCCGCCTCGGGCGAGCATCTCGGGCGCGTGCGCGCGATCGCGCGCACGCTTCAGGGCAGCGGGACGACGGCGATGTCCCCCGACGAGATGCTCTGCCCGGTCTGTCGCAGCGCGCGGATGATCGATCCCGATGTGCAGACCGGCGCAGTGCCTTGCCCGGTCTGCCGCGCCGCCGATCTCCGCGAGCAGGTACCCGCCATAGCGCGCGGCCATTGCCCGTCCTGTCGCACCGGCACGCCCATCCCGGTGCAATCGGCGCTGCTCGTCCCCGGCACGTTGCTGCGATGTCCGGCCTGTCGTGTCGGCGCGGTGGTACAGTACGCGCGGCCCGGCACGCTGCTCCTTCCCGATATCTGGGCACGGTGCGACACGTGCGCGGCCGACTTCGACTATCACATACAAGGGGACCGGCTGACACTCGATGCCCTGCCAAACGGCCCAGGCCAGCTCGATCCCGCGCTTCGCGGGCGGACGCTGGCGCGGGCGGAATGGCGGCGGCTCTCGGGGCGGACGGAATTGTTGTACTTCTGCGAGAACTGCGCCGCCGAGATCGATGTTCACCCGGACGATACGCACGGCGATACGCTGGAGTGGGTGGCGGTCGATGGTCGCCTCGATCGCGTCCCGGCGGCGTATCGGGGCCGACGCTGCACACCGCTGGAACTCGACAAGGCGGCAGCCGGGCTTGCCCCGGACGCGGGCACCCATGCGTGCCCCGCCTGCCGGGCGCAATTCGACGAGGTCGATGCGGGCGACCTCATCCTACGCCGGGCACCGAGCGATCCGCACGATATCATGGGTCGTTTCGGCGCTCGGGCGCATACGGTCGCCTTCTGGCGGGCACTCGCCGTCGGCAAGCGGCAGTCCACACGGCCCGGGCTTATCTGCCCTGTCTGCACCGCCGAACTCGCCGTTGAGGATAGCGGGGCATATCTCCTGGTTGCGTATGCACGGTCCCGCGATCCGTATGGCGTCGGGGCTCGTTTCGGCGTGACGGGCGACAGGGGCGGAACGCATCTTGCATTCGCAGATTGGCGGCGGATCGCCGCAGGACGACCAACGGTCAACGAGACCGTGCAGCTAAAGGAGGAGGCCAATCGGGAATTCTGGCTTGCCATGCTGGCTGGCGAGGTTTCGCTGGTCCGCGAGCAAGACTATCCCGGGCGCCGCGCCGATGGCGAGGTTGTCGTCGTGGCCCTCCCCGTCACCCGTTATTGGCGTACCTGGGTCAGCTCCCACGCCATCGATAGCGGCACGCTGTGGGTGACCACGCGGCGACTCCAGTACCGTGGCGCACATGGTGAGGCGACGATCCCGCTGACAGCGGTCCGCGATTGGGGCACCGAACGCTGGGACACGGGGACCCCGAAAGAGCAGGATATCCTGACAGTGCGCCGCTCTGACGGCGAGAAAGATACGACGTTTGCCATCGGCGCGGACGCGCAAATCGTCGCGGCGACGGTCGATGATCTCGCTGTGGAGGTTCGGCTCGACGCGGCGCATCTCACCGAATTGTGCGAGGCCTTGCGGCGGGGCGTATAGCAAAGGGTTCCGTGAACGGGATCAGCCAGGAGGGCGAGTGCTGCGTGTGACCATCAAGCCGCATCGCGAGTATTTGCGTGCAAGTGCAGACACGCAGAAGCTCTTCGTGATGCTCAAGCTCCTGCCCACGCCCGAGACGGCGCAGGATCGGCCGCGCGTGCACATCGCGCTGGTGATCGACACCAGCGGCTCGATGCGCGAACCGGCACCCGGTAGCGCCGGTGAGATCGTACCAGTCGCGCCATTCACCGTCGATGGCAAGACCTACAATGCCACATTCGAGGGTACGACCAAACTCGACATCGCGATGGACGCGGCGAGGCGGCTGGTGAGTAGCGCGGCGTTGCGTCCCGACGACACCGTGTCGATTATTCAGTTCGATGACGATTCGACGCTCGTCGCCGAGGGGCAAGTCGGGGCGAACCGCGAGCAACTACTCGCCGGTATCGACGCACTGACGCGCCATAGCGGCGGCACGCTCATGGGCAAGGGGCTTCTCGTCGCTGCCGAGGCCCTGGGACAGGCCGAACAAGTCGCCCGTAAGGTGTTGCTGCTAACCGACGGACGCGCGGTCGACGAGCTCGACTGCCGCGACGCGGCGGAGACGTTGGCGCGGTTGCATACCCCGATCGTCGCGCTCGGGGTCGGCGAGGAGTACAACGAAGATTTGCTCAGCGACCTGTGCAGCACCACGCAGGGACGCCCGTACGACTTCCGCGATATGACCGCACTCCCGGGTATCTTCGAGACCGAGCTTGGCGCGGTCACCCGTCAGGTCGTCGAGGATGTCCGCCTCACCGTGCGGACTGTCCGCGATGTGCGTCTCGTCTCGGCGATGCGCGCATACCCGAACCTGGCCGACATCGATGCCGCCCAAGAACCCCTGCCGCTTGGAAATGTCGAGGCGGGCGATTATACGATCTTCATCCTCGAATTCGATCTCCAGGGGCGTCCACCGGTGCGGGCGCGTCTGGCACAACTGGGTATAACGTACCTCGTCACCGCGCAGGGGTATCGCGGGGAGAACCCGCCGGACGATCTCGTGGTCGAATTCACCGAGGATGAGGCGCTGGCGGCGGCGGTCGACTCGGAGGTGATGGGGTACGTGCAACAGCGCAACGTGGATAGCCTTGTTCGCCAGGCCACCGAGCAAGCCAAGTCAAACCCCGAGCAGGCGGCCAGGACATTGCAGGTCGCGCGGTCGATGACCCAGCGTCTCGGCAACGCGGGCATGACGCAGGCACTCGGACAGGCGGTGGACGAGTTACGCGGCAATGGCACCATCAAGATCGGCACGGTGAAGACGATTAAGTTGGGCGCGCGAACCCAGACGATGAAAGCGGGGGGGCCGGATGTGGTCCCCGATACCATCCCCTCCGATGAAGAGATCCGGAAGATCACCGGGGCATAGCTATCGCGAACCACGATGAATAACCGAGAGATAAGCGGCCGCGAGGCCAGGAGAAGGATCGCATGGTGGCATGTACGATTTGCGGCAAGGAGAACCCGACCGGTGCGGAATACTGCGAGGATTGCGGGGCGGCGCTGACTGCGGTCGTGCCTACGGCGACCGGTACAGCGCCCGTGCAAGCGCAGGATACCGCGCCTTCCTCCGGATCGGCGGTGCCGGTCACACCGCCGGACGATCCCGCGATTACCTCCCCGGACGCACCAGCCGCCGCGACGGGAAGCGGCAGCGCCCCGGCACCGGCACATGAGGGGGATACCATCCCGCCTTCCACGCTCGAGGGCACCGCCACGTCGGTGCCGACACAGGTCGTCAATCCGCGCCTGGCCCCGAAGCGCTACGGCGCGATCGGCGCGGAAGAGATCCCCTTGCAGGGCGACCGGCTGGTGGTCGGGCGGTTCGACCCCGAGACCGGCCCCGTCGACATCGATCTCTCGGGCACCCCCGAAGCGGTGCAACTCTCGCGTCATCATGCCGAACTGTATCGCGAGGCGGACGGTGGCTGGTACGTGAAAGACCTCGGTTCTACGAATGGCGTGTTCTTGAAGCGGCCCGGTAGCAGCACTTTCGGTCCCCGTCTCACCACGCCGACCGCGATGCAGCCCGGCGATGAGGTGGCGTTCGGCAACGCCCGCTTCGTCTTCAAGGCGGATTAGGCGTGGATACAGCGCGACCGCCCGCGAGCGACCACGATGACGAAGCGGCGGCACTCGATCCGGACGTAGTTGCGACTCTCTCGTCGCCGACATCGGGCGCGACTGTGGATGACACGAACTCGAGACCAGACGGAGAGGTGAAAGAGCCGCCGAGCCTGCCGGAGGAGGGTGCGATCACGCTCGAGTTGGCCCGCGCACACGTCGCCCCGGTCACAAGCGCAGAGTTTCAGCTACCCCCTGCGGCGCTTACGAACACCGAGGATATCGTGGCCGGCGATGGCGCGACACCGAGAGCCGGAGCATCTACCGATATCGACGATCCGCTGGTCCTATCGCTGGATGCCCATCCCCTTGCGGTCGCATCGGCGGAGAGCGACGAACTCCAGGAGATCGTTTTCCCTTCGGCTATCCAGGCCCCGAGCCCGCTGGCGGCGGGCAGTGCACTCGGCCCCGGGGGGACAATTGTGGTCGAGCGTTTCCTCGATACACGCGGGCGACTCAATCGCTACAGCGCGCTCGTGTATCAGCCGGACGGGACCATAATACCCGCCGAACTTCGCGAAGCGCCCGCAGCACATGCCGATTTACGCCGCGAGAGCGAGGTCCTTACCGAGGTGCGCTACGCGATGCTCCCCCGCGCGCTGGCCGTGTTCGAGCAGGAGGGCCTCCGCTACCTGGCGGTCGAATGGCGTGCAGCGAACGACACGCTTGCGGGGGCGTTGCAAACGGGTCTCGACACGGCGCAAGCGATCTCGATCGTCCTCCAGTTGACGCAGGTGGTGCGACGCCTGCACGCCGCTGGTTGGGCGCTGCTCGGGCTACAGCCGTCGCAGATCGTGCTGGGGACACCGCTCCAGATCACGCGACTCGGCACCGCCTCGCGGATCGGGCAAACGGCCGACGGGGCGTTGAACGTGGCCGGTTACTCGGCCCCGGAGGTGGCGCATCGGGCCATCGTGACGGGCAAAGAAGATGTATACACGCTGGGAGCCCTGCTCTACCGGGTGCTCGTCGGTGCCCCGGTGCCCGAGCAAGGGCCCGAACTCGCGACGCTTGGGGCGTCGGTGCGCGTCCCGGGCGCGCCGCAGCTGCTCGATGCCGCCTTGGCACCGCCCGATGAGCGCGTCGATCTCGAGGCATTTTATCGGCACCTCCTGGCGTTCAAAGGGCGATGGTCACGACGGGTATTAGCGCTCGAAGTCGCCGGCGGGACGACGATCGGGTTGAATCGGTCGCGTCCGGTGAACGAAGACGCGCATACCTCCATCACCTGGTCGATCGCGCAGCAGGGGGGTGTCACCGCGCGCGCGCTCCTGTGTGTCGTGGATGGCATGGGCGGGATGGAAGCGGGCGAGGTTGCGAGCCAGGCCGCCGTGCAGGCGGCGGTCGCGGGGATCGGGGGGGCTTTCGGGAACGATGCGCCGCCTCCGGACGCGGTGGCATTGGTGCGGTCTGCGGCACAGGCGGTGTACGATGCGGCGCAAGGCCGCGCGGTGGGTGCCACCATCACCTGCGCCGTTGTGGATGATGGGGTCGTCACCCTGGGACATGTCGGCGACACACGAGCCTATCTCCTCCACGATGGTATGCTCACACAACTGACACACGATCATTCCTTGGTGGCGGCGATGGTCTCGAGCGGCGTACTTACTGCAGAGCAAGCGCGCGGGCACCCGGATAGCAATAAGGTGTTGCGATCCCTTGGCGGCCAGCGGGAGTTGCCGGACGAGTACATCGATACTCTTGTGGCGACGCGCGGCCTTATGCCCCTTCGACTGATGGAGGACGATCGGCTCCTGCTCTGCTCTGATGGCATCTGGGGGGTCCTCGACGATAACGTGCTGCGCGAGATTTTACTCGAGGTCGGGTCTTGCGCGGCAAGCGTACAATCCGCCCTACGACGTGTGCTCGATGGCGGCGCACCCGATAATGCCACCCTCATCGTCGCGCGCTGTGTCGTCATGCCAGCGAATTAGGCGATCAACCATCTGTGGACGTTAGGTGAGGTAGCACGATTATGCGCGTGTCGCACCTCTGGACTATGGCGGTCCTGGAAAGCCGGACGCGACAATCGATTGCTGGTAGCGTTGCGGCATTACCCGATGCGTGAAGGAGTCGCCCGGGTCCTGTCCCCTGTCCTGGCTCAAAATTCATCCGCGTCTGTCCCTATCCGAAATCTGCGGTGCTGCCGGCCCAGCTTGCAACTAAAATCTGACCCGGGCGGCGCGGCGCTGCCCCGCCCGGGCTGCTCGGCGGCGTGCGGGAGGGGCAATCGGGTGCGGCGCAGGAATCGGTGTCGTCGACGCTTTACCGGGATCGTCGCGGGCCTCCGTCACGCGCTCTGTCGCTATCTCTGGGCGCGCCCCCTGGTCCGGACGCACGCGGCCGGGACCGGGGCCGACTTGCTGCGCGGTCGGACGCAGTTACTCGCCGAGAACGCGCTCTTGCGGCAGCAACTGCTCGTGCTCCGGCGCCGTATCAAGCGCCCGGCGGTGACGGCGGTGGATCGCGCGCTCCTGGTGCTGCTCGTCGGCCGCGTCCGCGCCTGGCGTCGGGCCCTCCTCATCGTGCGGCCCGAGACGCTGTTGGGCTGGCACCGCGCCGACTTCCGCGCGCTCTGGCGCCGGAAGTCGCGCCCGGGACCGGGCCGGCCACCGCTCCCCGCAGACCCCATCGCCCTGATCCGGCAGACGGCGGCCGACAACCCGCTCTGGGGCGCGGAGCGCATCCGCGGGGAGTTGGGCACGCTGGGCATCCGGGTGGCCAAGCGCACGATCCGGACCGCCGTCCCCAGCCCCCGTGCCCCGCGTCCGCACGGACAGGCGTGGGCCACCTTCCTGCGCAACCACGCGGGCGCGCTCTGGGCCTGCGACTGCCTGCCGGTGACCGACCTGCGCTTCCGGCCGCTGTTCGCCTGCTTCGTCATCGCGCTGGCCACCCGGCGCGTGGTCCACGTGGGCGCGCCGCGCCACCCGACCGACGCCTGGGTCGCCCAGCAACTGCGCGAGGCGACCCCGTGCGATCAGCGGCCCCGCTAGTACAGCGCGCCGTGAGTAGCTCGGTGGTTAGGCGCACAGTGGCTTACCCTGATAGGTCCACTTGAAAGGTCGGGCCGTGGTGCGGTTGT
>JAABUK010011219.1_pt1 | contig 11730 bp, 8 predicted proteins | sample 5559141 | NCBI WGS metagenome assembly JAABUK01 (sample SAMN10711869, study PRJNA513367) | rock metagenome | isolation source: Antarctica rocks | place: Antarctica: Victoria Land, Pudding Butte nord | collected 2016-01-03 | reverse complement strand
AACCAGCGCGCGATCCTCAGGCGTCCACATGCCAAGCTCCATGACGGGCAAACCGCCTGGAACGCCACACCACCCGTCCCGATCACACCGTCAGACCTCGCCCACAATCCCTTTCAAAACGGGCTTTCAGGCCAGCGGCCATCCATCCGCGGCTTTAGCAGGAAGATCCTCATGACAACAGATTGCTCAAATAACAAATGTTTGCATACGATAATATAATCCGAATGGTGGATTGACTGCCACAGATGAACCAGGAATAAAAGTCGAGACGCAGGTTCATTACAACTTATACAAAGTGAGTGATGTCCGGCGACGCCAGTTCCTCGGCTGGGATTGCTGCGCAGTGGATGCGCATCTTGGTGAACGACAGAACGCCGCTAACAGGGAGAATGTCATGAACACAGCCCAAACATGTTGTAGGGGACTTCGCGGCGCCCGTCTTGCTGCTCTTGCACTCCTTGGCTTCGGCATGTCGGGCGCATCCGCAGCCCCGCTGCAGGACCCTCCGGTGTTCGCGAGCCAATCAGGATCGCTCAGCGTCCTGATGATCGCCGCGCAACGGCCGGTCACCCAGCTCGGGCCGATAGCGACGCAACCATGGACCTATGAAGTCTGTGCGCTTCCGTCGCCGACCGCCACCGCGTGCCCGAATGGCAGCGTCAAGGCCGCCGGGCTTGGCGGCGTGCGCCTCGCCCTGCAGCCCGGTGATGTCCTTCGCATCCGCCTGGTCAACAACCTGCCCTTGGCCGACGGCGCCGATCATGTGGCCGACAACTGCTACCTGTATAACAACCCAACCAACATCCACACCCACGGCCTGATCGTCGAGCCGCACCGAGCCGTCACTTCCACAGACACCTACGGCGACTACGTCTTCGTGGAACTCGACAACACCAAGAACCAGGGTGTTCCGCACGCCGCGGACGGCAGCGTCCCCGCCAACTGCCAGGCGCTGCTGGACCCGGCCAACCCCAGGAAGCTGCTGCCCCACGCCCACCCCGGCAGCGACCTGGCGATGCAGCCGGTGAACTACCTCTACAACATTGAGGCGACGCATCCCTCGGGCCTGTACTGGTTCCATCCGCACCTGCACGGCATCGCGCTGCCGCAGGTCAACGCCGGGCTGGCCGGCATTCTGACCATCGGCAACCCCGCCGACGAGTGCGGGGACGCAGCGTGCAAGGCTGCCGTTGCGGCATCCAACGTGCGCCACCTGATCCTCAAGGACACCCAGATCAAGGCCAGCGGCGCGCTGCATGTTCAGCCCAACCCTGGTTTCTGCGACGGCGCACCCGCGACCCCGGCTCGCCAGGGCGCCTGTCCCGGGCAAAATGGCGGGCCGGACGCCAACTACACCGGGGGCTACTGGGTCCATACCGTCAATGGCCAGGTTTATCCCACCATCAACGTGGGTCCGGCTGGCGACCTGTGGCGCATCGTCAACGCCGGCGGCAGCCGGTCCTACGAGCTGTCCCTGAACGACGCGCAAACCGGCCAGGCCCTGCCGGTGCAGTTGATCGCCATTGACGGCCTGACGATCAACTTGCTCCCCGGCGCCGATCTGGCGTCCCTGACCGCGGCGCTGGGCGGCAAGGCCAAGCTGACCGAGTGCCCCGGCATAAGCCCGGCCTCGGTGGCCGGCCTGTCCCACCGTCCGGTCTGCGCCACCAGCCTGCGCATGATGCCCAGCGCCCGCGTGCAGGTGCGGGTCCTGAACGCTTCAGCCGCGCCGGTGAACGCGGTGTTCCGCACTGCCGAGTATGCGACGGGCGACACCCTTGGCAACCTAAGCGCTGGGGACCGTTGGCCGCAGATTGACCTTGCGGCTGTGACGCTGGCGCCCCGTTCCGGTGCGGCTGCGCCTGTCGTTCTGCTGGGCGCATCGTCGAAGACGGCGCTGACCACCACCGGCCAGCTCGGTGCGCCGTCCGTGTTGCAGACGCCCGGCACGAGCGGCTTGGTCCCGGCTGCCACGGCCGGAAGCACGGTCACGACGCCGTCCACGGGGGCCGTGCTGCAACCGGGGCTGCTGCTGTCCGCCAACGGCATCACTCCCTCGATCGCTGCGGGGACGGCCTCGTCCAACTGCCCGCCGCTGCCGCCGGGCCATCGCCGCAAGATACTGTTCGGCTACCCGACGCTCACCAGCTTCGGCCTCGGCTACGTCGAGGTGGACGCGGCCGGCCACGATATCGAGGCGACGCGCCTGGCAATCCAGGAATTTGACCCGAAGACGCCCATGGTCTGCGTCCCGCTGCCCAACGGCGGTTCGGCCTTCGAGGTGTGGGAACTGGTGAACCTCACCAGCGAGGACCACAACTTCCACATCCACCAGACCCGCTTCCTGCTGCTGGCCGGCGGCACGTCACCGGGCACCAGCATCCTGCCTTTCCTCAATGGCAACATCGTGCTGCACGACAACGTGCCCCTGCCGCGTCCAACCCCGGCCGCCAACTCGCTTGCCTGCGACGGCACCTTGGCCACGGTGCAGTCAGGAGCTTGCAAGCCGAGCAGCACCTTCGTGGGCATCCCCTTCCGGGAGGTCGGCGATTTCGTGTTCCACTGCCACATCCTGGAGCATGAGGACGGGGGCATGATGGCGCGTATCAGGGTCATGCCCAAGCTGGGCCTGGCCGCGCTAGCCAGCGTCCCGTAGGCGGGGATGACAGCCCTGCTCAACGCGATGGTTCGCGGCGCCGCACCCCTGCTAGGTGCGGCGCTCGCCCTGCTGCCCGGGGCGTCCACTCAGCCGCCGGCTGCGGCGCCGGCGCCGGCGCCGGGCATCGCCTGGGTGATCTGCACCCCAGGCGCTGCAGCGCAGGGAGGGGCCACCTACCCGCGCTCGCCACGAGCACGGTTGACCCATCTGCGCCAGAACGCGCGGGCTCCAGCAAGCCTGGTCCTGCCGGTTCCGAGCACGTCGCAGCCAGGTCCGGACGCGGACTGACCGGCCCTGACACTGCAGGCGTCTGCCCGCAACCGAGAAAGCCTGAGCGGCCTGCGTCCACGCCTGGAAGCGAGCCGCTCTGGCCACCACGCACCAATCCGGTGGGAGGACAATGTGACGCCAGCCGCATGTGCTATGATGTTGTCCGTTTCACTTGCTGCCGTGATCGGGACCGAGGTGTCCGTGCTGGGCAGGGACGCGCCGGCTCCGTCTGCTGGACCGGCTGTCCCGTCACCATTGCCGGCACCCCCGCCGCTGGCCTCCCAACAGCCGGACCAATGGGCAGAGGCCGTCTTGGAGCGTCCGTTGTTCATTCCCGGTCGCCGTCCGCCGCCGCCGGCTGCTGAAGTCGTTGCCGCCGCCGCGTTGCCGCCGCGCTTGTCCGGCACCGTGATCGGCGCAGGCGTGCGTCATGCTGTGTTCGCCGGGCCGGACGGGGATCGTAACATGATGGTGCCGGAGGGCGGCCGGTCCGGACCTTGGCTTGTCCAAGCGATAATGCCGGGCAGAGCCACGTTGTCCGGTCCCGGCGGTTTGCATCACCTGCGGGTCGGCCGGGATTCCTCCGCTGGTCCGCTCGCCCAGCCCGACCTATCCGAATCCGCGAAACCGCTGGAATCCGCGGTTTCCGGCATTTGGCACAATCCCTGCGGGCGCAGGCACGGCAGCCTGCCTGCGGCGTCACGTCCCGCCGAATGCGCGATCCTGAGCGCGTCCGCTAGCGCGGGCTTGGTGCAGATGGAAGCACCAAACCCGCACTAGCTGTTATTTTGGCGAGCATTTGTTCGGTCAAACAAAGCCGTTTGATCCGAACATGCTCTAATGTCCCAGTGCCTGCACGACCTCATCCGTCATCTTCTTCGCATCCGCGAACAGCATCATCGTGTTCGGGCGGAAGAACAGTTCATTCTCCACCCCGGCATAACCCGATGCCATGCTGCGCTTGATGAACAGCACGGTCTTGGCCTTCTCCACGTCCAGGATCGGCATGCCGTAGATGGTGCTCTTGGGGTCCGTCTTGGCGGCCGGATTGGTCACGTCATTAGCGCCGATCACGTAAACCACATCGGCAGTGCTGAACTCGCTGTTGATCTGGTCCAGCTCGAACACGTCCTCATAGGGCACGTTGGCCTCCGCCAGCAGCACGTTCATGTGGCCCGGCATGCGGCCGGCAACGGGGTGGATGGCATACTTCACCTCCACGCCCTCCTTCTTGAGCGTATCCGCCATCTCCCGCAGCGAGTGCTGCGCCTGTGCCACCGCCATGCCGTAGCCCGGCACGATGATGACCTTGCTGGCGTTCTTCATGATGAAAGCCGCATCGTCCGCATTGCCGGCGCGGACCGGCCGCTGCTCGCCGCCCGCGCCAGCAACCGCCGGCCCGGCAGCGCCAGCATCCGTACCCCAGCCACCCAGCAGAACGTTCAGGATCGAGCGGTTCATGCCCTTGCACATGATGTAGGACAGGATCGCGCCCGACGCGCCGACCAGTGCGCCGGTGATGATCAGCGCTAGGTTTTGGATGGTGAAGCCGATGCCGCAGGCCGCCCAGCCGGAGTAGCTGTTCAGCATGGACACCACGACCGGCATGTCCGCGCCGCCGATCGGGATGATGATCAGGAAGCCCAAGACCAGCGCCAGCAGCGCGATCAGCCAGAACAGCACTTGGCTGCCGCCGAGCACGAACAGGACGACCAGCACCACCAGCAGGATGCCCAGCGCCGCATTGAGCTGGTGCTGGCGCGGGAACAGGATCGGCGCGCCGCGCATCCGCCCGTCCAGCTTGGCAAACGCGATCAAGGAGCCGGAGAAGGTGATGGCGCCGATGGCTAGGCCCAGCGACATTTCTATGAGCGACTGCCGGTGTATCGCGCCCGGCACGCCGATGCCGAAGGCCGCCGGGGCATTCAGCGCCGCGGCGGCGACGAACACGGCCGCTAGGCCGACCAGTGAGTGGAACGCGGCAACAAGCTGCGGCAGCGCCGTCATCTGGATGCGCCGGGCCACGACCACGCCGACGCTGCCGCCGATGGCGATGGCCAGCACGATCAGCGCGAAGCCCGAGCCGGACATGCCGCGCTGGAACAGCGTGACGCCGACGGCGATGGCCATGCCGGCCATGCCAAACTGGTTGCCGACCCGTGCGGTCCGCGGGCCGGACAGCCCACGCAGGGCCAGGATGAACAGGACTGCCGCGACGAGGTAGAAGAACGAGGTCCAGGAGGCGCTCATGCTACTTGCTCGTCCCCTTAACGACCGTAGGCTTCTTGCCCGCGAACATGGCCAGCATCCGTTGGGTGACGGTGAAGCCGCCGAAGATGTTCACGCTGGCCAGCATCACCGCGACGAACCCGAAGATGCGCGCGGCGACACTGTCCGACAGGCCGAGCGCCAGCATGGCGCCGACCACTATCACGGAGCTGATGGCATTGGTGACGCCCATCAGCGGCGAGTGCAGCGCCGGCGTTACGTTCCACACGACGTAATAGCCGACGAAGCAGGCCATCAGGAAGATCGCCAGCAGGAACATGAACGGCTCGACCGCCGTGGCCGTCGGCTCGACGACGGCGATCACGTTGGTGCCATAGGCCTGCAGCTGGTTGGCCAGGGCCGCAGCGTTCTCGGCAATGCGCGCGGCCTGGTCCGCGAAGGGATTCGGATTCATCGGGGAGAAGCCTCGCTTATGCCGCTTGAGCCGGCTGGAATTGGGCGTGGACGACCTGGCCGCCGCGGGTCAGCATGACCCCGCGCACGATCTCGTCCGTTTCGGGCAGGGCGGGCTTGCCCGCGTCCTTGTCCCAGAAGGTAGTCAGGAAGGTCAGCAGGTTGCGGGCATACAAGGTGCTGGACGCGACCGGGATGCGGCTGGGCCAGTTGACGTAGCCGACGACCTTCACCCCGTTGGGCGTTGTAATCATCTGGCCAGGCACGGTCGCGGCGCAGTTGCCTCCGGCCTCCGCCGCGAGGTCCACCACCACGCTGCCCGGGCGCATCGAGTCCACCATCGGCTGCGTCAGGATGACAGGCGCCTTGCGGCCCATCACCAGCGCAGTGCAGATCACCAGGTCGTTCTTGGCGACGGTCGTGGCCATCAGGTCCGCCTGCTTCTGGCGGAACGCGTCGGTCATTTCCTTGGCGTAAGCACCAGTTTGGGCCGCGGTCTCCGCGTCCTCGACGCCGACATAAGTACCGCCGAGGGACTTGATTTCCTCCTTGGCGGCCGGGCGCACATCGGTGGCGGACACGATAGCGCCCAACCGGCGGGCAGTCGCGATAGCCTGCAGCCCGGCAACGCCAGCGCCGATCACGAACACACGTGCCGGCGGCACGGTGCCGGCGGCGGTCATCATCATCGGGAAGCCACGATCGAAAGCGCCCGCACCCTCGATCACCGCGCGGTAGCCGGCGAGGTTAGCCTGGCTACTCAACACGTCCATGCTCTGGGCGCGGGTGATGCGGGGCAGCAACTCCATTGCGGCGACGTCTATGCCGGCGGCCGCTAGGGCAGGGACCAGCGCCGGGTCGCCGTGGGCGTTGCTGATGCAAACCAGCAGCGCGCCCTGGGGGATGTGGGCGCGTACGTCAGGCTCCGGGACCTGGACCGCGAACACGATGCCGGCCCCGGCAAGTGCTGACGCTGCATCCGGCGCAACCTCGGCGCCAGCGGCCTGATAATCCGCGTCGTGTATGGAGCTGGTCTGGCCGGCCCCGGCTTCCACGGCAACCTGCAAACCCAGGCCCACCAGCTTCTTAATCGTATCAGGCGTAGCCGCCACCCGGCTTTCCGCCGCCGCCCGTTCCTTGAGCACCGCGAGGCGCATGCGTTCCCATCCCTTGCCGCTTGGCCATTAAGATGCGCTGACGGGGTAGGAAGGCGCAAGTGGGTGGGATCGGGTGCGAGGCGGTCGGTTTCCTGAGGGGTTAGGTTTCGTCAAACATAGATACGATTATTACAAAAGGCAGAGAGTAAAGTAGTGCCACAAGTACCTGCGCGCAGGTACTTGTGGCATATCACCTTTAGTTAAGTGCCTGACTAATCTTATGCAACTTGTCCTCAGCCTCGGCTAGTGAGCCTTTCAGCCGAGAGTTATTTGCAATCGCACGACCTTTGGACGATTTCAGGCCATGAACTTCGCTCTCCAAGGCTTTCAATCGTCTTTTCATCCCTTCAAACTCATGACCTTGATGGTCAAGTACCTTCCGCTGGTCACCGACCTCGCTCCAGAGATTTCTCACACCCAGAAGTAGCCGATCCCCAAGAGATGACTCTGCTTCATCGCTCATCTTGATTTTTCTCCATTACGGAACGAGAGCATAACAAAAACAGGAGCAGATGCAAGGTACTATGTGCTGTTACTACCTAAAAAAACAGCTACAAGCTCCCCGGCACCCCCGCCTCCGCCAGCGCCGCTGCCTGCCGCTCCGCCACCTGCGCGCTGTTGAACCCATCCACCAGTTCGTGGAACAGCCGGTACCAGTTCTGCTGCGCGTGCAACCGCGTGAACACGCTGCCCAGACCCAGCGCCGCCCGGTCCATCAGCACGAACTCCCGCGGCGGCCGCACGCTGCCCGTCTCCTTCAACCCGGCATGCACCTGCTCGGCGACAGAACGCCCGAACTCCGGATCGTTGTTCTCCTGGATACGGCGCACCCGGTCGTCCAGCAGCGGGTCGTAGATGAAGCGCGCCCACAAGTTCAGGTTGGTGATCTGCGCCTTGCTCAGGTTCAGGAAGCCCCAGCCTTCATAGGCGTGCTGCGCCTTGGCCTCGTCCCCGTCGCGGATCGCCTCATACAGGTCAATCACGCCCTGCACGAACTGCGGCCGGAACACCCGGATCGCGCCGAAGTCTAGCAGGTTCAGCCCACCATCGCTCCGCACCTGGTAGTTGCCAAGGTGGGGGTCCCCATGGATGATGCCATAGCCATAAAACGGGATATACCAGGCCCGGAACAGCGTCCGCGCCATTTCGTTGCGCGCCTCCTGCGGCGGCTCCGCGTCAATCCAGGCCTGCATCCCCGTGCCGGTCAGCCAATTCATCGTTAGCAGGCGAGGGGTGCAGTAGCCCTCGATCGGCCGGGGAACCGTCACAGTCGGCTCGTCTCGCAGCATGTTGCCATACAGCCGCATCTGCGCGGCTTCACGCAGGTAGTCCAACTCCTCCCGCAGCCGCTCGGCAACCTCGGCATACACCTCGTCGCCCTCGATCACCTTGGCGACACGCTTGAACACGCCCATCGCCAGGCGGAGCTGACGCAGGTCGGCGTCCACCGTGCTGGGCATGTCGGGGTATTGCAGCTTGCAGGCGACCTCGGTGCCGTCCGGCAGCGTCGCGCGATGCACCTGGCCGAGGCTCGCTGCCGCCGCGGCCTCCTGGCCGAAGCTGCTGAACTTGCTCTGCCAGTCCGCCCCCAACTCCCCTGCCATGCGCCGGCGGACAAAGGACCAACCCATCGCCGGGGCGTTGGCCTGCAACTGCGCCAACTCCTGCGCATACTCCTCCGGCAGGGCGTCGGGGATGGTGGACAGGATTTGCGCCACCTTCATCAGCGGACCCTTCAGGCCGCCGAGTATGTTCTTCAAATCCTCGGCATGGGCGTTGCGGTCGGTCTTGATGCCGAATACCCGCTCCCCCGCGACCCGCGCAGCGATCCCGCCCACAGCGCCGGAAGTACGGGCAAACCGCTTGAATTCCCCAAACAGGTTGGGGCCGCGCACGTCGTCAGCCATCACTCGGCCTCCAATTCGTCTATGAAGCCGCTGATGACGTCCAAGCCACGACGCCAGAACGCCGGGTCGGAGGCGTCAAGCCCGAACGGCGCCAGCAATTCCTTATGCCGCTTGGTGCCGCCGGCGCGCAGCATGTCGAGATACTTGCGCTCGAACCCCGGATGCCCCTCCTGGAACACGCCATAAAGCGCGTTCACCAGACAGTCGCCGAAGGCATAGGCGTAAACGTAGAACGGCGTGTGGATGAAGTGCGGCACGTAGGACCAGTAAACCCGGTAATCCGGCGTGAAGTGGAACGCCGGGCCAAGGCTTGCGGTCTGCACCTGCATCCAAAGCTCGCCGATCCGCTCCGGCACCAGCTCGCCGGTGCGGCGCTCGGTGTGGACCAGGCTCTCGAACTGGTAGAACGCAGTCTGGCGGACGACGGTGCTGAGCATGTCTTCCACCTTCGCGGCCAACATGCCCCGGCGGCGCTTCGGGTCCGTTTCCCCCGCCAGCAGGGCGCGGAAGGTCATCATCTCCCCGAACACGCTGGCGGTCTCTGCCAGGGTCAGCGGCGTGCCGGACATCAAATAACCTTGGGTGCCGGCCAGCACCTGGTGCACGCCATGCCCCAGCTCATGCGCCAGGGTCATCACGTCCCGCGTCTTGCCGTGATAGTTCAGCAGCAGATACGGATGCACCGACGGCACGGTGGGATGCGCGAACGCCCCGCCCGACTTGCCCGGCCGCGGCTCGGCGTCAATCCAGGGCCGGTCGAAGAACCGCCGGCCCACATCAGCCAATTCCGGCGAGAAGTTGCCATAGGCTGACAGCACCCGGTCCCGTGCTTCGTCCCAGGGGATGTGCCGATCCGCCTGGTCGGGCAGGGGCGCGTTGCGGTCCCAGTGCTCCAGTTTCTCCAGCCCGAGCCACTTGGCCTTCAGCTTGTAGTAGCGATGGGACAGCCGGGCGTAGTCGGAGGTAATCGCGTCCACCAGCGCGTCTACCACCTCATCCTCGACCATGTTGGACCGGTTGCGGTAGCTGGCCGGGCGGGGGTAGCGGCGCCAGGTGTCCACGATCTCCTTGTCCTTGGCGAGCGTGTTGGTGATCAACGAGAACAGCCGGATATTGCCCTCGAACGCCGCGCCGACCGCCATCGCCGCATCCTGCCGCACGCTGCGGTCCCGGTCGGACAGCTTATTCAGGGCGGCGCTGACCGTCAGGTCCTCGCCGCGCACGGGCACCTTCATGCCGGCGACGGTCTCATCAAACAGCCGGCTCCAGGCATTGCGGCCGGTCACCTCCTTCTCGTGCAGCAGCCGTTCCAGCTCGTCGGACAGCTCGTGCGGACGGAACACGCGCAGGTCGCGCAGCCAAGGGGACCAGCGCGCCAGCACCGGGTCGGCCAGCTTGGCGTCCAGCACGGTATCGTCCATCCGGTTCAGCTCCAGCGACAGGAAGATCAGGTGCGAGCTGATGCTCGTCACCCGCTCGCTGGCCATCTGGTAGAAGCGACCCAGGGCAGGGTCGGTGCCGTCGCCGCTGAACTGCAGTTGGGCGTAGGACATGATGCGGCCCAGGATTTCCTCGATCTCCTGGAACTCCTGCAGCACGGCGGCCAGCTCCGCGCCGGGCAGGTGGGACAGCGTGCCGGCGCGGGCGGACTGGAAGGCGCGCGCACGGGCCTCGGCCCGGTCCAGGTCGGCAGCCAGCTCCGGGCTATCCGGGGCAGGGTAAAGGTCGGTCAGGTCCCAGGCCGGCAGGTTCTCCGCAACGGCGGAAGGCGCGGCGGCGGTGCCGTCGGGGGCGTGGGCGCTGCTGGTCATCTGGCGCTGGTCCTGTCGTGCTGGTAGGGGCTTCGCTCAAAGGTGGGACGGCACGCACCCACGGCAAGCATCGGAGCAGCACCGTGGATACCTCCCGCAACCAGGAGTGGCCGAACCTCGCGGCCATGATGTTCGGTCTGGCACGCGACTGGCCGGCCCGGCCGATGCTGCGCCACCACAAGGACGGCGCCTGGCATGGCGTGACCTGGGGGGAGTTCGCGCGCCGCGCCGCCTCCGTCGCCCGGCGGCTGCGGGCAGGGGGAGTCTCCGCCGGCGACCGCGTGCTGCTGTGCAGCGAAAGCCGGCCGGAGGTGCCGATCCTGGAGGTGGCGCTGATGGCGATCCGCGCCGTCCCGGTGCCGGCCTACACCACCAACACGCCCGCCGACCACGCGCACCTGCTGCTGGACAGCGGGGCGCGGGTGGCGGTCGCCTCCACGGCGGCGTTGGCCGCACGGGTGCAGGCTGGGGCTGATCTCACAGGCGGGCTGGACCGGCTGATCGGCATGGCGCCGGGCCACAACGACCCGTTTTCCGCCCTGGAGGACGACCCGGCGCTGCCTGACGACATCGCCGCCGAGGCGGCAGCGATCCCGTCCACCGCGCTGGCCTGCCTGATCTACACCAGCGGCACCAGCGGCGCCCCGCGCGGGGTGATGCTGCCGCACCGCGCCATCCTGTCCAACATACGCGGCGCGCACGAGCTGGTCCGGCCCCTCCGCCTGCATGACGAGATCCACCTGTCCTGCCTGCCGCTGTCCCACTCCTTCGAGCACACCGTCAGCCAGTTCTTCCTGCAATCCCTGGGCACCGAGATCGTGTATTGCCGCGGGCTGGAACACTTCGCCGCCGACATGCTGGCGGTGCGCCCGACCATAACAACCCTCGTGCCGCGCATCCTGGAGCTGGTCCGCAGCCGGTTGCTGCTGGCGATGACGCGGGAGCCGCCCTGGCGGCAGCGCCTGTTCCAGCGTGCGCTGGATGTGGGGCAGCGCCGGGCCGAGGGACGCATGACCCTGGCCGACCACCTCGCCGACCCGGTGCTCGACCGCCTGGTGCGGCGCAAGGTGCGGGCGCGCTTCGGCGGACGGTTCCGCGCCGCCATGTCCGGCGGCGTCCGGCTGGACCCGGAGGTGCTGCGGTTCTTCCAGTCGCTAGGCCTGGTGATCCTGCAGGGCTACGGCCAAACCGAGGCCGGCCCGGTCATCAGCGCCACCAACCGCCTGACCGACCCGCCCGGCAGC
>JAABUK010011218.1_pt1 | contig 11731 bp, 12 predicted proteins | sample 5559141 | NCBI WGS metagenome assembly JAABUK01 (sample SAMN10711869, study PRJNA513367) | rock metagenome | isolation source: Antarctica rocks | place: Antarctica: Victoria Land, Pudding Butte nord | collected 2016-01-03 | reverse complement strand
AGGGGAGGAGGAGGGGGAGGAGGGGGAGAAGGGGCGGGAGATGAGGAATGGGGGTGAGACGACGCCGGAGGAGAAGGTGGTTGTTAAGAGTGGGTAATTGAATGGCTCAGAACCGTTGGGGGAAAAGGAGTGAGATGCCTCTTGCGGGCTTAGTACCTTCGTTCGTGTAGGATGGGTCGGAAGATTGATTGAATGATCGACTGATTTATATCCCTTTTTACGCAGCCCTACGCTTTCTGGCTACTACATAAATCAAGTAAAGAAATGCAACCATGACGGAGAAGCCCTTTTCCAATAACCTAGCCAGATAAGCTTCTCATTCCATAAATGATCCTCTTCAGTATTGAGGTCACAACCCACCATGTCTTCAAGTCGCTATTTACTATTTCCAGAGCCCTACCTACTTATCAGGCAGAGCAGGAAAATAAGTTCAACCTCCAACTCCTGCGTAGCATGCTGTTGGGAAGGGTCTAAATATCGATGAAGTCAATCTGTTCAATTTTTATCCCTGTTGCATACTATCTGATTCGGGTGAGGGAAATAGATGTTCTGTTAGTAGACTACCAATGATTTTGTCGCGCCAAGGCCATAATACTGCAATACGATACCTGTTATTCTGCCATCAAATGACAAGAAAAAGGCGTCGGTTGGAAATCAGGAATGCATCCCAGTACATAAATCTATGTATATCAGACGATTATGCAATTAGGCACAGACTAAGCACACATAAAATGGCCCTGCGACCTCTTTCTGCTAAGATACAGGGGGAAAGAATGTCAGCATTGTCGTGACGCAGGCAGTGGGATAAAATCGTTTTAAAAACACGAATGGATATTTGCTATTGATGTCGTGTCTTTGACTAGTTCTCCTTCCTGCATTCTTTGTCCTATCCGACGTGATCGGACGGTCTCTGTATTGCTACGGAGTACTTCCCACGGAGTCCCAGCGAGCCTGTGTAGCTTTCTTCACGATTCAATCTACAAGACAATCAATCCGCTCCTTTACGTTGCAGAACCACTGATCCTCTGCAGAGAGCCTAACTACGCGCAAATCGATCGCCTACTCTCTAAGAATTACCTCCCCGACGACAAAGATATCCTTCGTTCACGACGACGAACTACCGGCATTAAGGAAACGTGGTTTAATATAGGCCGTCGTACCTATCATGTCGTCTGGAGAGTACATGATATCAACAAATACGATTTATATTCAACCAGGGCAGTTATGTCGACATTCCATGACCAAGTTCACCATTTCCATAGCGTGCTATCCCGTTCCTTTGATGCATATAAGGATCACGCCCTCAACTACTCCTCATCGAAGTTCTCATCGCTACGCACGGCATTGCACTTGAGATCGCATCTTTCAGCTCCTTGGGATCGTCTATCGCCATTATGTAAAACTTGTCGAGCAATGTTCGAAGGGTGCCGACTGTGGAACCTAGATTACAAATACTTCCTGCCGGGATTGCCAGATTTCAAAGATTTGGGCCATCACCATCACACCTTCGCAGATTTCGAGGAGTCGTATCGAGCAGGTTGCCAACTGTGCGCGATCTTGTGGGCCGCCAACTCCACTGTAACGCACGAATTTCGAGAACTTCGCTACATGATTAGTGCCGGTGGGTGGCTCAAGGGCAACATGGTATACTTGCTGGTCGTGATCTTGCCTGATGCGTCGTACTCCGTCTTCACCGTTGCGAAGACAGATCATGAGACAAGATTGAATTATGGACATGTTGGCACTTCCAATACATCCACCTCGACATGGCAGCTCGAAAAATTGTGGTATGATTATTGCACCTCGAATCATTCGAAATGCAATCTCCCCAGGCCGGGGCCTGAATGGAATCCTCATCGTCTGATTAAGATATGTCAAACATAAATACGTGGTTAGTGGCCAACTGTGGCCGCGGTCCTTTTGGTCTGACAGTTATGAGCCCGGTTGTTGCCAATGCGCACAATTCTACGCACGCTAACCATTCTCACACGAAAGAAGGCCACCCTTTGTCACAAAGAGTTCAAATCCACTTGATGGAGACGATCAGCCTTAGATATGGATGCATGATGCAAACCTAAAAAGTGATCACAGGATATTCATGAACTCCCTATCGACAGTTCCTGAGGGGGTGTGTCAAACATAAATACGTGGTTAGTGGCCAACTGTGGCCGCGGTCCTTTTGGTCTGACAAGATACCTCGAGTTGAGTCCACCGCATTTTCTCAATTGTGCGAGTTTCCAGACTCAGCCCATGGAGCGGTGCCGTATGCCGCGCTGAGCCATCGCTGGGGTCTCAAGCCAATGTTTCGACTCTTGCTCAGCAATCATCAGTCTCTGAAAGAAAAGATACCCATCAAAGAGCTACCCAAGACCTTCCAAGACGCTATGGAAATCGCGAAAAAGCTTGGCATAGAGTATTTATGGATCGATTCTTTATGCATAATCCAGGATTCCCCGGAAGACTGGCGGCGAGAAGCGAGCTTGATGCGTGACATATTCGAGAACTGTCTTTGCTGCATCGCAGCGACTGGCAGCAAGAGTGACGGGCAAGGGCTTTTGTTCGAAAGGAATCCGCTTCTGATACAACCCCTAAATGTCGACATTGCTCCACTAAAAACTCGAGAAGCCGATCTTTCGCCTCCTTGGGATGGCGGATTACCATCTCGAGGTCGCTATACTCTGATCGACATGAAGTCTTGGGAGCTTCATGTTGAGAACTCCCCGCTCACCAGCCGTGGTTGGGTATATCAAGAACTCCTTTTGTCACCGCGCACGCTCCACTATGGTCAGTATCAAGTGCTTTGGGAATGCCGCGAACTACGTGCTAGTGAGGCTCATCCCGAAAAAATATTGGTTCAACGAGAGGAGCGCAACCCGCGTGGCTTGAAAGCTTCAGACCCGGTGTTTGAACAAAAGTCTAAGAGTTACTCCGGTGGTCTAGTTCAAATGTCCTCTGAGCGTCAAGAATACAGTAAACGTGGCTTCGCTCTTTGGAGAGATGTCGTGCATAATTACAGTCGACTTATACTGACCAACCCGGAAGATAAGTTGATCGCTGTTTCTGGCATTGTAAAGCACATCCAAGAGATTGTTGATGATCAGTATTTAGCTGGGCTTTGGCGCAAAGACTTTGCGTACTGGCTACTATGGCAGGCAGATAACACAACTACCAGCAGGCCATCAGGTCCCTATCGTGCACCTTCATGGTCCTGGGCCTCTATTGATGGCAAATGCGGCATGCATAATGCCAAAGCATCAGAGAAGAATGAGTTCTGGGACGATGACTTGACGACACCCCCCCCAACACCCCCAGATGAAGAATTCATCGAAGACGAAGTCTTGATAAGCGTACACGATGTACACGTCGAACCAGTAGGAGATGACGCAACAGGCCAAATTAGCGACGGGAGGGCCATAGTGATGGGCCAGCTTGCAAAGGCTAAAATCATAGACACCTACGAGGCCGAGGAGGCTGGCGCCGAGAGCACGTTTGCCACGCTCAGCTGCGTTATAGGTCCGAGGGAGTCTCTTCCGGTGGCACATTTGATGGAATTGAATATAGACGTGATGACCAAGGAGCTTGAGCCCGAGGTTTTCTGCTTGCCAATTGTACACAAACACAGCAGATCAGTCCTATTGGGTCTGATGCTGGTTCCAGATAGGACTCGCCCAGCCATTTTCCGACGGTACGGCATGTTCTTCATCTCCGAAGAAAGCCTTTCCAATGGTATTGACGTCAAGACAAGCCTCGAAAGACTTGGAAAGGCCTGTCGATACCTGTCAGAGCAGGCCAATGAGGTGGGGCTACCTAGTGAAACTGTTGATGGAGTCGTCCGACATAAGATCACGCTTGTCTAATCACAGGTATCGGGTGGCAATAATCAAGAGAGTTGAAATTGTGAGATTATGATTCTTGCACCTAACTAGCTCTTTTCCTAGAGTCTATCCACAAACGCTGGCGATTGAATGGTCTGCACACGTAGATAAAGGAGGTCTCTCCCAGGAAATGTGTTGAGTAGATTAGGTAGAATAAGCTTGTAGAATCGAATTGAATGGAATAAATCAGCTGCCTAGAATCTATCTAGAGTTGCTCTTGAAATGGGAGCTAAATATGGGGAAAAATGAGGTCCAAAATCGGCTGGAGATTGGCTCAAATAGGCCGATGGAGAGCCTGAGGCGCAGACAGGCGCAGGTTGGCTGACAGTTTTAGCTTTGACTTCATTGCTGGAGGTCCATTTCGCTTCACACCCTCTAATGATCAATCCTTTAAGATAAAGGCCCACACGCTGGTTTTTAAGGTCGGTCTTCAGCAAGCCGGCTGGGTGATGTTCCTTGGTCCACTTGGTAGTGGATTGCGCAAGTTCGTGGCCACGAATCAAGACGGTAAGATCCTCACTGCTCAAGCTGACCAGCAATGCCCGCAGAGTACACGGCTCACCCTCTGGCATCGTGTCCATTCGAATATCCCTGTTCATTGCCTGGCAGACACTGATGTAGTCATTGTGTAAGGCAGGAGTCGCTTGAAGAAGAAAAAGGAAGCTTCCGTTGGAACTCGCCAAGCTCCGCGCTGAAGCTTCAGACATATTCTCAAGCAAGGGTGTCGGAGCGCCAATACCTCCCCCAGGACTAACCGTTAGCCGGATGAATAATTCTTCCATGCAAATGATCGCCTATTCGTTCACGGCATCCAGTCTTTGTCCTCGGCTACCCTACAATCAAATCGTGGATTTTGACGAAGGAATTGCGCCTGCAAAGGATGGCGTGTTGGGTCAGGGGTTGGGATAGCCTGGTGGTAAGTATGTATGTCGAAACATGTATAAATGTTTTCCAGGACACCTTCCGAGAAGAGCTTTTGTACTGCTTTTGATGCGCAAAACATGATGAGCTGGTTGTTTTATCGAACACGAGAACAAGATCCTGATCAGTCACTATCTCAATAATGGTTGGATCAACAGCACCCACGCTGTCAAGGTCACACTGCAGATGATGATCCTTGAGTCGGTTGATGGTCGTAGCGATTGTCTGGTCCCACCATTTCTGAAGAGCTTTGTCTTCGAGGTCATCCTGAAGCTCCTTCTTCATGTCAGACCATTTCGATCTGGAGTCTCTCAGAAATTTGGAGGCCTTGACATATGCCGTTTTCATCAGATTCTTCACGCGGCGACCTAGCTTTCCATCGAGCATCCGGAGGATCATTGCCATCATCCAGTGAATTAGTCCATTGCTAGGATTCTTGTCAATACCATGGCCGGTCAAGCTGTTGTACCGTTCCGCTTGAGCGGAGTGCTTATAAGGATTCTCTGCCAAAAAAAATCGATACTTTTGTATTTATATCTTCGCATTGCCAACCCATAGATATGAAAATATTCAACCACCACGTTCAAAGTTCAACGGTCGATCGGCGGTCGATCAGCGCATTGTACATTGCCGTTCTCTGCAAAGCTTTTGGCATCGTCGTCTCGAAAATGTGTCCGGCGCTCAGCAAAGTCCGCCACCTATCTTGAAGATATCATCTCCTCATTTTCCAAGTCTGGAATTGTCTTTATTCAGTTAGACTAAGTTTCCTCTCACACTGGTGCTTGTGAGGCCTTACTCACGATGTAAGGGTCAGTAGGGTGAGAGGTTGCTCCCAGCCCACGGAAACAGTCTTCCAGGACGTCTCCCAGGTTTTGGTGCAGGCTGTGTAGACATGCTGGACAATAGTAAGTGTTGATGGACATAGCAGGCGTTTTCAGAGACACCGAGATGAATCATGAAACTGAATCTTTAGGATAAAAGAAGGCGGCACACATGGTCACTCCAAAAACAGAAAAGCATCCAGACACTTATAATTGTTAGTAGGGAAAGTGTTTTCGTATAAACACAATCACATGAAGAACCCTGCTTACTATTGTTTTTCAAAAAGTGTTTGGGAAGGTGGAAACACTTATTCTGCCCATATTTTGCTTGCTTCACAATCTGCTGGAGTGACTGACCGGGAGCCCATTTGGTTTCATTAAAGCAAAAGCATGAGTACTGAGCAGTGTATACTTGTTTGCTTCACAGCTTGACGAGCTTACCGTGTTGCGAGCTTGGATGCTCCAGCTTGCAGCAGACACATTCAATGGTTGCATGTTCACAGTGTAAAGCAGCTCGCCTAGGGTGAAGAAAAAGATCTCGTGCACACTTTGTAGGCATGGACTATTAATAGGTAGCATTGTAGACGGAGACGTTCTCTTATGATTATACGAGCTGTAGTGGTTCTGGGAAGCTGTAGAGCAGCTCAAAATACCATATGATAATCATGAGCTGACCAGTCACGAAGAGAAAGCTATGCAGGATGAAGCTTTGGCAGATTGTAAACTGTAGTGTGGTGACATGAAAGAAGTTTGCGGTAAAGGGCGAGCGCGAAATGCGGCAGTGTTGCACGTAGCATCTCGTACAGTGACAAAGAACGTGAGAGAGTTTACTGTGACGCCACACGAAAACATTTTTCACAAATTTTGCTACCAGGCAGCCACCCCATCATTTATCTAAAAGACTTGGACAAAGGGGGTTGCTGATGGTATTCATGGACAAAGACTTGCAGCATCAACGGAAGATTACTGTAATACATGTACAAACTCAGAGAAGTCTTTTCTTGCATGAAACACAGGCACTTAAAAGAAGGCCTTCGTCTCCACTAAAATGGACTTTCACTAAAATGGACTTTGATCACCCAAGATTGTCGACGACATGTCTTGCAAGAGGCTTCGTCCTGTGTCAGATTCACTTTTCGTGATATCTTGCTATTTGTGGGTCTGCATTTTCGAAGCACATCAAGAACCCACTGCCTAATGCTTGGTGAGAATAGGTAACAATCCCACTCCAGGTTAAGAATCTGAACAGGCCCACGATACCTGCGCCATGCTTCTGATCCACGAAATCTCTAATGCTGAGCTTCGTAACATCTGCCCAAGATTGTGAGCTGCTAGTACAACTTCCATTGAGCCCGTTCATTGGCCAGAATGGCGAGTAGAAAAAGGAAGGCTGGCACTGAAATTCTAGGCCAAGACTTCAGCCCGTAAGAGAAATGCGAAGCTGCCTATCGCAGGAGGACAGTCACTCTGGGGAGACCCATGACAGGCTTACCACTCAAATTCCCCTTGCCCCTTGTGGAAAACGTATCTGAAGTATGTTAGCACATCGTAGACATTTCCTTGCCTCACCAACCTACTCTTTGTTCGCCACTCTCAAGATGCCATCCTTCAATGTGCACTTCCACTTATTCTTTACTCGCTGCACCTTGTCGTATGTGCATAGCATGACTTGCTCAACAGTCTCGTCTTCAGGATCAGCTCCAGTATCTTCTGGGTCATCGAGATCGGAGTTGATCGCGTCTTCATCAAGTTCTCTCTCGTCATCATCATCGTCTCCTGGAGCATCGCCTTGGGCTTTGGGAAGTGAGCTTGGTGGTGGTGCATGTGCTCTGCGCGGTTGTTGTTCTTCGTCCATAGTAAACAGGGCATCAACTCGACGCTTGGTGTCAGCTGACGGTATGTGTCGCTCATCGAGAGGAATCATCAATCCACCGCCTTCGATCTGCTGCTGTGTCTGAAGCATGTGCTCGTGGAACAGACGGTCACCTCTACCTCGTGTCTCTGCCGTAGCCCGTCGGCGTGCAACCTCGGCCTTCCATCCGGAAAGTGAGTCGTTGCCACCGTCATGCTGAGCGGACTGGAGCGGTGTCCGAGACTGAGGGACAGGTGGTGAGAAGTTAGGTAGAGCTGGTTTGCGATCCTCAGCATCTTGGATTTGAGGATTGGGCAGACCCGATTGTTGTCGTTGAGTACTAGATTGCTGGAGCTGAATTATCTGTGCTGCCGCTCGAGGACCATATTGCTGCTGCAATTGCTGGGCTGCTCGTTGCTGTGCGACAGCGTTCACTGTTGCGGGGGGTAGCTGAGGCAATTGGGGCATGGGGTACCCCATCGATGGGGAGCCGGTTGGCGGATAGTGTCCTACTTCGGCCTTGATACGAGGTCCTTGACTGGACGGCGGCATAGGGGAAGGACGCCCATTCTCAGACACGAGTTGTTGAGATTTAGAAGGGTTGGAAGAGATGTTTGGCGTTGATTGGGATGTTGGTGCAGCTGCAGAACCGGCACTTGTAGTCGACGATTGAGGCTGAGGCTCCCATGGAAAGTGACCGACCTCAAGGGCGGATAACTTCTTTTGCCAACGCTACGGATCCATGTTAGAAGACTGTCATACCGGTAGACCTGAACCCAGAATGGCTGCGATGACGAAAAGAGCTAGTGGATAACGGTGGGGGCGCAGTCCAGGCCCAAATCTAGGCGCCAACAAATCTGCCCGTAGGAAGGTATAAAAAAGACTCATATGAGCGGCCCTCATCCCCCACAAAACAGAGCCATTTCCCGCCCCACCAAAGTATGGCGGGATACCCGGAATGCATGCAAAACATGCCCGCCAACAGAATTTGCCATCAAAGCAATAAGAAAAGGAGTTCGAGAGGTCTCGTTGACAAAACAAAAAGAGCTTTGCGTTTCCTCAATGGTCTTCACATCAGAAGGGCCGAAAAGGTAGGCTGCTTACCTGCTTCAACAGTTTGAGAGTCTCCGCATCAACACCTCCTTCTTCGAAATCGACTTGCGAAGCGTCGCAGACTTCGTTGATGATTTTGCCATAGACCTGACCCTAGAGCAAAGTCAGCGACGGGTCAGCGTTGAGTTGATGATGGATGTGACGAGCGTGGGATTGTGGTGTGAAGCGAGGCTGCCTGCGCCGACGGCTGCGGATGAAGAGTAGCTCACCACTTGTTGCTGAGACATCTCGGGGTGAAGGCGTACGCAAGGGAGAAGATGTGGTAGAGCAGATTCCGGTCAAGTCGCTATGATCGTAGCACTAGCAGAGTGGGGGATGTCGCAGGTTGTGATCCGTTTGCAGGTTGTGATGAATTGGCGGAGATGGTGAAGACTGAATACGGAGCAAGAGCTTTTGAACCACTCTCTGTTCGATTGACACTTCCTCAAGGCCCTTCCCTGTGCCTGCGGACTTCAGCTGACTTACGCCTTGTCGGAGGAATACTCATGCAGTGGCGACCTTTGTGGGGTTATGGCGTGTAAGAGGCCAAGTTTGAGGATGTAGATGAAAATGGGTATACCTGTGGGTGCTTAGCGTGCCCTGTGCCGCCTAACCTTAGTGGTCCACGACTTTGAAACATGAAGCTCACTTTCACGCTCACCTCACCTGGAGACAAGTTAAGGAGTCTTGAAGAACAAGTATTGTCAAGCTCTAACATGCTAATGAAGGATGACTGTGCAACCTTGAAGACCTCACTCAAAAATGCAAAGATATCGTGGACTTCATCCCGATGCCAGTAAAACGCCCTCAACGTGTCCTGGAAGCCAACGCCCTTCGCAATGCTCACGCCAACGCAACGTAGGCAGATATAGCACATCATCGAATAGTCATCTGCTTCGCCATCTGGCTGCTCTTTGCTCCAACTCCTCCTTCGCGAGATGCCGAGGCACTTGTGCCCGCCTTGCGTTCGAACACCTTCCAGAATTTCAGACTCTCATCGGCAGCTGCGATTTCAGTCAGCATTGTCCTTGCGTTGGGTCAATAGGAACTACAACTTACCAGCAGTAGCTAGCATTTGACCATCGGGACTGAGACAGCTGTGAAGGACGCGAGTCTCGTGTGCAGGAATCTCCACGTTGCGAACCAGGGTAGGATAACTCCAAATACTGAGAGAATTGTCGGGAAAGCCGCTGGAGCTCACAAGCTCGCGATAGTGATTGCTGAACTTCAAGCTTGTCACTTGAGAGCCAGTGTCGATACTGTTGACTCTAGCACCTGTAGTGGTGTTCCAGAAGTGGATGTGTCTATCATAAGATCCGCCTCCAGTTGACAGAAGATTGAGTTGCCAAGGGCACCAGCTGAGCGCCTTGACAGCTGCACGATGGTTGGTCTTCTTAAATTTTGGGGCATTGAGAGATCGTGCGTCCCAGATAGAGACAAGGTTGTCATTGCCTCCTGTTGCCAGTTGTGCTCCATCTGAGCGCCATTCGAGCCCACAGACCTCTGAGGTATGCGAAACGAGTTCTGCCACCTTATGTTGAGCGACGCGTACATCATGATTGAAAACAAGGCCGCTTCGTGCACCGGTGGACAAGGTATGCTTTGACCATCCCATAACTCCCACTCGAGTATCATGGCCGAACATGCTTCGCAGCTTGGTACCTTCTTCCACATCCCAGATCTGGACCTCACCAGAGCCGAGACCAACGCCAACATAGGCGCCATCTCCACTCCATTTGACGCTGCTGACATAGGTATCTGGCGATGTTTCCAAGAGCGAGCTGACAGTCCCTGACTCCGCCGACCAAACGTACACGTTGCGTTCAAGACCAATGGCAACCTGATTGCCAGAGCTCCAGTCAAGCAGATTGAGGTAGTAGTCATCGACTAGTCCAGGAGCATCAAGCACACGTTCCGGCGCAGTCTGGATTCGTCGTCTAAACTGTGCAGATTGGGTATTTGCTTGCTTAAGGGGGCGGTTGTACTGAGACCGAAGGTCAATTGGCTTAGATGACTCGGGTGGTGGAGGCTTGAATGCAAGAATGCGGGTGTTCATCGAGACACCACATGCCGATGCAAGGGAAGATTCGTAAGCGACAGAGTCTGGGTTAGGACGTTGGTATGAGGTTGTTTTGTTATCATTATCCAGTGCAAGGTTTTCCATAGCTGCCGTCACATCACCGTCTGCCCCTCGACCACCAATGTCGAAGGCACTAACAGCATTGGCCAGGACAGTCGATCCCTCGCTGTTGCTGCTCTTTGGTCTGGAGTTCTCGTCTTGCTTTGCAGATCCGGCGGTGACGAGACCTTCACTTGCCATACGGTTGGGGATGAATCGGTCAGCTGCATTGTGTGGGATGCGAACAGTTGTCCTTCCTGTTCGTGAGCGGACCGCAGACTCTTTCCTAGCTCGTTCTCTTGATGGTGTTTGTGTGGTTGGTCCTGTGCCAGTCAAAGTCCATTCCGAAATGCCAAGATCCAGGTGCCTTGGTGATTGTTTGCCCTTGGCAATGTTTGACTTGGGTGACTGCTGATAGGCAAATTTTGACACTGATCGAGACACAGACCGGGAGAAGTGCGTTGAAGGTTCTCTGTTGTGTATCGATTGAGCCGGGCGAGGAGGTGTGAACGGAGAGGAGTTTGTGGAGAGATTGGTAGCAACACTGATAGTTCGTGTTCTTGGGGATGGCGTGAGAGGCATACGGCCACCTGCAGTCTTAGATGAGAAGAGGCCATGATGGCTCTTCATTGGCGTGGATACTGATGGAGTAGCCATAGTGAATGGTATGATCGAATGGACAAACTAATGTTTCGATCGGGATCCTGTGGGTGAGATCAATAAAGACCTCGGGTTATTATGGTATCGATTAACCAATCAGATCTTGTCGAAGAAGTCTGTGCTGGGTTCCGGTATAGTCAGTGGTATCCCAAGATGCTCAATTGAATGGATCCTGAGAATGAGTGTTGTCGTTAGTATTCTGTGGCTGGTTATCCGGAGATGATTGAGTAATCGAAGTCTCTGCTAAGAAAGCCAGCAATCGGTGGGTCGATCGATTCAAGCCGAAGCAGAGATGATCTAATGGATTGAATAGCTGAGCTTAGACAGAGATGACGAGAGGTAGCAGATGTAGAGGTAAGGGGTGCGCGGTAGAAGGTGATGTCTTGCGGAG
>JAABUK010011217.1_pt1 | contig 11732 bp, 12 predicted proteins | sample 5559141 | NCBI WGS metagenome assembly JAABUK01 (sample SAMN10711869, study PRJNA513367) | rock metagenome | isolation source: Antarctica rocks | place: Antarctica: Victoria Land, Pudding Butte nord | collected 2016-01-03 | reverse complement strand
CACGCTCTCGGACGAGCGCACCGAGTACCTGATCAACGACCGGCTCTCGTTCATGCGCTTTCTCGGGCTCGGTCTTTCGGATTGGGTACCGGACTCGCGCACGATCTGGCTGTTCCGCGAGCGGCTCCGCGGCGATGATCGACAGCCGCGACTTCATCTCCGCCAAGCGCCGGGCCGAGACCGAGGTGCTAATCCCCAAGGGCACCAAGATCGCCTTCACCGGCGGCATGGACTGCAACGACCATCTCCGCATCTGGGACGCCCTCGACAAGGTCCACACCAAGCACGCCGACATGGTGCTGCTCCACGGGGGTTCCCCAAAGGGCGCGGAACTCATCGCCGCGAAGTGGGCCGACACCCGCAAGGTCCAGCAGATCGCCTTCAAGCCCGATTGGACGAAGCACGCCAAGGCTGCACCGTTCAAACGCAATGACCAGCTGCTCGACACCATGCCGATTGGCGTTATCGTCTTCCCGGGCAGCGGCATCTCCGACAACCTGGCCGACAAGGCCCGCAAGCTCGGCATCCCGCTGCTCGACTTCCGTAAGGAAGGCGCGTGATCGCCTTTCCATTGCTACCTGGCGCAACACGCTCGATGCGGACACATGGAAAGGCCGGGTAGGCGCCAAGCCGAAGTTGGCCAGCAGATCGCTCCGGTTGCCTGCAGCCGAGAGCTTCCTCGCCGCGAGATCGCGATGGCCAATGTAAACCTCAGCACCTCCGAGTATGATCAGGCGGCCTCAAGTCGCTCCTCGAAGGTCTCCTCCGGGAGCACTCCTTCCAAGATCAGGAGTCGTCTGATCACGTTCGGGTGAACGTGGTAATGAACAGCCGCCTGGTCAATCTGCACCTCGGTCGGGTTGGCGAGTTCGATCCTGGTCGCTAGATCGCTGAACGGGACAAGCAGGTTCTGCGCGAAGGCTCGCTGAAATCTCTGACGATCGGTCTTCGCCTTGCTGATCACACCGAAATCGGATTGCGCCCAGATTTCGTCGGCCAGAGCGCGGGACAGCTCGAACCGCCGGTCGCGTTGGTTCGCGGATTGGATCGCGATCCGCTGACGCTCACCGCTCTGCCGTAGCCGTGCCGAATAGGGGAGGCCACGGGCGGTGCCGCGCCGCTGGAGATCCTCGCGCTTTGCCTGGAGCAGGTCCGAGAAGGCCTGCGCGCGGATGGGCCGATCGCCGAGCCCGGCGACCTCCCGGATGCGCCGGGCCGCTTTGCGGCCGAGCCGCCAAGGCGACGCGGCCAAGGGCGCCTCGAGATCGTTAACGGCGACCTGCCTCGCAATTCCGAGGTCAACAAGGATCTCCGACTCTCTCGCCGCTTCGATAGCGCTCGCGAGGTAGTTGCCCGCGTCGCGGCCCGGGGTAGCCGCGGCCGCCTCGTCGAGCGCCGCCTCGCCGACGTGCCGCTCCAGCTTGCCGAGAGTCCGCATGAGTTCGGCTGGAACCGTATCGGGATCATAGCCAAGGCGAGCTTCGATCCGTCGCCAAGACGCCATATCGGGGTCGGCGCGCTCCGTCTGAAGCGTCGCGACCAGCTCCTGCAGGGCCGCCCCGTCAACCGCGCGCGCACACGTCTCGACTACCTGGTCGAAAAAGCCGTCTAAGCCTTTGACGAAGGCCGGGCCCGTCACCGTCACCATCCCGGGAAGCACATACCTGATCGCGCCGATGTCGACGGGCCTTGAAAAGACGGGGGCGAGCAGAACCCGCTCGCCGGTGCTATGGATCATGACGGGCGGCCACAAGGTCCCGCCAGTGGCCGACGTCATTTCGTGACGTAGGCGCCAGTTCGATGAAGGCGCGTGTCCGTCGGGCAGCGACTCGTAGCGAAGCCGCCAGAAGTTGTCGGCGAGCCATAAGGCGAGTGAGACCGCGGATCCGCGAACGAAATCACGCTCCTCCTTGCGGTCGAAGTCAGAGACGCGTGTGAGCGTCTCGCCGGCCGCGCGGAGGCGAAGCTCGGCGACGTCCCGCGCCTCCGGTGTCGGCGCCGACGACCAGCGTGCCGTGAGCTCGAATGAGTCTGGAGTCACTGGTAACGTCTCCGAGCGGCGTCTAGCGACGCGGTCAGCACTGTGGTACCCTGCTGATCCACGAAATCAGTGTAACGCATTAGCACTTTGCGGGCTATCGCCTCGTTAGGTAGGACCGGATAGGCGTGGTAGACCGCGTGTCCAGGATTGGTAATCTGGGCCTCGTAAATCCAGCCGTTGTCGTCGACGGACCAGAGAAGTCCCGGATCCCCCTTCTTCTTCGTTTTGCCGAACAGGCCCGCATCTATCCCGCGCTTCAAGAGGGCGGGCGCGCGGGCCATGTCGGCCGGAGAAAAGCCCGCATGCTCGTCGCAGTAGCTCGGATCTTCGTGCTCGCCCTCGTAAGGCTTGAGTCCGTAAGCGGCCGGGTGCCGCTTGTGCTTAGAATAGGGATCGAAGGTCGCGCGGGCGGCCAGCGCGATCCGCTCTGCCTGCGAGGGCGAAGTCTCCGACAAGCGACGCGGGTCGTTCGGACTAGCGCGTGTGCGCATGGTTCGCGATGGGGGTTTCCGAAGCGGCATGGGCCGTGTGTGCCACGTTGCCGGCGCGATGACGATAGGCGCGATAGCTGACGACGTGGCTATGCGCCGTTGACGGCGCGGTAGCTCCCGCGCACGTTTCGCGCTCGCGAGGTTGTCCGGCTAGTTTCAGCTCGCGGTTTCCAGCAATTCGCCCCTGGCGGCCACAATCTGACCGTCTATCAACTTGTTTTGCAACAAACCTTTCCGTCGATCAGATTTCAGAGTTTGGCGTCGCCCTTCGGGCCGGGCTCGTCGGCTTCGCTCGAACCGGCTGCGCCGTTTCACCCCTGGCGGGCTCGATCCCTGACGCAGAGGGCGCGCGCGACGCACCCCTCCGGCTGGAGCAGGGTAGGACGTGGATGGACAGCACGATCGCCAGAGCCGCCCCCATTGTGGTCCCGCTGCTGACCGCGCGCACAGCAATGGTGGGGATGACCGGATCGGCAGCAGCGGATCAGGCTCGTCGAGCGTCGTGCGGCACCATCGAGGACTTCTTCGCGACCGTCTCGACAGGTGGCGAGCAGAGGACGCCAGAAAGGGAGCCTTGTCGCTGCGGTATCGGCCCGCTGAGGCCTGGGGTAGAGAGGGTGGGGGCCGAGCCGGGGTGTCCCTCGCGGGTGTACGGAGCCTGTCGCCAAGCGTCTTTCTGGGTTGTCCGGGAGCGCGGCCCACGCGACCTCTCGTGGCTTGATCTGGCCGAAGGACGGCTTCGCCTCGATCGACTTGCCGCAACGGCGTCCGGCAACTTTCTTCCCCTGCCGGCTGCGCCGCCATTCCTCGCGAGGCAAGAAAGCCGCCTCCCGCCGTCCTCCGCTGCGCTACGGCCCGCGAGCGGGTGCGTCGTCGATCGCCTCCGGCCTTTAGATCGCCATCGAGGCCGCGATAGGCGCGGACCCGGTAGACAGACAGGAGACTTCACCATGGCGACCATCGGCACCTTCACCAAGTCGGGCGACACCTTCAACGGTTCGGTCAAGACCCTCAGCATCAATGCCAAGACCACCATCAAGGCGGCCGACAAGAGCAGCGACAAGGCTCCCGACTACCGCGTCTTCGCCGGCTCGATCGAGTTCGGGGCGGCCTGGAAGAAGACCTCCAACGAAGGCCGCTCCTACTGCTCGGTCAAGCTCGACGACCCGAGCTTCCCGGCTCCCATCTACGCCACCCTGGTCGAGAGCGAGGACGAGGGCAGCTACAGCCTCATCTGGTCCCGCCGTAACGGCGACTGACCGAAACCGCCCTACCCCGCCCCGCTCCACCCGGAGCGGGGCATTCGCGCGCTGCCCCTCAAAGGATTGCGACGACGCCACACGGCGTGTCGGTCGTTGTTGGCAAGGGACTTCCTCCGCCGTGGTTCGAGGAGTCGGTCAGTTGGCCTTGCTGGGGCGCCAAGCCTGCGATTTACCTTGGCGTGCGCTTCGACTTGAATCGACGTTTTTCCGGAACTCACCTGCCACTCGCGCCTGTGGTCAACCCGCCCATCGCGCGCGGGCACGTCTCGTCTTCTTCGATCCCCGACCGCCTCGCTCCGCTCGCGTCTTCACCTCGAGCGCGGGTCAGCGCGCTCCGCCTCGAAGCGAGTCGCCTGGGTGTCGTCGACGCTACCATGTTGGTGCGGTCGGGCTGGGTGGCCTCGACGCGGCCGTCACGGATGCGCGGGATTATGCGGGGGAGACCTTGGCCGAGAAGGGCACGCTCTCGCGTGCCGTCCTTGGCGCGCAGGGCTGTCCAGGCCAGGAACTCGATGGGACCGTTTGCCCGGAGACGTGCCAGCTCGAAAAGGCCTGTCGTGGTCCGGCCGGCGCCGGCTGGTGGACCGGGGTGGGCATGCGGCGGCGCTGTTGCCGGGGGCTACCGTCTGCACTGCGGGCTGGGGCCGTGGGGTGCTGCAGCGTCTCCGTTCTGCCCGGTTCTGGCCGGTTGCTTTCGGTGCGTCCTGTGATGGGCCAATCTGGACGGGGAACGGCTTCGCCTCGTGCGCCTGGATCGCAACGGCCGACGACGGCTTTCTTCCCCTGCCTTACGGCTTCGCCCCCGGCATTCCTCGCGAGGCAAGAAAGCCGTCGCCGGCCGTCCTCCGCTGCGCTCCGGCCTTGCAGGTGCGTCGGCGCCCGCCCCCGTCCTGTCGATGGCCATCGAGGTCGCAACCGAAACGGCCTCGAGATCACCGAAAGCAGCAGGAGACACACCATGGCGACCATCGGCACCTTCACCCGCAACGAGGACGGCATCTTCCAGGGCAGCATCAAGACGCTCTCGCTCAACACCAAGGTCCGCTTCGTCCCCTCGCCGGCCACCGACAGCGAGAAAGCCCCCGACCTCCGCGCCTACGCAGGCAATAACGGGATCGAGTTCGGGGCGGCCTGGACCAAGCGCACCAAGGACGGGGCTCGCACCTACCACTCGGTCAAGCTCGACGACCCCTCCTTCCCGGCCCCCATCTACGCCAGCCTGGTAGAGGCCACCGAGCCGGGCACCTACAACTTGGTCTGGAGCCGCTGACCAGACCCGGAGCGCCTCGCCGCAAGGCGGGGCGCTCCGATCCATGACAATGGTATCCGCTTTGATTTTCGGTCGTCGCGACCGTACCCGGCCGCCCCAGCTTGTCGTGCAACGATGTCGACCGTATCTGGTCCGCCCTAGACCGGGTCCGCGCTAAGCACGGCGACATGGTTCTGCTTCACGGCGGATCACCCAAAGGCGCCGAGCTGATCGCCTCGAAATGGGCCGACACGCGGCGTGTGCCGCAGGTTGTGTTCAAGCCGGACTGGGCCAAGCACCAGAATGCAGCGCCCTTCAAGCGCAACGACAGGATGCTCGAGGCCATGCCGATTGGGGTGATCGTCTTCCCCGGCCACGGTGTCAGTGGCAACCCGGCCGACAAGGCCCGTAAGTCCGGCATCCCGGTGATGCGGTTAGACCGCGAGCGAGGCGGCGCTTAGGCGCCGCTTCGGGCTGGTCGACCAGTTCTCCGTCGATCCAGTCGGCCTCAAGCAGCAGAGCGCTGGGTCGAAGGGCGGGCCGCCCCGTACGATTAGGTTCGGCCCCGCGATAACATCCATAAGGACGGGGTAGCGTGTCAATACGCTCGACTGGTTGACCGCTTTTCAGCGGGTGGGAGTTTCTCGGCTTCTTCATTTGAAGGAGCAGCGAATATATCACTCACCTCAGCATCAAGCTTTAGCTTTTTCCCGTGATCGCATCGTCCTTCATAAGTGTCAAAGCCTTGCAGTACCCATGAACCAGGTGGGCGAGGGCTGACCTTTCTGAACCAGAAGAAGCATTTCACAGCTATTTCACTCATTTCTCACGCCTCTATAAACATCAGCTTCTCTGTAAGAGCCGAGAGACCTCCAACACATTCAGCTCACGATCGTGAAGCTTAGGGCGAATTGTCCTGAATATGTCAGTCATGCGGCTGTAAAGCTCTAAGGTCGGCGTATGAGAATTAAAGTGACGACCTTTGAACCTCTGAAATCGGCCTAGTTTTCCGACAAGGAACATAGCGATTCCCATGTGTTCTATTTCGTTATTTCCATCAAAGCCTAAGAATTTAGGATTTCGTGCGTATGAATCAGTTTCCTTTTGTAGAGTCGCTTTTTCCTGATCCGTAAAATGCTCAAAGGCTCTTTCGATAAAGTTCCATGTATCAAGAATATTGACGACGGTAGACACATCTTGTCGGCCGTCTACATGGTCATGGAAAATGCCCGTCATCTGCCACTCTAGGGCCCAGTAATGGCCTCCGAACATTGCGTCTTGAATAAACTCCACCTGTTCCCGGTCATGTTTATCAAGTGGCTTCTGGCGTTTGAGAATTTCCGCCAGTAGGTAGATCATTAGCTTTTCCGAGCTACTTGGGAGCAGGCTTGTGCTTGTTGTCGCGGCCAACCTATCCTCGACAAGCTCACGAATGGCCTCGGATCGGTTTGGCTGCTGCCGTTGACCCAGCCGCCATGTGTCCAGACGCTCAAGGGTGTCAGGGTCAAACCGCAGTTCGATCCTCTCTGATTTAGCGACCATGGGGCAAGCTCCAATTTCATCTTCCGTACACACACACGTATGTACGGCTCCTTGTACGGGCTTGCAAGCAGGATTTATTATGTCCTGTGGTGTCCTGCTCTCACAGTTCAGTAATTGCACCGCTGGCGAGAGCGAATGGGATCAGCCTCTGTTCGGTGCAAAAGTCGGGTGCGAATGTCCAGTGATTGGTCGGTGAGCAGCCGGTTCTCGGCTGACAAGGCAGCGGCTCCTTTCCGACCCGAGCCGCCCTTCATCGTAGACCAACCGTCATCTTCCGTATCCGAACCTATGCCCGACTGCTTCTTCGCTGCGGCGAGAAGCGACTGCGTATTTCGTGCTTGAATGCGGCTCGTCGGACCTTCAAGAAGACCGGCAAATTGTGCTGCGGCCGTAGCAGTCTTGCGCCTCAACTGTGTCGTGTCGCGGAACGGGATGGTACAGAGATGGGAGGTCCGTGAGCTGTCGTACAATTAGCATTCAATGTCGTGCCGCCGCAAGGTTACTTCAGCGCGCCTCGACGGGCTGCGCCCGTGATCCCGTGCTACTCGGGGCGTCGCCGCCCCTCCCCGAGCCGCCCTGGGCGTCTCGGCCCTGAGGGTCACGCCCGGTGGCGCACAATCTGCAGGTGGGAGTTCGTACACTGAGCAATATAAGAGCGCCACCATTGGCAAGCGACCGATCCCGCTGAGGATCTACGTCGCGTGTCGCTTCAAGTGCGTCTCGCGGGCGGGGGTGAGCGCCTCCGGTGCGCCACGGGCTCTCACGCACGCGAAAGTTGGTTTTGACATGTCGATGTCGCGACTGGCGGGACCGAGCCTGCTCCGGTGGATGCGCGGACAAGAGCCGCTACGCCTTGGGCCTGCGCGGCGCTCTGGGGTCATCTGTTGCGGCCGGTTCGGGCGGGCGGCTTCGGTCTGTGCCGGCGTGCTCCGGTCGGAGTGCTTCGATCACGGGCAGGGGACGGTCGTCGGTCCGGATCATTGCGGGCCGCTCTTGAACGGGTTGGCGGCCGGCGAGCCCGGAAAGCCCGTTGAGCGATCGGCGGTGGCCTGCTCCTCGGTGCCGGGGTCTCGACGGACGTGAATTGGCCAGGGAGGGCCGGTCCGGCTTAATGGAGCCTGGTCGGGGTGGAGCCGCGAAGATTGCGCCAGGATCTCTCTCGTGTTTCTGTCTGGGCCGTTCTGGCGTCCTTTGATGAGCTGATCTGGCCGCGGGTCGGGGCTTGAGCCCCTCGTTCGGCTCCGCAACAGCGGCCTGCCGCTATTTTCCCCTGACTTCGCCTTCGTCATTCCTCGCGGGTCAAAATAGCCGCGTGCCTGCCGTTCTCCGCTGCGCTTCGACCTTGACGGGGCGGTCGCCCGCCCCCGGCCTGTCGATCTCCATCAAGGTCGGCCGACCGGCTTTGAGAGACAGACAGGAGATCACACCATGGCACCCATCAGCACTTTCACCAGCGACCGCGACGGCTTCCTCAAGGGCCAAATCCGCACCCTCAACCTCGACACTTCCGTCGATGGGGCCTGTCACCTCGGACAAGGAAGGCGCCCCCGCCTACCGGCTGTTCGCCGGCGACGTCGAGCTCGGGGCGGCCTGGGCCAAGACCGCCAAGGAGAGCGGGCGGCTACCGCTAGGTGCGGCTGGACGACCCCTCCCTGCCAGCCCCGATCTTCGCCAACCTGATCGAGGACAGGGATATGAGCGACTTCGCCCTGATCTGGAACCGGCCGAAGCGTCCGGCCCGTCGAAGCTCCGAGCGCCGGACCCAGAGCCGCCAGTAGCGGCTCACCGCCTGCCCCGCTCACCCGAGCGGGGCAGCGCCCTCTTACGCGGCCCGTCTCCCATCATGACGCCTGCCGACCAACGCTACTCCCGAGCAGCGGCACCGCGGCCGGGGATGTCAGGAGGCCCTTCATCGCCGCAAAACACGCCGGCTGGTTCCACCAGAGCTGGCCGGAAGAGGAAGGAGCGGACGCCAGAGCCGGTGCTCAGAACGACAGCCGCGGCATCCAACAAGAGACGATCGGGGTCGTCTCGGTTCGATATCTGGCCGACCTATGGAAAGGTTAGCCGCGGATAACCTCTGACTCGGGTTAGCCGTGGCTAACGAGCGGAGGGAGTGAAGGACCGGTAAGGAATCGTTAACTTAAAACCGCTTGCCGCACTGATAGAATCACCGTTATCCTCCTATCCGCGCAAATCAGCCGAGTTTGCGTGGAACTCCGATGTTGGCGGTCTGGACTGGAATGAGCGGATCTATCGTGAAAGCGCCAGCACTGACCGACTCGGCGTCCGCAACCCAGCTCAAGGCGCTTATCCAGCGCCATGGCGCGAACCTCTCAGCGCAACTGCAGGCACACCACCGTACCGTGTTCCCGCCGGAAGCTGAAAAGACGATCCGGCCGTTTAGCCCCGCTGAAACTGCGCAGCTTCTCGGCATCCACGAGGCCTACTTGCGCCAGGTTGCAGCAGACCTAAAAGCCGTCTCTCCTGCAATGAAGAATGGCCGCCGAAGCTATTCGGTCGACGACATTCAAAGACTTCGGAGTGTCCTCGACCAAGGGGCGAGGGGAGGGCGCCGCTACTTACCTCACAGAACCGGCGACGAGCGCCTTCAGGTCATCACGGTGATGAATTTTAAAGGCGGCAGCGGAAAGACCACCACGTCGGCGCATCTCGCCCAGTATCTTGCCTTGCACGGGTATCGGGTCCTCGCGATCGATCTTGATCCTCAGGCCAGCCTTTCTGCTTTGTTTGGGCATCAACCTGAAACACATGTTGGGCCGAATGAGACTTTGTACGGGGCGATCCGATATGACGATGCGCGGAGACCAATCGCCGAGATAGTACGAGGTACTTACATCCCGGATTTACATATAGTACCAGGTAACCTCGAACTCATGGAGTTCGAGCACGACACGCCGAAAGCTTTGATGCAGCGGCGAATGGGTGACACACTGTTTTTTGCGCGGATCGGCCAAGCGCTGGCTCAGGCGCAAAACCTATACGATGTCGTGGTGATCGATTGCCCGCCGCAGCTCGGGTATCTCACGTTATCCGCTCTGACGGCAGCAACTGCCGTCCTCATCACGATCCACCCACAAATGCTCGACGTGATGTCCATGTCGCAGTTTCTCCAAATGACCGGCGATCTTCTTGATGAAGTCGCGCGACACGGCGCATCTACCAGCTACGATTGGCTAAAATACTTGATTACTCGATTCGAGCCGGGCGACGGCCCCCAAAACCAGATGCTGGCCTTCTTGAGGTCCATCTTCGGTGAGCACGTTCTTATTCACCCGATGCTTAAGAGCACGGCCATTTCGGATGCTGGCCTGACAAATCAAACGATTTTCGAGGTCGAACGAGGGCAATTCACCCGGTCAACTTACGATCGGGCGATCGAGTCGGTGAACAGCGTCAATGCGGAGATCGAGGCCCAAATCCGCAAGGCTTGGGGGAGGGCGGCTTGAGCCGAAAAGCACTCTTCGCGAATCTCTCCCCGCAGGCGCCGGACCAAGCCGGTACGCATCCTCCTGAGGGTGCCGTCGCCGGTGTAGCCCGCGAACAGCCAAGCCGCCTTCGGGCACGTCCGATCCTTGGATCGCCGGACCTCATCGCTGATGGCCAAGCAACTCCGGTCGGTGCGATCGGGCAATCGCTGGGCGAGTTCAGCGAGCGCGCTAAACGGGCCGACGAGATCGAGCGTAAGCTGACGGAAGGTCAAGTGATTATTGAGCTCGATCCCGAGCTCATTGAGCCGTCGTTCGTTACGGACCGAATGCCTGCGCCGCCTGAGGCGCTGACGAGCCTGATGGAGAAGGTGCGCGACCACGGGCAGCTTAATCCGATTCTCGTTCGGCCTCATCCAGATGGTGGGAGACGTTACCAAGTAGCCTTTGGTCATCGGAGGCTAAGCGTGGCCAAGATGCTGGCGCGGCCTGTCAAAGCGGTCGTGCGGAAGCTATCGGACGAAGAACTGGTCATCGCTCAAGGGCAGGAGAACCATGAACGCGAGGATCTCTCGTATATCGAGAAAGCGTTGTTCGCTAGGAAGCTGGAGCAAAGAGGCTTTAGTCGCGCGACCATCATGGCCGCGATGTCGATCTACAAAAGCGACCTTTCGAACATGCTGTCGGTTGCGACGAAAATCCCCGAGGAAATCGTTGCTGGCATTGGATCAGCCCCGGGCACAGGGCGTCGCGGTTGGATCGAGTTGGTTGGCCTGCTAGCCGATGGCAAGACTTTGTCGACTTCTAAAAAGGCTATGCAGAGCCCTGAATTTGACGGCCTCGGAAGCGACGCGCGATTCAGGCGCGTTCTGAATGCTGCTAAGCCGCCTCGTGCGTCAAAGCAGATTGAAAGCTGGTCATCAGTCGATGGGCGGACGTTGGCGACCGTCGCTCAGAATAGCGACCGCGTCCTGCTTACCATTGATCGACGAAGATCGCCGGAATTCGCTGAATTCGTACTTAGCCGACTTCGCGACCTCTACTTGGAATTTAAGGCAGGCTCGGACGGCCAGCCCTAATGGCGTGAGTACCTAGACCCAGAACCAAGGAGCAACACCGGCAAAAGAAAAAGGCCCCCGGAACGGAGTCCCGGAAGCCCTTCTCGTAGTTTGGCGACTGAGAGAATCGCACTTCCTCGAATCACCGTCAAGTGTTTTGACGCGTTTTTCGCGCCGTTTCGGTGAGCGGATTTCCTTTGCCCGTAAGCGAGGCAAAGCAAAGCGATGGAACCGTACCAGTCGACGACGCCCTTTGGGCGGCGAACGCTGACGCTTGCCCATGTGGCGAGCCAGGCGATCGCGAAAGAGCGGCCGCCCGAGAAGGCGGTCCATAAGTGGCATGTCTACCAGGCGATCTGCACGGCCAAGACACCGCTCGGCGTGACCGAGCGAGCGCTTGCCGTTCTCAACGCCCTCCTGACCTTCCATCCGGAAACGGCGCTAACGGGTGACGGCCTGATCGTTTTTCCGTCCAACGAGCAACTTGCCCGGCGAGCCCACGGTATGCCGGCATCGACACTGCGCCGGCATATCAGCGTGTTGGTCGACGCCGGGCTGATCATCCGCCGCGACAGTCCAAACGGGAAGCGATACGCCCGGAAAGGGCGCGACGGGGCGGTTGAGTTTGCGTTTGGCTTCG
>JAABUK010011215.1_pt1 | contig 11734 bp, 9 predicted proteins | sample 5559141 | NCBI WGS metagenome assembly JAABUK01 (sample SAMN10711869, study PRJNA513367) | rock metagenome | isolation source: Antarctica rocks | place: Antarctica: Victoria Land, Pudding Butte nord | collected 2016-01-03 | reverse complement strand
CAATAGCTGGTACCTTGTGGTGACCGAGGAATGAATCAGATGTTCCCGAAAGATGGAAATGCTCAATCCGTTGACCCGTTAGTAGCTTGACCGCGCCCTACTTGGTCGAGTCCAGCAATGTGGGACACCAGTCACGGCGTGGCCGCGCTTGCTTTTGCATCCTTTCGTCTTCATTCGTTGAAAGGCAAGGACTGATCGTTTTGAATATGAGTTTGTTCCATTCACAAGGTTGTCAAGTCTGTCTAGCTGCAGATCTTTCTGATAATGGGCCCTGATTCCGCTACGCCTGGTTGGGAGGTGCCACTTCCCTTCTCCACATCGTGATGATAGTGCTTGGGTTTATACCCCGGAACATCAACTATCTCTCGAAGTATTTCTCGTCGTTCCCCCTCCGCCTCGATTGTTGGAATGTCCCTGCAAGGATGCATCTTCTCCACTCTCATGGCCTCACGGTCCTGCTCATAGCGGCTCACGCTCTCCTTGCACAGTCATGTGGACCGGTTCCGATGATCAAGCGCCAAGGTCCTGCACCGCCACAATATACCACGCCGCAGACCAGAGTTGCAATTCAAAATGTAAGAATTTTCGACGGCGAAGGTCTAAGCGAACCGACGACGGTAGTGATTGAGAATGGCCTCATCAGCCACAGTGCACACGACCACGATGTGGACGAAGTCATTGATACATGTGGAGGTGTTCTGTTGCCAGGACTCATCGACTGTCACATTCATGTCGGGAGTGTTCCTAATGCAGAGAAGATGCGGGACTATGGGATCAGCGCCGGAATGGATATGGGCTGTGCCTTGGGCCCCAAAGAGTGCAATGCGCTTAATGTGGGCGTGGGGTATCCCTATGTTAGGTTCGCATACGACGGCGCAGTGTCCCCATATGGTGCTGCCGCAAAGCTCTCAGCTTTCAGCCCAATGTCGCTCGTTGGAAATGCTACTGCAGCTGCCCAGTTCGTTGCTCGGCAGGTGGCCAACAACGCGTCGTATATCAAGATAATCACAGAGAGTCCGGGTATGGACCAAGCGACGTTCAAGGCATTGGTCGACGCCGCTCATCACAACGGGAGGAAGGTCATGAGCCACTCACCTCGTCACGAAACTGTATCTCAGTCCTTGTCAGCACAGGCCGACTTCCTCCACCACTCCCCTGCGGATAAGGCCGTGAACGACTCTCAAGTCCAGCAGTATATCAAACAGAAGGTCATCGCCGTTCCAACCTTGATCCAGATGCTGACGATCGTGGGCACCGGCTTTGCCAACTACACGTATCCTCCTGCAAGAGACAGCGTTACCCCACTGTATCGCGCTGGAGTCCCCATCCTAGCTGGATCAGACGCTACAGGCTTACACAGACCACCAAACTTCCTGGTACCGATGGGCATCAGTCTGCACCAGGAGCTCGAAAAGTTAGTCGAAGCCGGCGTGAGCACAGTGGATGCTTTGCGGGCCGCGACAAGCCTTGCAACTCAATACTTCGAGCTTTCCGACCGCGGTGTAATTGCACCAGGTTACCGTGCTGATTTGGTCCTGATCCGCGGCAACCCTATCAAGAACATTTCGACCACACGGGAAATCGAACGGGTCTGGATCGGTGGCGTGCAATTCAATCCCTTCAACAGAACGATCTCCACAGTATCGTGCAACGGTACCGACGAATGGCACAAGCCCGGTCATTTCAAGGGCTGAACACGTACTTAGCAACCTGGTCGATAAGATGATCGATCCTCGGTAGTGATTGCCAGTATAAAAATCAGCACTTCGCAGTATAATGTAATACCCATATAATGTGTGACATTCTGTTGTTGACATCCTGGAAAGATTTCAGGTACATTGCTGACCATGACAACCAGTGGCTGAGAACGGCTTGAATTGACAGTAACAACGTCAATCCTTCGCAGGATCACCATGGCTCTGTGGTCTTCAATACGAGTATAGCCGTCACCTACCCACCCGTGCCCGTACTACCAGCCATCGGCCATCGACAACAGCCGTCCGGCCAAGGCAGCATCAAGCAGATCTGCCGGCGAACTTGAGTGCCGAGGGCCAGGGGCAACACAGTGCAGGGTCGGTGGGTACCCTCGCAGCGAAATCTCGACGTCAGCGGTTTGGCGAGAAGCGCAGCGAAGAAGTCCACAGAATCAGGCACGTTGGCCAGGGCGACCATTCTACATGAGGTGAGACGAGGACTCAAAGCGGGGGTGTTATTTCCAGAGGAGATCGGGAAGCACGCACGAATTGTCGACACAGCACTTCCTGGCAAGCACACCAAAGCAATGTACGACGCGCTCAACAAGGAGTCGGACTGAGTTATGTGCAGAGAACGCTGCACTTCAGTATAACGTTCTAAACCAGGGGGTCAGCCAGTTTAGGGAAGCGAGTGCCGCCGGCCTCCGAGAAGTAACCGCTAGAAAGGCCTCCGCGCAGCCGGACTTACTATCGATCTTCTTCCCTAGACCCGTCTAACGGCGTGAATCGAAGCTCCATCAAAATACCATTTCTTTTACTTCACTGCTCGAAATATTCGAAGAAATGCGTCCTCCGACATTTTTACTTCTGCTGTGCCCTTCTTCTTAATGCATTGACGTAGTATCGGTCGCTTAAGAGCGCTCGCCTTAAAACTAAGAATGAGCTCCTCTTCACCGGTCGGTATCTCGAACGCCTGGAGATCCTCGACTGATTCGATAGCGAAAAGGGCATTGTCCGCGACCGCCATGGCGATGAAATAGACGGTAGAGTTGTAGAGAAGCTTTGGATGCTCTTTTGCTGCGGTGCCATAGCTACGGAGGCCAGCTTTTAGCACGCTTCGAATCCTGATGCGGCTCCAGATAGAAGGAGAAATGCGGATGACACACATTATTTAGTCTCAGGATTTCGATTATTGTTCACCCAGCGCTGTTTGATTCCATAGATAATTCTTCCAGCCACCGGTAGAAATACGTTGCAAGGCAAGATCGATGTTCTATACTGTCAACCGTCCTGCTTGTGGATCAGCTATTTGAAAACATGCCTTATAACGAAGCCCGCCGGTAAAAAATGCATTAAGCCGGGCTCCACTTCTACAGTATTCGAGATGAATGTAATAGAACTGGATTTGATAACGATAAGAAATAAAGATCGGGACGTCTTGCGTCCAAGGACATTTCAGTATGCGATGCGCGTCGCGTTCGGTAAAATTGTGCTTCGGCTTATTGATGTTGACCACGAGACCTTTCTCGACCACGACCGTTCGGACGAACTAGTAAGTGTGAGACCGGGCTTATCACAGATGCGGGGGAATACTTACATTATAGACTTCGCTTCTGTCGCCAGCATCTGTCTGTGTGTCTGTAACACGGGTGAAGCCGGTGAAGAACCACTCTGCAAAGATATCCAGTGAGTCGCAGGTTATTTGTTCCACGATCATGCCCTGACCCGTGGCCGCTTGAAAGCGGAGGAAGTAATTCACCGTAGCAAAGTCGGGAGTCTTCCCTTTCTCTCTAAGAACGCGATCCCGTATGGCAGCTTCGTCCGAAATGGGGAGTCCTCTCTCGGGGGCATCCTCCTTTATCTCTTGATGGTGCCAACTGAAAATCCCACGTCACAATGCCTTCACGAGATAAAGCCTTCTTACACAATATAACGATTTAGCGCTTTGTCTTGATCCTTCTTGATTTTGCCTATATGCTTTCTCTAATCTCGAAGATGGTCTTCGTCTCGATGTGCACTCCTCTGGTAGCCATTCGCTTTGGCGCGAGCGCTCAGCTCGTCTTCGGTGAGCTTCTTTCTTGTCATGACGGTGGTGAGGCGGATGGAGCGTCATAGGCAAGGGGCCGTGGTCGAAGAGGTAGGGTACGACAAGCAAAAGAACAGTAGCCGGTAGGTCGAAATCCGACAGGCATGTCGCAGGCTGCGGTCGGGACTGTGCCCGTTAAGTAGAGACCCGGCGGCTCCACCACGGCAACACGACGAGGCCACCAAAAATGGAGGGAGCCCATTTCGGACGCTCGAGGAAGCCCAGTCTGGACGTCAAGCGAGAGGCCTGTGAAACGCGAGGCAGGCCCACCCCGTCAACGTGACCTTACGACTCACCTCCCGCTCATCTTGCGCTCACCCTACACTCACCCTGCGCTCACCCTGCGCTCACCCTCAGTCGCGAGTAGGTGCTGGTAAAGCGGCGTTGGATGGGTGAGTGCCAAGTGAGGTCGCTGTATGTTTGATCTGCCAAGCCTGCAGGCATCGAGCTTTGACGCAGCTCACAGCTTGCTGATGCGCAACAACCTGACCTTCATCGTCAGCACAACATCCACGACTGCAACCCTCTTGTTGCTTCAATTCCACTGCGCCGGCCGGAAATCCACCCCTGCGACTCTCCTCTTCCTCGACATCTTTCAGCTCAGCATGAACCATTTCCCCCAAGCATGGGGTCGCGTACGTCCCTCGGCTTTCTCATCCGCGTCTGGCATGGCTGACAATTGCAACAGCCCAGAGATGACATTTACGGCCCATATGACTCTTCGCACCTCCAACCCTCGTTACCTACGACCCATACACAGTCCCCCGCCGTGACCGGTACCTCAGTATTAGGCGTCAAGTTCAAAGACGGCGTCGTAATTGCCGCTGATAATCTTGGTAAGCTCTCAACACCGTCTGCCCCGTCAAATCAGCCCGGTCTAACTCCTGCACTCAGCGTCATACGGCTCCCTCGCCCGCTTCGCCGATATCAAACGCCTCCGGACCTTCGCCAACACCTCCATCATCGGCTTTGGCGGCGACGTCTCCGACATGCAATACCTAGACCGACTCCTGCAATCCCTCGACATACGCGAAAATTACTCCAGCCAAGGCCATACCCTCAACGCCAAGAACCTGCACACCTACCTTGCTAAGATCTTCTACAAGCGCCGCTCCGATTTCAATCCACTTTGGAATAATGTGCTTGTTGCCGGGTTGGACGATGAAGCGAAGCCGTTCCTCAGCCTCGCAGATCTGCTGGGCACGACGTACAGTGCTCCGACGCTGGCTACGGGGTTTGGGGCGCATTTGGCGCAGCCGCTGTTGAGGAGATTGGTGCCCGAGGATGAGGAGAGTGTGAAGGATATTACGAGGGAGATGGCTATCGATGCGATCAAGCAGTGCATGAAGGTTCTTTTCTACCGGGACGCGAGAAGTACCGATCACTATAGTCTGGCTGTCGTGACAAAAGATGGGATTGAGATGAAGGATGATGAGAAGTTGGAGGGTCAGAATTGGGCTTTTGCAGATATGATCAGGGGGTATGGGACGCAGGTCAGTTGAGCCAGCGGGCGAACTGGTTGGCTCTCGATCCGAGTCATCGGTTTTCTTCTTTCAGTTGCCAAGACAAGCAGAGCGAATGGCCGCCATTGGTATGAAGTAAGCAAGCAAGCAAGCAAGCAAGCAAGCAAGCAAGCAAGCAAGCAAGCATTTGAATGGCGCGGAATCCTCTCTCCCTCGAATGCCTCATCTCGTCTCGTCTCGTCTCGTCTCTTTTCTCTTCCTCCCTTCTCACGCACAGAACATCCGCTCCGCTTGCCTTGCTTATGCACCCTCCACCCACGTGTTCGACCTACCGTACAATCCCAGACATGAGTCGGATACAGTGATGAGATGAGAAGGAAAATCACCGATCGAAGCCCGCATCGACCACTATAGAATCACATCCCATCACTATGCTTCATTTTAATTCCCTCACTCTCTCGCTTCCGTCATTCGTCTTCGTCGCTTTTTTGCCCCTTGGTTTTTTTGGGGGGTGTTGGATCTCTCCTCCTCCTCCTCCTCCTCCTCCTCCCTTTCTGCTGCTTATGGCACATTCTGGGCAGGCTGCTGGTTCTGAAAGTAGCTTACCTACTGTCTCTGTTTCTGTTTCTGCTCCTGTTGTTTTGGATATTGAGAGCATCGACCAGTGTACGTGGGAAAGATAAGGAGATGACTACTGTTTGATTTGACGGGCTGATGCTGCTGCTGCTGCTGCTGGTAGATCCAGCTGATTGGTTCGTGTGTGTGTGTGTGTGTGTGTGTGTGTGGAGATGAGAAGAAGGGAGGATGGAGACAAGACAGGAGGGTGTGGGAAGTATGAAACATAAAGACCACTTGCGTCATTGATAGAACACGGATAATGCACTGACTGATCAGATGGATGAATGAAGCCTTGGTATGGCAGCTCAGGAGGTAGAACTTCCTACGACAATGGTACCGGTAACAGGTTCTGGAGTGGTCTGCAGAGCAGGCACTATATCATGCTACTCGGGAGATCTAATCTCATCTCCTTTCAGAGGGTTTTACTTGCTGCTGCTGCTATTGTTGTTGTTGTTGTCTTGAATTGAGGTCTGTAGGAGGGAGGGAGGGAGTGAGAAGTTGGGTGTGCTTTGATTTATTTGGCTGGCACTGACTACGCTTGGAGCTCATGAGGTTGTCTAGACGGCTCGAGGGCACGTGTATGACTATTGGCTAGAATTCCTAGCTGGAAGCTAACAAACTACCACGCAAGGGCATCTGAAGAGATGCTGTGTCACGGCTGCGTTACGAATGTGGAAATTGGAGACAGATTATCAGATGGCAAGACTATGAGTTGTTTGATTTGAAATGGTCAATGATTGGATATTAAGCTATTTTGATGCTCTGCTTGCTATTGCTCATGCAGTGATGGGAGAAGTGGTGAAAGGTAATGACAAATCACTCCAATGCTATACTCTGCCCTGGTTGCTCTGCTCATAGAATTCATCATCCTCGTCGTCATTAAAGCTGTAGTGTAGCGAGTGCTCGAAGCTCAATCTGTGCATCAACTATTCGTCACCCTCCCTGTCACCCTCCCTGTCACTTTCTTTTCGTCGTATTGAGGTGTGAGTACTAAATCTACTCAATGGTGATCTTCCTCGACTCTGGCGCGGCAGCCTTGGGAACAACAACGGTGAGTATGCCATTCTTGAGGCCAGCTTTGACGTCGTCTTGATTGACTCGAGCAGGGAAAGAGAAAGAGCGAGTGAAGCTGCCGCTAGTACGCTCGGAGACCCAGTAGGTATGCTCTGGTTCTTTCTGTTCTTGGTCGGAGGACTTCACGACGTCGGTGGATTCATCGCCGATGGCGTCTTTGTTGGCAGATGAAGCACCTTCATCCTCGACGGTGGCTCGATGAGGAACATCTTTGATCTTGGGCGTCTCTTCGGGTGCTTCCAAGAACCCCTGTGGTCGCTGGCCCTCTTCGCGAGTAACTTCAACACGACCCGAGACGACTAGAGTGTGCTCATCAGTGAATTCGATGGAGATGTCTTTTTGGTCGAAGCCGGGAAGTTCGCCTTCGAGGACGTAGGCGTCTTTGACTTCTTTGAGGTCGAAGCGAGGGGCGAAGAAGCGTTCTTGGTTCTGCTTCGAGTTGCTGTGGCGACGGCTGGCTTCGCCATTGGTGAGGTCGTCGAGGAAGGAGAACAGAGGGGCGAAGTCATTCTGACGGGCGATGGAGGGACCCCAGTGGTAGGTGGTGGGGGCGAAGCGGGGAAAACCACGGAGAGACATGATGTTTCTTTTGGGTGGCGAGGTCTTAATGACTCGAATGAGTTGGGGTGAAAGTCTGAAGCTTGCTCGATATGGTTGCATAGGAAGACTTGCTTGTTCTTTGATGATGAGAGGGGAGGTGGGAGACAGATGAGGAAGAGGAATTTATAGCTTGGACGGATGACACTGCGGAAGATGCTAGAAAGTACGGGCAAACACCGCCATGCGGGCAGATGCGGCTGTTGTAGTTGTAATCATACATTGACGGGAACGTGCTGGAACGAAGCTTGGATGCTTCTCGAATAAGAAACAGGCCACATGGGATTTCGGTTGGCGCGTGGAACCTTCTACGCACTTCTCTCGTCACCCTTCAAGCCGTCTTCTTTGCCATCGCCCACCAGTTCGACTTCACTGGCTGGGGAATTCGTATGCGCTGCAGATGGCCATCCTTGGTATCTCGCTTCTGGTCGTGTGATGCTTCCTTCGCATCGCATCGCATCGCGAAGGCCCTGGCAATGTCTTCCTCGGCCAATGAGAGGCCCACCAGCTCCGACGCTGTGCCTAGGAAGTAGAGGATTCACACGGTGTAGTTATGTCAGTGGCATATGCATGCGTCAGAGACAATACTGTACTGGAAGGCAGAGGGAGACAATTGATAGCCTCGTTTCCATAGCCACGTTTTGTTAGCATTCGGCCAAGCCTGTGTGCGATGCCCGCACACAGGCTTGACTGCCCTCGATGAGATCTTCCTTCTGGTCTACTCTCAGACCGCGCCGTTCCGGAGCTCCCAACACATCCGGATGTTAGTCAGTAACCAAACGTACTGGAGGTTGTGCAGAGAGGACTGCAAGGTAAGGCGCATGCACAAGGTGAAGCAAGTCACATGTGTAACCTAGGACCTCAGGTAGAGGTATCTACTTAGTGTCGAGAACGGCATGCCTTGAATGCCATGTTATGCCCTGAAACCGTTCTGGCGCGCTAGATGTACATAGGTTAGGGAATCCGGCGAGGAGGTCTGAAAGTCCCTGGCGATGGAGCATGAAGAGTTTTACTTCAAATGCTAAGCAATCGGTCGTTCATGCACGGAAGATGCCGTCGCCAGCATCATCAACAGCTCCCCTCAAGTTCAACCAAGCTGGCATCCGAATACCCCGTTCCGCACGTCGCCGGCCCTGGATCTTTCAAGAACCTTATCATACTGGGCACAAGTGAAGTGCTTGTGAAAGCGACCAATTAAGAATGAGTCATTGCTCTGATTTTGCAAACCGATCGCAGCTCACGAGAGGCAAAACAACTGTGGTAGAGACTCTCTTGTACTACCTCTAAGCAGAAACCTCTGGGCCTATGAGACACATTCAATGCGATATCATGATATGAATTAGCGATGCCGGATTTCCTAGCTTGAGTCTAGGGGGTTTCAATATCATGTCTTTACAGTGTTCAGGTTCTTGACCAAGCCGGTCATTCGTTCAATCGCTTCTTGTAAATTTTACACCCTTTGAAACAAGATTCATCATTTCCAATTCCCTAATTTCTTTTTTGGAATTGCACTCAATGATGACCAGCACCCCAGGTCGTCAACGTTTGAACCTTTCGGATACCGAGACTACCGCCTCAAGCCCGTCAATTTTGGGTATGGAGGTGTCCCTAACGCTTCACCCTTACCCCGGAAACATAGCCAAGATCCGGAGATTGATCGATATGTACAACGATCAAATCCAGTCTTTGACAACCAATTTACCAAACTTCCATGATGGAGTGACGCAGCTGTATGCGGCTGCAGCTTACGATATGGTACCGGAGGGAGAATCCAAGCAGCAGATGAAAGCCGCCATAATCTCGAAACAACGGATTGGGAAGAGAATTCTGGCGGAAATTTCCAGGCTTCAAGACAAGAGGGAGAGACTTGTGGATATGTTAAGGTTCACCAACAAACACTACGAGATGTTTCGGGCTAAGATGAAGTCGTTCAAACATCGCACTTTGTTTGTATGAAGAAGAAGGTTACTGCTTTACAGTCCGTGATCCTTAACATATGGGTGGAAACTCAGTGTTCGCCTGCTCCCTCTACAGGCAGCGCAGAAGATCGGTTTCGGCCATTGGCATTTTGCGATACTGCTGTTCGGCGCAATGCTCGCGGTCACGTCTTTTCGCAAAGCCACGGGGTCAAGGCGCGCATGTGAGACGTCTTCTGAGTATGACCCCAGCAGCTTCGGAATTGATGGCGATCCTTCCGTGGCAGCCTCTGCTACCAAACCTCAATTGCTCGAGCCTTTCCCGTCATGACAATCGTGAGAACTCGCTGGTGTCATGCATCGGGGTTGCAGGATCTCAATACAGTTGCCGCAGACACTTAAGCAGCGATGTTCTTGATGCCGGGTGATGAGTAAAGCCTAAGTTTTCTAGTTCCCATCCTCAAAAGATGCTCGATGGCAGCAAAATCCTTCTTGTCCACAGCTTGATGGTCCTTAAACTCCCTTCTGGATTCAAGTCAACTTTGAGCTTTGATCGATCCATGACCGCTGCCGATGACATACCTGGCATAGTTTCTGAAATTGCTTTGAACAGCCTGGCCACCCTGTCAGCGACAAGGATATAAGTATGAGACGAATGCAGGAAAACATACTGCCGGCTTCTTGTTTGCCTCACGGAGGCATTGTCTATAGAGACTCAAGACTTGACGTTGCAAGCCGGACAGTCTCATCTCATACGCACCATCAAACACACGGCAGCAGACGAGTCGGACTGATGAATATCAAGCAAATGCTGAGAGGAGGGAGTTGGAGAAGCAGAGAACCTTCGATAAGGTCATGCCAAGGCCAATGCCAAGGCCATGCGGGGAGAAAGTGATGAATGAGTGTATAAAGGAAGAAGCTATCTACGCAAACTAGCAAGGAAGAAGGAAAAGGACCTACAACAGAAAGCCGAGGCTGTCCCCGTTCGTCCACCTCGCTCGCTGATATCAAGACAGAAGTCAACTGTCGAGGTCATCCTCAGCGCTTTCACGATCTCGCGCAGCCCCTTTCATCTCTTCTCTCTCAGCAGATTCTTGTGACTCTCACGTTGATGTTTTCACGATGCCCGCATTCTCTGTAAGTGCGCGATCTTCTTCGTCCTCCATTCGGAAGCAATGCAATGTGATCGAAGCAAAGACATACTTTAGGCTCTCTCCAAGAAGTTACTTGTACCCGTCATACGCTGTTTCAGTAGCTGTTTTCACGGTCAGGAATCTTCCTCAGATACGTGTTGTCAATCTGTACTTGCGTTTCCAGGTTTGCAACCTGCCTGATTGAGCGCCGGGTATCAATGCGTTGATATCGAAAAAGAGGCTGGGCATTATGAGCCTGATTGATGTCTCATTAAAGGGATCTCTTCACCTTTAGTGAACCCCCTCAAATCGCGTCCGCTTATGTCTTTTTCATGGCTCAATTTTTCACTCCACATAACTCAAGAGCTGTTCAATCCCTCCTTGCAATCAAGAGAACACCCCTTGTCGTCCTACACGACTCCCCACGCACAAAGCCACCACTAATCCCACACTTCCCCCCTTTACAGCGCCTAATACGCTTCCTCGCCCGCGACGGACAAATCTACTATGGCGACGCCATCCTCCCCGCCCACACAACCGACCTCCGCCACGCCACCACCGCCCGCGTCATAACCGGCGACATCTTCAACTCCCCGACCCCCACCTCCCGCATCGCCAGCATCCAGCACCTCCTCTCCCCGCTCCCCCAATCCCGCATCGGCACAATCCGCTGCTTGGGCCTCAACTACGCCGCCCACGCCGCCGAATCAAAAATGCCCCTCCCGAAATACCCCGTGTTGTTCTACAAACCCGCCACCGCAGCCGGCGGGCCCTTGGACACCATCCCCGTGCCCTCGATGGCGCAGGAAGCCGTCGGCGTGGACTATGAATGCGAGCTCGTCGCCGTGGTTGGCAAGGAAGCGCGCGATGTCTCGGAAGCAGAGGCATTGGATCATGTCCTCGGCTACGCCGTCGGAAACGACATCTCGCATCGTGAATGGCAGATCGCGCGCGGTGGGGGCCAGTGGGCACTCGGCAAGGGATTTGACGGCTGGGCGCCTTTTGGACCTGCCATAGTCTCCCCGGACCTGATCCCCAACCCTCAGGATCTGGAGATCTGGACCAAGGTGAACGGAACGGAAATGCAGCGGAGTAGGACGAGTGATATGATCTTCGGCGTTGCTAAGACGCTGGCTTTCCTGTCCAGGGGCAC
>JAABUK010011212.1_pt1 | contig 11735 bp, 15 predicted proteins | sample 5559141 | NCBI WGS metagenome assembly JAABUK01 (sample SAMN10711869, study PRJNA513367) | rock metagenome | isolation source: Antarctica rocks | place: Antarctica: Victoria Land, Pudding Butte nord | collected 2016-01-03 | reverse complement strand
CACGACGCCATTCCGACAAGCGAGCTACACGTGATCGCCGGCGCACCCCACGGCTGCAACGTCAGCCACACCAACGAATGGAACACGACGGTCCTCGCGTTCCTCGCGAAATAACCGCCGGAGTACGCCATCGACGCCGCGCGCGGCCTCGTCAAATCGCGACCGTGAGGGGCCGAGTCACAACACGCCGGCCAGCGGCCAGGCCGCTTCAATCCATGTTGCTGTGGGCTCGGCCAGCGCGACTACGCACCATCCACGTCCTTGGGGGGCTGCCGTCCCTGCCGGATCTGCTCATGGAAGCAGTTGAGCAGGGCAGTCCGTCCGCGGCTCCCGGCTGACATAACATCGGATACCCGAGCATCAGTGCAGGTCAGGCGTCTCTACCGCCGATACATATATTATGTGAGTTTGTTCTTGCTGCGGCTATCATGCGTGCTGGTGTGCTTGCAAAGCGTGGTGGCTGATGACCGGGAACGCGAAGCCGAGTTATACCGGCGACCCGATGTCAGCTGATCCGGTAAGCGTGCACGTCGCCGGTTTGAAGACGAATTCTGGCGGGACGACTCGCCGCCTGTGCAGGACGAGGATCAGCACGAACCGACCACCAAAGGGAGCACGCCATGGCCAGCACCTACACCACTGACGAGCACGTCGACGCCAAGGAGGCGTTGCGGGCCGAAGCACGTCGGCGCGCGGACAACGCCCGGGAGGCTCACGACGCCCTCGACCGCCTGCAGGACGATCTGCGTGCCCGCGAGGACTCGATCTCTGCACACCACGCCGCGATCGCCACGCACAAGCAGCAGCTCGCCGCCGACAAGCAGAGCAGAGCCGACCTGATCGAGGCCGTGGCCCGGCAGCGAAAACACGCCGCCCGGACCGCCAAGCACACCGCGAAGGCCGAGGCCCGTTACGACAAGGCGGTGCTGGCCCAGCTCGTCCTCGACGCCAAGAGGGCCGACGAGCCGGCCCCAGCGGCCCGGCAGTCCCCAGCCAAGAAGACCGTCCCTCGCAAGGCCGCACTGACGAAGACCACAACCCCCGCCCCTAACACCGCCCCGGCCCGCAAGACCGCTCCCGCCCACACGGCCCGCACGGCCCCCCCGGCCCGCACGGCCCCCCCGGCCCGCACGGCCCCGGTCCACACGGTGGCGGTGGCGCAGCCGGAATGACCTGGTACTCGTAACCGAACGCTCGCGCGTCTCTTCGGCACTTGGCCGCGTTTCCGTTTGGCAGCTCGATCCAGCCGTGCCCGTCGCAGTCTGCGCGACCGCAGGGGGATCGGGGAGTGGTGTCGAATGTCTGGGCGCGGCCGGGGTGATCGCCTTGGGCGCCAGCTGGCGCAGGAGGGACGCGAGGAACACAGCCGGCCTCGTCCGGATTCTCTCTGGGGTGATCTGTCCTCAGGCCGGTGCGGAGGGTGTGCGTGTCGATCGCGTCAGCCACGTCCTGAGCGCTCCAGAAGGGCTCGCACGCCGCGAACCGGGTCAGGGGCAAGGGAGGGCGCGTCCTGGACACTCCATACGCTCCTTCGGATCTCCGACCCGACGACCGAGCAATCCTGACCTCGCCTCACCTCAACGTCTTCGAGTTCGGCTCTCGCACTTCCTCTTCGATGACCAGGCCAAGCTCACCGACGATCCCGCGACGGTCGCCTCCGCGAATACCGCAGCCGGGTTGGGGTCTGCCGCTGACCGGAAAGCCGCGACAACTGCAGCCGACACCGGCCAGACCGCCGCGCCAGCGGCGCCGATTCCTGGCGACAGCTGACCTGCCAGTTAGCTACGCGACACGATGCGATGCGCGTGCACCAAGGCCGCCCACCCCGGCCGATCCCTACAAACGCCACCCATGAAGTTGGTCAGCGTTCCATGCCAGTCACCGGCGGCCGGTCGCGCCTCGGCGGCCGCTCATTGGTGGCCGCCGGGGGTCGCACGGGTACCTGGCTGGGGGAGGTCGGGAACGCCGCGTTCACCCTGTTCGGCAGCGGCATTAGCGGGTGGCGGGTTCCGTCCCGGTCCCGAGTGAAGGCCTCCACGATCTGTGCCGAGTCCAGCGGGACGCGAAAGTGCTGCTCCCCGTCAGGAAACTCATCCTCGAGCTCAGCCACACTCTCCCGAATGCGCAGGTGGACCACGGCCACGCCGTACCCCTCGCCCTGACCATCGACGTGGGTCGAGCAATACGCCTCTGGCCGGTTTCCCCGGGTGACGAAGCGGTTGTCGGCGAGGATCGCACGAGCGGCCTCCGGAGTGGTCCGGCGGTACAGATCAAGCATTTGCGTCACCAGCCATGCCGCTTCCCTTCGGTCAGTATCTCGGTCGCATTTAATGCTCGGGCGCGCCCGGCGTGCTCAACGCCCAGTCGGCGACGGAGTCAGGATGCGACCAGCTTGCGGAGGCTGCGCACGTCGGCTTCGAGTCGTTCAACGACCGCCGCTGTATCGGGACGGTTCGTTGCGCTCCGCGGCGACACGTTGCACTATCCATCCGCGAACCAGCGCGGACGCGGGCACCCCGCGTTCGCCGGCGAGGTCCTGGACGGCGGCGAGCTCGTCGGGGTTGAGTCACAGGGAGACCATCACCGACTTGGCCCGGTTCGGCCGCGTCGCCTGTGCGTCATCCCGGGTCGGGTCGTTGCGGTGCAACTCGGCAAACTCCGCCTCGCCATCGACCAGTCGCTCGAGATCACTCATCACGTTCGTCTCCTTTGTAGCGGCTGGTGTCGACGTCGTTGGCCGGCCACCCGTTCACGCCGTACACCACGCCGTCTTCGGTGACGGTGATCACCGTCAGCAGCCGCCCACCGCTCGACGACCAGCCGATCGACCGGACGCTGAGCCCGGAAACACTGGCGTAACCGTTCGGCTCCATCACGAGCCGGCAACGCGCTGACCGTTAACTGGTCGCAGTGGTAACAGTCAGCCCAGAGCTTGGAGGTGCGCACGCACCCGTTCGGCAAAGTTTGGGCAGCCAGACTTCTTGAGTCGGCCAGGCAGATCGGCCTCGCCGTCTCGTCTCATGAAGTACCTCAGCCTCACCGGTGACGCTGTCAGCGGCATCGCGCTGCCGTTGGTCGCGATTTACACGTTGCACGCTTCGGCATTTCAGCTGGGCGTGTTGACCGCGGTGGTGTGGGTTCCGCAGCTGCTGTTCGGGTTGCCTGCCGGCGGGTGTGTGGATGGATCGGGTCCAGCGTCGGCCGGTGATGATCGTCGCGGACCTGGGCCGTGCGCTGGTGGTGGCCGTGGTCCCGGTCGCTGCGGCGGTCGGGGTTCTGCACCTGTGGCTTCTGTTCGCGGTCGCGCTGGCGGTGGGGATGTTGTCGATGTTCTTCCGGCTGGGGTGGGTTGCCTACCTCCCGTTGACGGTTGGTCGGGATCGTCTGGTCGAGGGGACCAGCGCCCTGGAGGCGGCCGGGACAGCGGTCGGGATCGCCGGCCCCGGTGTGGGTGGTCTGTTGGTGCAGGCGCTGACGGCCCCGGTGGCGCTGGTGGTCGACGCGGCCAGCTTCCTCGTCTCAGCGATCAATCTGACGCGGATCCGCACCAGGGAAGCCGCACCACAGCCTGCGACGACGGTCTGGATGCGGGCACAGCTCGCGGAAGGGTTCCGGTTCGTCCGTGGCCACCTGCGTTACGGATGCTGGTCGTGTTCTTCGTTCTCGTCTCGGTCGTCTTCGCCGGTCAGCAGGCCCTGTTGCTGCTGTTTCTGGCTCGGTCGGTCGGGCTCGCGCCGCGGGTCATCGGTACGCTGTTAGCGCTCGCGGCTATCGGCGGGTTCATCGGTGCGCTGATCACGCCGGTCGTTGGACGCCGGATCGGGACCGGACGAACATTCTGTGTCGCGGCCGGAGCGACCTTCCCGTTCGGGTTGCTGATCCCGCTCACCACCCGCGGCACGGGGGTCATCTGGTACGTGCTCGGCGCGGGTGTTGTGGCGGCTGGTATCGCGGCCACGAACATCACCGCCTTCAGTTTCCTGCTCGCGATCTGCCCGAACGATCTTCTCGGCCGGGTCAGCGCCGTCGCCAACGTGACTCAAACCGCCGGTCTGGTCATCGGCGGACTCGGCGGGGGTGTCCTCGGTGACCTCCTCGGCGTCCGACCCTCGATGTGGTTCATCGAGGGCGGCCTGGTCGCCGTCGCCGCCCTGGTCCTCGCCTCGCCGCTGCGACACGTTCGGGACCTGCCCACCGAGCCGGGAGCCCGCTCGGACGTGCCCGCGTTCACGACCGACGGCTAACCAGTCAGCGACAACACAGGCCCGTGCGGAGCACCGGATGACCGACTCAGACTTCTCTGGCGACCAAGCGCGCTACTACGCCGCCTACCGCCGCGGATACCCGCCGCCAGTACTCGGTGTCCTCGCGGACACCTTCGGTCTCGATGCCGAGTCGGTCGTGCTCGATCTGGGCTGCGGGACCGGGCAGCTCACCCTGCCGCTCGCGGGCATCGCCGGCACCGTCATCGGAGCCGATCCGCAACCCGACATGCTCAGGCTTGCCCGCCAAGCCGGCCTCGACCACGGACTCGCCAACATCAGCTGGATTCTTGCCGCGGACACCGACCTCCCCGCGCTCGCTCGATCCCTCGGCCCAGCGTCGGTGAACGCCGTCACGATCGGCAACGCGATCCACTGGATGCAACCAGACCAGCTGTTCACCGACCTGACACCGCTGATCCGACCGGGCGGTGGGATCGCGGTTATCGCGAACGGATCACCAATCTGGCTTCACGACACCCCGTGGGCGCATGCCCTTCAAGCCCACAACGAGAAATGGTTCGGGCCTACCCTGTCCAGCTGTGGAACCTCCGCCGACGAACGTCGGCCCTACCGCGACGCACTCACCGCGGCCGGCTTCCCCGACATCACCGAGGTCAGCGTCAGCTACGACGACGCCCTAACCCTCGACTACATACTCGGGCATCTCCGCTCCGCGACACCCGACACCCAGCTATCGCCGAGCGACTGGAACGAGTACGAGACACAACTTCGAGACATCCTCATGCGAGCGGAACCCTCCGGCGTCTTCGTCGAGCACGTCGACGTCGTCCTCCTCCTCGCCAAACGCTGACGCGTCACTCTCTTGTCGTTCCGCGTGTGCACGTCACCAAACGTTGTTCGCACATCGCGCGTGGCCAGGCTGCATTCCCAATCCGTCCATAGACATCGGCTGAGATTGTTATTGGGCGCGCCCGACCATTACACGCATCGCTGGGCAAACCCTTTGCTGCGTCTGTGCCGCTTATGTAAGCCTCACGGGTCAGAAGTCGTCCGTCGAGTGCGAGGTAGTGATGCGTGGCACCGTCAGGTAGGGATCCCGGCGCGCGCGGTCTCGCGCCGTGGCGGGGCTTGCTGCAGCCGTTCTGGCCGGGCTGGAGGCTGGCGTGCGCGTTGATTGTCACGGTCACCACGGCGACGGTGCTTCCCGTCCTGGCTCCCCGCTACACCCGCGCGTTCGTCGATGAGGCGACCACTGGTGCTGGTATCGACCGTCTGTGGAGGCTCGCGGTCGCCTATCTCCTGCTCGCGGTCGGCGGCCTTGCGGCGCGGACGGTGGCTGGCCGGCTTGCCAGCGGCGCGGCCTGGGACGGGACGAACCGGCTGCGTGAACGAGCGGCCGCGCACGTTCTTGCGTTGGGGCTGCCTTATCTGTCCCGGCACAGTCCGGGGGAGCTGATCGAGCGGATCGACGGCGACGTCGTCGCGGTCGGCGATTACGCGGTCACCTTGGTGATGGACGTGGTCGTCAGTCTGCTGCTCCTGGTCGGTGTCGTGGTCAGCCTGTTCGTCATCGACACATGGCTCGGCGTCGTGGCGACCGTGTTCTGCGTGCTATTGGGGTTGGCGATGCTGAAAAGGGCAACAACTGGCGCTGCCCGCGCAGATGCGATCCCGCGAGCAAACGGCCGTCCTGTTCGGCAACGTCGAAGAGACGATGTCGGGTCTTGACGACATCCGGGCCGTCGGCGCCGACGGGTACGCCGTCGCCCGTTTCCACATCGCGAGCGGGAACGTCTACCGCGCGGATCGACGCGCCGGGGTTGTCGGAACTTCGGTGGTCGCCGGCACATCGGTGGCGTTCACGCTGGGCACAGCACTGTTGTTGGGCTTCGTTGCCTGGTCGCTTAACCGGGGCGTATTGACGGTGGGCACCGCGGTGCTGCTCTTCCAGTACACGATGCTGGTCCGGACACCGTTCGAGCAGCTCATCGACCAGATCCGCGGATATCAGGCCGCGCTGGCGGGAATGGCACGGATCAGGGACCTCCTGGCCGAACGCGCGGACCCACCGCCCCCACGACGGCCGGTCGACCTGCACGCCACCGGTCCAGTCGACGTCACGCTGGACGCGGTCAGCTTCCGCTACGACGACGCACACACCGATGCACTGACCGACGTGAGCATCACCCTTCGAGCGGGTGAAACCCTCGGCCTGATCGGTCGGACCGGCAGCGGCAAAACAACCCTCGCGCGGCTTCTCCTGCGTCTATATGACCCGACCGGGGGAGCGATCCGACTCGCTGGCGTTGATCTGCGTGACGTCGAACCGGGCTCGCTGCACCGACGCGTCGCCATGGTCACGCAAGACGTACAGCTCTTCGACGCCAGCATCAGAGACAACCTCACGCTCTTTCGCGGCACCAGCGACGACGACGAGCTGCGCGAGGTGCTCGAGGTGGTCGGGCTCAGCTCGTGGCTGAGGCGTCAACCGGGAGGGCTCGACGATCTCCCCACGGGTGTGTCAGCGGGGGAGGCGCAGCTGTTGGCGTTCGCTCGCGTGCTGCTCGACGACCCCGGCCTGGTGATCCTCGACGAACCGTCCAGCCGGCTTGACCTCGCCTCGCAACGGCTGGTCGCCACCGCCACCGAACGGTTGCTCGACGGTAGGACAGGCATCGTCATCGCCCATCGTCTGTCCACGCTGTCCTCCTTGGACCGCATCGCCATCCTCAGCGGTGGTCGGGTGATCGAGCAGGGCGAACGGGTGGAGCTGCTCGCCGACCCGGCCAGCGAAACGGCCGGCTTGTTCGCGCGCGCCGGACTGCGCCTGTGAGAGACATGCTGTCCGTCACCGCCCGGCTGGTGCGGTTCGACCTGCGCCGGTTCAGCATCGGCGCCTTGTTGTGGATCCCGACAAGTGTGCTGCCGCTGCTGACCGGGCTGGTCCTGCAGAGAGTGTTCAACCAGATCGGCGCCGGACGAGGCTTGGATCTGACCACGGTGATGCTGCTCTGCGCAGCGCTCGTCCTCGTCGAACTCACCCGAAGCGCCCTCACCGTCGTCGCGCACACCTACGGCGCCTACTGGTGGGACGCGGCCGCGACCGTCCTGCGCGGAAACGTTCTCCGTTCACTCGCGACCGCGAAAGGACCGGTCGGCGGACGCACGCCGGCGTCCTCGGGTGAGGCACTAGCCCGGCTGCGATCCGACGTCGCCGTGCTCGTCGACTTCGTCGACGCGTTCATCCCGATCGCGGGCAGCGCGCTGTTCGCCGTCGGTGCGCTGGTGATCATGGCCGGGATCAGCTGGTCGATCACCCTCGTACTACTCGTGCCCGTTCTCACCATCGGCGTTCTGACCAGTACCGGCAGTTCGACCATCCGCCGCCTCCAGCAGCGGGTCCAAGCGGCCGGCGCCGACGTCACGGCGTTCGTCGGTGAGCTCTTCCACGGCCTGCTGGCGATCACGACGGCCGGTGTCGAGTCCGAGACCATCGCACGGCTTCGCGCACGCAACGCTCCCCGCCGTGATGCGGCCGTGCGAGTGCGGTTCGCCAGCGACTTGCTCAACAGCGCCACCAACGCGAGTGTGGAAGTCGCGATCGGCCTCGTCCTGCTTCTATCGGCGCGTTCCATGCACAACGGGACGTTCACGGTCGGCGATCTCGCGCTGTTCACCACCTACGTGGGGTGGCTCGCCGGGCTCCCACGCATGATCGGCGCCCAGATCTACCAGGTCCCGCAGGCGATCGTCGCGACCGAACGTCTCAAGGCGGTCCTCGAATCGCACGCACCGGCCACCGACCTCACCCGCGACACCCGCGTCTGGTTCCACGGCGACGCCAGGCCCGAGACGCATCCGACCCAGCAACCGCGCACCCGGTTCGAGCGGCTCGACGTACGAGGGCTGACCGTGCAAGTGACCCATGACCGCGCAGCCGTACGCGATGTCGACCTCACCGTCCGTAGAGGCAGCCTCACCGTGCTCACCGGCGCAGTGGGGGCCGGGAAATCGACCGTGCTCCGCGCGATCCTCGGACTGATCGCCACCACTGCCGTCGACCTCCGCTGGAACGGTGCCCCGATCTCACCGGACGATCTCGCCCCGCCGCGGACGTCGTTCGCCTCCCAGACAGGGTGGCTCATGTCCGCGACCCTGCGCGAGAACGTCGTTGCAGGCTGGCCGGATGCCGATTCCGAACGGGCGCTCCATGTCGCAGCCTTCGACAGCGACCTGGCTGTCATGGCGGACGGCCAGGACACCATTCTCGGCTCGGGAGGTATGCGCCTATCCGGCGGGCAGCTCCACCGCGTCGTCGCCGCACGCGCCCTCGCCCGCAACCCGTCGCTGCTGGTCCTCGACGACCCGACCTCAGCGCTCGACCTCACCACCGAAACCCAATTCTGGACCCGCATCCAGCAATCGATCAACGCCCCCGACGGCCCCGACGCCGTCCTCGCAGCATCACACCGACGCGCCGCCCTCGAGCACGCCGACCACATCATCGTCCTCGATCACGGACACGTCGTCGGAGCCGGACAACTGCACCAGCTCATCGAAACCTGCGCCCACATGCGGCGGCTATGGGACAACGAGATCGACGTCGAAGCCGTCATGGACTAGATCGCGGGGCGGCTGAGCTCGGTTACCCTTGCGGCCGGGTCCGAGGACGTCGGCCGGCGCTCGCCCAGCCACTCCGACTCCCATGACGGAACGCTCGACAAGCCGTCGCGGACAGCAGCGGTCAGAGCATCTTGTGCATCAGGGTGATCGTCGTTTGGTAAAGGGCGGTGGACCCGTCCGGCCCGACCTGTGGCCATGAGCCTGGTTCGCTGCCGTAGGCGACGTACCCGAGTCGTTCATACAGCCCGCGGGGACGTGGGAGTTGGTCATCGACGCCAAGCTCGACCCGTTGGAGGCCGCGTAACCGGATGCGCTGCTCTGCCGCATAATGAGGATCGTGCCGATACCGCACGATCGCACGGCCTCATGAACCGAGAGCTGCCAGAGCGTTCCCGCACCGAGGACAAGGGTGTAATCGACGCCGCCGGTCGCCACGGGAAAGCCGGACGGCTGGCAGACCACGAGATAGTCGACCTCGCCGCGCCGCGCACGTTCCAACGCTTCGACGCGACCGGATCCAGCCCAGGCAGCGGCCGGGAGATCCGCGCTCGTCAGGTCGCGGACGATCAGGGACACAACGACCTCGCGCATAGGACTGAGCTTGTCGAGAACACGGCCACTTCGCAAAGGAGTTTGATGCCCGACACCCTCGGTTTGGGCGTGGCTGACATGCCTCCTGCTCGCAACGAACACGCTGGAGCATCGATCAGCACTGTTGATGCCGGGCAGGTCTCCATGGCGGTTGGGTGAGAGCGCGCCTCAGCGATGTGTCGCCGCATTCCTCTGCAGTACTACTTCTCGTCTTCATCGAGTGGGTGGAGGTCGACGGGTGTTATGGCCCAGCTCAGTCCGTATTTGAGCCCGGAGCGGTCTCCGCGGCCGGGCGCGAAGTACTCGGCGACCAGTGTCTCGAGCCGGTTGGCGAACTCGCTTGCCTGCGCGTCGGACAGGCGTCCTCACTGGCTACGGCAACCCGGATTCAGAGTTCAGACGCGCCATCGACCTCCACAAGGTCGGTCTCGCGATCGGCCATCTCGCGCACCACGCGAGCATCGGCGACGACCGCGGCATCCGCGACGGAGCCGCCTCCCTGCAGGCAACGCTACGCAGACTGTAGGCAAGCCCACCGACGCTCGCGTGGCCGTCAGGCGAGAGTCCGGCCGGGCCGAGCGCACGGACCGGCTGTGGTCGTACGAATGGAAGCCCGCGCCGATCCGCGACTCGGTGAGCTATCGCCCTTTGATCACGTGGCGGTCAGCGTCTTCCGTGGTCCCCAGGTAGGCCGCGGCTTGGGCGGGGCGACGAGGATCAGCTGATGCTCGCCCCCAGTGAGTCCCGCCCAGTCATGGACCGAGACCAACCGGGGCCGCTTCGCGAAAGTGGCGCGGCGCTGGTCGACCAAGTCCTCGATGAGGCGCTCGGTGGCCAGGTCGATCTCCGGGAAACGCCGTCGTTCTGCCGCCATGGTCCAGCCTGACCCACGGGGCACGTAGAACTCGACCGTCACGAGCCTTCGACATCGACTTGCGACGCCGGGGAGGGCGGAGCGGCTTGCGGAAGTCGCGGGGCAGTGAAACGGTCGCGGCATGTCGCCCGGGCACGTGGTCTTCTTGAATGGCGCTCCGAGCGTGGGCAAGTCGAACACCGCTCGCGCCCTACAAGAGATGCTGACCGAGCCGCACTACTACCTGGGCCTCGATGAGTACCGCCGCGGCTACCTGGACAAGGTGTGGCTCGCCGACGACGGTGCACTGTTTCGCCGGATGATCGAGCCGTTCCTCCACAACCTGGCCATGCTCGCCCGCGCGGGACACGACGTGATCGCCGAATCGATGGTGACGCCAGATACCGAAGCCCTCTACCTCGACGATTTCCACGACCTCCAGGTGGTCTTCGTCGGTCTGGAGTGCCCGCTAGACGTGGCGAAGGCCCGCGAGGCCAACCGAGGCGATCGACGCAAGGGACCCGTGGACCTGGACCACCCGTTGCTGCAGACCCTGCATGAGCATGGCTCCTTCGACGTGTGTGTCGACACCTCGGAGCTGACACCGGATGAGGTGGCCAGCCAGATCCTGCCTCTCCTGGCGAATCCGCCGCAGCCGTCGGCGTTTGAGCGATTACGAAGACAAGCTGCGCTTCGTGCTTGACGCCTCGCCGGCTCTCATCTCCGTGGTGACCGTGAGCGGTGGTTCACATGCAGGGGGCGCGCTGGAGCTGATGACCAGATGACGTACGGCTTCGGTATCAGTGACGAGCTGCACCGCCGGCTGCGTGGTGCCATAGCTCCGGAGGCGCTGGCCTGGGTTGAACGCGAGACGGGCAGCCGGGTGCTGGCGCCGCGACCGCTCGAGGGCGGCACGTCCGCGGCGATCCATCGCCTCGTCCTCGACGGGCGCGACGACGTCGTCTTGCAGCGCTTCATCCTCGACTGGATCGCCGCGGAGCCTTGGGCGGTAAGCAACGAGGTGATGGTGCTCGGCCTCCTCGCCGACACGGACGTCCCGGCACCGGTGGTGGTCGCCGCCGACCCGGCCGGCGCTCTGACCGGTGCCCCGACCGTGCTGATGAGCGCACTCCCGGGCCGTGTTGTCTGGGACCCACCCGATCTCGATGACTGGCTACAGGCGTTGGTAGACACCATGATCAACATCCACGCCACGACAGCCCCAGGCACCCTGCAGACGTGGCATCCGTACGCCCCAGAAGGGGTTCCGCCGGCGTGGACGCGACACCGCTGGGCCTGGGAGCGAGCAATCGCCGGGCAGATTCCAGTCAACGTCGCAACAGGACGGGTTCAGACTAGGGGCGTGACGGGGTTGCCGGAGATCGATGTCGCGCGGGTGCGGCGTTGGTGCCGGGAGCGGGTGCCAGAGCGGGTGCGCGACG
>JAABUK010011209.1_pt1 | contig 11740 bp, 10 predicted proteins | sample 5559141 | NCBI WGS metagenome assembly JAABUK01 (sample SAMN10711869, study PRJNA513367) | rock metagenome | isolation source: Antarctica rocks | place: Antarctica: Victoria Land, Pudding Butte nord | collected 2016-01-03 | reverse complement strand
CCCGGAGGCGAAGAAGCTCGAGGATCAGGGGCTGCACCAGATCATGTTCCGCTTCAGCCCGCACGATTACGGGCGGATGAACGAGATCTGGAAGGGCGTCCACCCGGAGGATGGCTCGCAGTTGCGCGTTGAGGACACGATCCCGCAGGGCTTCGACCCGCCGGAATTGCCCGAGGAGCCGCAGCTGAACGCACCGGGGATCGACCCTGAATTTCTGGCGGCGGCGGCGAAGCGCGTCTTCGGCACCGATGATCCGACCAAGATGTAGCGCGCGACACCTTATCCTCACGGCGCAAACCGGCTTCAGGACGTATGTCCTGGGGCCGGTTGCTCTGCACCTTGCGCCGATTCGACCAGGGGTTATACGGCTGGTCACATTCCCCCTCGCGGATACGTCAGAGGAGTGATAGGGTGACGCTAGCGCACCGCACAGGAGGAGGAGCAAAATGGCCGAGAAGTCGGACACCGGTACCACCGTGACCCGCGAGAAGTCCGCAGGGTTCACGACCGAGGAAAAGGCCGCGATGCGGGCGCGCGCCAAGGAAGAGAAGGCCCAGGCGACCAGGGCGGAAGGGGAGCAGGCCGTCCGCGACGCGCTCGCCGGGATGGACGACGCGGATCGCGCCCTGGGCGCGCGCCTGCACGCGATCATCACTGAGAATGCCCCCGAATTGCTGCCGCGAACCTGGTACGGGATGCCCGCGTATGCGAACCAGGAAGGCAAGGTCGTGTGCTTCTACCGCAATGCGCGGAAGTTTAATGAGCGCTACGCGACGCTCGGCTTCAACGATGTCGCGCGCCTCGACGATGGCACCATGTGGCCCAACGGCTACGCCCTGACGGAGCTGACCACCGCCGATGAAAAGGCGATCGCCGCGCTAGTGAAGAAGTCGGTGGGCTGACAGATACAGAGACACGGAGGACGAATGGCGAGAGGTGCGGGGATCCGGGGCGTTACGGGAGCCTCGGTCTGCGGTCAGGCCAGCAGGGCTGCGCCAATATTCTGCCTCAGATGGTGCAGTTCTCCTTGGTGCGCTGCACGAGCTATCGACGAAGTTCCTTCTCGCCCTTCTTTCTCTCCTCCGTCCTCTGTGCCTCTGTGTCTCCTGTTCCGTCCCCTTTTCTCGTCCGTGTTCTGCGTCTCTGCGACCAACGTCCTATTCTGCCCCGGCTCGGAGCCGATCGCGGCTGTCGCCCAGCAGGAAGAGCGCGGCGCTGTTGAGGGCGAGCAGGAGCGCCAGCACCAGCGCCAGGAGCGCGTGCCCCGCCGCCGCCAGCCCGGTCACCGCGATCGCGAAGATGGCGAGCTGGATCAGGATCCAGGCCGGTAACGGGGGCGTCACCCGCGCACGCGGGGCCACGCAGAGAGCCCAGACGACGATCACCAGGAGCGCCGCCATGAAGCCGAGGGCGATCCGCGCGACCCCGCCCTGCCCGAGTTGCGCGCCCCAGGCGGCCCAGGCGGCGAAGACGCAGAGTTCCAATAGGAAACGTAGCCCCTGATTGAGTACCAGCAGCGCCTGCTTCATCGCCGACTCCTTCACCCGTTACGCTCGCGGCGAGGACGCAAGCGCTTTTGCCGCATGACCGAAAAGAGTCCCAGCGGGAGGTAGAAGAACGTCAAGGGAGGCGGCGTACTCGGGCCACCGAAGAATACGCCATTCGTCAGGTACACGCCGCCTACAAGGCGAACAGCCAGGAGCAGCCCGCGCGCCGCCCATGCCAGAACATCGCCGCGCTTCGGCGCAACACAGCCGACAACCCCGTAGGCGAACAAGACGAGCAGTCCTGTTGCAGCACCTGTCCACGAAGGCACCGGTATCACACGCGAGAGACGTGCGTAAAAGTAGAGCCCGTACAGCAGCATAAGGAGCAAGAACGTGCAGCTACAGAAGATCGCGCGTCAGCTCTCCAGGTCGCGCGCCAGCTCTCCAGGTCACCGCGCGCGCCGCCACAGCGTGCGGCGATCCTTTCGCCCGGTCATCGTCCCTCCAGTGGCAGCGGCAACGACCTGACACCAGCACCGCTACACCAACCCGACAATGTAAAAACGCGAATACCACGGCGGGGTAACGGGGTATATCATCATGCATAGATCCCTCTCCGTAGCATCGCCAGCGCCCGGTTCTCCGCGCATCACCGTCACCAAGCACCCCTTTCTCGCATTATTATTTTCGCATTCTCTATGGCTCTGCACCTTTGCGGCAACCCCGTCCCTTTCCCCCGTCTTTTTCTCTCCCGTCCCCCCTCTGTGCCGCTGTGCCTCCTGTTCCGTCCCCGCTCCCGTTCCCCCTCGTTCCCTCATCGCGCTGCGTCTCTGCGGTGATGCGTCCCCACATCCCTATTCGTGGCACCAATTCTGCGTACATCTGTTCTAGTATTCGCGCATTGAACCATGAGGAGGAACCACGATGAGCAGCCAGAATCTCCCCGCCGATCTCCCCGAGCAGAGCCAGAATCCGGTCAAGGATCCCGACGAGTGGACCACCGGCGGCGAACCGATGACCGGGCCGCAGGCGTCGTATCTCAAGACGCTGATGCAGCAGGCCGGGAAGTCGGAGGATGAGTTCGATCCGACGTTGACCAAGGCCGACGCCTCGAAGCTGATCGACGAGCTGCAAGGCGAAACCGGGCGCGGCGCATCGGCGCAGTAGCCCAAATCCAAGAGAATCCGCTGCGACCCCGGCGAGTCCGCCGGGGTCGTAGCGCGCTCGATGTCCCACGCCTGCTCCATAGTTCCGCGCTCCCCTCACGGTGCGGTGCCCGCCGCGACGCCCCCCCGATCCGCCCCTGCCGTGGCACGTTCCATCGCCGCGCCATGCTCCGCGCACTTGACAGGTGCTCGTACACAGGGTAGTCTGCGCGTACCGGACGGGACATTCGCCCGGCATTCTCGCAACAGCGACAAGTGCAGCATGGTCGGCGCCTCGGGGCGCGGCGTCAGGGGCAGGACGGCACCGCCGGACCTGCGCGCCGCGCGATCGCGGAGCGCGCCGATAGACGACACGCGCCACTGTCGGCGTGTGCTGATTGGGGTGTGTCCGGCGCGGTCCGGACGCACGGAGTGAGGGAGCGGACGGATGCGAACACGCGCGGTGCGGCTGGCCGAGTTCTTCGGCCTGTTATTAGGGTTGCTGGTATTCCCAACTATGGCGCTCGCCGCGCCGCAGCTCGCCATCACCCCCAAGCAGGGGCCGAATAGCACCCTCTTCCTCGTCTCCGGCGTCGGCTTCGCCCCCAGCACCACCTATTACTTACGGGTCGCGCCGCAGGGCGGCGGCACGCCGATCGCCTTCGACGACGCCAGCGCCAAGAGCGATACCGATGGCGTGCTCATCGCCGGCTTCAGCTTCGGCAGCAGCGTCACCGCCGGTCCCTACACGGCCAGCATCACCAGCGCGCTCAATGGCGGCACCGTCCTCGCTGCGGTGAACTTCACCCTCGGCGGGGCCAAGTCTGGCCCGGACATCGCCATCACCCCGGCGCAAGGGAAGGGCGGCGACACCTTCGTGCTGACCGGCACCGGCTTCGCGGCGAACACCACCTACACCCTGCGCCTGCAAAGCGAGGACCGTAAGACGACGATCGCGCTCAACCGCAGCGACATCGCCTCCGACGCCGACGGCACGATCGTCTCCGGCTTCAGCCTCGCGGCCTCGCGCCCGGCGGGGAATTACATCGCCGAGGTGCTGACCAAGGACGCCATGCCGGCGGTGCTGGCAGGGACGACCTTCGCGCTGACCGGCGCGGCGGCGAGCCCGTCCCCGAGCGCATCCCCCTCACCGTCAGCCGCGCCGAGCGCCGCACCAAGCGTCTCGCCCTCGCCCTCGCCTTCGCCTTCACCCACCGCGACCGCGTCGCCGAGCCCGTCGCCGTCTCCCTCGCCGAGCGCCTCGCCGTCCCCGAGCGCCAGCCCGAGCCCGTCGCCAACCGCCGTGGCCCCGACCGTCATGCCACCGACGACCGTGCCACCGACGATGACGCCGCGCCCGTCGCCGAGCGCCACCCCGACGCTGATGCCGACCGCGACCGCGATCGCGCCGACCCCGCCCGCGACCGGTAATGGCGGTTTCCTGCCCGGCCTGCCGAACACCGGTGCCGGTGGCATGGTCGCCCTGGATACCGGCACGGACATCGCCACCGCCCCCACCGCCCCGCGCGAGACGCCGCTTCTCGCGCTCGCGATGCTCATCGCCGCCTCTGCGGTCACGGTCGGCGTGGTCCGCCGCCGCGCCGCCAAGTAAACGCACGATGCGTGACGAATAAGGTCACGAGCGATCGCGCAACGCACGAAGCCACCCGTTAACGAAGCCCGAGCGCCCGCCCTCTCCTCATCACCGGAGAGGGCGGGTCTTTGCGATACAACGGGACGGTGGACCGACCTGCCTCGGAGGACATTCGCCACCACGGCGGGTCGCCGCCACGCACAGAGGTCGCGCGATCCTGGCTCCCAAGCTGCGGCACCGAAGTCCCAGATCCGGCTTGAGATACCACCCCTGAACGCAGCGTGGAAGCACCTTCCATCGCGACCGGGATGCCCGCTGTCTGGCACGATCAACGACGACATTCACAGCGGCGATGCTTCCTCTCCGCAGATGGGCAGAGGGGAAGCGCGTGAGCATCGGGGGTGAGGGCGGTCGCAGCCCCCCGCTCACGTTCATAAACAGGCCCCTCTCCTCGATAGGGAAAGGGGTGCCGCCCGCAGGCGGCGGGGTGAGGGCCGCAACGGCGCACGCCATACACAAGCCACCCACCCCAGGCACACCTCCACGCAGCCCGCTATACTTCCTCGCGCCGACCACATCACGCCTCGTCCGCTAGCACACTCGGCACAGGCTATTCGCCCACGTCATCATCCACGACGTACTCGCCTACACGAACTCCTTCGTCTACTCGCCCAGTTTGCTCACTCTGCCCACTCATTCAGGAGCGATCCATGCGCCGCGTTCTCCTGCCCGTGCTGCTCGCCCTCCTCGCGCTCGGCGCGGCACCGCTCGTCCCCGGGGTGGGGCATACCGCCGCCGTCCCCCTCTGCTTTCCTCAGAACGAGCGCTGCATGGACGGCGCATTCCGCGACTACTGGGCGACGCATGGCGGGCTGGAGATCATCGGGCTGCCGTTGGGACAGGCGTTCGTGGACGATCGCGGCCTGATCGTGCAGTACTACGAGCGCGCGATCATGGAATGGCACCCGGAGAATCCGCCCGACTATCGGGTGCTGCTGACCCGCCTCGGTGACGCCCGCCTCGGCGCGCGCCCCGAGCGCACCGCCCCCGCACGGCCCTGCCCCGTCGGCCTGACCGATTGTGTCCTCATCGCCACGGTCGGCCACACCCTGCGCGGCGCATTTCTGGCCTACTGGCAGGCGAGCGGCGGCCTCGCGGCCTTCGGTTACCCCCTCACCGAGGAATTGACCGAGACGAACGCCACCGATGGCAAGCCGTACACCGTGCAATACTTCGAGCGTAACCGCTTCGAGTATCACCCCGAGAATGCCGGGACGCGCTACGCCGTCCTCCTCGGGTTGCTCGGCGGCGAGGCGTGGCGCGCGACCCCCGCACTCGCCAGCCGCCCGGCGGTGGCCGTGCCCGAAGGGGCGCGGGTCGTCGGCCTGCCGACCCGTCTGACGATCCCGTCGATCGGGGTGGATGGCGCGATCACACCGGTCGGGGTGGACGCGACCAACACGATGGAGACGCCCACCGACCCCTACGGCGTGGCGTGGTACAAGTACGGGGCGCGACCGGGCGCGCGCGGCAGCGCGGTGCTGGCCGGACACGTCGATTACGCCGGGATCGGCCCGGTCATCTTCTGGGATCTCCGTTTCCTGACACCCGGCGCGGAACTCTTCGTGACCGACGATGCCGGGCGGCGCTGGCGCTTCATCGTCACGGCGAACGAGAACTATCGGCTCGACCAGTTCCCCGGCGACCGCGTCTTCAACGATAACGGCGAGACGAGCCTCAACCTGATCACCTGTAGCGGCGACTTCGACCCGCTGACCCGCTCCTATAACCAGCGCACCGTCGTCTACACCCGCTGGGATGGGGCCATCCCGCCCGCCACGCGCTGACGCGCGGCGCGGGCTGCGCGGCGAGCGCTGGGGGCCGCGCCACGCGGCGTATCGGCCCGGAAGAGCTCAAACACCGCCCCGTACGCGGGGCACGAGAGGACACCGATGGATCTCAACGGACAGACGATCGTCATCACCGGCGCGAGTTCCGGCATCGGGGCGGCGGCGGCGCGGGCCTTGCAGGGGCGCGGCGCACGGCTCGTCATCGTCGGGCGCTCGCCGGAGGCGACGCGGCGGGTCGCGGGCGAAATCGGGGCCGACTACCACCTCGCCGACTTCGCCAGACTCGCCGAGGTGCGCGCCCTCGCGGCGACCCTGCTGGAGCGCTACCCGCGCATCGACGTGCTGGCGAACAATGCCGGGGGGCTGATGGGCGACCGCGTCGTCACCGAGGACGGCCACGAACTGACCTTCCAGGTCAACCACCTCGCGCCCTTCCTGCTGACCGCGCTCCTCCTCGACCACCTGATCGCCTCGCACGCGCGGGTCATCAACACCGCCAGCGTCGGCAACACCTTCGGTCACATCGATCTCGACGATCTCGATAACGAGCGCGGCTACAACGCCTTCCGCAGTTACGGCACCGCGAAGCTGATGAACATCCTGCACGCGCGGGAGTTGCAGCGGCGCTACGGCGAGGCCGGACTCAACGCCGCCTCGTTCCACCCCGGCGTCGTCGCCACCGGCTTCGCGCGCGCCGGGAAGGGGCCGGTCGCGTTCGTCTACAACTCGTTCACGAGCTTCTTCCTGATCAGCCCGCAACGCGGCGCGGACACACTCGTCTGGCTGGCCGCAGGCGAGCCGGGGCGCGACTGGCAGGGGGGCGGCTACTACAGCAAGCGCAAGCCGGGCCGCACCAATCCGCAGGCGGATGATCTCTCGCTCGCGCGCCAGTTCTACGACGCCTCCGCGCGCCTGGTGGGGCTGTAGGCGGGTGGGCCAGCGGGCGAGGGGGAACGAGGGAGCACCGCCGAGACGCCGAGACGCCGAGCGCCGAAAAGAGAGAGAAGAACGAGAGGAGGGACGGAACAGGAGGCACAGAGCCCCAGGGGAGGAGCGGGAGAAGCAAGTACCAGGGACATTCCAGTCCCCGGCGGGGATAGTATGCCCTTCATGGGTAGTAGCTGCCCTCCGGGGTACAGTGTCCCCCGGAGGCAGTGCGCCCTTCATGGGTGGGAGCTACTGCCCTTCATGGGTACTTCGTGGCGGCGTTGGCATACCCCACCGATCGTATGTCTGTTGACGGCGTGGGCAACGCCCCAGTCCGCGCAGGCGGCCATTGTCCCCCGGAGGCAGTGCGCCCTGCATGGGTACTTCACCAACGGCCACTCACGCCCAACGGCCATCCCACGCCAGTGAAGCCCGCACCCCGGCTCGTCGCCCAAGGGGCACCCGGCTCGCCACCCCGCTCCCATTCCGGGAGAGGGGCACGCTGAAATGGCCGGGGCACCCCGGCATCCGGCATGGCTGTGCATCGGTCATCCTCGTTGCGTCGGTGTGCGCCACGCCATCGCCGAGTTGTCCCGTAAAGGAGTCGCCTCAGTCGAGCTGAGCGTCGCGCAGGTGTCGTGCCCTGGCGCGCAACTCCGGCGCGTCGTGCGGCGATGCATCAGCCGCGCGGTCGAGTTCCGCCGCGAGCAGGTAGCGCTGCCCCTCTGGCGTGCCGGGCCACTCGCCCAGGATCGCCGCGTAATCGTCGGGCGCGAGATCGGCGATCCACTCGACCTGATCGGGGTGCGCCATGAGGTATTGCCGCTCGATCGCGCTGAGATAGTCCAGATCCTTCATCGCCACTCCCTCTCCATACCGGGCAAGCATAGCAAAAGCCCCGGACCCCGCGCCGGTCGCTCCCTCGTACGCCCGATAGACACCTGGCCTCGCCGGGGCTATGCGGCTAATGGCAACCGTGCCGCACAACCGCATAGCCGGGAGGGATCATCATGGCCGACGACCACGCCACCCGCGACGAACTGGATCAGCTCCAGGACCGGCTCACCAGACAGGAAGCCCAGATCGCCGCCTTGCTTGCCGAGCGCCGCCCGCGTCCTCGTCACCGCTTCCCGCGCCGTTTCCTGCCGCTCGCCCTGGTAGCCCTGCTCGTGCTGCTCACCCCGCTCTCCCTGCTCGCCGCGTCGCCGTTCAACGACCTGACGGGCAGTGTCCACGACCCCAACATCGGCCTGATCTACGACGCCGGGATCACCAAGGGCTGCGTCCCGAATGTGAGCTACTGCCCGACCGCGAACGTCACCCGCGAGGAGATGGCCTCCTTCCTGGCCCGCACCGCCGGCCTCGGGACCAACCCGCCCGTCGTCAACGCCAAGACGGCGCAGACGGCGACGAGCGCGACCACGGCGGCCCATGCCGCGAGCGCCGACACGGCAACGAATGCCACGAACGCCGTGAACGCGCAGACCGCCACCACCGCGACGAACGCTACGAACGCCACGAACGCCGCGCTCCTAGACGGGCGTTCGGCAAACCAGTTCAGTCGCGTGGCGCGCGCCATCGTCGCGAACGATGCGGGGGCGACCCCCCCGCAGCCAGCGTTCAATGTGACAGCCGCCTACCCGACCTTCCAGCTTGTCACCACCGTCACAATCAGCGCCCCGACCGCCGGTTTCATCCTCGTCTCGGCCTCGGGCATCGCCCAAACCAGAAACTCGCATAGCGTCCTCCTGCGCCTGCGCGACACGACGAGCGGTGAGACGTCTCCATACGTAGGGCAGCAAGACTCCTCCTCCTCGGGGTCGCTGCTGACTACCACCCTGACCCCGACCTACCTCTTCCCGGTCGCCGCAGGCACACAGGTCGTGGCGCTCGATGCTTCCGGGAACTTCACTTCCGCCACGTCCTATGACCACCAACTCCAAAATACCATCCTGACCGCGCTCTTCGTCCCCTTCGCCCAGGACGGCGGTACCACGCTGGCCCCGTAGCGTCACAAGGCCACTTGGCCGTAGGAATGAGGCGCGGGGGCGGGCCGTCGTTGGGCCGCCTCCGTGCTCCTCAGTCGCGCGCCGCTGGTCCCCACACCCTGCGCGTATCCTCCAGCGTGTCGAGCGCGGCCACGATGGCGCAGACGGTGCGCGCGGTGCCGAGCGCCGCCGCCCTTGCATTTCACGTCGCTTTCGTCGACGGCCCCTACACTCGGTAGACGGTCGCCCGCCTGCTCCCTCAGGCGGGCATACCGGGACGCGACACCCCTCCCCTTTCCCGCTCCCAAGCTCCCCGACGAGCCCCGCGCCGGAACATCCGGCGCGAGGCATTCCCTTCCTCAGTCCGGGTGTAGAGATAGGGACGTTAGTACTATATCGCTTACCAGCGGGACTCCGGCATGGTGGATACGGGCGGGATTTCCGTCATGTAGCGGAGGAGGAGACAGTGCTAAGCCAGCCGACCGCCGAAGACTTCGCGCGCTTGCAAGCCGAGGTCGCCGCCTTACGCGCTGTCCGCACGGGTCCGCGCTTCCGCCTCTCGAAGCGGGCCAAGGCACTCGTCGCGACGGGCGTGTTGCTCGCCCTCACACCGCTCTCGATCCTGGCCGCCAGCCCGAGCTTCAGCGACCTCAACACTGCCGCCACCGAACACCGTGGCAATATCCAGGCGCTGGGCAACGCCGGGGTCGCCACCGGCTACGCCGACCCGAACAACCCGAACGCGCGCCTCTTCGACCCCAAGGGCGTCGTCACCCGCGAGGAGATGGCCTCCTTCCTGGCCCGCACCGCCGGGCTGAACGGCAATACGCCGGTCGTGAACGCCGCCACGGCGCAGACGGTGCCCGACCAGGCGATCGGCACCGCGAAGCTCAACCCGGCGGGTTCGACTGCCGGGCAGGTGCTCACTTCCACCGGGACGGGCGTGACCTGGCAGACCGTGGCGGCCGGGAACGGCGCGATCGGACCCGCCGGGCCGCAAGGGCCGAAGGGTGACACCGGGGCGATCGGCGCGGCGGGGGCACCAGGGCCGCAAGGGCCGAAGGGTGACACCGGGGCGACCGGCGCGGCGGGGGCACCAGGGCCGCAAGGACCGATCGGCCTGACCGGGCCGCAGGGGCTACAAGGCAACCCGGGGGCGACCGGGCCGCAGGGGGCACAAGGACCCACCGGCGCTCAGACCAGCTTCGCCTATAATCAGGATAGCGTGGGTGTCGCCACGCTCGGCTCCGGCCTTGCGAGTATCATCACCGTCACGATCGCCGTCCCGAGAGCCGGTCTGGTTGTGGTCAATTCCTCCTTCAACGTGCAGGAAACCGCCAACGCAGGGTGTCTTTGCTACATCGGTGCGCGGTTGCAGAACACCAGCAGCAACGTTGCCAGCCCAGAAACCTTCGCCACCGTCGCGAATGGTGCCGCCGTAACGTTCGGCCCGAACTACGTCTTCAGTGTCAACGCCGGTACCTACACCTTCGCGCTGCAAGCGGAACGACAGACCGGCACTTCGACCGGTGTCATTGTCAATGCCCCGTCGCTGACCGCGCTCTTCGTGCCGAGCGCGCCGTAACCAGCGCTCCTGTACCAGACTGCACCACGAGAGGGGCGGGCCGTCACTGGCCCGCCCCCCGTGCGTCTCCAGTCAGCGTACTCGGGCGGCGGCGTCATCCGTCCGTAGGTCGGCGTGTCATCCTCGAAGCCGGTGAAGACGAACGGTGCCCAGATGCGCCAGCGGTGGGAGAATGTCCGCTCCTAGTCGGTGTCCGGGGCGACGAGGGCGGCACAGGGTGGCACTCGGCCACCAGCGGCACGCCGCGCCGGCAGGTCTCGAGTGTGCGCATGATCCGCGACAGCGGGAATCAGCGGTAGGCCCGCGCTGCTATTCCGCGCGGGATATCGTGCTGTGCGCCTGCACAGGGTAGCGCCTTTTCCCTGAATGACCGCGCCGATGATGTTGTTCGGTGGCGAGCGCTTCGGCCCCGCCGCGACCTCGCGCGTCGTGGGCCTCTTCTCGTCGTCGGCGCAGCTCGGCGCGGCGCTGGCCGGGACGATCTTCGGCTTCCTCCTCGCGCGCTACGACAGTTTCCCGCTGATCTGGGCCGCCTGCGCGGCGCTGGCTGTGGTCCGTCTCGTCCTCTTCGCCGCGCTCATCCTGCGCGATCGGGTAACCGCACGGAACGCGACACCGCCACGACCACCCTGTTCCAGGGCGGCGCGCACGATTAGGGGGGTTGCAGAACCTTGCTTGATAGCGGGGTGAAAAATCGGCCCCACCCCGGCTCGCATGCGTATGGTCACCACGCAGCTGTTGCGATCAGCGCCGCCGTCGCCGGAACAGCAGCAACTCGCAGCGCGCGCCGATGCGGCGTGGCAACGTCGCGGCGTGCTCCGCGAGCGCGGCGTCCGTCAGATGATGGGCGTTCGGCGTCATCAGGAGGAGGTCGGCGGCGTCCTGCGTCGTGAGGTCGAGCGCGAAGGCCAGCGGCACCGTCGCGGTGAGGGTAAACGCGCCCGCAGAGGCATCCGCGAACTGCGCCTGGAGCGCCGCGCGCTTCCCCGCCTGGATGCCGAGGAGCGGCAATGCCGCGCGCAATTCGCGCAGATGCTCCGCCGTGGGGATCACGATCGCCAGCAGCCCACCGGGCGCGACGATCCGCGCGAATTCGGCGGGGTTACGCGGCGCGAAGAGGTTGAGGAGCACCGCCAGCGAGGCGTCGCGATAGGGGAGCCGCGC
>JAABUK010011208.1_pt1 | contig 11740 bp, 10 predicted proteins | sample 5559141 | NCBI WGS metagenome assembly JAABUK01 (sample SAMN10711869, study PRJNA513367) | rock metagenome | isolation source: Antarctica rocks | place: Antarctica: Victoria Land, Pudding Butte nord | collected 2016-01-03 | reverse complement strand
AAGGAGCATCGCGCGCTGCGGGTGACCGCCGGCGGCGTCGAGCAACAGCTCGAGCAGGCCCCCGAGGTGCTTGCCGGTCGCCGCGAAGCGCGCGCCGAGATGCTCGGCGAGGTCCGCGGCCTCCAGCCGGCCGAGGCCGACGAGCGTCGCCTGCCCGTAGAACGGACGGGATCGCTCGGCGAAGAGCTCGGCCATCATCCGCGGGTGGGAGCCCGCGAAGACGTAGCTCGCGGCGTCGCCGTGGAGCTCGATGCGACTCCGGAGCAGACCGTCGACGGCGGGGCGGACCCGCAGGACGTCCTGGAACTCGTCGAAGACGACCACCGTCCGGCGCTGCGTGCGCTCGAGGATCCGCAGCGGGAGGTCGAGGAGATCGAGCAGTGCTCGCTGGTCGGCCGTCGGGTCACTCGGCGCCGGGGAGATCGTCACGCCCGTCCCCGGCGGCGAGAAGGTCGGGCGCAGCCCGCGGATCAGACCCCGCAGCCAGTCGCGGACCGGACCGGAGAACGTGCTGCGGTAGGCGAGGTCGATCCGCAGCGCGACGTCGTCCAGCGACAGGGCGCCGAAGCAGTTGACGTAGACCGACGAGAGCCCCTCGGCCTCGGCGTCGGTGAGCAGCTTGCGGGCGAGGGAGGTCTTGCCGTAGCGGCGGGGAGCGGAGAGCCGCGAGTTGTGGCCGCCGAGGGCGAGCTCGAGGAGCCGCCGCGCCTCCTCCTCCCGGTCGACGATGTCCTCCGGCCCGACCGGCTTGGCGTACACGAACGGGTTTGCCACCGGTGAGACCGTCGCGTAGGTGGCGGCCTGACCGTCATCTCCGCGACGGCGGGACCGTCACCGCGGACGCCGTCGGCGTACGCGCCGTGTAGGCCCCGAACGTGCTGGAGCGGCGCGGCGCCAGTCAGCCTGCCGTCGACACCACGAGGCGCACGGCGCCGTCCCATTCGGGCCGGTGGCGCAGGTGCCCGTGGCGCTCATCCCAGGCGCCCGAGGCGAGGTCGCGGGCGAGCCGGTGACGATGCGCTCCTCCACCCCGGGCCCGAGGCGCGGCCACGCCGACTGGGCGCCGCGCACGGCGGGATCGAGGAACGCCTCGGGGCGCGCGTAGTAGGCCTCGCCGATCCCGTCCCGGCAGTCGCGCGGAACGGGGATCGCCTCGGCCCGCGCCCCACCCAGACCGGCAACGATGTCGGCGATCGCGGGAAAGCGCCGGCGCTCGTCCTCGAGCAGCTCGGGCGCGTAGTCGTCCATCAGCCAGAAGCGGCCCAGTGCCTGGGCGTCGAAGGTGAGGATGACCACCGGGCTGCGGGCCACGCGGCGCAGCTCGCGCAGGCCGGCGAGCGGGTCGTCCCAGTGGTGGACGGTGAGCATCGCCATCGCGGCGTCCACCGCGTCGTCGTCGAGCGGCAGCGCCTCGGCGCGGGCGGCGATGGCCGGCACCAGCCCGGGCGGGCGCTGGGCGCGCATCGTCGCCGAAGGCTCGATGGCGATCACGTGGCGGTCGGTGGGCTCGTAGGAGCCCGCGCCCGCGCCGACGTTGAGCACCGTCCGCGCGTCGCCCAAAGCGCGGTGAACGTGCGCGGCGATGCGCGCATCGGTCTGGCGCCGACCGGTGTAGCCGTCGCCGTGGGCCTCGTAGTCCAGGCCCGGGCGCCATGGGTCGGGCGCGGGGGAGGTCATGGCGAACCAGTCATACCGGTCTGGCGCGGCGCCCGCAACACGGGCTCAGCGCGGGGGCCGAGGGCGAGAGCCCTACCGCGAGCCGAGGAGGAGCTCCAGCACCAGCAGCCCCTCGTGCACGCTCTCAGCGTACGTCAGATGTACGCTCGCAGCGTTGATCTGTGGCGGTCACACCGCCACCGATGCGACGGTCAGGCCGTCAGCGGTCGCGCAGGAACGCCGGGATGTCGATCTCGTCGTCGCGGATCTCGAGCGAGGAGCGCTCCCCGGCGCCGAAGCGGACGTCTCGCTCGCGCGGGGCGGGGCGGTCGTCGGGGCGGGGCGCCCGGGTCGACCCCGTCGTCGCCGGGCGGGGTCGGGCGCGGCCCTGCTGGTCGAAGCCCGTGGCGATGACGGTGATCCGCAGGTCGTCGCCCATCGCCTCGTCGATCACCGCGCCGAAGATGATGTTCGAGTTCGCGTCGGAGGCCGAGTTGACGATCTCCGCGGCCTCGTTGACCTCGAACAGGCCGAGGTCGCGGCCGCCCGTGATGTTCAGCAGGATCCCGGTGGCGCCCTCGACCGACTCCTCGAGCAGCGGGGAGGCGATCGCCTCGCGCGCGGCGTCGACCGCCCGACTCTCACCGCCCGCCGTCCCGATGCCCATCAGCGCCGTACCGGCGTCCTCCATGATCGTCCGCACGTCGGCGAAGTCGAGGTTGATCATCCCCGGGATCGTGATGAGGTCCGTGATCCCTTGGATGCCCTGACGCAGGACGTCGTCGGCGGCCTTGAAGGCGTCGAGGATCGTCGTGTGGCGGTCCACGGTCGAGAGAAGCTTGTCGTTGGGGATGACGATGAGCGTGTCGACGTGCTGGCGCAGCTCGTCGATCCCCTCCTGCGCCTGACGCCCGCGCTGGGCGCCCTCGAACACGAAGGGCCGCGTGACCACGCCGACGGTGAGCGCGCCGATCTCGTTCTTGGCGATCTCGGCGATGACGGGCGCCGCGCCCGTCCCGGTGCCGCCGCCCTCGCCGGCGGTGACGAACACCATGTCGGCGCCCTTGAGCGCCTCCTTGATGTCGTCGCGCGACTCCGCGGCGGCGCCGTGGCCGATCCCGGGGTTGGCGCCGGCGCCGAGGCCCTTCGTGAGATCGGACCCGATGCGCAGCTTGATATCGGCGTCGCACATGTCGAGCGCCTGGGCGTCCGTGTTCGCGGCGATGAACTCCACTCCGCGCAGGCCCGCGTCGACCATCCGGTTCACCGCGTTGGTGCCGCCGCCGCCGACGCCGACGACCTTGATGACGGCCAAGTAGCTCCCGCCGTTCTCCATGGTTCTGTCCGAAGCTCCAGTCACTGTTGAGGGTTTGTGCAGGATCCGGCAACCCTCGTTTCCCCGCACGTTAGGGACTTCTTTCGGCGAAAGTCAATTCCGGGGCACCTCCGCACGAACCGTTGCAGAAGGCCGAACTCTCGACGAAGGGGCGAGAGTTGCCTCATTCTCTACCCTTGGTTGAGGGTTGAGGACTGGCTCTGGCCGGGAGGGGCGACGCCCCCCGCGGCAGGTCGTTCAGGGACCCGGAGGTCGAGGTACGCGGCGCCGCTCGAGCTCGGATCGGCGAGCACGCGGACGGCGGCCATCCACTTCGCGCCGACCCGGCTCGCGTCCCCGAAGACCAGGACCGGCCCCCGGCTCACGCCGGCGGTCAGGCCCCGCTGCCCCCGCATGCCCCACCCCACCCGGGTCAGCCGGACCCGCAAGGGTGAGGGCGCGGCGGCGGCGACCGCGAGCGCGGCGAGGGCACGGGCCCCCTGGACGTGGCCGCCGACGGGCGGGGTGGTGGTGGGGACCTCGGGCAGGGCCATCCGGGTCGGGGCCGCGCGCAGCACCTTGCCCTCCCCGCTCACGGCGACGCGGCCGGCGGCGCCGGTGAGCACGGCCACGGGGCGTTCGGAGACCACCCGGACGGTGAGGCCGTGCGGCGGGTGGGCGTCGACCTCGAGCGACCGGACGAGTGGGTAGCGGGCCACGGAGGCCTGCAGCACCCCGGCGTCGACGTGCAGGGTCGACTGGTCGAGAGCGGCCTTCTCGAGGGTGGCGCGGATGGCCGGCGCCTCGGGGCCGGTGGCCCCGAGCACCGAGACGTCGGAGACGGAGACCAGCGGCGAGTCGCGCAGCCAGAGCCAGCCGACGACCAGGAGCGGGACGGCGAGCAGGATCGCGAGGGCGACCCGGGGCGGGACGCGGCGGACGCCGGAGGAGAGCGCTCCAGCCGGGGCAGCCACCCAGGCACGGGCACGAGAACGGGCGGCGGCGGGAAGCGCGATCACGGTCTCGCCGGGTTCGACCCCGGCGGGCGGAGTCCTACCGGCCGGGGCGGACGATGCCACTCGGCGCCTCCGAGCCGGGGCCCCGTCCTAGCCTCGACGCGCCCGTGCAGGTCGACCACGACGTCCCCCTCGCCCCCCTCACCACGCTGCGCCTGGGCGGCCCGGCCCGCACCCTGGTCCGGGCGGAGACCCGGGAGGAGGTCGGCGAGGCGCTCGCCCGCGCCGACGCCGCCGGCGAGCGTGTTCTCGTCCTCGGTGGCGGGTCGAACCTCGTCCTGCCCGATGCGGGGTGGGACGGGACCGTCGTGCACATCGCCACCCGGGGGATCGCGCGGACCGACGAGCGGGTCCTGGTCGAGGCCGGCGAGCCGTGGGACCCGCTCGTGGCGCGGACGGTCGCCGACGGCCTCCAGGGCTTCGAGTGCCTCTCGGGCATCCCGGGCTCGACCGGCGCGACCCCCGTCCAGAACGTCGGCGCCTACGGCCAGGAAACCGCCCAGACCCTCGCCGGCGTCCGGGTCTGGGACCGCCACACGCACTCCGAGCGCGAGCTCTCCCCCGCCGACTGCCGGCTCGGCTACCGCTCGAGTGCGCTCAAGGGCCAGGATCGCCTCGTCGTCCTCGCGGTCGCCTTCGCTCTCGTCGCCGGGCCCGACTCCGCGCCGATCGGCTACGCCGAGCTCGCCCGGTCGCTCGGCGTCCCCCCCGGCGCCCGCGCTCCCCTCGGCGATGTGCGCGAAGCGGTCCTCGCGCTGCGTCGCGCCAAGGGGATGGTCCTCGACGCCGCGGACCCGGACACGGTCTCCGCGGGCTCGTTCTTCACGAACCCCTTCGTCAGTCCGGCCGTTCTCGAGGAGGTCGCGCGCCGCGCCGGTGCCGCGCCGCCGCGCTTCCCGGCCGAGGACGGCCGCGTGAAGACCTCCGCGGCGTGGCTCATCGAACGCGCGGGCTTCTCGCGCAGCACGACCCGCGGGCGCGTCTCGGTCTCCTCCAAGCACACCCTCGCCCTGACCAACCGCGGGGACGCGACCACAGGCGAGCTCCTCGCCCTCGCGCGGGAGATCCGCGACGGGGTGCGCGACTCGTTCGGGATCGCGCTCGCGCCCGAGCCGACGATCGTGGGCGCCACGCTCTAGTCGAACCGCCAGGCAGTCGTCGCGCGCTGTGACCGCACCGTCGACACGCGTTCTCCGACGGCCTCCTACCGCGCCGCGACAAGCGCACGGCCGAGCGCGTCGACGTCGCCCGCGCCCATCACCACGAGGAGGTCTCCCGCGCGCATCTGCGCACGCAGCCACGGCTCCGCGTCCCCGAACGCCGGCAGCCAGGCGACGGGGCGACCGCCCGCCGCGTCTGCGGCCGCCGCGGCGACGCGCCGGCCGTCGACGCCCGGGAAGTCCTGCGGGCGCTCCCGGGCCGGGTAGACGTCGAGGACGCAGACGAGGTCGGCGAGCGCCAGCGCGGCGCCGAGCTCCCGCGCCAGCGCGGCGGTGCGCGAGAAGAGATGCGGCTGGAAGGCGACGAGCAGCCGCGCGGGGTCCTGCGAGCGGGCGGCGCGGAGGGTCGCGGCGACCTCCGTGGGATGGTGGGCGTAGTCGTCGACGACGCGAGCGCCGGAGGTCGTGGAGCCGAGTGGCTCGAACCGGCGTCCCGCACCGCGGAAGGAGGCCAGGGCGGCCACCGCGGCGTCGAGGTCGGCGCCCGCGAGCCGGCAGGCCTCGAGCGCGCCCGCGGCGTTGACGGCGTTGTGCTCGCCGGGGACCGCGAGCCGGACCGCGTGACCGTGCCATTCGAAGCGCACGCCGCCGGGCTCCGGGACCACGTCGCGCGCGTCGTAGGCCACGACCTCCCCGGGCGCCAGCGCGAGGAGCCCGGGGCGGTCCCACACCACCGCCACCCGCGCCCGCCCCAGGAACTCCGCGAAGGTCTCCTCGAGCTCGAGGCGCGAGCCGTACGTCGCGTGGTGATCGAGCTCGGCGTTCGTGAGCACGGCCACCTCGGGGTGGAGCGAGAGCAGCGAGCGGTCGGACTCGTCGGCCTCGACCACGAGCCACTCCCCGGTCCCCCACGCCGCGTTGCGAGCGCTGCCGCGCAGCTCGGCCCCGACGAGGTACCCCGGGTCCAGCCCGGCGCCCGCCAGGGCGTGCACGATCATCGCGGACGTCGTGGTCTTGCCGTGGGTGCCCGTCACCGCGATCGTGCGCTTGAGCTGCGTGAGCTCGCCGAGCAGCTCCGCCCGGTGGAGCTCGCGGCCCGTCGCCGATCGCCGCTCGGGGTTCTCCGGACCCACCGCGCTGGAGAACACCACCTCGGCGCCGGCGGGCACGTTCTCGGCGTGGTGCGGCCCGATCGCCGGCGCGACCCCCGCCGCGCGCAGTGGCGCGAGGTAGGACGACTCCCGCGCGTCGGACCCGGTCACCGTCGCCCCGAGCTCCGCCGCGACGAGCGCCAGGCCGCTCATGCCCGCGCCGCCGATGCCCACGAAGTGCAGGGCGCGCCCGGTCCAGTCGGTCACGGGCGAGAACCGTAGGGTGTCCGCGCCTAGACGCCGGCGGCGTCGCGGAGCAGGCTCATGGTGAACACCGAGCGCAGCGTCAGCCCCTCCGCCGCGAGGCTCTCGGCGCCACCCGCTTCCCGGTCGATCACGCACAGCACGGCCACGATGTCCGCGCCGCGCTGGCGCAGGGCGGCGCAGGACCGGATGAGCTGACCGCCCGAGGTCACCACGTCCTCGATGACCGCCAGGCGACGACCGGCCACCCCGCCGCCCTCGGCCAGCCGGCACGTGCCGTAGTCCTTGGCCTCCTTGCGCACGAAGAGGGCCGGGACCCCGCTGAGCTGCGAGGCCATCGTCGCCAGCGGCACGCCGCCCAGCTCCAGCCCCGCCAGCGCCTCCACGCCCTCCGGAAGCAACGCGACGAGCGCCCTGGAGACCTCCCGCAGGAGCTCCGGATCGGACTCGAACAGGTACTTGTCGAAGTACTCGCCGCTCACGACCCCGGAGCGCAGCCGGAACTCGCCGGTCAGGTGCGAGCGGTCGTAGATGCGCCGCGCGAGCGCGGTGGGGGGAGGTGGCGCGGCCACGGCCCCAGCCTACGTCGACGGCGCGATCGGGGGGCGGCGGCGCGGGCCCGCCGCGGCGAGGACCTCCCGGGCCACGTCACGCGCCGCGTGCGGCCGCGCGAACCCGGCCGCGGCCCGGCCCATCGCCGACAGGCGCCCCGTGTCGCCGAGCAGGGCGTCGACCTCCGCGCGGAGCCGCGCGGGCGTCAGCTCGGCGTCGGGGAGCAAGACGGCGGCCCCGGCGCGCTCGAGCCAGCGGGCGTTGTGGGTCTGGTGGTCGGCGGTGGCGTGGGGGTAGGGGACGAGGATCGACGGGCGCCCGTGGGCCACGACCTCCCACAGCGACCCGCCCGCCCGCGCGACGACGAGGTCGGCGGCGAGCAGGACCGGGCCGAAGTCCGCGACGTACGGGCGCGTCTCGTAGCCGTCGTCCGGCGCCGTCACCGTCGCGAAGTCCCGCGGCCCGGTGATGTGGAGGACCCGATAGGAAGCGCCGGCGAAGGCCTCCGGCGCCGCCGCGTTGAGCGAGCGCGCCCCGAGCGAGCCGCCGAACACGAGCACGAGCCGGTCGCTCTCCGCGAGGCCGAGGGCGGCGCGAGCCGCGCCGCGGTCGGTCGCGGGATCCGGCACGGGCCGCCCCGTGACCCGGTAACGCTCCCCCTCGCGGCCCGGGACCGGGAAGGCGAGGCAGACCCGCCGCGCCCACGGCGCCAGCGCCCGGTTCGTGAGCCCGAGATGCGAGTCGGCCTCGGTCAGCACGAGGGGAACGCGACGGAGCACCGCGGCGAGGCCGACGGGCCCGGCGACATAGCCCCCGCCGCCCAGCACGACGTCCGCCCGCAGCGCCCCGAGCAGCCGTCGCGCCCGCCCGAGCGCGACGCCCGCCTTGCCCACCGCTCGCGCCGCGCGCAGCGGGTTCGTCCGCGAGATGCCCTCGGCGGGCAGCGGGTGGAACGGGATCCCGGCGGCGGGCACGAGCTCTGACTCGGCGCGCTCGCCCCCGATCCAGTCGACCGAGGCGCCCTCAGCCCGCAGCGCGGCGGCGACCTGCAGGGCGGGCACGACGTGACCGGCCGTCCCCCCCGCCGCGATCACCACGCGTGGCGCCATCACCGCGTCCCCCCTCCACCGCCCGCAGCGTGACGGTGCCGCCGCCCGCGAGGTGCAGAAGCATCCCGATGGCCGCGAGCATGACGCAGACGTTCGTCTGCCCGTAGGAGATCAGCGGCAGGGGCACGCCGGTCAGCGGCGCGAGCCCGAGAACGACGAAGATGTTGAGGATCGCCTGGCAGAGGATGAGGGAGGTCAGGCCCGCGGCGAGGAGCTTCGCATAGGCCCCGGTCGCCTTCCGGGCCGTGCGCAGCCCCGCCCACAGGATCATCCCGTAGAGGGTGAGGACCCCGAGGACCCCGGCCACGCCGAGCTCCTCCCCGATCACCGCGAGGATGAAGTCCGTGTGCGCCTCGGGCAGGTACAGCGCCTTCTGGGTCGACTGCCCCAGGCCCACCCCGAACAGGCCTCCCGACCCCAGCGCGATCTGGCCCTGGACGGCCTGGAAGCCCGCACCGCCCGAGTCCGCCCAGGGGTTGATGAACGACGTGAGCCGGGCGCGGCGGTAGGGCTCGGCGATCGCGAAGAGCACGATGAGCAGCGCCACCGCGCCCATGAGGTAGGCGAGGTAGCGCATGGGCGCCCCGGCGGCCACCAGCAGGGCGCCCGCGGAGAAGCAGATGACGAGCGCGGTGCCGAGGTCGGGCTCGGCCGCCACCAGCGCCGCCGCCCCCCCGACGACCAGGAGCAGCGGCGAGACCATGCCCCTGAACGTCCGGATCCGCTTGGGGTGGCGGGCGAGGAACTGCGCCCCGTAGAGCACGAGGGCGATCTTCATGAGCTCCGAGGGCTGGAACTGGAGCGACGCCGCCCCGAGCCAGCGCCGGGCCCCGTTGACCTGCACCCCGGCCACGAGCACGCCGAGGAGCAGCACGAAGGAGACCGCGACGAGGACGGGCGTGAAGCGACGCACGGCGTCGAGGCCATGCCGCGAGAGGACGTGCATCGCCGCGAGGCCGACCGCGCCGAAGAGCACGTAGCGCACGAGGAACGCCGTGCCGTTCCCGCCCGTGACGAGCAGGTTGCGCGAGGAGGAGGCCGAGTAGACCATCACCGCCCCGAAGGCGAGCAGGCACAGCGTCGCGGTCATGAGCACCTGGTGCTCGAGCGGCTGGGGGCGGCGGGTCTTCTTCACCCGAGCACGAGCTCTGAGAAGCGGTCGCCGCGGTGCTCGAAGTCCGCGAACTGGTCGAAGGAGGCGCAGGCCGGGGAGAGCAGGACGACCTCGCCGGGCCGGGCGCGCTCGCCGAGCGCCGCGACGGCGCGCTCGAGCGTCCCCGCCGGCAGCACCGGCGCCGCGTCGCCCAGCGCCCGGGCGATGCCCGGGGCGTCCTCCCCGATGAGCGCGACCGATGCGCAGCGCTCGGCCACGGGCGCCCGGAGCGCGCCGAAGTCCTGGCCCTTGCCCTGCCCGCCGAGGATGAGGTGGATCGGCGGAGCGAACGCGGCGAGGGCGACCAGCGTCGAAGCCACGTTGGTCGCCTTGGAGTCGTTGACCCAGGTGACGCCGTCGCGCTCTGAGACGACCTCCAGCCGGTGCGCGACCCCGGCGAAGGTGGCCAGCGCGTCGCGTACGGCGTCCTCCTCGACTCCGACGGACAGCGCCGCGGCCGCGGCCGCCATCGCGTTGAGGCGGTTGTGGGCGCCGGGGAGCAGGACGTCGGCGTCGGGAAGGGGATCGTCGGGGCCGAAGGTCACGCGCTCGGCCCGGGTCTCCAGCGCGAGCCCCTCGGGGACCACCGCGACGTCATCGCGCGCCTGGCGGGTGAAGATCCGCAGCTTCGCCGCCGTGTAGGCCTCGAGCGTCCCGTGACGGTCGACGTGGTCCTCGCCGAGGTTGAGCAGGACGGCGGCCTCGGGGGCGAACGCCTCCGTGTCCTCGAGCTGGAAGGAGGAGCACTCGGCGACGATCCAGGTGTCGGGCTCGACGCGCCCGGCGAGCGCCGTGAGCGCCCGGCCCACGTTCCCGGCCACCTCCACGGGCCGGTCCGCCGCGCGGAAGACGGCGCCGAGGAGCTCGACCGTCGTCGTCTTGCCGTTCGTCCCCGTCACCGCGACGAACGGGTTGGGCAGGAGCAGCCAACCGAGCTCGAGCTCACCGAGAACGGTGAGGCCGGCGGCGCGAGCGGCGCGGACGGGCGGGGCCTCGGCGGGGACGCCGGGGCTCTTGACGAGCGTGCGGGCCCGGGGTACGAGGTCGACGCCGGGTTCATCCAGGCGCACTTCGACGCCGTGCTCGGCAAGCCTCCCCGCTCCGGCCGGATGCCGGGCGTCGACCGCGATGACCTCCTCCCCCCGCCGCGCGAGCGCCGCGGCCGCCGCCTGCCCCGAGCGCTCGAGCCCGAGCACGAGGAACGGCCCCGGCGGCAGCGGCGGGCGCGGCTTCACCGCCGGGATGCTGACCGGGCTAGGAGACGGACTGCTGGAACAGCGTGAAGCCGATCGCCGAGCAGACCGCGGCGACGATCCAGAAGCGCAGGATGATCTTCGTCTCCGACCACGCCATGAGCTCGAAGTGGTGATGGATCGGGGCCATGAGGAACACGCGCTTGCGGAAGGTCTGGAAGGCGAAGACCTGGATGGCCACCGACAGCGCCTCGACCACGAAGATCCCGCCGATGAGCACGAGGAGGATCTCGGTACGGGTCATCACCGCCAGCCCCGCGACGAGCCCTCCGAGCCCGAGCGACCCCGTGTCCCCCATGAAGATGTTCGCGGGAAACGAGTTGAACCAGAGAAAGCCGATGCACGCCCCCACGCCGCACCCCGCGAGCATGGAGAGGTCCTCGTTGCCCGGACCGGGCGTGATGAACGTGATCCCGATGTAGGCGAGCAGGACGATCGCCGAGCAGCCCGCGGCGAGCCCGTCCAACCCGTCGGTGAGGTTCACCGCCGAGCTCGACCCCGCCACCACCAGGTAGATGAACACCGGGTAGAACAGTCCGACCGGGATCGTCACGTCGCCGATCCGCAGGCGGATGGAGTTCGGCAGCCCCGCCTTGTAGTGCGCGATCCACCACAGGGCGAGCGCGATCAGGAAGGTGAGGATGAGCTTCGTCCGGCCGCGGAGCCCGAGCGAGCGCCGCTTGACGATCTTCATGTAGTCGTCGGCGAAGCCCAGCGCGGCCAGCGCCAGAGCGCCCCCGAACACCCCGATCGAGCGCCAGTCGGGCCCCGAGAGGATGAGGAACGGCACGGCGATCGCCAGGAAGATGATCAGCCCGCCCATCGTGGGGGTCCCCGCCTTGGTCTGGTGGCCCTCGGGCCCCTCCTCGCGGATGTTCTGGCCGAACTCACGCCGGCGCAAGAAGGCGATGAACTTCGGCGCGACGAACACGCAGATGAGCAGCGACGCCGTGCCGGCGATGAGGACGCGACCCATGCGCTAGGAGCCCAGCGCTGCGCAGACGACCGACAGGCCCATGCCGTTCGAGGCCTTGACGAGCACGGCCTCCCCGGGGCCCGTCAGGCCGGGGACGAGCTCCGCCGCGGTGGCGGCGTCGGGCACGCGGTGAGCGCCGGCTCCGAACGCCTCGGCCATGTGCGCGGCCCGGGGGCCCACGGCGACGAGGCGGTC
>JAABUK010011207.1_pt1 | contig 11741 bp, 18 predicted proteins | sample 5559141 | NCBI WGS metagenome assembly JAABUK01 (sample SAMN10711869, study PRJNA513367) | rock metagenome | isolation source: Antarctica rocks | place: Antarctica: Victoria Land, Pudding Butte nord | collected 2016-01-03 | reverse complement strand
ATATGCGTGTGGCTGAAATGCTGGTGTGTACCTGCCATGCAAAGGCATTGGCCACGAGGTCTGTCAGCGCTTGCAGAAGCTGTTCTTTCAGAGCTGGGTATCCTTCAAAGGAGGTCTCAACGACTGTGTTCTGTGCAGTCACAAAGCAGCATTGGTGTCAATGCAGATGCCTGGGAGCATGTCTGCACGTAGATCCTCATGCATGTGGGATGAACTCAAGCAGGAGCATGGTGTCGCAAGCAGTTGTGATTGGCAGAGTGCTCACTTCTTGCAAAGCTGACTTCTGGTTAAGGCACTGCTGCTGGAAGTCCAGGAAAGCAGACCCTTGCTGGCTTTGTGAAAACTCCAACAAGCTTTGTAGGCAGTCTGCTGCTTGTTGAAACTCATCTGCATCATGCACAAGCAATGACGCTGAAGGCATTGCAGCTGTGTTCAAACATGTCTCATACATTCAGGTAACAAAGCTAAAAGTTGCGCATGCACTGTCAGCATGTGTCACCATTTGCCAGGTCAGGATGCATAAGGTTGGTTTTGGGTATGTGCACTGGAACATAGGTATGGCTGCAGGCATAAGCTGAGGGCAGTATGACATACAGCTGCCAGTAGGCGAGCATACAGTTCATCTTGAAGCACATGCTATCCTACCAACAAGATGGGTTGCACAAAGTAACAGGCTGCTGTCAGGGAAGAGCTGGCATGAATACCAAGGAAGGCCATCAGGCCAACCAGGCAGGGGTGCATCACGTGCCAGATGTCACTTGCTAATGTCAGGCAGGAGGTATCAGTGGCAACATACACACCAGCAGACAGGCAAGCCTCAAAGTGCGCCTGCCTCTTCTCCAGGTCAGCAACAAGCTCCAGCTTTGCGGCCCGCTGCTTGGCATCTGCCATCTGCTGCTGCACGTCTTTGTGCTGCTTAATCAAGTCTGTTATTCCAGCTGTGCCCATGATGCCATGCTTTTCACTGACTGGCCCAAGCTGCTCTAATGCATCATGCAGCTTTGCCACTTCTGCATATGTCAGCCAAGCTTTTGCTTAGAACCACAAGGAAAAAGAGTCATGGTGCAATAATGCATGTCGCCATGATGTCGCATGCAACTTTTCCATGCATCAGGTACGGTGTATGTATACAAGGACGTTCACTCAAACCCCAGCAGGATTCAGCAGAACAAAAAGACGCTTGTTTGCTGCGTGGGACATTGTGGCATCTGAGATTTCTTTGCATTACTGGCTGAGAGACAGCTTCTGAGCTGAAAGATTAAGGCTGTTAGTTTGCAAAATGTTCATGCAATGTGAGAATGGATCAAGGTATGCACCTTCTGGTGATCCATGGACATATCCCTGTGCTGCCTGCTGATATATTTGATGCAACACCTGAGAGGCAGACATGAACGTCAGCATGCCCCTTGACCGGTCTTGCTAATTGACAGAAGCACAGTGCTTGTGAGGCACTCAGTACAACATTGAGCTTGGACCTGGGACTGTCTGTGGCTGACTTGGCTTTTGCACTGTTGGTACTCAGGAGAGTCGTAATTCTGCACCAAACGACATATGCAGCGTTGTCAGAGCTCTGCTGCAGTTGTGGAGTTGAAGTTGTGGAGGCAGCGCTCCCCTGCTTGCCTGTAGAGCATTCTCCGTGGGCAGCAGTGACTCCAGAGCATTAGCGTCATACATGGCATCAGGTCCTCGCATACTTCGGATCTCAGTCATGGCGTACACCGTGTACGGTACACGTCAGTGCGTATGCGCCAGAAGCATCTGATGTGTAGAAGCCATCAAAGTGTAACAACGCAGGTCGAGCCTGACATATGACTTTGTCTTTGGCCTTGAATGACCATTGCTAACATATCACGCAATACATGCAAAAGGATCAGCGCGCTTTAACTCGCAATCGATGTACGAGCAAGCAAGTGATCAACATGAGGACGTCTCCGAAACCAGAAGCGAGACCACAACAGAGGTTGACCAAAGCCTGTGTGAGAAAGTCCATTGTGAGACTGCTTTTCGGCAGCAATACTACGCCAGTTCCCGCAAGGGATCAGAGCAGAATGTCAGTTCTTCGTGACTTACTGAGGTCCACAGCGGCAGAAACACTGTTGCGACCCACCTCTGTTCTCCGCAGCTCTGTCACGACTCCTGCCACGTCAGGCACAGCTGGCAGAACTAGCAAACCCGTGAGATGGTGTTGTTGCAATGTCGAGCCGTCGTCAACGTTTCGAAGTCGCCAGGCAAGCCAGCATACCCGTTCACTAACCGGTCACAGATCGTGTGAATCTGCGGTTTGCGCCACGCCTTCTGGCGCCTTTGCGAGACAAGACGTGAGGTGTTGTTGTGCGCATGCATGGTCTCGAATTTGACACTCTGGTCTCATCTCGTAACTCGACGCCAACTTTTTGTCACTGCAGAGATTTTGGTAGTCACAGTTTGTCAGCTCAGTGTCGAGCAGCTCATACTGAAGCACAACCTCAGGAGGCTGACGTAGGTGAGTCGCTTGTTCACATCCACATCCACATCTCGGGTTCATTGATTGTCAGCCTGCATACTGATGTGACATCAAAGTTGCTCTGCGGCAAAATGCTCTTCCAACACTGGTGCATGCTTTTGTTCACTAGCTGGCATGGCGGCTGCAGCTTTTGACGGACAGGCCAACGGAGATGACACTGACCTGATAGAAAGTGACATGATTGATGATGAGGATGATCTTGACGATGATGAGCTTCAGCAGATGCTACAAGACAATGAAGTTGATGCAGGAGCGATGACAGATACTGCCAACACTGAGTGGTATGGACCTTGCGCCCTCACTTCTGAATTATGCATAGTACGTCATGCACATATGGCCACCATGTCAGGGATGTGTCAAAAAAGCCCTAGACAAGACTGCAACTTGTGGCGGACAAGCATGGGCATGCAGCTTCACACCAAGTCAGCCCTGCATGATTTTACCTATCACGTCTTGCATCTTGCCCAGATAACGTGTCTGCCGTCAAGCAAGCTTCCAGCTTCTCTTATCACCTGTCAGTGCACATGACACCGTGAAGCCCATAAAGTGATTGAATCACTTCAGGGGTGCCAAAGGCTTGCTGGTTGCGCAACAAGTGTCGCAGCAAGATGATATGCAAGAGCTAGCACTGTTCTCGCTAATGGCTAGCCCAAAACACAAGCAGCTCAAAATCCGGCTTGACAAGGTTGGTTCTGCCTTGTATGTGGTATGTGGCATGGCTGTGCTGTCGAGACTGCTCACCTCCTAGCATGTGCACACTGTCTGATACCTGCCTTGTGGTACCAGCTAACACTTGCAAACTTTCAAGCTGTTTTTTGGCCATAATATGTCAGATCTGCGGTAAACTGGCTGTGCAGAAACATCTGCTCATGGTTTATATTCTTAAAAGACTGATGATTGCTTCAAGCTGCTCTTTTGTCTTTGTCGCTGCATACTCCACAGCAGCCCCATGTGACTCAGTGCTATTACGCAGATCTGCTCAGAAAGGCTGGGTTTCTTGCCTAATACACCACTGACTTGAACAGGCTTTGTACAAACATGCGTCAACACTATTGAGCAAAATATGCTTGCAGCCCGAGGACGAGTATGGCTCGCCGTCATTGGATGAAATTGCGTTATTTTCTCGCCATTTCTCAGAAGAATATCACAAAGCGATTGGAGAGGCTGCTGAGGAAGTTGCTGTGGAGGTCTCTTCACCGGTCAGTCTTTCAATGCAGACGCCAAGCTTGCAAACCTGCAGCCTATGCTCTTGTATATGTTATATTCCACATACCATTGCGCATGAATGGGCATGCAAGTCATTTATCTGTTCTTGCCTATGTGTGTCACATCTGACGCTATCTTTCGCTCCTAGTAACACACAGCTGGGAAATCACTGCATGACTTGTTATGACTTGTGCCAAGGCTTACATGCAAATGTCAAATGTCACTCAACTGCATTCATTGAGCCTCCGGGGCGTATGCATGCTAGGCAATCTCAGCAAGGCAAGTAGGCACATCAAGCATAGTCACAGCTGCTGACACTTTGCCAGTCTCACTGGGGACAGTGTCTAGCATAACAAAGCTCTGAAAGTCAGCATATGCGTTCAGGGTGCTGAGCGGCAGGTACGAGTTCCTCAGGACCTTCAGCGATTTCAGCACCTGCCAATGCTTGTCACCTTCCAGCTCCAGGACAGCAACAAGTAAGGCCTTTGCTCTGCGCAAGGCAGGTTTTGCCTCGACAAGCAGAATGTAGTGTGGCTTGTCACTAACCAGTAAGTCATCTTGCGTGGCAGGTCATACACCTGCTGTGTGATGTGTCATCTGCAAAGGGCAGGCTTTATCAGTGTACAAGTATTCCAGTATTCCATCAGTGTGGTCCTGCTTGTCTGTTTGCCTTTCTTTTAAGAGATTAGGCCATGCACTTTAGCTGTGCAAGTGCTCAGCTGTGTGCATATAGCATTTTACATAGTTTTCCACAACACAGGGTGGACACTAAAGTGATGGAGCTTGTGGAATACAATGAAGCAGACAGCACAGCAGAATGGAAACTTGCTGATGTACGGCAAAACAGATCAGGTGGGATCCCAAGTGTCTTCTGCTGTCAATGCTGCTGAGCATACTGCCTGCTAACTACATACATCACCCTCTCACACCTGTGACCCAACATCTGACCCGACTTTGAACTTCGTCGATTCTTTTGGTGTTTTGTCCCAGATACTGCAGTCCCATGCAAAAACGCATTGCTTTTCTTAGTGGTATGAGTCCGATGATCAGTTCCCGAAACTGCACTCTTCAGCAAAGCTCGGTAAACTGTCGGAATCAAAAACGCATTGCTTTGTGCAGGCAAGGGTGTCAGCAAGCTATCCAAGAAACAATCAGGGCAGAGGTGGAAGGTAGCTCTAGAAGCCTTGCAGAAGGTCAACCTGCATTTAGAAGTGTGAGACCAACCCTTGAAGATGCACGCAGGCAAAGCTGCATTTGCTGACCCAGCCTTGCAGGGGCGTTGCCGAGACTTCTGCACCTGTGCGCTGTGTCTCCTTACATCAAAAATATCTTGTGGCTACGCTTTGTAAGAATCGAATCTTCACGTGCTGCAAATTGCACGTGCCGCCTCGTGCACAGCCTGTCCGCAGCCTCAGAAGTACCACATATGTACAGCCACCGCTGCATGACCGCCGCTGCAAGTGAAAGACTAGAAGAAGAGGTGCAGGCCACGCTCCGGCTCGTGGCTTGCACAATCGCTGTTCTCTTTGCTGTGTCCACCGCAATTTGCCTCTTTGCAGTGCAGTCTTGCGAGCAAGCCTTTTGATCCTCAGATCCTTTGCCTCCCCGCCTTCCGATGTCTTGTTGCTGCTGTTTCTGTTAAGATCATGCGAGCTTGCCTGAGAACTCATGCCTCTTCCCGGCACAACCCGACGCACGCGCATTGGCCGCCATGGCCTCGACCTGATTAGCCTCTCCTTTGTTTCCCCGTAGTGACTCACACTTTCGCCAGAACAGCACATACCTGAAAGACCTTGCTCACGTAGCTTCCTGGCCCTTGGACGTCATCGAGCAAGTTTTGTGACAGACGATGCAACCTGCTCCTTCGAGGTGAATGTGCTGCCCGCGGCCTGACTCCTTGTGCATAACCCTGCAGGGCATCGCGTGCAGCTGCCCGCCAAGCTGCAGCTGTGCCACGCACAGAATCATCCCTGTGGAATCGCTCGGAGCGATTAGCTGCACAGGACAGACAACACACGACTGGCCAGCTCCTGCCGAGACGCAGGGTTCTCTTGCTCAAGCCACTGCAGGATGAGTTACAGATGCAGCCGGAGTGCGCGCTCAAGCCTCTGCGCATCAGCAGAGCAGAAAGCGACACCACAGACAGCAGCTCGGTGCTCAGCTTCAGCCCCACTTCTGTGCTCCCACAGCGTGCTGCGCAGCACGAAGTTGGCAGTGGAATACTATTTAAGGCTCTGCAGAAGCACGACCACTTCATCAAGGAGGGCTCTACAAGCAATGCGTATGACAAAGCGGAGCCAGTGTCAAGCAAGCCGGTAGGGAGCTGGGCTTCTCGTCAAACATTTCACGATCTGTCAGGGCACCAAGGGACGGTGTCAGCCCTGCCAGGAGCCTCCAGCCCTGACCCAGCAGCACCCATTGTCATACCCCCTCAGCCAAGGCCCTCACAGCCCAGGGAACCCACAGCCAAGCGCAGCACTTTGGAGACAGCTTGGCGCTGGAAGTTCAAGAGGCAGTGGGGAAAGGAACAGCTGCGAGGCCACCTTCCTGAGCGCTACTATGACGATGATGAATCCAGCAATGACCCTTGGCACGATGCCTTGCACATGATCCAGGCAGCAAACACCACGCCAGCTGCCGGTGTGCCAATCTCAGACCATGACTGCTATGCTGAAGCATCACCAGCACCTCTGCTTGATGATGATGACCTGGACGGCCTGCTTGAGATGGACTCACCTCTGACTGATGTGACCCCTGTTGCGCGCGACATGGTGCGCACAAGCTCCTCTCAAGCCCTTGCTGAGGCTGCTGCCAAGGCGCGTGAGCTGCGTCAATATCAGGTAATGCACCTCAGCACCAGTAACCATCCTGACTGACTTGACCTGCTGCAACCTGCTTCACTTGGCACGCTGCAGTCGCGTTCCTGACTTTGCAGTTTGCTGAACCACTCTGCATCATCCTGCTGTCAATGGCTACTGTATCAACTTCTGTCAAGCCACAGGCTGCGCAAGGGCGTCAGTTCTTTCTCAGTCACTTGAGCAAGGACCCTCACACCACATGCCTTTCTTGCTACATGACATGTCTCAGCCTGTAACTGTCACATGACATGTCTTAGCACGTGACTGTTTGAAGTGTCACTTGAGTGCATGCAGGTGAGGGTGCAGCAGCAGAATGAGCAGGCCTTCAGCAGCTCATGGGGCCAGCCTCCCCCTCCCTGCTGCCAGGCGCAACCAGCCCTTCTAGAAAGGTCAGCAATTTGCACTCTGCCTTCACTGGTGCGCTTGTTCACATGTTCGTTCAACAAACACATGTCTCCCCCTATGGTCAGGAATGTACCGCACTGAGTAGCTTTAGTGTTGGACTCATCTTGACTGAGCACTGCAAGAGTGCAACAGTACAGCAATAGTGCTGTGGGTTTGCGCCTGCTCTGCTGTGGTACAAGACCGATTGTCAAACAATTGCACTGATGTGGTGGCCTGCATGAGTGTTGCATACCTCCACAGGATTCATTAAATTTTTATTGTTGATGTGTTGCAGGAGCCATATGGATGCATGCATCCTAGCAGGAAAGGGTGAAAGAAGCAGTAACAAGAAACTCCTTGGGCAGGATCAGGATCAAGCACTGGAGTCTCCATGATACGTTGAGGCAGTCACAGAGGTGCATAAACAGGGGCCATTAGTCAGCACTGCAAAAGCTGTTGACGTATTCTTTGTACATTATTAGCTTGCAGAATGAACCTTGAAGATGTCTTACATGGCGATAAGCATTGCTTTCCTTGCCTCATCATCTGAGTGATCCAGATGGTCAAATAGATTTGACAGCAGATAGACTTCTGACAGCTGTTTGCTTCAACACAACATACAGCTTCCTTGACTAGTGACTGCGTTCAAGAAAGAGCAAAGCAGGGTTTTGTCTTTGCACTGTAACCACAATCTGTCAACGTCAAATTACAGCTACAATGTGCTGAGCATTGAGACATTGTCACCAACTTTGTCACACCCCACATGCCTGATTTTATGCCCCTGTGAAGCTGATTTGTTGTGTGAATATGTATATCTGTTGCATGATATGTCATATATGGCAGCAACCAACAGGTCACACAGTCACACACCATGTGCAAGCTGCAACTGTACACATTGAGCTGATTACACAAAGCCTCCAGCATCACGCTGTACTCTGGAGGCTGCTGTCAGTGACCCTTCTTGACTCCTCTCAAGCAACTCCTCAATGTGCTGGGTCGTGCGCCCCTGCGCAATGTAACAACAGCCATCAAGGCAAGCCTAGAAAGAAAAGAAAAGAAAGGACTATGCCTTTCGGTGTCAATTTAATGAGAAGCCAAGTATTATTTTGGGCTGCCCGGGAGTGCAAGCCTACTCAGAACGTTTCTCATGTTGCTTTGTAAACATGTCAATGCAGGCAAAGTGCCGGATGTGAATACAGTCATGCCAGCTGTCCTTCAGACTAGCAAATTGCATAGCCTGCGTCATGACAGGGCACGCTTGTATTTTTCATCATATACAGCACAAGATATACATCAGATAGGCAATGGCTGAGGTGGCAGTCATGCCAGCAATTGTTGAAAACCCATGGACACTGCTGGATTCAGAGTGGTGTGTGTGCCTCATGTCATGTAAGCAAACCATGCATCATGACAACCTCCCCATATATAGGTATCAGCCTCACTTCTGCTCTTGCATGATCACTATCCACCTGCAGTTGGACGTACATACCTTAGAGCCTCTTGTATTGGGCCGTTCTTGCAAAATCTGCTGACACAGACACATACAGGACGTGAGTCTACTTTCTTACACTACATGACTCATTTCGTGATATGACGAATGTTGGTCTGTGTTGCATGGCAGCTGCAAGGACTAAGCTACGCAAATTAGTCAAGGAGCAGGCAGCTAAGGAAGCTGCCGCAGCCTCCAAATCTCTGGCAGAAAGATCCCCTCATGCCAAAGAGGTACTGTGCCGCTGATTCAGATCCAAAATGCTTCTAACTGACATTTGCCTCGCAAAGATAACAATGAATAGCTTGCATGCTAGCAAGGTTTTGCTCTGACAGTTGATGGTCTCAAGCAGATTTAACACAGTCATCTGTCCAAAATTTCCTGACCATGAGCATCTCCGGAATTGCATTTGCACAATGTTAGCCAACTCAGAGGCAAGCAGCCTAGCAAGCTCAGCTACACATACAAAAAGGAATTTGCCCATGTTGAAGACAAGCGCATTTGTCATTGCGCAATGCTGCTTGACCATTGTATGTCCTCTTTTGCATCTGCAAACCAGCTTGGCCGGCTTCTTGTTGGTGGTCTGATTAGGCATACAACAACATCTAGCACGCTCCAAGCAGCGCTCTGACCATATGATCATCAAGACAGCCGTTATCCTCCAGCTTTACCTTCAATCTAACAGCCATACTGTCAACAAGCTTGCAGAGACTATGATTTTGCCTGTAGCTTTTTTGTCTTGGTGCAGTCCTATGATGCCTCTGAGGGTGAAGCACTTGCACTCAAGTTTGAGAAGCTGAACTGGCGGATCATCTCCAAGCCTGGGGGTGCGACTGTGAAGCCTGATGAGTTCTACACTCTGTATGGGTAAGCACTTGGTCGCTGTTCCAGTTGAATCTGTACATTGGCATATGAGCTGGCACTAGCCTTAGCCAATTGATGACACTGTTTGACATGATCGGAAGCAACTGAACTGTACGCAGCAGTGACCATGACTAGATGTTTTGCTGTTTGCGTGTTCATGCCATGGTTTCAGAGCATGTGCACTGCTTCCAACACGCTTTGCAGCCAGACTTGTTTGTTCTTCTTGGATGGCATCTGCTCACTCAGAACAAAATGCGTGTTTTCAGCAGCCACGTTGAATGACCATCAGGTTGATGTTCAATGTTTGGCTACAGGTATTACATGCAAGCTACTAAAGGAGATAACCAAGAGGAGAGGCCCATGTGGGCAGAAAAGGGAGGCCTAGACTTTGAAGGCAGAGCCAAATGGGATGCATGGACAGCCATCAAAGGCACTCCTGGCAACAAAGCTATGCTGTCATTCGTCAAGGTCAGCCTGGAGCCTGTTTTGAAACGGATTTGCTAATCAAGTGCATTGGGAACATGACACACTTGACGTGGTACGATGTGTTATGGAACCAAACTGTCAATATTGCTGTGTAAAGCATGAGCTGTGATAATGATTCTGTTGCAATAGACATACTGAGTATTTGTGCACACCTGCACTGGGACAGATGTACTTTTTTGGCTTGTTTACAACTCAAAATTTGAGTGTGTTTGTTGCAGAGCTACTATGAGTTCCCTGCCAAGGCTCTGTACACAGATACTCGATAATGCCTGTATTTGACTGAGCAGAGGCCAAGGCAAAGGGGCCCCATGAGCTGACAGATTCCTTCAAACTATGGAAAAGACCCATTGATAAAAAGAACCTAACACAGCATTGCAACAAAATAGTGTTCCAGGCCAATAGATGATTGTCGTCGGGCGTTTAGCGCTGATACAGTGACGCCCAGGATGGGAATTGTGTGATAGCTTGGCCCATTATCACACTGCAATTTCAGTATCAGCGTTAGCGCAGTCCCATTCAATTCTGACCTAAATGTTGTATTTCACGACCATTGTGCAAATGCAGTGTGAGTGTAGTCTGTTGATGGCATGTACTTCAAGTAGAAGCAAGGGATCATTTTGCACCATTGACAGCGCTTGCACAGTACATTCTGTGCACAGCGATTACTTGAGAGCTTGTTTGATCTACCTACACAGCACGTGCATGCTGCACCTAACATTGGTTGCTAGGGCTAGCATTGGCAAGCTACACAACGAAACAACATACTTGGTGATGCAAAGAATATTGGAAATGAGTGAAATGTGCTCTGCAGCATTTTCCTGCATCTCTCAGCAGGTGGGCCTTGAGGTGCTCCTTTTGTGAGCTCTGCTGTTGGAGGTGGCATCTGTCGCTCTCTTACTCTGCAGCAAAGCAGCCTCTGTCATGTTGCTGCATGAGCTTGTTACACATACATCACCAATGCACAAGCTTCCTGCTTTGAAAGTACAACATTGATACACTTGGCAATCTGCAGCAATCATGGCTCCAGAGGATGACAGATGCCTGCAATTGCCACACTCTGTAGCCCAGCTGAACTGTCTACGGCCAACAGACCAGACATGCCTAAACAGTCCCAGCTGCCATCTCACCAGGCCAGGTGTTACATGGACCCCAAAACTGCAATTTGTGTACGCTTGCATTGACACGGGCAGTACAGCTCAGGATAGCTCAAGACTGTAAACACTTGGGTTCTCAATTGTTGGTGTGTTCATATGATGCCGCTGCAATTGACAGCAAAGCTGTGTGCGTGGCGTTGCCTAGAAAAGGGGAACGAACTACACCTTTTGGCGTCAATTTAATGAGAAGCCAAGTAGTATACCAGGTTGCCCAGGTGGCACTGCCTACCTTGCGGTCATACAATGCGGCCCCCCGGGGCGTGAGATGGGCGCCGCAGAAACAAACATTGGCTTGGTGCACCAGCAGGCCTGCATCATTGGCATGCGTGCCTTGCCGCCGCTGGCGAGCCCACTGTTCCATGCAAGTCTTGCATGCCCCCACCTTGCACCTGCCACACTCTGACTGCAGGCTGCTTCTCACATTCCAGCAGCCGTTGCAGATGCCTCTTCCAAAAACCTGCGAGCACCAGCTGTCTGGCTGAGCCTTGTGCGGGTGTGAAGAGCGTGATGGAGCTCAAGGGTGGTTTTGGGAAGGGCTGTATCTGTGCTTTTGGCATAAACCCTTTGCATGCATGTCCCAGGCAATCAGAGACATGCTAAGCATGTACTACAAAGTCGAGAAGAGTCACGATGCGACAAATCATGCAGAGTGCTCTGTTCTAGCCTGATGGATGGATGCACCATAACAGATCTGCCAAAGAAGGTGCAAAGTGTTGTGCCAAGCACGGCTTGGAGACCCTTGCTTGGGGGCCAGGGTTGTACAAAATGGGGGGGGGGGGGGGGGGCTTAATAATATT
>JAABUK010011206.1_pt1 | contig 11741 bp, 11 predicted proteins | sample 5559141 | NCBI WGS metagenome assembly JAABUK01 (sample SAMN10711869, study PRJNA513367) | rock metagenome | isolation source: Antarctica rocks | place: Antarctica: Victoria Land, Pudding Butte nord | collected 2016-01-03 | reverse complement strand
TCGGGCTGAAGCAGAAGGATCCCAGACAGCTTCCGCTGTGAGTAAAAGTCAGACCGTCCAACCACGCCCACCACAGTGTATGTATGTGTTGCGTTGAATGCTGCTCGTGCAGCAGAGATTTCACATGCGCAAGGATATTTGCATGATGCTCTCACACACAAGCACCAAAGCAACAAGGCACACCACAGTGTTTGCATCAAGCAACAGGCTCAGACAGTGGTACAGGTTTCCAAAACAGATGTAGTGTCAATAGGTTTTCTAGGTTTAGGTCTAGACAGCTTTTGCAGTTGCAGGTCTGATTGGTTGCCGCTGACTTGTTGGCTACATGGCTGCCCCATTTGATTTGGATGCACATGAATGGCCAACGCTGACCTTGTTGACAGAGCAAGCTGCAGATGGCGACTCATCAGAGGTCAAACCTGTCTTTGTGTTGCTGATGCATTGCATGCGCTTCACGGCCAAAAGTAACCAGGCTGCTCAATCCGCCTGCACCCCCACGAGGATGCTTGAACCTTGCTAGGCATATTTCCTTGCTTGCTTGCACTGTGCATCCAATTTGCATGATGACAGTGTTTGCTTCTGAGATTGGGGTTTGTGCAGTTAGCGTCGTCAGAATGGCAGATCAGAGCGCAAGACAAACTGCTGAAGGCTGGCAGTCCTTGGGAGGGGCGTTGGTGGTTTGTGAGGGCAGCCTTTGATGCAGACATCTGGATGATGCATGCTGACCATGGAGTGGCCAGTGTCTTACTGCAGAGCTCTTCTGGCATAGTTTACTAGTGAGTGTAGTGTGCATGGACAACATGGCAAAGCTTGCATGAGCCCTGATCATGCTGCAGCTGTGTGATGCCAGACTAAAGTATGAGCAAGAATTTTTTGCCTCACCCAGACCAGCATCTCAAACTGATCATAGCCTAGGCCTCATGCATCATCAGGGTTCTCTGCAAGATCAAAACGCTGTGTAGACATATCATGCCAGCTCAAGATGATGGCAATGTGTATCTGTGTTTGTAGCGGGGAGTGGAAGGTCAATGATGTGTGGGAGCCTCTGTGCATCAAGGCAAAGCCAGCTGCCACATTCATGGAAGAGATGGCAGCAAACAATGAAAAGCAGGTGCTACAGGTTGTGCAGAGTGCAATGCAAGCGCAGCCTGGTCCACATCACCTCAGCTACCTGCTTGCCTACTACGCGCCCGGCGGTACAGCGTATATGTGGGCAAAGAACCAGCAAGAAGTGTGGTTCATCACAGAGTAAGTCTCAGCCTGTTGAGGTGTATTCTCTTGCAGGGGCTTTGCTGCCTGAGGTATCAATTGAACAGGGAACTTCAAAGAGGGGTGCCTCCCCCCTGTGGTGAACAGTTCAGCAAGGAGACTCATCAGATCTGCCACCAGCAAAGCTATTGCAACCACTACAGAAGCCAGAATAGGTGAGCACACAGTTGATGAAACTCAACCTGAGATATGCTATTTTGTGAGCTCTCCACCATCTGCAGGCTCTGACAATGATCCACTGACAGATCGATTTCAAGCCACAAGTTTGGATGGTGATGAAGTTGTGAGACTTCTAGATGCCTGCATGAGACATCAGGACCACTTCAATGGATTCAAAGTAGCTGATGGGGTTCAGGGGTAAGATGTGCCGCTGCTGCTTACTGCCATGTTGCACACAGGTTTTTCACCTGTTGCCTTGCAATGCAGGAGATGATCTCATGGATGCAAAGCCTAGCTTGCTTGCCCTCACACCAGTTGTGCGGTGTGTGCCTGTGCCTATGCAGGTTGTCACATGGTAAGACCTTTCATTGTGTGCAGGGCTAACAAAGCAACCTTGCCATCCTTGCTAACTCACTCTCCACTGTTGCCAGTGCTGAATGGCAAGCACTATCAGACTACACTGCATGTTGTGTCATCACAAGTATGCTGAAGACTCTAACTCACCTGTGCCATTCTGCAGCTCACTGCGTACTGGAAAGATGAATTCATTTGGGTGGCTGAGGTCCTCAGGCTTTGCTAGACACAAGGACCCCATGCTGGATGCTGCTGGAGCACTTGCTGATCTGCTTGTGTTCAGCCTCAATCTGACTGGCTTGGACATTTTGCAGAAGATAGAGAATCAAGACAATAGCTGGTCAGTTGTTTGCACCATCAACATGACATGCTCATATAGCAAGTCACCAGTTATGCATGCACATCCTGCTTGGCAAGATGCATATGACCTGTGCAGGTGGGCTTATATGTTGCTTTTCAAGGACCCCTAAACACTAAACCCTAAACCCTAAACCCTAAACCCCCCCCCCCCCCTTTGGCATGCTAACAAGAAACAAGACAGGAATGCCTTGGCAGAACCCTTGCTCAACATCTTGCAACAGGTGGAGGGCAATCCTGTGGTGAAGAACAAAGTGTTGCACTTGTTCAGGTCAGCAGATTTGCTTGACTGCTGACTGTAAGACAACAAATGAGAAGTGACTCACCTGACAACACTGCAGGGACAGTGGTGTCATCTTGCTGGCCAGTGGTGCTGGGATGGAACTGCTCCAAATCTGGGGTAAGTTACAGCTCTGTATGTAGCCAATCATGAGCACAAGGCACCACTCCCTGTGTGAGAGTCTGTGTGACATTGATCTGCAATTTGACACACACTGGATGTCAGCAATGCCTGCTGTGCACTGCAAGCTTTTGCTATTGCCAGTGGTTGGGAGCAGTCTTCCTTCATGAGGCGTCACTTCCTTGGCAGAGCCCTGGTCAATACTGTGAAGCCATGGCCAGCAGACAAAGATACAGTACCTCACTCACTGGATTGTTTCAGTGATGATGTTCGATGAGAGCATACTTACTTGTGGTTGCATTGGTGTTATGAACATCTGAACGCTGTACTGGAACTGGGCAGATATGCTGCTGAGGTTCCACTGCACATCAGTCACATGGAGCTGGGCTGCGCAGCGTATTCCATCATCAGCTGATGCTTTTTTTCTAAAAAGAATCTCTCACTCAGCAGTACCGACCGAGACGTGTCTTTTCTTAAAAACATCATCACTTGATTATCATACGATGCTGCGCATCCCTGAGCATCAATCACCGACTGAGTTGCAGTGGAACCACAGCCTGTGTGCCCAGTTCCAGATATGTTGTAAAGTTAGTATGTATGACCATTTCAACTGATGTGTGTCTGAAGACCTGATGGGCAGCAAGGAACACTGCACTTAGTGAGTGCTGAGACCGCATGGTGATGAAATATCATCACTGATGATGCAGTATGCTGCGCAGCCTAGCCCACCCATCACTGCTACAAGCAGATTTTGCGACTGATGTGCAATGGAGGCAGACTATATGTGCACACTTGCAGTGCAGTGCTCGATCAAATGCGTATAGCTTCTATGCAAGCACAACTGAGTACTTAATGTTTTGACACTTGCTGCATGTGGTATCAGCTGACAACAATTGCATGCACCTGCTGCTGGACCAAGCAAGTAGATCAAGGTGTGATGCATTTGCATATGTGACCAATCAGAATCATTGTGAACCACCTTAATTTGCTTGACATCATCTCAAACGGTGCATTTTGCTGTACCACCAATCTGACTGTGTGTTCTTTGCATATGTGACAAGCAATAACAGTTGTATCCTATCATTCTTGGTATTGTTCGAACTTCTTCTGTCAACGTCAGCTCAGCTGCAAGTTGTCAAACAGCTGCAAGATGTCAACTCAGCTGTCAAGTGCAAGCTCCTGGACAATTTATTATCTCAGCTGCCATTTGACTGCTCAGACACGAACTGTCAGCTTAATCTGTCAGCTCAGTCTGTCTGCTCAGCTGCATTACGTCAGCTCAGCTGCAATACGTCAGCTTAGCTGGAGTATGTCAACTCAGCTCAGCTGCTATCTGAAGGCTCGGTTGCAACTTGTCAAATAAGCTGCCAGGTCAGCTGCAACTTGTCAGCTCAGATGAACTTGCCATTTCAGCTGCAACGTGTTGGCTCAGCTATACTCTGTGTCCTCAGTTGTAAACGTGAACTAAAGTCAACAACTGAGAACCTCAAAGTAGTCATTTGCCCTTGATGGCGCCGGAAGGGCTTGATAAGGGTAGCTTGGCATATCTTTGTTCAAGCTGGCTGTCAGGTTTGAGTTTGTCATTTGGTGTATTACTAAATATTTAAATAAAGTCAGGATTCCGAAACTGCCTCGATTCACAAGCAACTTTGAAAATGTTTGGCAGCTAGTGTTTGCAGAAAATATCAAATGTTCAAATAAATAGTTGCGAGAGTTTTCCTGAAAACTTCTAACTTTCAGTAAAGAAACTTGTGTCAAGTACGCCTCTCAACACTGTAGATTGACAGTTCAGGTCTGACCCGGGTCTGGTCTGACCTGGGTCTGACACAGGTTTGGCCCACTGCAAACCAGGTCTGGACCTGGGTCTGGCCCATGGCTTGTGCTCTTGTAATTCTGCGCTACGATGCGAACGTGAATCAACCTCAACAAGTACAGCACAACAACTGTAGTTCTTAAAGTTATGATACAACCTGTAGGGGATAATGCTAGGTATAGCTTGCTGTGCTCACAGATGTCATGTTTCACCCTGCAGACCTAATCAGCATGTACGGTGGCTCAGCTGTGAGCCTGTGTCAGCAGACTGTTGATTGACACAGTCCGTATCAAAAATTATGTTGGCTGCACGTCAAGTTGAAGCCGGGACCAAATGTCAAGTCCACTGTGCTTGAGTCACACTCTATTTCACCATGCAGACAGAATGGAACAGGTGTGAGCTCCAGTCTGCAATTATGCTACCTGGTGGTCAGACAGTGCATGTGTAACAAGCTACTCGCGCCTCCATACATGCAGGTTCTGCAATATGCAGATCCATAAAAAGCTGCAAAACTTCAGTAGAATAGTATTTTGAGACAGGTATAAGCAGCCCCTGTCAGACTACAGCTGCAACTTGTCAGCTCAGCTGTCACTTGTCAACTCAGCTGTCAGACTACAGCTGCAACTTGTCAGCTCAGCTGTAGTCTGTCATCTCACCTGTGGGCAGCTACTTGTTAGCTCAGTCTTAAATATGTCAGCTCAGCAGACAGGTTGTAGCTGAGCTGCAATCGGGAGAAAGTCAAGGAAGCCAGGGTGAAAGCGCAGGTTATAGCAGCATGACAGCGGCGATGCCAACCTGAGGTCTAAACAAAGTTCCCAATAAGCAAGGTTTTGACACAGAATCTTCCAAGGGACTCAGAACTTTGACTGTTGGTCCCGCAGTGTGACGCTACATGCATATGATAAACGAATCTTTAAGATTCGTTTTAAGATCAGCCATATTTCATGGCGTGGTATTGGCTCAGCAGTAGCGGCTGTCAATCGCTGCTATCAACTTAGCGTTGGCTGCTGCAGCCCAACAACCAATGTTCATGCTGATGAGACATCTTCCAACGCTGTTGACACATTGAGGTGTCCGCAAAGCAGTGATTGCACCTCCTGACCGAAAATTCTTGCCAGTCACGTTGTAGCTTCTAGCTTAACCTTCCATGCAAGCAAAGCCTAGACACACGTTTTGCCTACGTAGCCACATTGTCTAAGTGAAGCCTCTTCAAAATCGATCATGGCCTTCAGAACCTTGTGTTGCCAGCATATGCAGAGGCTGCTGAAGGGCAGACGTCATGGGTTCTGCGTTGTCTACCTTCGTGGGTGCTATTGGATCTGTCAAAGAGCTCATAAGGGTCATGGTAAAAATGTGCGATGTGTTCAACAAGCCACGTGATCATGATGGCATGAGCAATGCCCCAAAAGTGGGGCAAAACCGAGACCGCCTGATCAAGGAAGCACAGCAGCAAATGGGGATGGACGCAGTCCACGATTACAATTTCATTTTCTGTGGTCCCACAAAAGTCGGCAAGTCCACACTGATCAATGCAATCCGTGGCGTGAAGCCCAACGACAAAGATGCCGCGCAAGTGGGGATCAGTGAGGTCACACAGGACGTTCGTTGTTATGAGTACCTTGGACTTCCACGTGTCAAGCTGTATGACGCACCAGGCGCTGGTACGAGGTCACACCCAGCTGCCACCTACTTCATGGACAAGAGTTTGTATGCGTTCGACTGCACCTTTTTGATGTATGATGGCAGCTTTCTCGAGTGTTGTCGGCACATCCTTGAAGAAGCACACAAATGGGGAAAGCCTGTGGCCTTCTTGCGTACCAAAGCCGATAGGCTTTTGGACGACGTCATGTACAACAGTGGCGTTGACGATGAGCAACTTGCTAAGCACGGCTGCATGCGCAAGTACAAAACGCCTTTCAACAGCAGGTTGTGGCCTATCACGGCCCTCACCACTTGTTCTTGATATCGGCCCGACACCTGCGCTGGGCAGGTTTTGATGAAGTCGCTTTCTTTGAGTACATCCGGCAGGCCGCCGCCAGCCGTCACTCTACATGACGGCACTAGCATGTGATGGGTGGCGCACCAACTTTCAGCGGGCGGAGGCTGCAGAATGCTGCTTTTCAAGAGCTTTACACATGAGCTTTGCACATTCGTTGTACAACAACTCAAGTTGCTACTTGCTGTGACGAAAACTGGAACTAAATCATTCCTTAAGAAACCATTTTACGTGATTTGAAGCGTGTGTGCTAGGTTAGTCATGTAATGGTAGAATGAATGAGCAACAGCTCAGTTGACAGATCACAACAACCATCAAGCGCTTGGCAGTGTGAGCCAATCTGCTAAATTGTGCTGAACTGTGGACTGACCATCAGCATCAAATAGCTTGGCTGCCAATATATAGGCTGCCAACCAATATCTTATTGAGAATGTCAGGGGATCCTGTTCAGTCTGCTCAGCATTTCATCTGACAGTAATCGTCTGCTGTCTGTGATATGCATCATCAGTCTAGTGCCTGATGCACACTGATGTGGAAACATGATGCAGCTCCCAGCTAACCAAACACTGCTTCATCTGCCTCAACACACAAGCCTGGTGACCACTGTGGACTGAAAGTCAGCACAGCGCTCAGTTGTGCAGATCATTAATGCAAGCACAACTGGGTGACACTTGCTGCGTATGGGGCTGATGATTGAGACATGTGTTCATGAAGTATCATCACTTGATGATCATGTAATGCTGCACATCCCAGCTCACCAGTCACTGCTGAATCTCATGATACAGACCTTGTGACCGATGTGCACTGGAAGCACCACATATGTGCCCAGCTTCCAGTGAAGCGCTGAGATGTGCATCACCTTAATGCAAGCACAAGTGAGTGTGCTCATCAAACATCATCAGGTTATGGTGAAATGTGTACAAATGTACAGCACCAAAAGTTAGTCAAATTAGTACAGTGTGAAATCAAGAACAATGAAAGTTTCTGCATTGAAGCAATCTGTCATTGCCAGACATACTACACCAAAACGCCTTCCTAATTTTCAAGTATGCAGACTTACGTCCTCAAGCCACAGATTTCACTTGACTACGCAGATCTCGTTGACTCAACTGCATGGAAACTGTTCACTGTGGTTCAGAAAGAAGACTGTTGGGAAATGATCCCGGTAGTTTCAAACAGAAGTCAGAAAACCAAGCTAGCTAGCTCCACAAATGCTGCCAACACATCTCAACAGATAGTGTAAACACATTTTAGCCAGACAGCGTACACACAGCAGCAGTACAGATGCTGTACCCACAAGGTACATCTGCAAAGGAATGTCTACACGCCGCTGATCAAATGCTGCTGACACACTGCGGGCCCTGGCCCTGAGCATATCCTCATCACTCCATTCTGGCCACACATGTAGAGCTGCATACTCACAGTACCATGCTGCATAGTTCCTGGGAAAACGAAGGTTGAAATGGCTAGGGTGGCACAAAGGCCCAGTCACAGCCAAAAACTGCATTTCACCATGAATTCCAGGATCGTCTGTGCCAAAACAGAAATTGACTTTTTCTTGTTTCAGCCAGCACAAGAAGCTGTGCAACAGGTCCTTACGCTGCTCCACTGATCCTGCCATCAGAGCCAAGTTGCTGTTTAAACAGACTTCTATTGTCATATTTGGGTCTCTGAGCATCTCCAGGATCCTACCAGCAGCCGATTGTGAGATGTGCTGAAGTGTACTGCGGTCCGGTGTTGAGGTTTTAAGTGAAGTGACTTAGAGAGCTCAAACGTTTTAACTCTGCATGTACGTAAATCTACGTTTTGACAACCGAAAACTGCAGCAGCTCCGGGATTGGTCTAATGGTGAGTTTGGTTGCCGCAACAGCTTTCCAACAAATCGAACTGTCCCGAGATCCGTCGAGATCCGCGGGCCAGTCCGCGGGCTGCCTTCCGGAACGGATCCGTTGCTTCTTCTTCCTCTGCAGTTTTCACGACACCGAGGCGATGCGTTACAGCCTTTCGACCGGTCCCGTCTCTGTAATTAAAACGGCAACTATCATTGTACTCAAGACCTCATGAGTGGCCAGAAGCCACGGGAAAAGGCGAAGGTGGGCGGCGATGCTTCCACTGCAGTGCCTGCAAGTCGCTCGAATCCGGCACGTTCCAGCACCCGCCCAAGAGCTTTGTTCATTGCGGTATACAACTTCAAAGGCGGGTGCGGCAAGACTTTTGTCACCAGAGAGCTGGCTGCCACTGCTGCGAAGGGTGGCAGAAGGGTCGGAATGGTGGACGCAGACCCTCAATGCAACTTGACCAGCTGGTGGCTGCCAAGCAGTGACCCGTACATGGGCGTCGGTGCTGACTGTACACGTCGTCATCTGGAAGATGCTGAGGAGCCCGACTAGTATTCAGGAGACCACTGGGTGGGTCCTGCAGAGCACGTGAACCAAGGAGACATTGCTGTTCAGCAGGTGAGCAATCGCCGGCAAGTTCATGCAACAGCATTTCCAAAGCATACATACAGCAGGAGGGTCTTTAGCTCAAGCCCTCAAGAGTATGAGCCATGCAAAGTCGTGTTCCCGTGGGCGAGTGTCTTGATTGACTTTGCTTGGGTGCTTGCAATACATGCTTCACACACAAGCAGAGCCTCTCAACATCGTAGACTACCGTAGCGACAATTTGCCCAACAATCTGTTCCTGGTATTGAGGAAAGCCATGCAAAACCCGGAGCCCTTTCTGTCATCTGGGCTGGACCTGACGAGAATTCCTTCACCACCTGCTGGCGGCAATGGTGGACTTTGGCTACTCCCTGGCAGCTGCCAGGGAGTAGCCAAGAGAGTGTTGTACAGTGACATATACAGGATGAAATGCAACAACATGCTTCCATCAAAGTGCTCAAGCAAGATAATATACAAATTCAGTTGTGTAGCATGAATATGTGGTCTCCTTGCTGGGAACTTAGTTGTGTTTGGCTGGCCAGCAGCTTCTTGTGCTGTGCATGCGCATTACCGCAACTAGGCGAGCAGTCTACAAAGATGATGTCCAGCTGGGCTTGGCGGCTCATCTTCTCAAGCACCGCACGGAATGCGCCAGTGTAGTGACTTTGTGTACCAGTTGCATCCTGACGATGTTGCGCTGAACCAAGCACTGGCTCAAATTGCAGCGTCTGTCTGCTTGTGTGCAATGCAGTAGCATGTGTTCTTGTACTCCCATGGTCATACATGGCATGGCATTTTGCAGGTCCTCTCAACAAGGCAGTAGTGATGAGCTGTGACTACATCCTTGCTCCGTCAATGGTGGACACCAGCAACCTCAGCTCCCTGCACGGGCTGCTGACAGCTGTACTGCCAGCCTGGGCGCAAGAGCACATAAGGATTGTTGGTGAGCAGTACTTGGAGCCTTTGAGGACCTCAGTACAGGACATCAGGAATGACAAGCGAGACCTGGGATGGCAACCTGGACCAACATGCTGTGATGTTGACATCTACAGCTTGCCTAAGGCACCGCCCAGACTGCTCCCTGTTGTGGCCCTCAACTTTGGCCTGCGGTCACAAAATGGTGTTCCAAGAGTGATGCTCGCCAAGAGCCGCTGGATTTTGCAGATCAGAACACTCTTTGCTCACGTCAAGCACATGGCTGAAGAGCCGCTACCTGCAAACCCGCCACCTACACCTGAAGACAGACATCACCATGACGGTCTAGACATGGTATGCCACAAGCTTGCCAGCTGCAATGCTAGTGAGTCTGTATCGGTTCACCCTGTCGCGCAAATGATCCCACTTTGCAGTAGTTATAGCCAAACTGCAAAAGTTGCATTGCTGCTGATGACTACAAGGTTGCCAATCCTGTAGAAGTGTTTGACGTAGTCAGCTCAATACTTGAAAACCGCGCGTGATGCAGGTGGTCAGGAATATGCTCCCTGAACGTCATGGAAACGGAAATGAAACTCATTATGTGTGGGCAATGGTGCGGACCTTGGACAAGCCTCTGACTCAAAGTGGCCTCAATCGATGGCCTGTCACATGGTCAGTGGAGCAACCTGACATATCTTTCTTTCTAAGCAATGTTGTTCAGCGTGTTGAGCGCCATGAGCTACCCACCAGCAACGACAAGAATATTTGTAAGGATGTGCTCGTGCGGATGCGGACCTTGGTAGACTGGATCATGGCTCTTCCCTAGGGCTGGCTAGCTATAGCCATCATATGTAACAAAGTAGCGTAGTTTGATCCTAGAATTGGAGCACTGAAGTAGCACTGTTGGGTTGGTAAAAAAGTATGATGTGACTGTACAGCTTGGATATTTGTAAACCTTGGATCATACTTGGTCCCATCACAAGTCAGTAGTTGAAACATCAAGACTCGAAAAGGAGTGTAGGCAGTTACCATAGAGCTATCCATCAGTCTTTACGAGAGAACCCCTCAGCAGTGTTGTCTTGCAATTCAACTTGAGAATTTATTCTATAATGGCTTTGCAGCAGAGCTGAAGCCGCTGACGGAGACAGTCACATGACCAGGTAACAAACCAATAAACAACCGTAACTTTGTTACAATTCCCCCCCTCTCAAGAAAGCCCAGAGAGTATGGTAAGGCTTGGAAATCAAGTGAGAGTCTACGCCAGTAGCACAGTATGAACGCAGCCATCTCAGCTGGTCAAACCAGGATACAATATGCTGGGGCAAATGCAGTTGCCTTACTGTGCTGATCAAAACACATCAAGTAAACCGCCCTTGCGATTGACAAAAGGTACAAGGAAATGCTGTTGCACATCCAAGCTTTGCAGAAGCCTTCACCGTCAGAGTGCTATATGCTTGCACATTGATAAGCTGACTATTCAACTATCCACAATGGCTAAGCCCCTAGTCACTTTCTATGCTTGAGAGCAAAGTGCACAACAATTCATCTCCTACACAAGCAAGCTGCCACATCTGCAACACTGCAATGCCATGATAAGCAACACATGATTACTTGCCAGCAATCTTTGATGACTACAGGATATTCCTGGTGTAAATGGTATTCAACAAGGACACATTTATTTTGTTTTTGATGCTGGCAAGCTTCAGATGGCTGATGGTGATGCTGTACATTAGTAATGTCACCATTAGTTACTTGCATCACTGATGCAGCAGCAAGAGGCTCACCAGGAGGTAGAGACTGCCAACAATGCTGGACCAGCTCAACTGCATTCTCTGTATTGACTGAAGGTCCCTAGGTGTTGTCTTCATTGCCAGCAGTGTTTCAATCGATTTCAGGGCCTTGGTTCAAGTAGGTTTTTACATCGATTGCGACTCGTAAAGCATGTCGAATGCATGCGTGGATATCGCTCTTGATCACTCTTACAATGTGATGTCTCATCAAAATTTCAGAAGTAGGCAGGGGACTTCGAGTAAAATCTGCTTGGGATAAACGTTA